>Ga0070730_10001963_pt1 | contig 19131 bp, 17 predicted proteins | sample Coa_R1_3_FD_66447 | JGI IMG/M metagenome (GOLD analysis project Ga0070730, IMG submission 66447) | Surface soil microbial communities from Centralia Pennsylvania, which are recovering from an underground coalmine fire - Coalmine... | ecosystem: Environmental > Terrestrial > Soil > Unclassified ... | reverse complement strand
TAGCTGGCGAACTGGAAGCTCTGCTCCATTGGGGTGTAAAACTGTGTGCGATCACTATCGAAAGACGCTTTGGGCGAGGCATAGGTGATCAGGAAGGCATTGCCGTTGTGAATGACCGATTCGACAGCGGCATGCTCGGCGCCGTCTGAGTTGTCGCATTCTTCCTGGGTCCACTGCTCCCCGCCAATCGTGACCGTTTGTGGGGCAGTGGGTGTCCCGCCGAAGCCGCCGCTGCCCCCGCTGCCAGCGCAGTATGCCTGGTCTAGCGCGGCAGGGGTGGTACTGCCGCTATCGGGCGTGGTGAGGACCAGAAAGACCTGACCTGCTGAACTGACGAACGTGACCGTCGATCCTGACGCGCTTTTCTGCCAATCGCTGGGATAGGCGAGGCTGAAGTCGCTGTTGCTGAACTGCACAAAGCCCGCTGGGATACCGCTGGTGGGCGAGGGCGTGACCCCAGGCGTGGGCGTTGATGCCGTCGGGGTGTTCGAGCCAGTTGTTGTCGGACTCTTCTTGCCACCAAGGGCGATCGCAGCGGCCACGCCTCCGCCAATCAGGACGACGAGGATCACGACGATGAGAACGATCAGGCCGGTCTTGCTTTTCCTGGGCGGCGGCATCATCGGCCCGCCAGGACCGCCAGGGAAGCCTGGCTGCGGCGGTCCACCAAATTGCTGCTGCGGCGGAGCGCCATAGCCCTGTGTTGGCGCGCTGCCGAAGCCTGGAGGCGGTCCGCTAAACTGCTGCGGTGGTGGGAAACCCTGCGGCGGAGGGAACTGAGGAGCAGCCTGACCAGGCTGCTGTGGCGGCCCACCAAACTGCTGCGGTGGTGGGAAACCCTGTGGCGGCGCGCCGAAACCCTGCTGTGGAGGCGGGAACTGAGGCGCAGCCTGACCGGACTGCTGTGGTGGCGCGCCAAACTGCTGCTGCGGCGGCGCGCCGAAACCCTGCTGAGGCGGCTGGCCGAATCCCGGCGGCGGCGGTGGTGGCGGCGGCGGATACCCTGCCCCCTGGTTACTTGGCTGCTGGCCGTAGTTGCTCCCTGCTCCCGGCGGTGGCCCATAGGGGCTTGCGGGCACCTGTGAGCGCTGCGTAGGCGCGTCAGGATCGACAGCGGGCATCGGGGGAGACTGCGGCGGTGGCGGCGGCTGCGACCCTGGCGCCGGGGGTCTCACCCGCATGGTCGGCGATTCGTCTTCGCTATCGCCCCCACTCTGGGGGAATGGTGGAAATGGCTGGTCTGATTGCATCGATGTCTAACCATCGGGAGAAAACCCGATGCTTCCTCCTTTTAGCGGGGGACTGGATATTTTTACCAAACACTTTTGCGCATGTTTCGACTCTAGCATGCAGACAAGATTCTGTCAAGTCCCTGAAGCAAGCGAGGATTCATCGTGCCGCCGAGAGAAGCTCCTCTCGGCGGCACGGAATGAGGGATGGGGCTGCGCGAGCCAGCGCTTTATTGACCGCCAGCGACCACGCTGGAGGCCGCGCCGACGGAGCGCTTGAGGTCTTCGACTTTATCGAGCCGCTCCCAGGGGGCGTCAATGTCCGTGCGGCCAAAGTGGCCGTAGGAGGCGGTTGGTTGGTAGATCGGGCGGCGCAGATCGAGGCCCTGGATGATGCCCGCCGGGCGCAGGTCGAAATGCTCGCGGATCAGTTTCACCAGCGCGTCGTTATCCAGCTTGCCGGTGCCAAAGGTCTCCACGAAGATAGAGAGCGGGCGAGCAATGCCGATGGCATAGGCGACCTGAATCTCGCAGCGGTCGGCCAGGCCGGCGGCCACGATATTCTTGGCAACATGGCGCACGGCATAGGCCGCCGAGCGGTCCACCTTGGTGGGGTCTTTGCCGCTGAAGGCTCCGCCGCCGTGCCGGGCCATGCCGCCGTAGGTGTCCACGATGATCTTGCGCCCGGTCAGTCCGGCGTCGCCCATCGGCCCGCCGACGACAAAGCGGCCCGTCGGGTTGACGTAGAATTTGGTTTCCTTATCCAGCAATTCGGCTGGGATGACTGGCTTGATGATATGCTCGATGGTGTCGGCCTTGATTTGCTGCTGCGAGACCTCGGCGGCGTGCTGCGTGGAGATGACAACCGTATCGACGCGCACCGGCTTGCCATGTTCGTACTGCACCGTCACCTGGCTCTTGCCGTCGGGTCGCAGATAGGGCATAGGGCCGCTGCCATCCCAGGAGATGCGCCGCACGCTGGCAAGCTGACGGGTGAGCTTGTGGGCCAGGCTGATGGTCATGGGCATCAGTTCGGGCGTCTCGTTGCAAGCAAAGCCAATCATCATGCCCTGGTCGCCCGCGCCGATGGCCTCCAGTTCATCCTCGGTGAGCGAGCCACCTGTCAGGCGCTCTTTATACTCCATTGACCGCGAGACGCCCATATCGATGTCGGGCGACTGCTTGCCAATGGAAGTGGTCACGCCGCAGGTGCGGAAGTCGAAGCCATAGCGCGCGTCGATGTAGCCGATGCGCTCAATCGTCCGGCGCACAATCGCCGGAATATCGGCCCAGGCGGTGGTCGTGATCTCGCCGCAGACGAGAACCAGGCCGGTGGTGGTGGCCGTCTCGCAGGCCACGCGGGCCAGCGGGTCTTGCGCGATCAGGTTATCCAAAATGGCGTCGCTGATCTGGTCGCAGAGCTTGTCAGGGTGTCCCTCGGTGACGCTCTCACTGGTGAAGAACGATTTGGGACTGGTCATAAAACTAGTCATGTGTACTGGGGACTTGAAAAATCCCACTCCCTCCCTTCGGAATTCACACGTAATACCAAACATTGTACCAGAAATCAGGTGCCCGATTCCCAGGATGCGAGGTATTTTGCCTGCTCTGGGGTCAGAGCATCAATCTCGATGCCCATGCTGATCAGCTTCAGCCGGGCGATTTCCTTGTCGATGTCGGCTGGGATGGTGTAGACGCGCGGCTGGAGCGTTTTGGCGCTCTTGAGCATATGCTCTGCGCCCAGCGCCTGGTTGGCAAAGCTCATATCCATCACGCTGGCCGGGTGCCCCTCGGCGGCGCCCAGGTTCACCAGGCGGCCATCGGCGAGCAGATAGATGCGGCGGCCATCGTTCAAGGCATATTCTCTGACGAAATCGCGCACCACGCGCTGCGAGGTCGTGATGGCCTCAATCGCTGGTATGTTGATCTCGTCGTTGAAGTGGCCGGAATTAGCAAGAATCGCGCCGTCCTTCAAGCGCCCGATATGCTGCTCATTGATGACGTTGAGGTCGCCAGTTGCGGTGACAAAAATATCGCCAACCTCAGCGGCCTTGACGAGCGGCATGACGCGGAAGCCGTCCATCACCGCCTCGATGGCGCGCACCGGGTCCACCTCGGTGACGATCACGTTGGCGCCCATGCCGTGCGCGCGGGAGGCGATGCCTCTGCCGCACCAGCCGTAGCCAGCGACGACAAATGTCTTGCCCGCGAGCAAAATATTCGTGGCGCGGATCACCGCGTCGATGGTACTCTGGCCGGTGCCATAGCGGTTATCAAAGAGGTGCTTGGTGTCCGAGTCGTTGACGGCCAGCACCGGGAAGCGCAGCACGCCCTCGCGCTCCATGCTGCGCAGGCGGATGACGCCCGTCGTCGTCTCTTCCGTGCCGCAGATGACGTTCTTGAGCAGGTCGGGATACTCTTTGTGCAAGGTGGAGACCAGATCGCAGCCATCGTCCATCGTGATCTGCGGGCCATGCTTGATGGCCGTGTGGATGTGCGCGTAATAGGTCTTTTCGTCCTCACCCTTGATGGCGTAGGTGGGGATGCCCTCATCGACGTTCAGCGAGGCGGCGACATCATCTTGCGTGGAGAGCGGGTTGCTGGCGCACAGCACCATATCCGCGCCGCCTGCCTTGAGGGTGATCGCCAGGTTGGCGGTTTCAGTGGTGACGTGCAGGCAGGCGGAAATCTTGATGCCCTTGAGGGGCTGCGTGCGGGCGAATTGCTCGCGGATCAGCCGCAGCACGGGCATCTCTCTGGCGGACCATTCAATGCGCTGTTTGCCGCGCGGCGCCAGGCTGCGATCCTTGACATCGCCGGGGAAACTGGTTGGTGTGGTCACTCAAAGCTCCTTTTTTCTACTATCAGGGATTCCCTTGCGGGAGCCACTATTCATGCTGGGCTAGCTTTTTGAGAGAAGTGTAAACCTTCTAATGTAACGAAGCACAAGCCAGAAAGTATATGGGTTTGAGATGATATTGGCAGCAAGAGTTTCATTGGCCTGTCGTAGCGCGACCTTCCAGGTCGCGCTAGCAGATAGCCGCGCCATCATCCTTTCGTCCACAGGCGCGAGAGCCAGCGGCGGCTGCCGCTGGCCTCGACAAAGCGGCAGGCATCTGCGTAGCCGATCTTCTTATAGGCGCCAATGGCAGGCGCGTTGTCGGCGCGCACGTTTAAGATCGCCAGCGCCTCCGGCTGCCCTGGCTGGTCAGGTCCGAACGTGCGCAGCGCCTCGGCTGTCACCGCGCCGGTGACGGCCTGCGCGTAGCCCCGCCCCCGAAAATGCGGATGGGTGAAGACGTTGCCCACTGCGACGATGCGCTGCGACGGCGCGATGACGTGCGTGCCCGCTGTGGCGACCAGCCGCCCATTGACCTTGATCCCGTAGAAGATGCCGCTTTCCAGTTGATAGGCCGCGAAGGCGCTGGCCGCTGCCAGGCGATAGATGCGATTGAGTTCAGCGAGATCGCGCTCCGTCAGGCGCTCGGCGCGTTCCTGCTGCTGCGCCAGCCGAAAGTCGGCTTTGCGCGCGATCATGCGCATCATATCACGAACGTGGCGTAGGCGATAGCGCTGCTCCAGGGCCGGAAGATGCTCTGGCTGTGCCGTAAGCTGGATGAAGCCGGGTGTCAACTCTTGTTCCAGTGGGGCGCGCGCGGCTTCCGGCTCGCCCATCAAGAAGAGAACCACCGGGTTCAGCCGCCCGAACTCCATTGCCAGGCCGCGCGGCTCGCCTTGCGCGTCGCTTGCCAGATACCAGCGACAGGCGCGAAAATACTCCTCCTCCAGATCGCACAGGGCGTATCCGGCGTAGAGGCGGTCGCGGTTCAGAAAGGCCGCGATCTCGTCTTTGTCCGTCGTCTGGCGGATGGTGTAACGGGGGCTAGGGAAGGTCGTCATGGTGCGGGCGGTTAAAACCGCGCCTAAGGGCTGCGCCACCAAGTCCGCCTGCGCGGACTCCCCGCCCCCTGTGGGCAGGCGCTCGTCTTGTTCCCCTGGCGGGTTTCTTCGCTGAACTCCTATCTGCTGCCGTTCTGCCAATCGGGATCAAAGTGCGTGAAGTTGAGGAACTCGCGGTAGCGTCTGCTGATGTCTTCAACGCTGAGCGTCTTCAGGCGATTCAGGCCGAAGTCTTCGCAGTGGAATGACCCCATGATGTTCCCATGCACCAGCGCGCGCTTGAAGTCGGCTGCTGTGAAGCTGCTGTGATCGTGATAAGCGCGCGCGAGATAACCGATGAAGCCGCCCGCGAAGGCATCGCCAGCGCCGGTGGGGTCGCGCACATCTTCCAGCGGATAGGCGGGCGCGGCAAAGAAGCTGCCGTCTGTGCTGAAGAGCAGCGCGCCATAGGAGCCTTGCTTGATCACGACCATGCGTGGCCCGGCGGCCAGAATCTTGTGCGCCGCCGTCACCAGCCCTGCGACTTCGGCGTACTGGCGCGCCTCTTCCTCGGACATTAGCAGGACATCGACTTTGCTGATCACTTCATCAAGCTCTTTGCGCGTGGTGCTGATCCAGAGGTTCATGCTGTCCAGCACCTTCAGCTTTGCTCCGCTGGCCTGATCCAGCACCTCATTTTGCAGCGAGGGATGGATATTTGCCAGGAACGCAATGGGGGCGCTGCGATAGTTCTTAGGGACCGTTGGGTGGAAGTCGGCAAAAACGCCCAGTTCGGTGTAGAGCGTGTCGCGGGTGTTCATATCCAGATGATAGCGCCCACCCCAGCGGAAGGTCTGGCCCTCCACGATCTGGATGCCGCTGATGTCCGCGCCTCGGCTGCGGAAGTAGTCCAGATACTCCTGGGGAAAGTCGGTCCCAACGACGCCGATGATGTTGACCGTATCATAGAAAGAGGCTGCCGCGCAGAAATGGGAGGCCGCGCCCCCCAGGATATCCTCCGCCCGGCCAAAGGGCGTCTCGACCAGATCAATGCCAATGGAGCCAACGACAAGAATTGCCATACGTGAGGAAGCACTCCTTAATAAGAGATATTAGACCTCGGAACTGCCCGTCAATTGCTCCAGGACGCCATCCAGGAAGGCCAGCGTGCGCCCGAATTTTTCGCGGCAGAGTTCTTTGGCGCTATCGGTATACAGCGATTGAAACAGTTCGACGTAACGCTCTTCGATATGATGCAGGATGGTCGAGAGCGCCTCAGGGGTAAAGGTGCGATCAGGGTATTTCGAGCCGAGTTCAATCAGCGCGTTGACGACGGCTAACCCGCCTAAGCGGCCAATTTTATCGGCATCATAGAGGATTCGCCCCTCGATAGGCGCCTGATCGCGCTCCTCGGCTGGCGCGGCAAAGCTATGTACCATGATGGCATCGCGCACACAGGCGATCCGCTCATCGGGCACGTCCCATTCCTTCAGGAACGCGGCGGCCATTTCGGCGGAGCGTCGGTGATGCTCTTGCTTGCCATAGACGCCGGTTGAAATATCGTGCAGATAGGCGGCCATGACGAGGGCGTCCATATCAACCCCCTCCTGGTCAACTGCCAGCATCTTGCAGTTGGCGACGATGCCGCTGATAGAGACTACCCCTTCGGGGCCGAGCATCTCTTGCACATATTGGATGATTGCGTCCTGGAGTTCTGGTTCCATCTCTGCCAGACTGCCTCATGATTCTATCTGGATGATTGCGAAGTCGCTGGCGAATACATTCGCGCCTAAGGGCATTCTGCCACAAAACCCGCCTACGCGGGTTAGGAACAAACGGGCGCCCGCACCTGGGGTGGGGGCGCAGGCGGACTTGGCGGCGCCGCAGCGCCATTAGGCGCGGTTTTAACCGCCAGCCAGCGCCGCCAGGGCCGCGCCAAAGGGTGGTCGGGCAATGCCGCCATCAGTAATGATTGCCGTAATATACCGATGCGGCGTGACGTCAAAGGCCGGGTTGGCGACACGCACCCCTTCTGGCGCAATGCGCACGCCGCGAATATGCGTCACTTCGTCGGGCGAGCGCTGCTCAATGGTAATCTGCTCGCCGGAACCGAGCGAGAGGTCAACCGTCGAGCGCGGGGCAACGACATAGACAGGAATGCTATGCTCCCGCGCCAGAATCGCCAGACCATAGGTGCCAATCTTGTTGGCGACATCGCCGTTGGCGGCAATGCGGTCCGCGCCGACAAAGACGGCCTTGATACCCGCCACGCGCATAAAGTGCGCGGCCATGTTATCGGCGATGAGCGTGAGCGGGATACCCTCCTGTTGCAGTTCCCAGGCGGTGAGCCGCGCGCCTTGCAGCACCGGGCGCGTCTCATCGACGAAGACATGCACGCGCTTGCCTTGCGCGTGGGCGGTGGTGATGGGAGCCAGCCCGCTGCCGCGCCCGGAGGTTGCCAGGGCGCCCGCGTTGCAGTGTGTCAAGAGCGTGTCGCCATCTTCGATCAGCGTCGCGCCAAAGTCGCCCATGCGCTGGCATGCTTTAGCGTCTTCCTCGGCGATAGCCTGCGCCTCGGCCAGCACACGCTCCGGCAGATCGCCAGGCGCGGCGCCAGCGGCCAGCGCGGCGCGCGCGCTGGACTGCATGCGCTCCAGCGCCCAGGGCAGGTTGACCGCCGTTGGGCGCGTGCGGCGCAGCAGCGCGGCGACGGCATCGACACGCGCCAGGGCAGCTTCGGCGCTTGCCAGTGCGTCCGGCGGCGCGCTGAGCAAGCCCAGCGCCATGCCATAGCCCGCCGCGACGCCAATGGCGGGCGCGCCACGCACTTTGAGCGTGACAATCGCCTCGGCAACCTCTTCTGCTGTCTGGCAGGCGAGGATGCGGACTTCATCCGGCAGACGCGACTGATCGATCATCCGCAGGACGCCGCGCGGCGTATCTGGCCCGGTTTCCCACCAAATTGTTTGGAAGGCTTGTACTTTCATAGGTGTTTTATGCTGATTTAACTTGAGCGAAGTCGTACAGTGGGACCGTGCGTGTTGGCGCCTGATTGGTGTGTTGCAGCGATTCGATCTTGCGTACCGTTTCTGGCGTAAACAAGACATCGCCGCAGATCGTGCAGACCTCGGCGGGCACATGATCAATCACGATAATGCGCTCCCCCTGATGCACCGTATGCACGACTTCGCGCTCCTCATACTCGCCTGGGCAGTCATCAATACTGCATTTCATTGTTTGCTCCTCTGCGTTGGGCTAATCCACTTGGGCGGGAGAGGCACCTACACAGTGATAAGAATCAGCAGCGGTTGTGCTGTAGTACAGACGATATGCAAATGGCGTCCCTTGTCGGTACGCCCGTAGAGTAAGCAGCATGCGCCACGCCGATGCTCGGCATAATCCTCAAGAATCTGCTCGTCAGAGATGGCTTCCAGGACTTCATCCACCGTGATCTCCTCGTCGTCCCTCTCTTCCTGAGCATGCTGCGTCACGCGGATGGCTTGCTGTGCAGCTTACCTTTTTATCTGCGCTAACGCGATGTCTATTTCCATGCTGTTACCTCTCCATTATAGGATAACTGAGGCTCTCTCACAACCTACAGAGCCAGAACAAAAAGTTGCTGGTGCATGCGGGACTTTAGTCCTAGAAACCGGCGTTTTTCTTTGCTACTGCTCAGACATATGCTACCATTGCCCCCGTCAGAGCATGTATTAAGCGCCAATTTCTAGGGCGCAGTGTTACCGACTTCTGTGTTGTCCGTCTCACTATCAGAAGGATCGGCGCGGCATGTCTGCGCGCCTGCTGATAGCCTGAGCGGAGTGTATTGCTCTTATCTAGCTATCTTCTGAAGGGGCGCAGTCGTATGGCCAGGGTGGAATCGGAGACCACATGGTCCTTCGAGCGTATCTACGAAGAATTTAAAACGCCGATCTACAACTATATCTATCATCTGGTCGGAAATCGTGAGCAGGCGGACGATCTGACGCAAGACACCTTCTTGAAGGCGTTCAAAGCGTTACCCAAGATGGACTCGAATCTCAAGTTGTCGGCCTGGCTCTATCGCATCGCCACCAATACGGCCTACGACGCGCTGCGTCGGCGGAAGTTGATTGCCTGGCTGCCCTGGCAAGACCTGGATCACGAACCCGCCGATGTGGAAAGCGCTGACCCGCAAGAGACGATTGGGACCACTGAGCTGGTGCGTGGCGCGCTGAAACGCATGCCCGCCCAGTATCGAGCCGCGCTCTTGCTTTATACCCAGGAGGGCTTCTCCTATGGCGAGATTGCCCAGACGCTGAGTATTGCGGAGAGCGGCGTAAAGATGTACCTCTCTCGCGCGCGGCAGTCGTTCCGTGAACACTTCCGGGCGCTGGAGCAGGGAGGAGCGAGAGCATGAACTGTGATCGGGCTGGAGAACTACTCGGCACGTATCTGCGTGACGAGCTAACTGCCTCCACCCGAGCAGAGGTACAGGCGCACCTGGACCACTGCGCACCCTGTCGCGCTGATCTTGACACCTACCGGCTGGTTTTTGAGTTGCCCAGGGTCGAACCCTCGGCAGCGCTGCATGACCGCATCTTCTCTTCCCCCGAATTTCAGGAGATCGCTCGCGCGGTCAGCCTGCATCATAGCCTGAACACTGATGAGCGGCTCACAGAGAGCCGTTCTTCTGCTGATCGTCCAGCGCCGGTTGGAGATAAGATTAGCGCCAATAGCGCTTATTCGCATCTGAAGATAGTGCGCCCCAGTGTGCCCCCACCCCATGCTGTCAGCAATGGCAACGGGCATCATCGCCCGGCGGGCGTGGCACAGGGCGCCATTCGGCGAATAGATTGGCAGCGGGCGGCGCTGCGGCTGGCAGTGGCGGCAGCGGTGCTGGTGCTTGTCCTCGGCTCGGCGTTGGCGGCGAAAAATCTGCTGCAAACGCAGCCAACCACGGCGCGAACGCCCAGTTTTGTGCTGAGCGGCCCGGTGAATGGCCCACTGGCAGCAGGGAATCGCGTCGTCTATCTGCATGATGGGCGACTCTGGAGCGCGCCCGAAAGCGGCCCGCAGATTCGTCTACCACTGACGAATGAGCAGGTAATGGTTGCCCCCGGCTGGGCCGTTGCTCCGGCGGCTGACTCCGCTGGAGTGCATCACCTGGCGTATATTGACCTCAAGACCGGCACACTGCATATCATCCAGACGGATGATCGCGGCGATCTGACGGTTGGGCGCGTGGCGCCCTCTGGCGCAAATGCTGCCTTCTGGCAGGGCGACGAGGGCAAGGCGATCCTGGCCGGGCTGGCCTGGGCGCCCGATGCGCGCCAATTGGCTTTTGTGGCCGACCGCGATGGCGCGGGTGCGGCTCTGTGGGTTGTCAACGCCGATGGTTCGGCGTCGCGCCCGGTGAGCGGCGCGGCCACCCCCGGCGCGTGGCCTGTCCTGCCAGCGTGGGCCTCCGATGGCTCAAATCTCGCCTTTGCGCTGGCGCAGAATGGCGTAACCAGCATCTGGGACTACACCTTTGATGGCAATCAGCGTCACTTGCTGGAGCAGCGCGCCTCTCCGCAGGGCAACGTCAGCGATGTCGTACACGGGCTGTTCTGGACCACTGATACGCTCAATCCGACGATTACCTGGAGCGCCGGAACACCGGATGGCAAGGTGATCACGGGCCTCTGGTCCTATCGGCTGAACCAGACGCCGCATCTGGTACATCTGACGCCTCTTGGGGCCTCTTTCAGCGCAGTCGATTATAGCCAGCAGGCTGGCGCTACTGGCGCCTGGCTGGTTGGGCAGATTGGCGTGGGGCTGCGCTCGATCCACGCGGATGGTTCGGCAGTCAATGGGCTGGCATCGGGGCGCATGGCTGTGGTGCGGTGGTCGCCCGATGGCTCCAGCGCGCTCTATCTCGTTGCCGATCCTGGATCAACGATTGGCACGCTCTGGACCTGGACTCCGCTCCTTGGGCAACGCCAGGTTGCTGAGGATGTGGCGTTCGCGCCATTGCCTGCCTGGTCGCCCGATGCGGAGCATCTGCTCTATGTGTTGAACGGCCAGACCTTGAACGCGACCGCTGGGGGAAATAGCGAGCCGCTCTCTGCCGTAGGCACGGCAACGGCGCTGAGTTGGTCTCCTGATGGCGGGCGTGTTGCCGTCGCCAATGCAAAGGGCGTGGTGGTCAGCAATCCCGATGGCAGCGCCTCAACCCAGATAGATAACGTGGGCGGTGTGAGCGGGCTGGTCTGGACAGCCGTGCCGTAAGGCATAGTTGCTGAATACCTGATCGGGCAGGCACAGCGCATACCCGCTGTGCCTGCTCTTTTTGCCCTGCCCGAATCGTATATAATGCTCTATAGGTTCGACCGGGAAAAACTGGGAAATCTGGGGGACGACGCTGATCTTTGTGAAAGCGGGTTGTTACCAATTAGAGGTCAGTTGGCCGTGCGGGCAGTGGTCCATGACCATTGCCGCTGACCGTTAATCCGATGGACACGCTGATTCTGAAGCTGGTCCTGACGCCCGCGCTGATTGGCGCGGCCAGCCTGGCTGGGCGGCGCTGGGGTCCAACGGTGAGCGGCTGGCTGGTGGGCCTGCCGCTCACGTCCGGGCCGGTGGTCTTCTTCCTGGCGCTCAATCACGGCGCGGCGTTTGCTGCCGCCGCTGCGGTTGGCACGCTGACCGGCACGCTCGCAGAGTGCGCTTTCTGCCTGCCCTATGCCTGGCTGGCCCGGCGCTTTGGCTGGCCGCTCGCGCTGGGGGTCGGCATCTTCGGCTTCTTGGCTGCGACACTGGCGCTTCAGTATCTCGTTCTGCCCTTGCTGCTGCTCTTCCTGCTTATTATTGTCGCGCTGACGCTGACGCTGCGCCTCATGCCGCAAGGCTCCGGGGCTGCGCAGAAGGCTGGCCCGCCGCCGCGCTGGGACATTCCAGCGCGGATGGTCGTGGCGACGGCATTTGTCCTGCTGCTCACCGGCGCAGCCTCGGCGCTTGGCCCGCGCCTGACCGGGCTGTTAGCGCCATTTCCCCTCTACGCCTCCATTCTGTCGGTCTTTGCGCATCGCCTTCAGGGGTCGGCAGCAGCGGCGGGCGTGCTGCGCGGGCTGCTGCTGGGCCTGTTCTCCTTTGCAAGCTTTTTTCTTGTTCTGGCGTCTCTGATCGGGCGGGCGGGCATCGCGCCTGCTTTTGCGGTGGCTATCGGGGTTGCGCTTGTGATCCAGGCTGGCGCGCTCTGGGTGTTGCGACGACCAGCCAGGCGGCAGGAGCGCCAGCGTAGTGAGGTGTGAGCAGGCGCCAACGCCTGCGCTGGCCCCGCGTTTGACCACCTGGCTGGCCTGCGCTACCGGGTATCCGGGCAAGCCGTGCTATCTGGTAGAGCTATCTGGTAGAATAGAGGATGCCAGACATGTGTGCGTCATGCGGAGCGCGAGCAGAAGCGTGGGGTTGGCATAGCGCGTGCTAGCCGGACAGGTACGATGGGTGATTGCTGCTCCATCCGTCTGAGCAACGCTGGTTTCTTGTAGCGCTGCCTTCCAGGCGGCTGAGCGTTCGCCAGCGCAGAGGCTGGCGGTACAGGCAGGAGTAGTACAGGCAGAGCAGCAACAGAGGAGGCGTCATGCGTCCAGCAGAGCAAGTAATAGCAAGCAGTGGGACCGGGGATGAAGCCCGTTATCAGCCCATCAGCAACTACGGTGTGATTGGCGATTGCCGCACAGCGGCGCTGGTCGGGCCGGATGGTTCGATTGATTGGCTCTGTCTGCCGCACTTCGATAGCCCCGCCATCCTTTGCCGCCTGCTGGATGCCGACCAGGGCGGATTCTTTCGGCTGAATCTGGTTGGCGGAGCAGAGACGGCGATGGCCTATCTGCCCGGAACCAACATCCTGGAAACGACCTTTACCAGCGCCAACGGGCGGCTGCGCCTGCTGGACTTTATGCCCATCCGCAAGCGCCGCCGGGGTGCGCATGCGGCCAGACATCTGAATGCGGCCATGCTCCGGCTGGTCTCGCAGCGGCTGGCGATGGACTACGAGCGCGATCTGGGCAACGATGTTGCGGCGTCGCATCGTATTCAGCGCATGGCAACCTGCCTGGAGGGCAGCGTCGAGGTCGAACTGGTCCTCAGGGCCACGTTTGATTACGCGCGCCAGGGGGCGAAGATCGAGCTTGAGCAGCTTGCGGGCGATGCGGTTGGCGCGCTCATCTGGGCCGGGAGCCGCTACCTGGCACTGGTCGTGCGCCGCGTCACGACGGGCGCATCCAGCAAGCCAGGCGCTCCGCTGGCGTTTGAGCAGACCGATCATACCCTGCGGCTGCGCGCGACATTGCAGGCGGGCGATCAACTGGTGGCGGCGCTCAACTATGCGCGTGATCGCGCCGAGGCGCGCATGCTGCTGGCTCGGCTGGCCCAGCATGCGTTTGAGAACGACCTGCACGAGACGCAGACGTACTGGCTCGACTGGTCGAAGCACTGCCGTTATAGCGGCCCCTATCAGCAGGCGGTGCTGCGCTCGGCGCTGGCGCTCAAGCTCTGCGCCTTCGAGCCAAGCGGCGCGATTGTTGCGGCGCCTACGACCTCGCTGCCGGAGTGGATTGGCGGCGTGCGCAACTGGGATTATCGCTATACCTGGCTGCGCGATTCGGCCTTCACGCTGGCGGCGCTGGGAAACCTGGGCTACTACGAGGAAGCGCGCAACTACTTCCATTTCATCCACGACCTGCACCTGATGCGCGGCGACGATATTCGCATCATGTACAGTATTCGCGGCGAATCCGGCGATCATCTGGAGGAACAAACGCTCGATCATCTGGCGGGCTATGGCGGCTCGCGTCCTGTGCGCATCGGCAACGGCGCCGCAACGCAGCGCCAGCTTGACATCTACGGCGAGCTGCTCGACGCCGCCTACAGTTATCTGTGCCACGCCGGGTTCCGCTTCCAGCGCTTCACACGGGCCAATCGCGATCTGTGGTCCTGCGCGTCTTTGATTGCCGATTACGTCGTCGAACACTGGCAGGACTATGATCGCGGCATCTGGGAGGTGCGCGGCGACCCGCAGGCGTTCGTGTATTCGCGAGTGATGTGCTGGGTGGCACTGGATCGCGCCTGCAAGCTTGCGCAGCATTATGGGCACGGCCATCACGAACGGCGCTGGGCTGCGTGCCGTGATACCCTCCAGCAAGACATTCTGGCACACGGCTACAGCGAAGCGTTGCACAGCTTCACCCAGGCATATGATAACGACGCGCTGGACGCCGCCAACCTGCGCCTGCTGCTGGTGAAGTTTTTGCCGCCGGACGATCCGCGTATTCAGCAAACAGTGGAGGCGACCTTGCGCGTGCTGGCCGGGCCGCGCGGCGTCGTCTATCGCTATCGCTCCGCCGATAGCTCAGCAGCGGCTAGCGTCACCGATGATGGGCTGCCGGGGAAAGAGGGCGCCTTCCTGGCCTGCGCCTTCTGGCTGATCGATAACCTTTGCTATCTTGGCCGCGTTGACGAGGCGCGCGAACGCTTTGAAGGCTTGCTCAAGCTTGCCGGTCCACTGGGCCTCTTTGCTGAGGAAGTAGACCCCGACAGCGGCGCGCAACTGGGCAACTATCCGCAAGCCTTTACGCACATTGGCCTGATTAACACCGCCATCACCCTCCAGCGGGCGCAAGAAGGCACGCTGACCATGCACCCCGCCGCGCCCACGCACGCGCACAACCAGGCTCTGGTTGGCCGGTGAAGAAGGTCGTCTGCCCCAGCCGCGTGTAGCGCCGTCCTCCCTGGCGGTGAATTGCTGGCTCCGCCTCTGCCGACTAGAAGCCGGCGGTACAAATGGCGCGCTCGCTTGTACCGCCGGCCTTCCAGGCGGCGCGTCCTGGAGCGGGGCTGGCGCTACACGCGGCGCCGACCCGGCAACAGGATGGCCTTACTGCTCTCTGGGCGTTGCTGGCAGACGCAATTTCGGCAGGATGCGCTCCAACTGGGCGCGCTGCGGCTCGAACCAGGGCGGCAGCTTCAGGTGCCTGCCCAACTGCTCCGGCGTCTCGTCGGTGGAGAAGCCCGGCGGGTCGGTAGCGATCTCAAAAAGGATGCCGCCCGGCTCATGGAAGTAGATCGAGTGGAAGTACTGGCGGTCCTTTACCGGCGTGACTTGCAGCCCCAGGTCCACCAGTGTTTGCCGCCAGGCAAGCTGCTGCTCATCATCGAGTGTGCGCCAGGCGATGTGATGCACGCTGCCCGCCGCGATCCGCCCACGCAGCGTTTCAGGCTCTTCCAGCACGTCAACGCGCGCCCGCGCGGCCCCCGCGCCTGCCTCGTAGCGGAAGCGATTGTCCTCCTGCCCCGCCGGACGGAAGCCAAACGTCTCCGTCAGCAGGGTTTCCGTCTCCCCGTGATCGGCTTCCAGCAAGGTCACGCCGAAGAAGCCGCGAATGGCGTATTCTACTGGGACCGGCCCATCGGCCCAGCCGTCGCGCAGCTCTGCGCCCGGCTGCTCTACCAGTTCCAGGCGTAGCCCGTCGGGGTCGGTAAACGCCAGCGCCTGCTCATCAAAGCGCGCCAGCGGCCCTTCGACGCTGACGCCCGCGCTCTGAAGGCGTTCGGACCAGTAGCTGAGCGCCCCCTGCGGGATGGCAAAACCAATCGTCGAAACCTGCCCGACGCCCAAAACTCCCCTGGGCGCGCTGGGCCAGGGGAAGAAGGTCAGGATCGTGCCGGGGTGGCCCAACTCATCGCCAAAATAGAAATGGTAGGTACTGGGGTCGTCGAAGTTGACGGTCAGCTTCACCAAGCGCAGCCCCAGCGTGTGAGTGTAGAAATCCAGGTTGCGCTGCGGGTCGCTGGCAATGGCTGTCAGGTGATGGATGCCCGGAATGGTCTTGTCCATCGGTTGTTTCCTTTCGCTGATTCTCAAAACAATCGTTTAGAGCTAAACTCTACAATCCGAAAAATACGCTTGCGTGTAGCGCCGCCCACCGTAAGCTGCCACCGGCAGCTTACGGTGGGCGGCGAATCGTTGGGCCAGTACGAAGGCGCAGCCGCGCGAGGCGAAGCCGAGAGTGGGAGCGCCCGGCGCTGCACGCAAAGCGCGCTGCCTCATGCTGCTCCTGCATCATTCCAGGGCGTGATCGAGCCTGCGCAGGAGCGCGAGAAGCTGGCTCTGCTCCTCTGGCGCCAGCGCGGCAAACTGCTCGACGATCAAACCCTCCTGGTCAGGCACGACCTCGTGATAGAGGCGCTGCCCCGCGTCGGTCAAAAAGAGATGGTTGACGCGGCCCTCCTGGCGGCGGCGAATCAAGCCATGCTGCTCCAGTCGGTCCAGAAGCTGGCAGATGTTGCCCTTGGTCACAAGCAGCTTATCAGCCAGTTCCTGCTGCGTAATGCCTTCGGCAGAGCCGACCTGCGCGATCACATCGAACTGAGCCACGCTCAGCCCCCAGGCGCGCAGATGCTCCGCCGAGGCGCGGTCCACCTTTTGGAACACGCGGGCGAGCCGCATCCAGGCTGGCACGGCTGGCCCGCGCCGCTGCTCGGTAGGGCTTGCTGTATGGTTCACTACTATAGGCTTCATCTCGTTCTTCATGGCTATAGTTTAGTCCTAAACCTTCATTTTGTCAAGAGGGGCTTTGCGCATGGGCCAGGGTATCGCCGCTGGCATCCTGAAGAGACTGGGTGTGCTGAATAAAATCCGCGTCAAGCTGCTGGGGGAGTTGCGGCACAGCCAGGGCCATTGATTTTTCGACCCTGATCATGGTATAGTCTCTCAAGAGAAGCGGCAGCGGCGCCGCTTCTCTCTGGAGTGCTTATTGAAAATGAATTTCACTTATCGACTATGAACCACTCATCATCATCCTGCGCTGAAGCCATCGCTCCTTTGCTTGAACGGCTTCAAGAGCGCGGCTGCCGGCTTACCGCGCCGCGTCGGCTGATTATCGAGCAGTTGCGCGGCGCAGAGCGCTATCTGACGCCGCGCGAACTCTACGCGCTGGTGCAGGCGGAGCATCCCCAGGCGGGCGTGGGCCTGACTACCGTCTATCGCACGCTCGATCTGCTCGTGGAGCTTGGCGCGGCGCAGCGCTTTGCGCAGGCCAACCACGAAGATAAGTACATCTTTTGCTCGCAGCGCCACCATCACCACATGATCTGTAGCCGCTGCGGCTACGTGGAAGAGGTAGAAGGCTGCCTGATGCCGCTGGTGGAGGCGGCCTTGCGCCGGGATACGCGCTTCCAGATCAACGAGCATTCCCTGGACTTTTACGGGCTGTGCCAGGATTGCCAGCACGCATCTGTCCAGTCGCCCGGGCAGGCGTTTGAGGGCCAGGGCTAGTATTTCTTTGGCTGAGTAATTGAAAATCATTTTCAACGATACATTGTTTGCGGTCGAAAGGGAGCAGTTTCATGTCGGTTCCGGCGCTGATCCTCTCGTTTGTCACGTTCGTCTCCACCAGCGTGGGTGGGCTGTTCGCCTTGCGCTTTCGGGGTCAATTGCACCTGCTGATGGGCTTTGGGGCGGGCGTCCTCGTAACCGCTGCCTTTCTGGACCTGCTGCCAGAGGCCATCGATGTCGGCGGCAGCGTGGGGGTAAGTGTTGGCGTGTTGATGCTCCTGGTGGTGGCGGGCTTCTTTGTCTTCCACGTTCTGGAGCGCTTTGTCGCCATCCACTCCTGCCCGGAGGGCGACTGCCAGGCTGAGCAGCATCAGGATATTGGCCTGTTGGGCGCCGGTGGCCTCTCATTTCACAGCTTTCTGGATGGCGTGGCGATTGGCGCGGGCTTTCAGGTGAGCAGAGCGCTGGGCATCCTGATCGCGCTGGCGGTCATCACGCACGACTTTTCCGATGGCCTGAACACTGTCACGGTGATGCTGGCGAATAAAAACTCCTCCCGGCGCTCGCTGATCTTGCTGCTGGTGGACGCCACGACGCCTATCCTGGGCGCGCTCTCGGCTATGCTCTTCACCATTCCGCAGGGCGCGCTGGCAGGGATGCTGGCGTTCTTCGCGGGCTTTTTCCTGTATATCGGGGCCAGCGATATGCTGCCCGAAGCGCACCGCGAGAAGAGTTCCCTCTGGGTGCTGGTCAGTACTCTGCTGGGCGTCGGGCTGATGTTTGCGCTGACGCGCGTGCTGTAGCCTGCGGCAAATCGGGCCACGCCCTCCGGCGCGGTGGCTGCGCGGCACATGCCGTAGGTTGCTTCAAACGCGCCAGCAGTACTTCACCATCTGGCCCGTTGATAGAGCGAAAAAGCTGGCCTGCTGCTTCATACCTGACCGATACAAAGCAGCAGGCCAATGGGTATTGCCTTGATGATGGTGATCGCCGCGCTGGCTTAGCCGCGAGGGCCAACCAGATCGCTCATGGGCGTGACGTTGGCAGTGTCACAGGTAAATCCCAGGCAGCCCAAATTCCAGCCATCCTCGATAGTTGTCAGCATCGAGTAGTGGTTGTAGGCCACATCGGACGTGCGCGCTGCGTGATCGGAGTGCGAGATGACCAGCGTGGCGACATGGCCGCCGCCGGGAACCGCGTCGCAGCAGCCGCTGGTATCACCGAAGCCAGAGGGGCCTGTGCCGGTGAAGTCGCTCTCGTCCCAGGTGATGAAGATCACGGAGTTGCCGGTCCAGGCTTGCGAACTCATGATCTCGTTAACGGTCGCGCTCAGGAAGGCGTCGCCAGCGGCGATCAGGTTTTGCTCGTTTGAAAAGCTGCACGGGTCGCTGGCAGGCGCGCCCCTGCCGTGCATGTCGTGGCACTGGTCGGGGCTGATCCAGGCATAGTCAGGCGCCTCGTTGTTCGCCAGGTCGGTATCAAGCTGGCTCAGGTCCACGATATTTGCCGTGCGCTCCGGGTTGGTCTGGACATCGGTATAGGAGATGAAGGGATCGTGCTTGCGCTCGTACAATTGGTTGCCGCAGGAAGACGCCAGCAGATTGCCATTGCACAGCGACAGGGACTGCATATAGGCTTTCCAGGTCTTGCTCTGCGCCTCAAGCTGATCGACGATATTGGGCACGTTGATCGTCGTATTGCTATCAGAGGTGACGCCATTGGTCGAGC
>Ga0070730_10001962_pt1 | contig 19141 bp, 16 predicted proteins | sample Coa_R1_3_FD_66447 | JGI IMG/M metagenome (GOLD analysis project Ga0070730, IMG submission 66447) | Surface soil microbial communities from Centralia Pennsylvania, which are recovering from an underground coalmine fire - Coalmine... | ecosystem: Environmental > Terrestrial > Soil > Unclassified ... | reverse complement strand
GGGAGCCTGGCACGGTATGGAGGCAGCGGGAGTTAGGCCTTTGAGTAAAGCCGTTCAGTCATCCCTCGTGGAATGTGAGGACGAAGCGGAAGCAAGTGAGCTGGTTCAGAGATTACAAGATCGCCGTCTGCTGATTGCGCGGGTGATCGACGCTTATCGAGTCGAGGAGACTGACAAGAGTCTTGAATTATTGGATCGCCTGGTCTTGGAGCGGGCTTCCGATCTCCAGGTAACGCACACACTGAGAGCATTCAACCAGGTAAGGACGACACTGCCGGAGGCAGTGTCCGTCTACTACGATTCGGACCAACTGACGCTTTACTTCCGTAACGACGCTGTGCCACCGTGGGCGGCTATCGCGAGAGAGTTAGCTTTTGCAGTTGTCCCTAATTTGGAGCCCGGTGCAATTTCTTCTGGTCTCAAAGAAGTGATGAGCGCCGCGTCATTCGAAGAAGCGTCACAAATCCTGGACGAACTTGGCTATCCCGGCGTCGAAGTACGCTCGACCGCTGGAGTAACGAGCGCACCTGTTGGTCTCGGTGGAAGCGCACCTCCAGAATCGGGGGAGCAAGGTCAGCTCGCTACAGCAGAGCCGAGTTATGAGACAAGTATAACGACGAGCCAAGCTGCACTCCAGGCTCTTGGAATCAGCACGAGCCCTGAACCTTTACCACCGGAGTTGGAGAAACCGGAGATCATTTTGAGAGGGGCCGGTAGAAATTCACGAACGAGTCGCGGTAGCCAACTGCGTACATACGTAGCGCCACAGTGTGAAGGGAACAATTCCGAGATGGACGAGGAGGAAAAGCAGCGGAGGAGTTCATTGGCAAAGGCCGGCGTGAAGAGAGTGCTTGAGCATGAACAGTCTTCCGGTCGCCACCCTATAGAGATGCCTGCTAACTATCCGGGCTATGACATCGAGTCTCAGGCTCAGGATGGAGCCGTGGTGAGATTCATCGAGGTCAAATCTGTTGCGGGCGATTGGAATCGCCGCGGTGTAGGCCTTTCCCGTGAGCAATTTGACCGTGCCTCCGAACTCGGAGACAAATTCTGGCTCTATGTCGTCGAAAACGCTGAGGAAGAACACTTCCACATCTATCGCATTCAAAATCCAGCGCAGAAGGCAAACCAATTTTTTTACGACGATGGCTGGACGAATCTTTCGGAAGACATAGCATCCGGGCATATCCACCCGACTGTAGCAGCTGAGGAATTATCGGACGGACACGCAAAGCTTACCAACGATTCTGAGGGGGCGTAGAAAATGGCCAACATCGAGATTCGCAAAACTGAATTAGTGTGGCCAGGAAAGTACAACGAGGATGGCACGCTCAATGAAGTGCCGCGCGTTAACCTGCCCTTCCAAGTCATCGAGAGCGTGAACCAGAGCCGCGCCACGCGTGAAGTGCAGAAAACAAAGAGTCTCGGCCTTTTCGATGTATACGAGGGCAAAGAAGGCGACACTTTCCAGGATGGGTGGAAGAACAAGCTTCTTTGGGGCGACAACCTGCTGGTCATGGGATCGCTGCGGGAAAAGTTCGCGGGGAAAATTGACCTAATATACATCGATCCTCCATTTGCGACCGGAGCAGATTTTTCCTTCCAAGCTCACGTTGGGGAACGCGAGCTTGAGGTTGCAAAAGAGCAGTCCCTTATTGAAGAAAAAGCTTATCGCGACACGTGGGGAAGTGGCGTTGACTCATATCTAGCCATGATGCTTCCGCGGCTGGAGTTGATACGCGAACTGTTGTCATCACGAGGGAGTCTTTATCTTCATTGTGACTATCATGTCAGCCACCATCTGCGATCGCTTCTGGAAGACGTATTCGGGACCGAAGGTATGCGCTCGCAGATCGCGTGGAAGAGTGCTCCTGGTCACAGCGACGCTTCATCCCTGGGAGTTGCTCATAACGTCATCCACTTCTTTACTAAATCACCGGCGGATTACATATGGAATCCGCTCTTCCAACCCTACGACGAGGCTTATCTGGATGCCCATTACCAAAAGAAGGAGCGCGATGGCCGAAGATTTGAAGATGACAATTTGACCGCGTACGGGCTGCAAGGTGGAGGATACGATTACGAATGGAAGGGAGTTCGCAAGCTCTGGCGTTGCCCCCCTGAAACGATGAAAAAACTGGATGCGGAAGGAAAGCTATACTACACAAAAACGGGGACCGCGAGGATTAAGCGGTACCTCGACGAAATGCCTGGTGCACCCCTACACGACTTGTGGACAGATATTGCCCGTATCAACTCGCAAGCTGCGGAGCGTCTAGACTACGATACCCAAAAGCCAGAGGCTCTTCTAAAGCGAATCATCGAACTTAGTAGTAACGCCGGCGATCTCGTCGCCGACTTCTTTTGTGGGTCGGGTACCACTGCCGCTGTCGCTGAAAAGACTGGCCGCCGTTGGATTGCATGCGACCTAGGCCGTTGGGGCGTCCACGTAACACGCAAGCGTCTACTTGGCATAGAGAACTGCAAACCGTTCGAGGTGCTAAATCTTGGCAAGTACGAGCGCCAGTACTGGCAGGGTGTGACCTTCGGAGAGAAGAAAGATAAGCCTTTCACGGAACGGGCTCTGTACGAGTACCTCGCATTCATCCTCAAGCTCTACGGTGCCCAGCCAGTGGCAGGCATGGAGCACCTGCACGGGAAGAAGGGGAAAAGCATGGTCCACATCGGAGCCGTAGATGCCCCGGTGACAATTGCCGAGATTGATGCATCTGTGGACGAGTGCTCCAAGCTCAAGCAGGGTGAGCTCCACGTGCTCGGCTGGGAGTGGGAGATGGGCCTCTACGACCTGATGGTCGAGTCTGCGAAGAAGAAGGGCGTGAAGCTGCTGCTCCTACAGATCCCTCGCGAGGTGATGGAGCAGCAGGCGACCGCCAAGGGCGACGTGCGCTTCTTCGAGCTGGCGTACCTCGAAGCTGAAATCAAGCGGCAGAAGAAGCTCACCGCCCAGGTAACCCTCAAAGACTTCGTGATTCCCAACACCGAGCTGATCCCCGAGGACGTGCGCAGCAAGGTGAAGAAGTGGTCGGACTACATCGACTATTGGGCTGTGGACTGGGACTTTCGCAATGACACCTTCATGCAGGGGTGGGTGGCCTATCGGACCCGCCAGGACCGCAAGCTACCACTCGTCTCCGACTCGCACGTTTACGAGAAGCCGGACAAGTACCGGATTCTCGTCAAGGTGATCGACATTTTCGGCAATGATACCACTCAAGCATTCGACGTGGAGGCGAAGTAGGCATGGCGAAAGCGGTAATCAACTACGACAAAGACCTGCCCGAAATCCCTGGTCGCCGGCCATGGGAGAGGCCCGATTCCTACCTAGTGAAGGACGATGCGGCAGCAACGGGGTGGCGAGAGGAAACTTGTGGCCGTCGCCCAAGCAACTTATTGCTGGTGGCGAAGATTCGCAAGGCCGTTGACGCTTGGCGTAAGGGAGGCTACGAAGGTGCTTCGGAGGTTAGCCGAGAGCTTTTCAGGTACTGGTTCGACGAGGACCACGAGGTCGCGGGCTTCGGTGTTCCCTTCCGATATTATTTCTGCCAGCGCGAAGCGATCGAGACCCTAGTGTGGTTGGTGGAGGTTGCGGCGAAGAAGGATGCACAAATACTCATCAAGTCTTTCGCGACCATTTTCAAGAAAGATCTTCTGAGCGACAACATCGTGTTCCAGACTACGATGGATGGGCGGCGTCAGATACGTCGCTACGTGCCGGAACTGGATCGTGAAGGCGAGCAGGATCTGCCGCCCCTGGAACTACGGCGATACGCCTTTAAGATGGCCACGGGATCCGGTAAGACCTGGGTCATGGCAATGGCCATCGTCTGGTCCCATTTCCACAAGAAGATGGTAACTGGCTCTGACCTTTCAACCAATTTCCTCATCGTTGCACCCAATGTCATCGTCTACCAGAGGTTGGAGAAGGACTTCGCGAGCAACCGCATCTTTTATGAATTACCGCTCGTGCCGCCGGAGTGGGGCAAATTCACGCCGAAGGTGATCCTACGGGGAGACACAACCGAGCCCGATCCATCGGGCAATTTATTCCTCACGAACATACACCAACTTTACGAGTCGCGCGAACAGGAGTGGACACCACAGAACGCAGTTGAAGCTCTACTCGGAAAGAAGCCGTCACAGGATCTCGCTACCTCAAATCAGAGATCAATCCTCGAACGGGCAAAATCGCTAAAGGACCTTATAGTGCTAAACGACGAGGCCCACCACGTTCACGACGAGGATTTGGCCTGGAGCCAATCGTTGCTCGCCGTCCATCGCGCGCTACCGAAGGGGCTCGCTGCGTGGTTGGATTTCTCCGCCACGCCCAAGGACCAGAACGGTATGTATTTCCCTTGGACGGTGTGTGACTACCCGCTCGCCCAGGCAGTGGAGGACCGTATCGTAAAAGCGCCGATCATCGTGACCAAGGAAGACGATTCCAAGCAGCCAAAGGAAGACCCAGAACATATAACAGCAGACAACGTGGCCGAGAAATATGGCTATTGGCTGCAGGCGGCGGTAAACCGATGGAAGGACCACTATAAGGTCTACAAGCAGCTCGGACGCAAGCCTGTTCTTTTCTTGATGGCAGAGAAGAATATCTACGCTGACGCACTCGGCGAGTACCTGTGGAAGACGAAAGAATTCGGCTTCAAGGAGTCAGAGGTCCTAGTCATTCATACAGACTCCGAAGGTGAAATCACGAAGAAGGACTTGGAGAGGGCCCGAGAGGTAGCACGTGACATCGACCAGCCCCAGAACAAGACTAAGGCGATCGTAAGTGTGATGATGTTGCGCGAAGGCTGGGACGTACGCAATGTGACCGTGGTTCTTGGTTTGCGGCCATTTACCGCGAGAGCGGAGATTCTGCCTGAGCAGGTGATTGGACGTGGCCTGCGGCTGATGACCGAAGTAAGTCCGGACCGAACCCAGACTCTAGAGGTTCTTGGCACTCGCAATCTTCTCCAGGTCTTGAGGAATCAACTAGAAGCCGAAGGCGTCGGGGTTGCGAGCACTAAGTCCGACCCACCCCCGCCAGTGATCATCTCGCCGGTAAAGGAGCGGCTGGCACATGACATTGCCATTCCAATCACCAAGCCCAGTCTAGTTCACGATGTGCGCAAGCTCTCGGATATGAATGTGACCGCCCTGGCGGCGATCTATGAACAGGAGGACCTGACAGCGCAGTTCCGTGTGAAACTGAAACTGGAGTTCGCGACGACGGAGACTGAGGTGCACCATGCCGACATCGCCGCAAGCGAGCTACCATCTGCGCAGGAATTACTAGGATCGATAACTAACAAGGTCATTGACCGCGCAAAGCTGCCGAACCGATTTGCCGAACTGTACCCAATGGTGCGGGACTACGTGGGTCTACGTTGCTTTGGCCGAACGGTCAATTTGGAGGAAATCGCACTCCGGTCCCATCTTGCACGATTGGAACTGCAGGAAGGAATAGCAAAGTACCTGGCGCGCAAGATCTCTGAATTAACCTTGGAACGGCTCGCAATTGAATTTGACAGGGCCGATTTCCACCTTTCCCAAACCAAGCCATTCAGTTGGCGGCGCAATTTGCCACCCCTCGTGGCCAAAAAGACCATCTTCAACTATGTCGCAACCTTCAATGACTTCGAGCGTCGGTTCGCTCAGTTTGTGGACGGCGCGAATGACGTGCTGCGCTTTGCGTCCCTTGGTACTACAGAGCAGGGAGAGTCTGGCACACAGTTCCGAGTCGACTATCTTAAACCCAGCGGCGCTATTGGGTTCTACCATCCTGACTGGGTGGTTGTGCAGAAGACCAGTCAGGGCGATGTTAACTGGATCATTGAGACCAAAGGACGCGTTTGGGAAGGTACCACAATAAAGGATGAAGCAATAAAACTGTGGTGCGAACGCGTGTCGGTCGCTACCGGACACAAATGGCACTACCAACGGGTGGACCAGGTGGTATTTGAGGCTTTCGACGGGAAGAGCTTCACGGATATGATACGGTCCACAACGACATCAAATGATAGCTAAGAATCAATAATCGAAACTAAATGAATGAGGGGGCCTTATTGGCTCCCCTCATTCGAACTGCCCGCTCTTAGGATTGTTTGTGCGGCGGTAAAAATCCGCGCGGCGGACTGATTTGGGATTTCTTTCTCGCCGTGCAGCCAATGTTGAATGTAGCCGCGAGCGGCTTCTGCGCCGGGCAACCCGAGCGACTCACAACAGATGAGAGCAACGGTTTCAGCCTCTACTTCCCGGATGTTCCGGTCAATCCGTTCTAGGTCAACAAGCCTTTGAGAAGTCGTGTGGCCGAGGACGACGTGGGCGATTTCGTGCAGAGTCGTCTTGAGCGGAAGCGCTGCGATTGGGCTAACGGCTATCACCCGCTCATGCGCGAAGCCCTGCACATTGCCGTTCAATTCATCAAATCGTGTGCGCGTGATATTGAGCGATTGCAACGCGGCGTCTAGGTCAAAACCAGGGATCGGCTGCTGCTCGTAAATTGTTTCCCCCTCGGTCTGAGCCAGGACAAACCAATAGTTACGGAAAACGAAGCATTGCCGCACCTCGTCATGAATCTCTTCACTTTCTTCCTTTGTTTCCGGTATTGCCTTGCTAGCGGTGCGCTTTTTGTAAGTCACGGGCATGCAGAGGCAGAGGCCCTTCTCACCCTTGCGCACTTGCCGTTTGAGCGTTAGCCAGCCCTTATAACTATTGAGCGGACCCGGTTCGATTTTCCGGCTGATGCATTGTTCGAGGGCGAGCATTGCATTACCAAACGAGTAGTTGTGAAATGCGGTGTACGCCGCGAGAAGTTTTCCGGGCGTGCGGACTGCGCTGTGAAGCAATTCTCCCCAAGTTGCATGCTCTTGCGTATTTGTCATTATCGTTTCTCCTTATTCCCTTTTCGAGCGGTTTTGCTGCTCGAAAAAAGAAGCAAATTCCCTTCATAGCGGGCTCATTGCGAACGGACGCGCGCGCCGTCAAGGGCGGCGGGGTAAGCCGTTCATTGGAGAGAAGCGGAAACCCTTGACGGAAGAAGCGCGGGACCGGGCGCAGCCTCTTGCGGAGAAGGGAATTTGCGGTGGAACTGTTCTAATCGCGGAGGTGGATCAGTGTTAGTTTCCAGAAGGTTTTGCGTGTCGTTTGACCTGCTGCACGTATCCGTTGGTGAGTCCGGCTGTAGGAGATCCTGTGTTGTAGTACGAAAGCGCGGAATCGAGAGCGGCGAAGCCTTCACCCTGGATTCGAGCTGTTGTTGTGTAGGTGGCAGAAAGAAGCGCAGCACCTGAACGGAGATTAGTGCAAGGGTCAAACAGTTGTTCAGCGGTGAGATGCAAATGCGCAGCGTGCTCGCTGTTCACCTGGAGCAGCCCAATGCTCACGGTGATGCCTTGCCCGAGGAGCCATTTGGTCCACGCGACTGCCTCTTCGAGCGATGCAGGCTGCCTTTCAAGGGTGATGGTGGCGCGATTCCATCCTTGGCGTCGGGCGAGTTGGTGGGGGCGGTTGATGCTGAGGGCGTACGGGTAAAGGTCAGACTCAGTGCGGGCGATAGCTTCGAGGGTGCTGACCGGGACGTTCGCCGCACAGGTTTGCGCGAGCGTTTGAAACGAAGTAGGCGAAATCTTTGTGTTGGGGTTCGCCGTTCCCGTTTGTGCAGACGAAGCCGTGCCGGCGAGAGTGAAGAGAGTTGCGAGAATGATTCTTGCAATGTGCATTAGAAGTTCGAAGCCGAAAGCACGGGAAGATGGAATAGTCGCGCCCAGCTCGCAGCGCTTGATTGCTGAATCGCCGGGATACGGGTGTCCTTGGCCCAATAGTCATTCGAGGCGGTCAATAGAAGGGTCGGATGTTCGAGAGCGGAAGAAAGAAACGGCCACACGAGGATTTGTTCGTAACAAATAAGTACGGCGGCGTTTTGATTGTAGATGCGGATTGTTCCGCGGGCAAAGAGCTTCAGTGGCACCCCGTGATCACTGAGGGGCCTCCACATTGCAATTGGAACGGGAATGCGCTCTTGATAGAGCGCAGTATTTTGCTCGCCTCGTGCGAGCAGCACATTCAAGTACCGCTTCTGCGCAAAAGGATTTCTCGAAGTGCCTGGTGGGTTGATTCCAGCTCCCATAAGCACTGTGCGGTGCTGCGAAGCAAGCGCGGTTAAAGTGTCTCCCCAAAAAGCATCCGTGGATTCATTCCACTGCGTGAGCAGATGTTCTGGGAAGAGGAGCACGGTCGCATGCGACTCGAGAATCGTTGTCTGCATGGTTTGGGCCGTGTTGTATTCGGTCGTGATGTCGGGGTCCCCCTGTCCTGTGCCCCCATAGTTTGTGTTGACGGCTTCCCATCCTGCAGGGACCTGCGGTTGCGTGTACTGGAAATGAAAGACGACTGCAAACAGCGCCAAACTGACGATACTCAGCGCTGGCTTGAAGCGGAAGACAATCAGAAAGACGGTGATTAGCGCCAGTCCGAACCATTTAGAGCCGGGAAAAAGAACACCTGCGCAAAGAAGTGGCGAAGCCCATCCGATGATCCCAAGCGGCGGCATCGCAGTGAGCAGAATGCAGAGCGGCACGGCCCATGCAGCTCTGTCCCGTCCGCGCGTGAAGAGCAAACCCCACGGCAACGCCAGAAGGGCCGCGGCGGCCAAGCAAAGTAACAATCCAATGAGCGGAGTGCCCTGGACTCCAAAGAAAGCGCGCGCTCCAGGGATGAGCGGCCAGCTTGCCGCCGCGTAGTAGCTAAACATCGAAGCATAGGCGTGCTTTCTAGATTTCGCGTGATAGACAAGTAACGGAGCAACAAGGGATAAAGGAATTGCCGCAAGGTGTCCGCTCCACGCGGCCGCAGCGGTCGTGGCGGCAACGGCAGGAAGAGTAACGCTACTGCCGAGGAACTTCTGTAGCGAACGTCCAAAGTGGGCGGAGATGGTGCCGAATCGCGGAAGTTGGAATCGCGCCGTAATAGCGGCTGTCGAAGCTGTAGCTATTGAACGACGACACGACCCACACGGTTCCCGGTTCGACTTTGTAGGTGCCATAGGGCCACGGATCGAGGGGGCGTTGGAGGTGGTCGCGGGAACGTCCTGCGCTGTTGGGAAGCAATTGTCCATTGACTCGAATTCCATTTGCGCTCACCTCCACTTCGTCTCCGGGAAACGCGACGCCTGGTTTGAGAAGCGGCGCGCCGCCATCGGGGCAAGCTCCTGCGGTGCGATATTGGCGGGTGAGCGAGATATAAGCCGCGTTTCCTTGCGGGCAGAACTCAACAAGTTTTGCGTTTGACGAATTGCTGGTGATGTAGAAGCCAAGCGGTAGTGAGGGAGTGAGATTAACGCGGATGCCGAAAACCCAGCCCGCAATAAGCCCGAGAAAGAAGGGAGATCCCAGCAGGCAGGACCAGAGAACTGCGAGGCGGAGTCGATGGTGTAGTTCATAAGAGCCAGGTATCTTGAATTTCAGAGGATTCGATAGACGGAGCGCCATCGGTCGTGACCTCATTCGGTAGTGTGGCGTGCGGTTTAGGCGGAGCTGGTGTGGCTTGCCCCGCGCCACCAACTACGAAGAATTTGTGCACTGTGACTTCATAGACATAGCGCGTGTATTTGTCCTGCCCGACGAAGGGCCGTTGGTCGAAGGTTCCATCGACGTAAAGGTTTGTGCCTTTCTCAAGTTCGGTCGCGAGGATCGCCAAATCCCCGTAGAAGACGAGGCTGAACCAATTGGTGTGGTCAGCAGGCTTGTCTTTGCGCGGGAAACGATACGTTTGTCCAAGTCGGGCATTGGCAACCGGCATGGAGGAAGGCAAGTAGCGCAGCGTCGGTTTCGCTGCGAGATAACCGGCGAGTTGAAAGCGGTTTTCCTGCATTGCTCATCGCTCCGAATTCAAATCCAAGCTGTCAAACAAACCTGGGGATCGCTTGAGAGCAGAGCCCGGAGGTGGTGCCGGTTGGTCGATCGGCGAGTCTGCGCCAGGGCCACCGCCAGACGAAGCCGGCAGACGGCGGTTTGGGCGTGGTCCCGACGTTGGTTTCGGGCGAGGTGCGAAGTCCGGGAGTGGGTCCTGGGCCGAAAGCCCTCCGTTGTGAATGGAATAAAACTTTGTCGGCGGAGGGATTTCAGCGCGGGAGCGCAGGATGGGGTCAAAGAAATAGAGGATCTGCGTGCCGTAAATAGGGTAGTGCCCGGAGACAAAAATAAGCATATCGCCGGGGGCAATTATTTTTTCCTGATTGCCGCCGCGCTCTTTTTTCGGCGGCCGCAAGCGCATGATTTCGTCCGGTGTCATGAGCGGACGCTCTATCTCGTCCATGTGCGTGCTGACGCGGTCAAGGACGGGAGACATCCGCGATCCTGAGAAATTGAAAGAGGCTTTCCTAATTGTTTGTGTCCCCGTCATTTTGCTGAGGAGTTCGGCGGTGTCGTATTGGTTGGGCGCAAAAGCAACGCGAACTTGGCAATTACTGACGATGCTCTCGTTGCGCCCGTATTCGTCCACGATTTGGCGAATATCCTGCGTAATCAGGTATGCCTTTAACCCAAACCCGGCCATGTAGGAAAGCGCGTCCGCGAAAATCTCCATGCGCTTGAGGGACGGGAATTCGTCAATCAGGAACAGCAAGCGATGTTTGTTGCGGAGTTGCTCGGAGCCCTGAAAATCGAGTTTTTCGGTGAGCCGGTTAACGATCATGGTAAAGATCAGGCGCATGAGCGGACGAAGCCGAATCTTGTCGCTCGGCGGCACAACGAGGTAGAGCGATACAGGCCGTTCATGGTTCACGAGGTCTTGGATCGTAAAGTCGCTAACGGAAGTGGTGCGGCTAACAAGTGGATCGCTGTAAAGCGTGAGTGCCGTCTTCGCCGTGGACAGGACGCCGGAGAAATCCTTGTCCTCCTTGTCCAGCATTTCTTGGACTTTCTCTTTTACGACGGGATGGGTGCGCGTCGCTTCACCCGTGGGAAGCCGCCAACCGTGCGCGTTGTCCTTGTCGTGTGTGTAAGTGAGAAGCTCAGTCAGGGTTTCGCGGAAATTGAAACCGGGTCGAGTAAAGACGCCGGCGAGCTGGCTGAGAGACGCTTGCCTACCGTCGAGTGCGGCGGCGTAGCACACATGGAGGATCATCCCGGTGGTAATCGACGCGGCTGCGTCCTGCCAGTAGCGTTCCTGTGGACTGTCTTCTCCCGTACGCACGAGCATGTTCGCAATGTTTTGAGCGTCGGAAACATCGCGGTCCGTAAAGAGGCGAATCTCGGCCAGTGGATTGAATCGAGAGGAACTCTCAGGCTCTACCGGAGAGAACTTAAAACAGATTTGCCCAGCTTGGCTGCGGAAACCTGCTGTCTTTGCCCAATTCTCCCCCTTAATGTCGTAGACCACGGTGCTCTCCGCCCACGCTAGGAGTGTTGGAATGACGATGCCCACGCCCTTGCCGCTTCGTGTGGGAGCAAACGCAAGGATGTGTTCCGGGCCGTTGTGTCGTAAGTAGTGGAGGTGCTTGATTGACTTTTCGTGCCAGCCTCCGACATACACGCCCTGCTTTGCCTGAATGAGATTGGTTTCCTCGATATCGGCTTTGGTGGCCCATCGCGCGGAACCGTGAAGGTCCTCGGTGTTTTTCGAGAGCGCCTTCGTGTGCGCGAGATTCAGGAGAAAAAAGAGGGCGCCAGAGGCGAACGACCCGCCCACAATGATGCCCGCGCCGATGAGCAGTGGAAGTTTGATTGTAATATCTGCCGTGCCGCCTTCCGTCCATACCCACACGAGCCATTTATAAGGTGCGTACAAAGAGAACGAGCCGATGCGGAGCAAGGCGGGACCGAGTGCGGGCTGATTCTCGAAGCGCCAAGCCACAAACTGAGTGGCAATTACATTTGTCAAGAAGAGGCCGATAAAACCTACGATTGTTGGCGGCCAATAGAACCCACCGACGTAGCCGGGGTCTGTTGGCTTTCGGTAAGCAGTTAGTTGATTCACCGTCCCACCTCCTGCGTTTTGCTCCTGTCCTTGACTGGGACGACGCTGGCCCTGTCGTTGCTGTAGGCAATGCGTACGTTTTCGCCCACAGCAGGGAGTATGTCGAGAAGGTCTTTCGGATGGAGAACCACGATCCGCGAAGTAATTTGTTGAATGAGCTTTTTATCAGTTTCGCCGGTGATCGCACCGCGGTAGATTCCGCTATCGGTTTGTGCATCTTTAACGCGTGCATCCGGGCCCATCTTTTTCAATGCGGACTGGAGACCTGCGGGCAACTCGCCACCGCCAAGCAACTTACGGACATCGGTACCCGTAATTTTGTCGTGAATCTCCACGGCTCCGCTTCCGGGCTGGTGCGTCGCGACAGATGCAGTGGTCTCGCGTCGTTCGATACCCGGTTTTGTTTCGAGAGCGAGAGTGGGCTGCGCGTTCTGTTTCTCCCATGCCCGAATGTCTAATTGCTCGATCAGGTGTTTCAGGTCCTGGCTGTCAGTCGGGTCGAAAAGCAGCTCGTAGCCTTTGTCTTTCCCTTCACCACGTCTAGTTACGATTTGGAGCCTGGAGTCTCCAAGGTTCGTCGGCCCGCGTTCACCGTCCAACTCCTCGAGATAATTCCGGGCGGCTGTTCCGTCACGGTCAAAGGCCGCTTCGAGAACGTCCTGGAGTTGCTCGGGGTTTAGGGGGACGCGGCCTGTCGCATCGGAATCGAGATACGTTTCCAGGTATTGGCGTGGCCACTCGATAAGATCGTGATCCAGTTCCGAGTTGAGAAGCGTTTCCAGTTGTCCAGGCGAAGTCGCGGAGCTTGTGAGAGTGGAGACTTGGTGGTCCACGGAATTCTCGATTAGGTCCTGTCGAATTGCTGCGTTGTCGGTATTCATCGAAAAACCTCCCTTAAGCGGTCAGAAAATCGGCTTTCTCTGACCTGCTATTCACTGTAGCTATACATATAGCACCATGAAGGGATGGAATGTCAATATCCTACCTTGAGAGTCCCGAGTCTCCCCGCTTACGTGTTTCAGCGTGGTGTAACGTGATTTGCAGCTTTGCTTGGTATTGTCCGAGCCATCCACCCCATACCGGCTGGACATCGTGAATGCCCTTCCGAAGTAAGAGCTCCGCTTCCTTTTCGAAGTACGGAGAGTTCTGGAGGAGCGCAACCGCATCACCCATATCGTCCAAATGCAAAACAGGCTTCCCTTTCGCGAATCGTTTCTCGATGCGAATGAAATTGTCGACCGTGAGTTTTCCTTGCTTGCGGGCCTCCTCGATAGCCTCGGTGTGATAGATCAAGTGCACTTTCCCGTCCGTGCCCTCGATTAGTAGGTAGCGCTTCCCAGTTTGTTCATCTTCAGAGTGGAGAAGTACCCGGCCGGCCACACTTTGAAGCTGGCGGAGCGTCGTGACCTGGAGGGGAAGGCGCTTGTCGGAAACCAGTGCGCCATGCGCCGCGAGCATCTTTTGCCTGTCGGCACTCTGTTGTAGCGTGCGGAGTACCTTTTCGAAGTCCGCCTGCACACGCCACTTATGCGCCGCAACGAATTGCGCGAGGCCCATTGTTTGAAGGTGCATAAGCCGTGCGGCAACCTGTTTCTGGAGAATCTGGGCCGACTCCGACAGGGCGTCGTCATTCGGATTTGCAGTCACCTCGAAATGGGTCGAGGAGCCATAGTTGCAGCGTTGCAGGATGCGATCGAGAGATGTGTACCGGTTCTGAGCTATTTCGCGGCGCTGCGCCTCTTGAGCGTGTGCGGGGGTGCGATACCCCAGAGCTTCGGTAGCGATTTCTTCGGCTCGCCCTCGCAGGCCCTCACGAATATATTCCCTCGGCAAGCGAAGCGGCCTTCCTTCTTCGTCAACTCCGCGAACCGCGATGTGAACGTGGGGATGCTCGGTGTTGTGGTGGACGGCAGCGACCCACTCAATTTCAGTCCCTAGGTCGCGCTCCATCCGTCGCATCAACTCGCGGGCGTATTTCTGAAGGTTCAAGCGGTCAGCAAACTCAGGAGACACGATGATTTTGAAGAGCCGCTCGTCTCCAGCACTCTGCCAATTGTCGAGCGTGGTTGCGATGTCTAGCTTCTGATCGGTCGCATTAAACCCTGCCTCGGCCGCCCTTCCTCCCTGCGTCGCACTCTCGCGGGCCACGTACTTTCCGTGTGCCCTCCACTGACCTGGATTCTTATTTGCAGAGTAGTTGACCCGGACGGCCACGCGCTGATTGAACGTGCGGGGCGCACGGGCACTTCCGCCGTCCAGATATCTGCTACGCGTTTCATGTCGTTGCTTCGACATCTGCACGAGACGAAGCATCGACCGGAGAACACCTATGTACTTACGGGGATTGTCGTTTGGCCCGTGTTTTGACTTTCTCGGTCGCAATCGCACTGGTGGTTCGTCATTCATCGGCTAGCATCTCCCGGAGAGTGTCCCTGTTTTTGTTCGAGATCTCCTTCGCCGCGGCGCGCACCAGCTTTTCATACCGCAGCCTGGCGCGAACGCGTGCCGCGGGGAGTGCGTCGTCGGGGGGTTCCACAACACAAGTAATGACGTACTTCAGCAACACGTCTGTTAGAGCAACCTGTGCTTGCGCAAGCGTGTGAAGACTTTGCCCCTGCTTCGCCAGGTTGGTAAGCGTCGCGGCCACCCGTGCCTCAAACTGCGTTACGGCTTCGGTGTTATCGCCCCTGCGAATCTCGCGTTCGCAAGCGGCGAGAATGAACGCCTGTTCGGATCGGAAGCCCCGGTCCTTCGACGCCTTCCTTACCTGCTCTCGGAATTCTTTGCTCGGAAACAGCAGACTCCGTTCGGTTCTGGGTTTTGCCATAGATTTCCTCCCATTTAGACTGTCGAAGTGTCGAGAAACGTGGAAGAAGATGTGGTGGCACATTTGTGCCACGTTTCGGGCAAAAGTCGCCACATCCCTTCCTTCTGAAAAAGAAGAACTTGCCTGTAAAAACACGCGCAGCGTCGCCACAACCCTTTATGTTCCAATACGTGTGTCCGTCCCTGATAATCCGCCTGCATTCCATGCACGCTGCTCCTACTCCGGTTGAAGAGTGTCGACTTCCGCCGACAAGTGCCGACTTTCGGTCTACTACTGTCCTCGTCAGCCGAAGTCTGCCGACTTGCGGTTGACTAATGCCGACTCTTGGCTACTTTTGCCGAATGCGGCCGCCTTCCGTCTAACTTTGCCGACCGAGAGTCTTTTCATACTTTACATCGGCTCGGCATGGTGCTATATGTACAGCAGCATGAAAAGGCGTGTCAATGCAAAAACACTACCGCCAATGTCTGGACAAACTAGCCGGGGACGCGCCTGAGAGAAAAGCCGCCCTTGTTCGTTCTCTACTTCCGGGAATAGAAGCGGCAGTGAATTCGGGCCAGAGTTTCAAAAAGATTTGGGAGGCACTCGCAAGCGAAGGTCTGCAAATGAGCTACCACAGTTTTCACAAGGCAGTATGGCGAGCCAGAAGGAGGAAACCAACCGCGGCCAGCAACTGGGGGAAACAGGATAAGCCTCTTGAGGCGCAAGCACTGCCAGAAACAAAAGTGGAAGCAGTTGAAGGGCGGGACCCGTTTGCGAATCTAAAACGACTTGAAGAAAACAGGCCTGGTTTTCATTGGCGGGGTACACGGAATATGAAAACGCCAGTGGACAGGGCGGAGGACTCCAATGACAAACACAATCGGTAATGCCAACGGTGGAGGATCGATTCACATCTTGCTGCAAGGCAAAGGCGGGGTTGGAAAGAGCCTGATCTCCGCGATCCTGTCGCAGTATTTATTGTCGAAAGGGCAGGATGTGCGCGGCATTGATGCGGACCCAGTGAATCAGACGCTGTCCGAATACCGGGGTTTGGCGGTGAGCTGCCTGAATCTCTTGAAAGAGGGGAGCGTCGACCAACGTGAATTCGATCTGCTCATGGAGCGGTTTCTTACAGAGAGCGGCACGTTCGTTGTGGACACAGGGGCGTCCACTTTTATTCCTCTCTGGCACTATATCTTAGAAAACCACGCGCTCGATTATTTGCGGGAGAGAGGCAAACGGGTGTTCGTTCATTCGGTTATTACTGGAGGCCAGTCGCTAAACGACACGCTAGCTGGATTCGAGCAACTGGCCGAAACTACGCGGGAGAAGAATATAGTCGTCTGGTTGAATGAATATTTTGGCGCGGTGCTGCCGGCCGGATCGCTTTTCAGGGACATGGCAGTATGTAGGAAGCATGCGGGTAAAGTGCATGGCACCGTGGCGATCGTTCGGCGCACGGCGGACACCTTTGGCCGGGATGTCGAAGAGATGATTTGCAACAAAATGACTTTCGACGAAGCATTGAATGGAAGTGGTTTTACGATCATGGCGAAGCAGAGGTTGCGGGTTGTGCAACGCGACCTCTTCGAACAGTTGGACGCAATTCCATTCGTTCAATGAAAACGTGTGTGAACAAGAGGGAATGTCCAATGCCTCCAGTAGTCGCGCTCGACGTAAAACGGATAACCGCAGAAGTCGCAGCGCGTCACGGGATGCTGCTTAGGCCGGATGATCCTGCGATGCTCTTGGTGACGATGAACGAAGTGGTGTTGCAGCAGGTGATTGGGAGTATCGAAGCCCGCGCAGAAGAAATGGTCGCCGGCATAGAAGCGGGTTTTCGCTCAGCACAAAGCGAAGCGTTGGGAAGTGTTGAAAGGGAGGCGCGGAAGGCCGGAGTCGCCGTGCGTGAGGAGATTCAGAAGGATATTGACGCTGGGCGATTGCACGCGCGAGAATTAATTGTAGAGTTGAACCGCGCATACACACGTTCCGCGGTTCGCCGTTGGGTCGCAATTGGCGTGGTTTTGGCGAGCGGCCTTTTGGTGCTCGGTGTTGGTTTAGGAGTGCTGCTTGCGAGGATGTTGAAATGAGATCTTTCCTTGCACTGCTGTTTTATATCGATCATAAGTGCGCCACGCAACCGGCATTTCGGAAAACGTTTTTGGTGTTTACGCTGATCTTCGCGCTCCTTTTGTGGTCGCCCTGGCGACCCTTGCTTTGCCCTGTGTTCGGCGTTTGCCCGGCTCCAGTCGTGCGGGCTGATTCAGCCCCACAACCCAAGCCCGTACCTCGTCTGGCAAAACATAGAAAAAGCATCGCCGCAAGTCATGTCCAAGTTCCAGCAGTGTCCTCGGATCAAGTTGCCATCCAACCGTAACGTCCTCCAGAAAACATTCTGGCCGTGGTCTTCTGATAGTCGTAAGTCAGTTATGAGCAGGAATCTCCACATGGTTTTTCCATGAAACTCTTTGCGTGTCTGGAGCGGGCGGAAAGCCGTTAAGCAACGGAGGCCCTCCAGAAGCGCGCCTGGGGTTTCAAGGGGCACCATGAATCACAATGGGCTGTGGCGCATATTGGGAGGAAACGTGTAGGGAAAAGGGGGACGTGGTGCGCGGAGGTTGGGCCGATGTTGCGAGGCGACTGCCCGCGAGCTCTTCGATTTGGGTACCACAGTGCGGTGCGGGAAGAATGTTAAGTTTTGGAGATAAGGTTTTTAGTCTTTCCGATTGTCTCCGATTCGCTCCCGAGCCTTCCTAATCGTGCGATCAATATATTCTTGTTGCCGCTTCCTATCTCCTTTGTGCGAAAGGTCACGCGAAGTAAGCGCCTGCCGTGCCGTGTCCTCCGGGACGCCGTGGGCCAAAGCGTAGACTGCATAGGCGAGATCCACGCGCGTCTGGTCGCCGTCGTAGATTGGCTTCGCTCGGAAGTCCTCGATGCTCTTGAGACTACAACGGCACAGGCTCGGGCGCCGGAAAGAGACGCGAGGAGGAGACTTGGAGTGCTCCGATTCATATAGGGTTCTGACTTCTGCGAGAAATACGACCGCTTTTGAATACACCGCTCCCGTAGCCTCATGCAGCCTCACGTAAGGAAAGGTTCCATCCTTCCTTCGATATTTGTCTTTGCGATTCGTAAACCCCGCAAGTCTTCCGTAGTGCCGCCAATCCGCCGAAGCAGGATCACCGCCAAAGCGTGACGCCAGCAGTCTCGCTGCAATCGTAGAAACTTGTTTTGACAGGATCTGCCCATGGCAGAGCCATGCTTGAAAGTTGCTCGGAGATGTTTCAATAACCACCCCTGGAGCAAAGCCTTCTGATTTCAACAGCTCGATGGTCTGAGGGCTGGCGTCGTCGATAAGCGAAAGAGCGTGTTCGCCGCGCGGACGGATATAGATATTCCGGCCTTGTGAATTCTTTAAGCGCAGCCAAGACACGGAGCGAAGCAACGTGTCGACGTCCCAGACGCGGGGGAGCATCACTCCTTGCTCAGCGGTCGGATCAAAGAGTCCAACCTCGAAAGCGCTTGCGCTCATGGCGCGAGCCTGCTTCTCGACGGCTTCGGTGGTTTTGATGGTAGGCATCTTTTGACTTGACAGCCACAAATAATCGGCGTACTTAGATGGTGCTGTATGTATAGTAGCATAGGTGGTCAAACACCACGATAGATTCAGATTTGGATGATCGCGCGAATTGGCGGGGCTCGATGCACGAACTTCAACAAGTCACCGAACGACGAAATGAAAAACTGATCCGGGAACTCGGACCGCTGGTTTCCTCCTGCCTTCAAGATCATGGCACCGAAGACATCTTGCTGAATCCCGATGGGCAATTGTGGGTCAAGCGGACTCACGAGGATTTTCGGGTTGTTGGCAAAATGCCCACCGCACAAGCCTTGAGTGCGTTCGGCACTATCGCCGCGATTCGCGATACGGTCATCAATCACGAAAACCCCATTCTCGAAACAGAGCTGCCCACGGATGGAAGCCGCTTCGAGGGTTTGATCCCTCCAGTGGTGCGGTATCCGGTATTTGCCATTAGGCAACGGCCGCATTGCGTATTCACTTTGAACGAGTATGAGATCGACGGAATTCTCACGGACAAGAGCGATGCGCTGAACCTTCAGCGTCGTCGCGATTACTTTCTGGAGTCGGTGCGCGGGAAGCGCCACCTGGAAGTAATCCGCGCCGCGATAGAGCAGCGGAAAAATATTCTTGTTGCCGGATCAACCGGTTCGGGCAAAACGACGTTCATCAATGCTGTCCTTGATGAACTGGCGTGGATTTCACCGAACGACCGTGTCCTCATCATCGAAGATACGCCCGAATTGCAATGCAACGTA
>Ga0070730_10001961_pt1 | contig 19155 bp, 12 predicted proteins | sample Coa_R1_3_FD_66447 | JGI IMG/M metagenome (GOLD analysis project Ga0070730, IMG submission 66447) | Surface soil microbial communities from Centralia Pennsylvania, which are recovering from an underground coalmine fire - Coalmine... | ecosystem: Environmental > Terrestrial > Soil > Unclassified ... | reverse complement strand
TAAATCTGCAACGGCTTGCCGGAAGTACTGGCCGGGCAAGGCAGAACCACAAACACACAAAAGCAAAGAGCGGCGATCAGGGATGAACGCATCGTTTAGCACCTGAGTAGGAGACGTTGGCCAAGATTATGCCACGTGATCGAAGCAATCGGGCTAGAGATATTCCGGCTTGAATAACAACCCGACATTTATTTCCGGATGAGCCGGGACAACAAGCTCACCGGGAGCTGCAAAACCGGCAAAAATCAGGAGAGACATGCAACCTGCAGGGCCTACTTTCAATCCAACTTACTTGATGCTCCGGGTACCAAGGTCACGTGTGGCCGCTTGCTTCCGCGCTTTCAACCCGCTATGGTAAGAACAGGTAGATCTGACAAGCAGGAAATGCTAAGTCCCACGAATCACGAGACTGGGCGCTGCGCACACTGGTGCGCCACCGTCGTTTTGCTCGCAATTTGCGCGCTCACCATCAGTGTGGCTACGCGCTATGGTTCTCCGCAAAGTTCAGATCTTCTCTCGACACACACCGTGCACAAGCAGTGTTCGCCGGAGCCCGGCCGACAACGCTTGACCAACAGCGCGACCAATTGGATACCGCCGGTAGTGGAGGCTGCCGTTTTGCAGTCCCCCGCTGGTTATGCGCGGGTTGCTCCGGCTGAGCCTACCCTGCTCAAGTTCTTTCGTGAAAGCAGCCTCTATAACCGGCCTCCTCCTGTTCTTTAATTCCCTTCCCTGCTTTCTTGGTAGTTCATAAAATATTTGCGGAAAGTAATGTCCTCCAAGTTCAGCCTGCCCTGCGCCAAGTCGCGTGGGTGCTGCATTTGGTAAGTACGGCACTTCCGAAGACACAGTCCGCGCATTTTGGTTCGCGTATGCCGTTCGCAGGGTGAAGCAAAGAAAGCTACAGAGGTTGAGATTGCCAATTCCGGAAGAAAACACTCAATGAACGCTGCCTTGCGGTTAACTGAAGAACAACTGGACGCTCTGCGTCAAATTGACAGCTGTATGGTCGCGAACGCGGTGGAAACATTTAACGTCCGCCTGCGAAACACGGGTTTTACAGATGGCAGCATTCGCTGCCTCTTCGAGGACGCCCAGCCCATGGTGGGCTATGCGGTGACGGCCCGGCTGCGCAGCGGCGAGCCACCCGTGAAGGGAGGCACGTATCACGATCGCTCCGATTTCTGGAGCAGCCTGGCTAAGATTCCCGCACCGCGGGTTCTGGTGCTGCAGGATATGGACGATCCGCCGGGGCGGGGAGCGTTCATTGGCGACGTGCACGCCGCCATTTTGAAGGCACTCGGCTGCGTGGGATATGTGACGAATGGCGCTGTCCGGGAATTGCCCGCAGTTCGCGAAACGGGAATTCAACTGTTTGCCGGCCGGGTTGTTGTGTCGCACGCCTACGCGCATATTTTTGATATCGGTGCGCCGGTCACCGTCGGTGGCATGGAAGTCAAGCCTGGGTCGCTGCTGCATGGCGACCGCCACGGTGTGCTCACTATCCCGGATGAGGTAGCAACTTCGATCCCGAAAATAGCGCAGACTCTTCGCCTTTCGGAGAAGAGGGTAATCGAATTCTGCCGGTCGGATTCGTTTTCCATCTCAAAATTGAGCGAGATCATCAAGCAGTTCGGTTTGACAGGGGACTCGGCGCACTAGATTGCTGACGCAAAATTCAGAGAAAGCTGGTCACGGATAGGCAATGACTTCAGATGGCAGTGAATTGAACATGATGCGAAGGCGCTCTTGGAGGAAAAGCGTGAGCTTTATTCTCACGGCCCTCGCGCTCGCTATCTTCCTCGGTATTTCTTCGTGCTCCAGCGATAACAAGCGGGTGCAGGCCAGCGGACCCACGATCACGGTCGGCGTAACCAAGGTGGCAAAGAAGTCGCTCGGGCGGAACATTACTCTTTCTTCCGAGTTGGTGCCCTTTCAAGAGATCGAGGTGTATGCCAAGGAGTCCGGCTACGTGAAGAAGCTGATGGTCGACTATGGGACCCACGTTAAAGCCGGTCAGGTCATGGCGATTCTTGAGATCCCCGAACTCGAGGAGCAACTGCAGCAAGACCAGGCCGAAGTCAAAAACGCCAACAATCAGGTGAGCCGGGCTCAGCACGAACTGGCGCGCTATCAGGCCCAGTACCAGGCACTGCATCTGCAATACACGCGCCTGAATGGAGTCTTCAAAAGCCAGCCGGGCATCGTTGCCCAGCAAGAAGTGGATGATGCGCAAGGAAAAGATCTCGCCGCCTCGTCGCAGGTGGATGCCGGGCAGTCGGCTCTGGAAGCTGCTCAGAGCCAGGTAGCGGCCGCAAAGGCGAAGCTGGCTCGCGACCAGACCCTGTTCGACTACTCCAAAATCACTGCGCCGTTTACCGGCGTTGTTACCGAACGCTATGCCAACCTTGGAACGCTCGTTCAGGCCGGCACGACCTCCACGCAGGCCATGCCCATCGTCAAGTTATCAGAGGACGATCTGTTCCGGTTGGTAATTCCAGTGCCCGAGTCCTATGTCCACTTCATCCGTGTCGGCGATCCTGTGGACGTGCATGTGCCCTCACTGGACCGCACTTTTCCAGGAAAAGTGGCTCGGTTTTCGTCGGGAGTGCGCGAGGATACGCGAACCATGCATACCGAAGTCGACGTAAAGAACAAGGGTGGTTCGCTGGTGCCTGGAATTTACGCCCAAGCCGACCTGACGCTCGAGCACCGGGATGATGTCCCCACAATTCCGTTGCAAGCCCTAAATCATGAAGGGGAAAAGACAACTGTTTTCGTTGTCAGCAATGGACAAATCGAGGACCGACCTGTGAGTCTCGGCATTCAGACCGCGACCGACGCTGAAGTCGTCAACGGGTTGAAAGAAGGCGAAGAAGTTGTGGTCAGTGACCGCGGCGGGCTCAAACCGGGCGATCGCGTGCACGCCCAGCAGGTTCAGGTTATGCAGTATCACGAAAATAGCCAGGAATAGTCAGCGCTGAGGCTCGCGCACTGTAAGGGAAGACATGTCGAAATTTTCGATTCGCAATCCGTATTTCATTATTGTGATCTGCCTGGTATTGACCGTAATCGGCATCACCAGCGTCGCGCGCATGCCGGTAGATTTGTTTCCGCCCATCAATCTGCCGGAAGTCGTGGTTGCGACGTTTTATTCCGGCATGCCTCCCGAGGATATCGAAGTCGATATCACCGACCCGCTGGAGCGATTTTTTACCTTAGCCAGCGGCATCGATCACACGGAGTCGCGTTCACTATTAGGCGTCAGCATCATCAAACTCTACTTCCAGCCTGGAACAAACGCCGATGCGGACGTGACCGAGATCTCGAATCTGGCGTTAGCCGACCTGAAACGCTTACCGCCGGGAACTTTGCCTCCCGTGGTTATGAAATTCGACGCCTCCAGCTTGCCGGTCTGTCTGGTGACGCTCAAAGGCGAAGGACTGAATCAGACCGAACTTCACGACGTTGGACAGTTCTCCATCCGCAATCAGATTGCTGTCGTACAAGGGGCAGAGATTCCTCCACCGTTCGGCGGCAAGTACCGCCAGGTGATGGTGTATGTCGACCCGTTCAAACTGGCGTCGCGGCAATTGAGCCCGATGGACATTGTCAATGCCGTGAACAGCTCGAATCTGATTCTGCCGGCTGGCGATGTGAAGATGGGCCCGCTGGATTACTACGTTTACTCCAACAGCCTGGTCGACAACATGGAGCAACTCTCCAAGGTCCCGGTCAAGACGGTGGGCAACTCGTGGGTCACGGTCAACGACGTGGGCAAGGCGGAGGACGCTAATCAAATCCAGTACAACCTGGTGCGCGTCGATGGCCAGCGTTCGGTGTATCTGCCGATCATGAAGCAAGGCGGCGACACCAATACCATCGAAGTCGTTAACGGCATTCGCACGGCCATCAAGAGTCTCTACGATATCCCCAAACAACTGGAAGCCACCGTCGTGTTCGACCAGTCGGCCTTCGTGAAGGAAGCGATCAAGACGCTACTGCACGAAGGCGCGTTGGGCCTGGCCCTGACGAGCCTGATGATCCTGATTTTTCTGGGAAGTTTTCGGGCTACCTCGGCCGTCTTCCTGTCCATTCCGCTCTCTGCCCTGGCGACATTCGTGGTCCTGGACTTCGCCGGCAGCACCATCAACACCATGATTTTGGGCGGACTGGCGCTCGCCTTCTCCCGTATCATCGACAACTCCGTCATCTCGCTCGAAAACATTTATCGCCACCTTGAGACTGGTGCGACTCCCATGGCCGCGGCCGAAGTCGGTGGCTCAGAGGTCAGTCTCGCGGTCTTGGCCGCTACGCTGACTACCGTGGTCGTATTCTTCCCTGTTACCTTCCTGTACGGTGTCAGCAAATTTCTTTTCACCGCACTGGCGTTGGCGGTCGTAATCTCGCTGTTTGCTTCGTACCTGGTGGCGATGACGGTCATCCCGTTGTTCTGCTCGCGCTTCCTGAAGGCCGTGCCTCACGCTGGAGAGCGCCACACTAGCGAATATGAGATTGAACCCACGGGGGCGGCCGGCGGTTCAGCCTGGGAAAGATTCACCGCAAACTTCAACCGGCATTTCAACAAACTGCTCGACTACTACGAGCATTGGGTGAAGCGCGCGGTGGCCCGTCCCGGTCTCACGGTTGCAATTCTGAGCGGCGCATTTGTCGCCAGCTTAGCCATCTATCCTCTGCTCGGGCTCGCTTTCTTCCCCCGAACTGACGCCGGCCAGTTCACCATTAACCTGAAAGTCCCGACGGGCACTCGGTTGGAAGTCACGGAACAGTATGTGGCGAAGGTGGAGGATCTCATTCGTCACGAGGTTGGGGCCAACGACGTGAAGATGGTGGTTTCGAACATCGGCGTTGTTCCAGATTTCTCTTCGCTATATACGACGAATGCCGGTCCTTATATGGCGACCGTCCAGGTGGCTTTGCACGAATCCCATCCACTGTCCAGCTTCGAATACATGGATCGCGTGCAGAAGGCGATGGCCGAGCAGTTTCCGGAGATTCGGACGTTCGTCTCCAGCGGATCCATGGTCGACGCGATTCTGAACTCGGGAATGCAGGCGCCGATCGATATCCAGGTCAGCAGCCGGAGCCTGCATCAGTCTTACGGTGTGGCTCAGGATTTAGCGGGACGAATCCGAAGTTTGCCGGGAGTGGGCGAAGTTTACATCCCGCAGGATTTGAATTATCCAGGCCTCCGTTTGAATGTCAACCGCGTCCACGCCAGCGAGTTAGGCCTCACCCAAAAGGAAGTGGTGGATAACGTCATTACGGCGCTTAACTCAAATACGATGATCGCTCCCAATTATTGGGTCGATCACAAAACTGGAAACGACTATTTTTTGACCGTCCAATATCCCGAAAAAGGCAGCGGCGCCATTCACGATGTTACGGACCTGACCAACATTCCCCTTCGGGCTCCTAATCTGAAGCAGCCAACGACTCTGGACAGCGTTGTGAACATGGAAAATGTGCAGACTCCAACCGAAGTCGACCACTACCAGATCCAGCGCGTGACCGACCTGTACGTGACCCCCGCCTCGGAGGACCTGGGAAAGGTAGCCAACGAAGTGCAGGGAGTGCTGGACAAGACCAAGCTGCCCGAAAACGTGCGCGTGAATCTTCGCGGAATGGTGCAAGGGATGAATGCGTCGTTCCGCAGCTTCGCGATTGGACTTTCTCTCTCCGGAGTTCTTCTGTACTTGATTCTGGTCGCGCAATTCCGATCGTTCAAAGACCCCTTGCTTATCATGCTGGCTATTCCGATGGGGTTCATCGGCGTCATGGTCGTTCTCCCATTGACCGGAACTACCCTCAACGTAATGTCCCTGATGGGTGTGCTGATGCTGGTCGGAATCTCCGCTTCCAACAGCATTCTGATTGTGGAGTTCGCTCATCGCCTTGAGGATCAGGGAAGTTCCGTACAAGACGCGATCATCACGTCCTGCCGAGTGCGGTTGCGCCCGATTCTGATGACTTCTCTGGCGACCATCATCGGAATGGTTCCCATGGCACTGAAGCTGGGTACGGGAAGCGAACAGTATGCCCCTCTGGCGCGAGCGATTATTGGCGGCTTGACGTCGTCGGTCGTGCTCACCATCTTCATCGTGCCGGCGGCTTATTTGCTGGTGTACGGAAAAAAGAATCAGCAGCCTGCGACCGCTTTTCCGACCGGAACCGCCGAATGAAAGATGAGGGTAAGAGGCAAGGCGAATGACGAGGGTCAAAAATCTCATACTTTGTACACTGTTGTGTTTCTGGGCGCTTCTGCCGCAGCATGGGTTCGCTCAAGCGGCCATTCAACTGGCCGAATTACCGTCCGCTCCGCAGCCGCAAGCTTTGCATGAACCGAGCAATTTCAAGCAGCCCAGCGAACTATTGCTGGACGCCGCAGTTCCGCCCCAGGCCGGTTCCCCAGCAACTCCGCAAGCGCCTCCAGCACCGGGTACGGTTATGCGCCTCACCCGGGCGCAGGCCGAACAGTTGGCGCTCAAGAACAATCCTCGCATCAGCGTAGGAAAGCTGCTTGCCCTGGCCCAGCATCAGGTTTATCGCGAGACGCGGGCGGCGGAGCTTCCCACGTTCAGCGGCGCCATCACCGCTGTGGACGCCAATGAAGGCAGCCGCATCGGCGCAGGAGCGCTGAATGCGCCAAGACTCCTCGAACACGCTGGCGCCGGAGTCACACTGAGTCAACTGATCACCGATTTTGGGCGCACCGTGAACCTGGTGTCGTACTCCAAGCTTCTCGAGAAAGCCCAGAACGCGAATTCTGTTGCGACCATCGAAGATATCGTTCTGGCCACCGATCAGGCTTTTTATAACGCGCTGCAGGCGCAGGCTCTGCTCAAGGTCGCGCAACAAACCGTGACCACTCGCCAGTCACTGGAACATCAAATTGACGAACTGGCGAAGAACAAGCTTAAGTCCAACCTGGACCTCTCCTTCGCGCAAGTGAACCTGTCGCAGGCCAAACTACTTCAGCTCGATGCGCAGAACAATGTGGATTCAACCATCGCAGCACTCACGGCGATCTTGGGCTTCGACAAACAGGTCACCTACGAATTGAGCGACGAAGATTCTATCTTGCCCGCGCCGCCGCCCGATGTGGATGTGCTCATCAATACCGCCTTGCAGCAGCGTCCGGATCTGCAGGCATTCAACTACGATCAACAGGCGGCAGAAAAATTCCGCCGGGCCCAACGCGATCTTCTCTTCCCTACGGTCAGCGCCCTCGGCATTGCGGGCGGCACACCCGTGCGGCCCGATTGCTTTGGTGGATGTTTCCCCAACTACTTCATTTCCAGCTGGTATGGGGCCATCGGCGTGAACATGAGCATCCCCATCTTTAATGGCTTCCTGTACACGGCTCAAGCATCAGAGGCAAATTACCGCGCCAAAGCCGCGGCAGAGAATACGCGAGACCTGCGCGATCGGGTCGTACGCGACGTTCGCACAACCTGGCTGTCGGCGAACACGGCCTTTCAGCGCGTAGGAGTAGCCGCAGAACTTGCAAAAGAAGCCGATCTGGGAATGAATCTGGCCCAGGGACGGTACAATCTCGGTTTGGGTTCGATTGTCGAGCTTAGCCAGGCGCAGCTGCAACAAACCGATGCTGCCATCGGCTACGTCAACTCGCAATATCAGTACCGCCTGGCTCTCTCCACACTGAACTTTGAGATTGGCATGCAGCCTTGAACGCTCTTCACAAGTGCCTGGGATCCTACTCAAAATGAAGAAAGGCGGCACGCGGCGTGAGCCGCGATGCCGCCTTGGGTACATCTTTTTCGAGCCGACTACGCTCCAGCCCCAGCCGCTCTGACCAGTAATTCGGGTTTCAAGGTCTGGGCCATCTGGCTGAAGTACATACGGTACGAGCGATGAATCCCATACATCACCGGGAAAACCGCAAGCGCCAATCCCCAGCCCAGGTGCGAACTCATGGCCTGGACCATGGTGGTGATGCCCACGCTCACGACGTAATAGGGGAACGAGAGGTGCGCCAAGCTCCACCACACGACCCCTGCGGCCTTGCCCTCGCTCACTGCGACGATGCCGGCCACGGGAGCCGTCTGTCCCAGAAACAAGGTGGCTGTCGCCAGCACTAATCCCAGCGTGTTCGAGTTCCACTGCATCCGGCTCAACCACTGGGCATGGAACATCAGGCTCGCCACCGAACTAGCGAAAGCCATCATGCTGAGGTTGAACACCATCTGCTGCGGGTTGAATTTCGCATTCTTGCGCGGCCAGCATTGCACCGCGGTTGAGATGCACGTAACCACCACTGCTTCTGCGGCACTAAGATTCACGACCGCCGTGAGCAGGAATGGCAGATTCATTGACATGTTGCCGTTGATTCCCGGCAGCTTTACTTTCATTCGCGAGGTTGCAGCCGCCAGCGCCAGAACCGCCAGCGCGAAGTACGGATGCAGCTTATGGCTCGCAAATCCGGCATATCCTGCGGCGGTGACTGCGGCCAGCATCATGGCGCCGATGAACGTCTTAACTTGCCGTGTGTTGTTCATAAATGTCATCTCCTCTCTTTGTAGATTCACACGGGTGTTACTGTTCATCGTCTCCGGCATCGGAGAAGGCATAGTTCGCAGTGCCAACGGAGGATCCCCAGACCACGCTGGTTGCCGAAGCAGTGCCGGTGCTTGAACCCCAAACCACACTGAATGCACTTAATAGATTGCTGTTCCAGGGCAGCGAACTACCCCAGACAACCGATGTTCCGTTCACGATCGAGCTACCCCAAACCACCGAGGTACCCCAGACCACTGACGTTCCCCAAACCACCGAGGTGCTGGCCACGGTCCCGTTTCCGTATACGAGAGAAACGGTGCCGGTCAGCGAGTTGTAAACGACCGAGGGAGACAATGCTGCTCCCACGTTAGCCGGAGCCAGATCCGTATTGGTGGTTGCGCTCTGTACGTTCAGCAGCCCCGATCCCACGGAAAACAGGTCGTAGTAATCGAGGAAGGTCTGTGATAGATGCGGCACAAAGGCCGCACTGGAAAACAGCCCCATTTTATTTGCCGTCTTCATCAGCCGGGCCTTCACCTGGTCCGGAGTGAGCGTGCTTTGCTCCTGCAGCATCAGCGCCACTGCCCCGGCAACCGCCGGAGTCGCCATGCTGGTACCGCTTAGAGTGAAGTAGTCAGCCTTGCCGTCGGTACCGTTGACCAGTTCATTGGGATAGGCAGCTTCCAGCGTCGCCCCCGGAGCCGACAACGAAACGATGTCGTTGCCCGGCGCCATGATGTCGGGCTTCACGACGTGATCGTAAGTCGTGGGGCCCTTCGAGCTGTAGCTGGCTTTGGTCTCCGCTGAAAACGCGGATGATCCGTTGCTCTTACTGGCGCCGACTGTCAACACAAAAGGATCGTTGCCCGGAGCGGTAATCGTTCCGAAGCCATTGCTTCCAGACACGCTCAAACGACCGTAGTTACCGGCGGCTACGACCACGACGATTCCACTTTGCCAGGCTGCTTCCACCGCCTGACAGAGTGGATCTTGCGTGTAGCTCACCGGAATTCCGCGTCCCAGCGAAAGATTGATGACGCGAATGTTGTAGGTGTTCTGCAATGCAATCGCCTGCTGAATGGCTGCGATTACGGTGCTGTCGGTGCCGGCGCCGTTTGCATCCAGGGCGCGCAGGTCGATCAGGTTGACGCCAGGAGCTACGCCTTCATACTGACCGCCCGAAAGGTAGCCGTTGCCGCCGATGATTCCGGCGACATGCGTCCCGTGACCATACAGGTCATAGTTAGCGCCGTTGGCGTTCGTGGTCGCCGTTCCAGTGAAGTCCTGGTGATAGACAACGCGCGAAGTAGTCTCGGTGGAGTCCCACAGGTCGGGATGGCTGTCGTTGATGCCGCTGTCAATGACAGCGACGCCGACGCCCGCGCCCGTGAACCCGGCATTCCACGCCGAAGCGACGCCCGTAGCGCCGTTGGTCAAATCGTCCATCACATTCATCGGATGGTCGATGGTGACCGAAGCAATCTCGGGGTCAGCTTCTAGCAATGGCAGAGCGCTGACCGGAATCGTGAAGGCCGCGCCCTTGATCATGTGCAGCTTGGCATGGAGGTGTCCGCCCCGGCCTTTCATCGTGGCGTAGTGCGCTGACGTGGGCACCTGCTTGTATTGCACGATCACGCGAACAGTCTGGCCATGAGCGGCGCCCTGTTTGGCTTTGGCGAGCATTCCTGACAGCTCTGAGGCAATCCGAGAAGACGCTCGACCTTGCACAGCAGCCGACGGCTGGCCAAACGCCATGCTGGCCGCCAATATCACGACCAGGCTCAGACGTTTGCCCCAAGCCGCGCTATGTCGTTCATCGCGGCCCGCCGGCTTCCGTAGTTTGTGTCTACGCTCCATAAGATCTCACCCTTCTTTCTGCATGGGGGAAAGATGGAACTCGTACCCACTGACTGTGCTGCACGGAGGCGGCCAATTTAAATGCTGTAAGCCATTGATTCTTAACGGGATTATGGATGGTTCGCGAGGTGCCGGTGAGCCACTCTGTCCCATCGAGGTGGGCGTGAGACAAGATGTCCCATCTATTTGGGAAGCAAAGAGTTGCGGCGTCATAAACCGGCAGGTAGCGAGTCACATGAGATCGGGAAAAGAGAATTGCGGATGAGATCCAATCGGCAGGGAGCCGGATCTAAACCGCGGCTGCTTTGGCAGCGTCCGCTCGCTGCGGCATCTTCGGCATCGCCGCCATCAAGCGCTGGGTGTATTCGTGTTGCGGACGGGTCAGAACTTGGGCGGTCGATCCCGATTCCACGATCTGTCCCTGGTGAAGAATTGCAATGCGATCGCAAATGCCCGCCACCGACGGCAGATCGTGCGAGATGTAGAGGATCGCCATCCCGAAGCTTCGGTTCAGTTGGCGGAATAAAGCCAAAATCTCCGATTGAGTGATGACATCGAGCGCGCTGGTGGCCTCGTCGGCAATCAGCAGCGCCGGACGGTGCAGGATCGCCATGGCGATCAGCACTCGTTGCGCCTGCCCAACGCTCATCTGGGATGGAAACTTTCGCAGGAATTCATCGCTGGAGGGCAGGGATACGCTCTCGAGCGCGCCTCGGATGGCCCGGTCGCAGTCTGTGGCGGTTCCGGAAACGTGGGCTCTCCAGGTTTCCTTGAGCTGAGTCCGAATCTTGAGTGCTGGGTTCAGCGAAGAGAGCGGGCTCTGCAGGACGAGAGCGATTTTTCTTCCCCTAAGATCGCGCAGTTCCCTTTCGGTGAGTTTCAATATGTCCTGGCCTTCAAAGTCGATGACCCCTTCGGCCCGCACTCGCTTGCGATCGAGCAATCCCAAAATTGACATCGCCAGCGTGCTTTTTCCCGATCCGCTTTGCCCAACGAGTCCCACTACCTGGCCGCGACTGACCGTTAATTCCACGTCCCGCAAAACGGGGGCCTTATCGCCGTAGCACACGGATACCCGCGCGGAAAGAAGAGTCCCGGATTGCGATTGTTCCAACGCCAAGAAGTGCCTTTCTCTGTAGTCCCTGCGTCTCTGTGGTGAGGTCTTTGGTCTACTTGACCGACAGCCGTTCCACATTCCAATAAGTCTGCGGCACCAGGATCACTGGGCTTGCTCCCTGCACTCTTTGGGACACCGCCGACAATGCATTGCGGTTGACCAAATAAATGAACGGAGCCTGCTCGACCGCAATTTCCTGCACGCGATCAAAGCTCTCTTTTCGCCTCTTCGCATCGGCCGATGAAGCCTGCGCCTGCATCAGCCTGTCAATTTCGGCTTCCCAAGGGGTTTCCGGAGTTTTCTCCTGCGGGTTCCATTGATGATTTTCCGACGAACTCAGCCACACATTCATCTGCTCGTTGGGATCGAGGCCGACATTGGTCAGCCCGAGCAGGATGGCTTCATAGTCGAAGCTCTGCGTCATGCGCTCGATCAAAGAAGGAAAGTCGAGCGTGACCACATTCACGTGGACGCCGATCTTCTGCAGGTCCTCCTGAATCATCGTGGCCATGCGCTCCCGGGCTTTGTTGCCTGAGTTCGTGATAATCGAAAACACAACCGCATTTCCCTCGCGATCTTTCAGTTCCCCGTTCTCCATCCGGAAGCCTTCCGCTTGCAGCGCTTTGAGCGCCGCATCCGGCGAATATGTTGCAGGTTTCAACTTGGCGTTGAACCAGAACTTGTTAGCGGGAGAAATGGGACCCACCGCCGGCTGAGCATGCCCGCGAAACACGACCCGCGCCAGATCGGCGCGATTGATGGCCTCAGAGATCGCCCGGCGGAAAGTCGCCGACCGGAACCAATTCTTCTTGTATTGGGGAAGCGGGGCCTTGGCTACTTCGTTGAACCACATCTGCTCGCTGTCGAGTGACGCGCCCGCGTCGTGTACGAGTTGCGGTGACGTGGCCGCGAGCTTGTCGAAGTATTCGCTGTCCAGCGAATTAATCAGATCGACTTCACCGCGCTTGAAGCGCAGCATTTCGACGTCGCGATTCGGTTGAATATCGAGCGTAATAGAATCCAGATAAGGCAGTTTGCGTCCCTGCGCGTCCGTTTTCCAGTAATTTGGATTCCGCTTCAGCAGTAGCGTGGCTCCAGGCTTGTAATCCGCCACCATGAACGGTCCCAGCACCGCCATTTCTTTCTTTCCCGAGTGCGCGGAAAGGATCGCGACCTGATCGAACTGCCGGTCGAGCCCCGCCACCGGAGCAGGAAACGTGATTGAAATCTGTGTAGGTGAAAAGATTTTCGTTTCCACATTCCCAGGTCCGGAGCGAAATGTATCGCCGGTTGGGGAATGCAGCGCAGGATCCATCAGCTGTTGTACGGTGTAAGCGACGTCCTCCGCGGAAAATGGGGTGCCATCAGAAAACGAAATCCCGCTGCGCAGTTTGAACGTGATCTGCTTTCCGTCTTTGGAGACCTTCCAGGATTGCGCCAGTTCCGGCTCCAAAGCCTGCGTCTGGCGGTTCATCCGGACCAGCACGCCCCCGGTCAGGTAGCGGACGGCTACCGAAGCATCATCTTCCACCTTCAGCGGATCGAACGTCTTAGGCTCCGAGCGCAGGCAGAACCGCAATTCTCCCTGCGCCATTGCTGAGCTTCCTAGAATCCCCAGACAGACCAGCGCAACCAGCAGCGCCCTTCTACTCCTCCTCACCATCCTTGCTACCTTCCCCCAGGGAGCTTTCATGCGGCTACCTCTTCCTGCTTCGACATTACGATCTGGAACGACGTGACCACCACGGCCAACAAGATCAGCGGGACAAACTTCCACGGCTCTGAGCCAACCGACACCAGCCCTTCGAGCTCTTTCAATAAACTTCCCCACGACGGCATCGGCTCGGCCACGCCCAGCCCGAGGATTCCCAGATTCGCCTCGCTCAAAATAAACGCGGGGATCGAAATCCAGAACTGGGCGTACAGCACCGGCTTCAAATTGGGCATCACGTGGATCCAGAACAACCGTGCTCCCCGTACGCCCGAAGCTCGCGCCTGCCGCACGAAGTCTGAATCTCTCAACGATCCCGCGCTCGCGCAAAGCACACGGGCCGCGCTGGTCCATCCCAGCAGGCCCAACATCAAGAACGTCACCAACACTGAAACCAGCGGCGAGACGTTCAATGGCATTAACGCCCGAACCGTGATCAACAAGAACAGCCACGGCAGCGACAGAAACAAATCTGTAATCGCCATCGCTCCACGAGCCCATCCGCCACCCAGGTATCCAGCCAGTCCTCCGACCAGCGCCGCCATCAACGTAGAAAGCAGAGCCGCTGCGGGTGCCAGGAGCAACGAAATTCGCGTGCCATAAAGCACCCGCGCGAAGCGATCGCGTCCAATCTCGTCAGTGCCGAGCCAATGCGCGCTCGAAGGGCCAGAATCAGCGGCCTCGCGATACTGTTTTGCGTACCCCGCCGGAGCTAACACGTTTGCCGCCAAAGACAGCCCAGCCACGAGCAACAGAACCGCACAAGCTACCCTGCGCCAGACACTCATGCTTCCTGTCCTCGCAGTACATGTCCGATTACATCGGCGCTGGAAGTGGCCAGCAAGGTTACTAGCGTAACCATGATCGTGATGTTCATCAGCAATGGGAGATCGCGGGCCAGTGCGGCCTGCCACGCCAGTTGTCCAACGCCCGCCAGCCCGCAGAGAGCTTCGACGGGAATTGCCGCGCCGATCGCGAGGCTCACCGAGACGCCTCCCAAGGCGAGCAATTGCGGCGCTACCACCGGAACCACGTGCCAGAACAGAATGCGCAACTCACTCAGGCCCTTGGCGCGAGCCGTAACGATGTGCGGTTGGGAGTAAGCCTTTGCTAGCAGATTGCGCGCATAGCGGTAGTCTCTGGGGAAGATGATCAACGCGATCGCCAGCGCACCGGGGACATTCCACAGCACCGACAAAAGCGCCAGCACCGCCGCCGGAATGCACAGCAAGGTTCCGCTGATGATTGTTGACAGCGCGTCGTAGGCGGACACTCGGAGCCACGCCGCGCTCAGCGCCAAAGCCAGAGTGGCGGCCCAACTCAAGAGCAGCCCGATGCCGACCAGGCGCAACGTAAGCGGCGTCCTGTCTCTCAGTAGCGTACTGACCGGCTGGCCCAAAGAGATCGACGTCCCCAAATCGCCCTTGAACGCGCGCTGCAGGGAATGAAAATAAAAACGGACGATGTTGTTTTGCTCCATCCGGGATTGGCGCAGCGCCTGGATGCTGGCGGAATTCAAGTGGGGATCAAGCTGAGCCTCGTCGGTATCGAATCCCGGGGCAAACCGCACCAACGCGGCTGCAAGCAACCCGCCCACCAACGCTGTAGCGAGAATGGTGAGTCCATGCCGCGCAATTCTTTGCCCCAGCACGGTCAGAGTCTCCTATTGGGCGCCAGCCCCACGCGTTTTGATTTCCTGCTCGCGCGCGGCCGCTTCGGCGTGGTGAATTTGCTTCATGGAGTACATGCGCCGGTCGGCCTCGGCCAGCAGGCGTTCCACGTCGGTCCCATCGTCGGGACAAAACGCCATTCCGACGCTCAGCGTGATCAACTCCCGGCCGCAGACATGGCGTCCAGACTCGATGGCGGCGCGGTTCAGCCGATCCGCCTTGTCGCTCGCTGCATCCGGTGTCAGGCCGGGCGCCGTAATTACAAATTCGTCGCCCCCCATGCGCGCCACGTAGTCATAACCGCGGCAGACGTCCTTTAACCGGGTGGTGAACTCACGCAGCAACTTGTCGCCTTCCAAATGGCCGAACGAATCGTTGATCTGCTTGAAGCCGTCGATATCGCACACCAGTACCGCTAGAGAAGTCTTCATGCGGCGGCAACGCGCCACTTCCTGCGCCAGATGCACGAACAGAGAGCGCGCGTTGGGCAGGCCAGTCAGATAATCGGTTGTGGCGGAACTCTCAGCCTGCTGATACTTCAGCGCGTTCTCCACCGACAATGCGACCTTGGATGCAACCGCCAGCAGAATTCTCAAGTGGTCGGGCCTGAACGCGTCGCGGTTCGCCTGATACATTGCGAGCACGCCCACGACGCCGTTGAGCCCTTCCAGGGGCACCACCAGAGCCGATTGCAGCAGAGCGCTCTTTCCCGGCTCGACCACGTATCCGGCTTCCACTTGAGGATTCCCGTTCACGATCGGCTTGCAATTTTCGGCAACCCATCCGCACAATCCCTCGCCCACTCGAATCTTCAACGACGACAGTGTGCGGAAATTTTCGCCGCTGACCAGTTCCGGCAGCAGCCACCCGTTGCGATTGACGAACACCGCGATGGAATCGTATGGGATCATGCGCCGCAGCCGCATGGACAGCACCGACAGCGTTTCGCTCAAGCTTAGTGACACGCCGAGATCCTGGCTGAGCTCGAACATGGTCTGCGCTTCCTGCCGCGCGGAAGCAATGGAGGTCAAGAAGTCGGCGCTATCCGCAACCGCCGCGTGGGTGGGTTCACTTCTTTCGAATCCGGTCGCGGGCGCCAACCCGCGTGCCACTCGCACGACCTTAGAGAGCCCATGGTGAGCCGTGCTCACGTCCTCATTCAAAAGTGCCTTGCGCTCCAGTTCCACGTAACCGCGCTCCAGTACTTCCACAACTTTGGGGTCGAACCACGAGCCTGCCTTTTCTTTGACCTTAGCCATCGCCTCAGCCAGCGGCACGGCTTGCCGGTATTGCCGGTCCGAAGCCAGCGCATCCAGGCAGTCCACCGCCGCCAAGATGCGCGCTCCGATCGGAATGTTTTCCGCCGCCAATCCTTCGGGATAGCCCGACCCATCCCAGCGCTCGTGGTGCGACCGCACAATTGGTGCCACCGGATAGGGGAACGCGACCCGCTCCAGAATCTCCGCCCCAACTATCGGATGCACTTTCATCTTCTCGAATTCTTCCCGGGTTAATTTCCCCGGCTTATTGATGATTTGTTCGGGTACGGCAAGTTTGCCGATATCGTGCAGCAGCGCCGCCGCCCGCAATGCTTCAATTTCCTCTTCGCTCAGATTCAACTCACGCGCCACGGCCACGGCATAAGTGCGTACGCGCTGCAAATGCGTGTGCGTCGTATGATCTTTCGCTTCGATCGCCAGCGCCAGTGCCTCGATGGTGCGCATGTTGAGCGACGCAATCTGCTCCACGTGCCGCTTCTCGACTTCGACCCGTTCTTTCTCCGCTTCCAGCCGCCCCAGGTACAGCCGGTACGAGCGGTACACCCAATAAATCAGCGGCAGCACCAGCAGAGACGTTTCCCATCCCGCAGTGCGGTTGACGATTCCAACCAGGCCCACCGCCGCCGCTCCCACCAGGTAATACGGGAACGACCAGAAATAGCACTCTGACCAGACTTTACGGCTCGACTTCCCTTCGGTCAGCGCGATCACGATGGAAATCGGCAGCGTGTTGGCGAAGAAAAACACCAGAGCCGCCACCATCAGCAGGATCGGCTTGCTCGATCCAAATCTTGCCAACAGCCATTGATAGGTCAGGTAAGTGAGACAGCTGGCATTGGCCATCATCCCGGCCACATTGAACAATACCTTCACGGGATCGAGCCGTTTGCGAGCCTGCCAGATGCTTTGCACCAGGCTTGCCGTGCAGCCAATCACCAGCGTCTCAGGAAGGCTGAGTTCCAGCACGCCCAGCAAGATGAACAGAAAGTTCACCGACATGGTGCCGTCGATGCCCGGCAGTTGCACCTTCAACCCAGAGGCCAGCACCGCTACCACGAGGTAGCAAACGAAGCGCATCGGATCGTGCGATTGCCAGTGCAAAAGCGAAAACACCAGCACCACCACGCCTAAGGACGCAGTGATGCCGACAAACGCTTTCGTCTGCAGCGATAATCGGTCCGCTTCTGGTTTCATCTACAACCCTTACTGCAAGCGGTTCAGCCCGACGCAGCACTGAACTAGCCGCAGCCGCGTCATCGTCCAAACACACGGTTGCGTGGACCTTGCACCCGTACTCGGCCCACTATTGCAGATGACCCTTTAGTAGGGTCCCGCCGGAATCGTATTGCAAGGATTGGAACTTCAGAAGCTTACTTTGGTAACTTCTCGGCCGAGATGTACGTTACCGTTCACTTTTTCGGGGATGAAAATCTGCGTTCGATTTGGTCTTCGCTGCCCAGAGGTTACCTTCGTTACTTCGCAGCCCATACACCTCTCGGCTGATCCCTCTAGTTTGTGTCAACATCTCGCCAAACGATCTTCATGTCAATTCTGCATCACAGCTCGGAGCAGAGCGAACCGGTTGCCATCTCGCCGAGCCATGGGGCGGCAGATCACAATCCAATCACGAACCAAATGGCGGTCTTCTACACCGACCTGCAGGGCGAATTCGGCGCCTGCAATTCTGCCTTCAGCCAGCTGTTTGGATATTCTCCCCAGGAACTGATCGGACGCGAATTCTGTGCCCTATTTACCGCGGCCGACAAACTTTCCGGCGGAAGCCGCGATCAGTTGCGCAGAACCATCCTCACCGCTACGTCAACCAACGGGGAATATCGCTGCAACCTTATCGCGCAGCCTAAAACTGGCAGTAGTTTCCCAGTTCAGTTCTCGGCCACGCTGCTTCGCGATTCCGCGTCCAAGCCGATGGCGATTGTCGCGGTAGTCGTGGCTAATCATGAGCCCGGAGGTTCCTCCGTCGCGGCTACGGCGACGCAAGGTACCCCAGCGCGCGGCATCGTCTCGCGCAAGGTCGACGATACACAATTCATCCTGGCCAGCCCGGTCATGCACGAATTCATCAGCTTGGTGGATCGGGTAGCCAGTCACAGCGAAACGGTGCTAATTACTGGCGAAACCGGCACCGGCAAAGAACTCATCGCTCGCACCATACATAACTCTTCCCACCGGCGGAGCCGTCCGTGGGTCGACATCAACTGCGCCGCCCTTCCCGAAAACCTGGTCGAAAGCGAACTCTTCGGATACGAGAAAGGCGCGTTCAGCGGCGCCGACGCTTCCAAGCCCGGCCTGTTCGAGATGGCCGATAAAGGCACGCTATTCCTCGACGAAATCGGCGAACTGCAGTTACAGACCCAGGTCAAACTGCTGCGCGTGCTCGACGGCCAGCCCTTTTACCGCCTCGGCGGGCATCGCAAGATCAAGGTAGATGTGCGCATCGTCGCCGCCACCAACCAGGATCTCGAAGCCGCCGTGCGCGAGGGCCGCTTCCGTCAGGACCTCTTCCACCGTCTCGGGCAATTCCAGCTTCGTGTTCCCGCTCTGCGCGAGCGTCCCGAAGATGTGGTTGCTCTCGCCGAGCATTTCCTGCGCCTCAAAGCGCCACGAAAGAATTTTTCCGAGCAGGCGATTTCCGCCCTGCTCTCCCATTCGTGGCCGGGCAACATCCGCGAACTGCGCAACCTCGTGGCCAGGATGGCGATGGAATCCAGTTCCGAAATCGATTTCTCGCGGGTAACTGCCGCATTGACCGGTGAACCAGCGGCCTTGCGTCAGACTGCCTCCATGCCCGTCGGCAATCTCGACAGCATGGAAGAGCAGATGATCATCAAGGCCCTGGAGCGCACCGGCGGGCAACGTACCATCGCGGCCGAGCAACTAGGCATCTCGCGCCGAACTCTGAGCCGGAAGCTCAAGGAGTACAACATCAACTTCGCTCCCGGAGAGAAAACGGCCTCGCTA
>Ga0070730_10001960_pt1 | contig 19163 bp, 16 predicted proteins | sample Coa_R1_3_FD_66447 | JGI IMG/M metagenome (GOLD analysis project Ga0070730, IMG submission 66447) | Surface soil microbial communities from Centralia Pennsylvania, which are recovering from an underground coalmine fire - Coalmine... | ecosystem: Environmental > Terrestrial > Soil > Unclassified ... | reverse complement strand
AGGGCCAGCCGCAAAACGGCCAGGCCGCGCAGGCCCCGCCACCGCAGCAGCAGGATCAGCAGGCGGACAAACCGTCCATCGGCAGCGTGCTGGGCGGCCGCTTCGGCGGTTTCGGCAAGAAAAAGAAGAGCGACGATCAGGCGGATTCCAGCGCGGCGGGTGCGCCTCCACAGGGATCAGGCGACGCCTCCGGTTCCCTGATGGAAATGACGATCGAGATGAGCGGCTTCTCAGCCGCCGCAGTGGACAGCTCTAAATTCGAGGTCCCGGCGGGCTTCAAGCAGGTGGAAGCAGAAGCCGCCCGGCATCGGGGCCGGTAGCCGCCGCATCGCAAATATCAAGCAGAATTAAGTGGTGCGGGCATGGCCCAAACTGGCCGCCGCGCGCGCTCTCTGCGGCCCGCTTGAGGTAAACTAGCGCGTGATGGCCCCCGCGCGCGCCCGCGAACTCAAGATTCAATGTCCCGACGGTCAGTCGAAGACCATCACGCTGCAGGGTGACCAGATCACGCTGGGGCGTTCCAGCACCACTGAGTTGTGCTTCCCCGAGGATGCGGGCCTTTCGCGCCAGCACATGGTTTTTGAGCGCGAAGGCGATGACTGAAAAGTCCGCGATCTGGGCAGCAAAAATGGCACGCTGCTCAATAACAATCGTCTGAATGGCGCTGCCAAGTTGCGCGCCGGGGACCGTATTGCCGCTGGGCACCTGGTGATGGTTTACGACGCTCAGGGGCACTCAGGGCCCGCTGCCGACGTCACGTTTGTCCAGCTTGCCAACGAACCCGATACCCCGACATCGTCGACGATAGTCACCGATTTGAAGGGTGTACTGGGCGGGAAGACGCTCGAGACCGGCACCGTCCAGATGAGCGCCCTGATCAAGGCAGGCAACGAGCTCACTCGGGACCGCTCCTTGCCCGAGCTGTTCCAAATGATCCTCGATCTCTCCATCGAGGCGGTGGGCGCCGAGCGCGGCGTTCTCATGACTCAGGAAGCGGATGGCGAGCTGGTTGTGCGGTCGGCCAAGGGCAGCGCATTTCGGATTAGCACCGCCGTACGCGACCGCGTGCTGAAAACGCAGGAATCGCTGATGGTGCGCGATACCATGCTGGACGACGCCTTCAAGCAGCGGCAGAGCATCGTGGGACAGCGCGTCCGGACGTTCATGGCCGCGCCGCTGCAAACGAAAGACCGCATCATTGGCCTGATCTATGTGGACTCGCCGTCGCTCACGCGCGTGTTCACCAAGGACGATCTCAATCTGCTCACCATGATGGCCAACATCGCCGCCGTCCGCATCGAGCACGCGCGGCTGGCCGAAATCGAGAACCAGGAACGGCTGATGGCGCACGAGCTGGGCCAAGCGGCGGAAATCCAGCGGCGCTTTTTGCCGGCGCAGGCGCCCGACGTTCCGGGGCTCGATCTTTCGGGGCACAATGCGCCGTGCCGCACCGTCGGCGGCGATTATTTCGATTTCTTTCCGTATCCCAGCGGCCGCGTGGCCATGGTGCTGGGCGATGTTTCAGGGAAGGGCATGCCGGCCTCCCTGCTGATGATGCAATTCCAGGCGCGCGTCCAACTGCTCATCGAGGAGCCGGAAAGTCTGGCGGCTGTGATCACACGGCTGAATCGGCTCACCGCCACCAACCTTCCCAGCAACCGTTTCATCACATTTTTCATGTGCCTGGTGGACGGCACCTCGGGCGATGTGGTTTTCGCCAATGCCGGCCACAATCCGCCGCTGTTGGTGCGCGCTGACGGGGCCGTGCAGTGGCTTGAGGACGGCGGCTGCCCGCTCGGCATCATCCCCGCGATGAAATACGACGAGTCGCGCGAGCGCCTTGAACCCGGCGACGTGCTGGTGGTCTTCAGCGACGGCGTGACCGATGCCGCAAATCCGCAGGGTGACGAATTCGGCGAGGAGCGGCTGGCGAAGGTCGTCGGCGATCACCGCCGCGAATCCGCAAGCGCCATCCTCGATGCCGTAAACCACGCCATCACCGAGTGGGCAGCCGGCACGCCCTTGCCCGACGATCTTACGCTGCTGGTCGCGCGGCGGACGGGTTAGACCGTTTGCCCGGGGCTCGGTTCCGATGAGCCAGCGCTTTTCATCCCCCACCAGCCGATTGATGACGGGCCTCGCCGTCACGCTCGCGGTCGTGGGCCTGTTTTCCTGGAACGCGCTCCGCCAGATTGCAGGGTTGCGAAGCCTTCAGACGCAACTCATCGATCGCAACCGCCGCGACTCGCTCCAACTCTTGCGGATACAGAACAACCTGAACTCATTGGGCCAGGCCCTGCGCGATATGGTAAACGGCGATGAGCCCTATGGTCTCAATGCGTATCGCGGCCAGTTCAGCCGCTTACGCTCGGATTTGGAAGACGCCCTCGCGCTCGAGGACACCCTGGCGCCGGCGGAACGCAGCCCGGACCGGCGCGTCTACTTCACGCGGTCGGTCGCCCAGTTCTGGACGTCGGCGGAGCAGATGTTTGCGCTCGCCGCGGGCGGTCATGAGCCACAGGCGCGCAGTTTGATTCGAACGTCGCTCGAGCCGCAACTGGCGGGCATCACCTCCGCTGTGGCCCGGCTTCTGGTGCAGAACAACGAGACCGAAGAGCGCGCCACCGCCCGCATTCAGGGCATTTACTCAGGCGTCGAGCGGAATGTCTATTACTTCCTCGGCGCGGCCCTGATCGCCATCGTGTTCACCAGTCTCTATCTGATTCGCTCCAACCGCCGGCTGTTCGAGCGGCTCAGCTATCTTTCGGCCCAGCGCAGCGACCTGGCGCGAAAACTCATCAGCATGCAGGAGGAGGTGCTGCGTTCGATTTCGCGCGAGCTGCACGACGAGTTCGGCCAGATCCTCACCGCCATCGGGGCCATGCTGGCGCGCGCCGCCAAACAAGACGTGCCGCCGTCGTTCCGGGAGAGCTTGCAGGAGGTTCGGGAAATCGCGCAGGCCACGTTGGATAAAACGCGCAGCCTTTACCAGTCGCTGCACCCCGCCATTCTAGACGATGGCGGCCTGGAGCAGGCGCTCACCTGGTATTTGCCGGTATTCGAAAAGCAGACCGGTATCAAAGTGCAATATCAGAAGACCGGAACCAGTCCGGTAGTGGCCGATGGCGTCGCCATCCATGTTTATCGCGTGTTACAGGAGGCGCTCAATAATCTGGCCAAGCATTCCAAGTCCTCGCTGGCATGGGTGCGTGTCGATTTTTCGCCCGAACGCCTGCACCTGGAGGTCGAGGACCGCGGCGTTGGGTTACCCGCCAGCCGGAGTACGGGGGTGCGGCGGGGTATCGGCATGGTGGCCATGCGTGAGCGCGCCGAGCTGCTTCGCGGTAAGATCGAGTTTCTACGCCCGCCGGAAGGCGGTACCCTGGTCCGGCTGGATGTCCCTCTCGCCCCAGTGGGCTCCGCCGAATGACCCGTGTGAGCGCAGCGCCGCGCGTAGTTCTGATGACTCGCCGGGAATGCCCGGCCCGGATGATATTCGCATGAGTGAGATCTCGGTTCTGCTGGTAGACGATCACAGCCTGGTCCGCAAGGGCTTCCGCCGCATGCTCGACGACGATCCGGAAATCCGCGTGATTGGCGAAGCCGCGGATGGCACTGAGGCTGTGAAGCTCGCGCAGGAGCTCAAGCCGCGCGTGATTGTGATGGATATGGCCATGCCAGGACTCAACGGCATGCAGGCCAGCATCGAAATTCTGAAAGTGCTGCCCTCGACCGCTATCCTCATGCTCAGCATGTACTCGGAGGAGAATTACGTCCGCAACGCGCTCGAAGCCGGCGCCAAGGGTTACATTCTCAAGAACGCCATGGACATCGATCTGGCGGCCGCCATCAAGCAGGTGGCCGCAGGCCAGAAGGTCATCGCGCCGGGCCTGCTATCCTCCACGCCCGAGCCCGACGCCGAAGATGGCAAGCTCACCAACCGCGAAAAGCAGATTCTGCAGTTGATCGCCGAGGGCAAGTCCAACAAGGAAATTGCCGCGCTGCTCGATCTGAGCGTCAACACCGTCTCCGTGCACCGCGCCAATCTCATGGAGGCGCTCGGCATCCATCGCACCGCCGAGCTGGTTCTCTACGCCGTGCGCAAAGGCTTGGTCCATATTCCGTGACCCGCAGGGATCTCCTTCTCGGCAGTCCGTTTCTTTTGGGTGCACGCCGGCCCGCCGCGGATGCGAAACCCGGGCTGCCTCTGCGCTTTGTTGAAGTCACTTCGGCGGCTGGCATCGATTTCCAGCACAACAGCGGCGCGTTCGGCGGCAAATATCTGCCCGAGACACTGGGCCCCGGCTGCGCGTTTCTGGATTACGATAACGACGGCTGGCAGGACATCATCCTCATCAACGGCATGGACTGGCCGGGCCACAAGCGGCAGCGCACCACACTGCGCCTCTACCACAACAATCGAAACGGCACCTTCACCGACGTAACCAAGCGCGCGGGTCTGGATATCGAGATGTACGGCCTCGGCGTCGCCGTGGGCGATTTCGATAACGACGGCTTTCCCGACCTCTTCATTACCTGCGTAGGCCAGAGCCGCCTGTTTCACAACACTGGTAAGGGCACGTTTGTGGACGTCACCGATCACAGCGGGCTCGGCAACCGGCATGGCTTCAGCACGTCGGCGCTATGGTTCGATTATGATCGCGACGGCCACCTGGATTTGTTCGTCTGCAATTACGTGAAGTGGTCGCCCGAGCAGGATGTCTTCTGCAGCCTCGACGCCAAGCACAAATCCTACTGCACGCCCGAAGCTTACCGCGGCGAAACTTCTTGGCTGTTCCACAATCGCGGCAACGGCACGTTCGAAGATGTCACGGCGGCCAGCGGCATTTTCGACAGCAGCTCGAAGTCGCTCGGCGTGGCCATGCTGGATCACGAGTTGGATGGATGGATCGACCTGTTCGTGGCCAACGATACGCAGCCTAACAAGCTGTATCGGAACACGCACGACGGCAAGTTTCAGGATGTGGCGCTCAAGGCCGGTGTGGCGTTCAGCGAAGACGGCAAGGCGCGTGCCGGCATGGGCGTGGACGTGGCCGATTACGATAATTCCGGCATCCCTGGTTTGGTGGTGACGAATTTCGACAACGAGATGCTGGGCTTCTACCGCGGTACCAAGGGCGGCATCTACATCGACCAGGCGCCGCGCTCCAATATCGGCCGCCTTTCGCAACGCAGCCTGGGTTTCGGCTGCTTCTTCTTCGACGCCGATCTCGATGGCTTGCTCGACCTGCTGGTAGTGAACGGCCACATCGACGATACCGTTCGCAACGTTCGCGCCGATACCAGTTACGCCCAACCGCCGCATCTCTTCCTGAACCGCGGCCGCGACGGATTCTACGATGTCGCCGCCGGGGCCGGAGCAGATTTCGCCCGTCCCAAAGTCGGGCGCGGCGCGGCTTTCGGCGATTTCGATAACGACGGCGATCTCGACGTTCTCATCACCACCAACAATGGGCCCGCGCACCTTTACCGCAACGACCAGCTGGACGGCAACCGCGGCATTCGCGTGCGTCTGATCGGGACGAAATCCAACCGCGACGCCATCGGCGCCACTGTGCGCCTCTATCGCGGCGGCGAATCCAGCTCGCGCATGGTCAAGAGCGGATCGAGTTACCTCTCGCAATCCGAGCTGCCCGTCACGTTTGGCATGGGCAAGCGCGACATTGCCGAACGCCTGGCGATCCATTGGCCCGGCGGCCGCATCGAAGAGTACAAAAATCTGCGCGCCGGCCGCCGCTATGAGTGCGTCGAAGCCAAAGGCATCCGCGAATCGGGCGCATAGGAGGCCTTAGACCGGCGGATCGCCGATGGGCGCTACCACGTCGACATCGGTTCCGCCCGGGCGCGAGCGAATCTCCAGGCGGCCGCCCATATGCCGGACTCTTTCGCGCATGCCCGCGAGGCCAACGCCCACTCGCGCCAGGCTCGATTTTCCCGTATTAGGATTGCCTGCAATGCCGTGACCATCGTCGCTGATCTCCATCACCACTTCCTTTGGATGGCGTGCAATTCGAATCGTCGCCGTGCGGCTGCCGGAATGACGATGGATGTTCGTGAGGCTCTCCTGTACGATCCGAAACGACATCAGCTCAAGGTCCCGCGGCAGACGCGCGAGGTCCGCCGCGATCTCGAGTCGCACGGTAATGCCGCTCAGCTGATTGCCTCGACACACCTCGACCACACGCCACAATACTCTCCTGACGGCAACAGAATAGCCTTCGCCTCAAACCGGTCATGCTCATCGAGATTTGGCGCAAGAACCGCCAGGCCGATTCCCGCAGCTATCTGGCCGCGGTCATTGCGCGGAGCGTTCCAGCCGACTATTTCCCTGGCGCGTTGGGATATGCCTTACCAGACGCCGAGATCGGGGTTAACGCCACGGTCTTTTATGATCGGATAGAACGGTTTAGCGAGTCGGGTGCGATGCCGGGTGAGATTGACCTCCCCAGCCTGCTGGGTTATGCCATGGCGCACGAGATCGGACACGTCCTTCTCGGGACCACCGGGCATTCGCCGGACGGAATCATGAAGGCGCGGTGGAGCCAGGCCGACTTTCAGGTTGGAGGTCTGAGGTTCATGAAATTCACGGCTCTGCAGCGAGAAGAAATATCACAGCATCGAAGATTGATTGCAATGTATGGACCTTCTTAATTAGGCTTAATTAGGCCGCCGTCAGCAAGACCGGAACCCCCCGGGTAATCACAACCGTGTGCTCATAGTGCGCCGCCAAGCTGCCATCTTCGGTATGGAATGTCCAGCCATCTTGCGCTAATCGCGTGCGGCCGCTTCCGGCGGTAATCACCGGCTCGATCGTGATCACTAAGCCTTCGGTCAACCTTCCGCGCGCGCCGCGGTCGGCGAAATTCGGCACCGAGGGCGGCTCATGAATCGTACGGCCCACGCCGTGCCCGCCAAGCTCGCGAATCACGCTGAAGCCCGACCTTCGCACCTCGCGCTCCACGGCCCTCCCGATTTCGAAAACACGATTTCCCGCGTGCGCCGCCGTGAGCCCCTGCCGGAACGCCCGCTCCGCGCAATGCGCCAGCTCGCGCCCATTCTCTGAAACTGGGGGCACCGTCACTGTGACGGCCGCATCCGCGTAAAAACCATCTTTCTCTGCCACCAGATCGAGCTTCACAAGGTCTCCAGGTCGTATGACCCGCGCCCCCGGAATCCCGTGCATGGCTTCGTCGTTCACACTGATGCAAACCTCGGCGGGATAGCCGTAGACGAATGGCGGTGCCGACCGTGCTCCATTTTCCGCGATCACGCGCGCCCCAATCTCGTTCAGCTCGCCCGTCGTCATGCCGGCGCGCAAACGTTCCGCCATGGTGCGCAGCGCCCGCGCCACGATTCCGCCAATCGCTCGCAGCTTCTCGTACTCGGCATTCGACTTGATGGACACCGCGTTCATTGTATCCGAACCGGTGAAATCTCAGCTGCACCCCTGGTCCGCATTGCGCCTCGAGCGGGCAGCTTCTCGCGCCTTCCTCGGTGTCTCTGTGTCCCGGCGTTGAATTATTTCCCAACCACCACGCCCGCGTCGTATACGCCGCAAATGCTATATTTCCCTCTTATGAAGATTGCCGTCATCGGCCTCGGTTTCATGGGCAGCACGCATCTCAAAGCGCTGAAGAATATTCCCGAAGCCGAGCTCGCCGCCGTAGTTTCGAGCGACGAAAAAAAACTTTCGGGCGATCTCAGCGACATCCAAGGCAACATCGGCGGCCCCGGCGAGAAGATGGACTTCTCGCGCGTGAAGAAATACCATACCCTCGCCGAAGCGCTCGCCGATCCCGCCATAGAGGCTGTCGATATCTGCCTTCCCACCGACCAGCACTCCTCCGCCGCCCTGGCCGCCCTGCGCGCCGGCAAGCACGTGCTGGTCGAAAAGCCCATGGCCCTCGATGGCCCCGCCGCCGACGAAATGCTTGCCGCCGCCCGCAAAAGCGGCCGCGTGCTCATGACCGGCCAGGTGCTGCGCTTCATCGGCGCCTATCGCAAAACCGCCGAGCGCGTGAAATCCGGATCGCTCGGTAAGGTGCGCTCGGCCCTGTTTCGCCGTCGCTGCGCCGCTCCCGCCTGGGGCAAGTGGCTGGCCAATCCTGCCAAAAGCGGCGGCGGCGTGTTCGATCTGCTCATCCATGATGTCGATTTCTGCGTCCATCTGCTGGGCCAGCCCGCAGACGTTTCCGCCACCGGGCACGAAGACTTGCCGCACGGTATCGACCTGATTCTGGCCGAATTTCATTACCCGGGCATTGGCACGGTAGCCATCACGGGCGGCTGGCATCACCCCAAGTCTTACCCGTTCTCCATGGAATTCACGATCGTCAGCGATGGTGGTACGCTCGACTATAGTTCTGAGGGCCGCCCGCTCGCGTTCTACGGCGCCGATGGAGAAAAGAAGCTGCTCGATTCGGCCGAAACCGACTGGTTTGCCGAAGAACTGAAATATTTTGTCGATTGCGCGGCGCACAGCCGAAAACCCGAGATGTGCCCGCCAGAAGAATCCGCCCTGGCGGTGAAACTCACGCGCCTGATGGTCGAATCCAGAAAGAGGAACGGAGAAAAGATCGCATGCAGCTTTTGAGAGACAGGGAAATCGGTGTGATGTTCTGGGCCGGCCGCGACCCGGTGGAAACGGTGCGCGAGCTGAAAGCCCTGGGCGCCCGCTGCGGCCAGATCGGCATTGCCGGCGACTTTCCGCTAGCCGGCGCCGCTGCCCAGTGGAAGGCCGCGCTCCAGGCCGAAGATTTCCCCGTGGTCACCGCGTTTTGCGCCTACACCGGTGAAAGCTACGCCGATATCCCCACCGTCCAGCGAACCGTGGGGTTCATTCCTCGCCAAACGCGCGCCGAACGCGAGCAGCGAACCTTCGCCGTTAGCGATTTCGCACGCGAAGTCGGCATCCCCAGCATTGCCACGCACATCGGCTTCGTCCCCGAGGATAGTTCGAATTCAGATTATCTTGTGGTGCGCGAAATGGTTCGCCACGTCTGCGATCACGCCCGTAAGAACAAGCAAACTTTCGCGCTCGAAACCGGTCAGGAACCCGCCGAAACTCTGCGCCAGTTCTTCATCGACGTGAACCGCGAAAACCTGGGCATCAATTTCGATCCCGCCAACATGATCCTCTACGGCAGCGGCGATCCCATCGACGCTCTCAGCGTGCTCGCCCAGCACGTCGTCTCCGTCCACTGCAAAGACGGCGACTGGCCGCCCAAAGGCGTTGCCGGCGCGCTGGGCGAAGAAAAGCCGCTCGGCCAGGGCTCGGTCGGCATGGATCGCTTCATCAAGAAGCTGAAATCCATCAACTTCAAGGGTCCGCTTAATATCGAGCGCGAAGTCCCCGACCAGGCCCAGCGCCTGCGCGACATAGCCATGGGCGTCAAGCTGCTGGAAAATCTGCGCGCCTAGCAGATCGGGCCTGCGCACCATCCGCGTGCGTGAAAGATGAACCGGCGCCGCGCCGGGACGGCAGCTCCGCCTATCCTACGGCGCCTTCACCGGAATCGTCACAATATTACTCACGTAAATGTTCTGCGCGATCGTGAGCTGCGTGGCCGGATTTGTCGGGAGGCCGGAATTCAGCTCAAGCTGTACCTGGAAGATGCCCACGCTGCCCGGTAGCGGCGACGCCAGCAGCACATTAGCGGTCTTGCCGCCGGCTAGCGAAGAGACAAACTCCACCGGCGAATTAATGGGTCCGTCATAACGCCGCCCGGTCTCGTAGCCCGTCATGGGCGGTTGGATGAGGCCCAGGCCCGTCGCATAAACCGTAATCGTTTCGCCGGGAATGGCGGGACTGCTGGAGGTCACTTGGCCGCTGTTGGCGCAGCAGAGCGCGGAGTTGGTCGCCGTCAATAGTAGCTTCGCGCCAGTGTTGACGGACGTCGAAAACGGAATCCCGTTTCCGGCTGCGCCCGCTTTTCGCGCGAACAATCGAACGCGCGTGAACACTCCCGCGGGGGCGGCCGAAACTTTCGGATCCTTGTTCACTGCCGCTACCAACCCGTCGACAACCGTAGATAGCGTGTCGGTGCTCTTGACTGTGTAGGTGTACGAGCGGTCCTCGATCTTGATCGTACCCACGTCGCCGGCGTTCACGGAACCATCAACCGAAACCGTGCCGCTGGCAAATGGGCTACCGTGGACTGCCACCGCGGGGCGTGGCTCCTGGCCGCCCCCGGCGAAAATGCCTGGGTTCTCCGGCACCAGCGTCACCGCCACTGGTGTGGTTACGGTCACGCTGCCGTCCGCGTGGCGCGTCCAAACATAAAGGCTCACGCTGCTGGCGTCGGTATAGCCGATGGGCATCTGTGCATTGATCTGCGTCGGCGAGACGTACAACAGGTGCGCAGCAGTCCCATCGATGTAGACCTTCGTGTTCGCAAGTTCACCCGGCAGATACTGACCCGTGCCTGGCTCGGCCGCCGTGCCGTCGCTCAGTTTCTTCCCATAAACGCTGATCAACGAGCCCACCCCGATCAGTGCCGCGTCCTGGCCGCCCGCCAGGTTAGCTCCGCTGGCGGCTACCGTGATCTGGGCGCTCGACGAGACCGAGGCGGCCAGCGTGATACTGTTGCCGGCCGTGCCCTCTTTGCGTGACGTCAGCTCAACCGCTTCTATGGGAGTATCGGCGATGGCCAGCACGTTCGGGTCACCCTTCTCGCTGTTGCTTCCATTGATGGCGCTGACCAAACCGGCTACCACTGTGTCGAGTGTGTCGGTCTTGACGACTTTGTACGTGTACGCCGTGCCGGCGATCGTGATGGTAGCTACGTCGCCCGCGTGGATCGTACCCCCTAGCGCCACACTGCCGAGTGCGAAAATTTCGAAGCTCGCGGCATTGCGCACGCCCTGCTGCGGAATATTCGCCTCGGCCGGTGAGTAGATCATCACGCGCCGGTTATACGTATCGGCCACGTACAGGTTTATGCCATCCCACGCTAACGACGTCGGTGTCTGCAGCCGGTCGGTCGAGGGCGATGCCTCGTCCGAGACGCCATCCGTCTGCCCCAGAATGATGTCCGCCGCCGCGCCCGAAACCGTCGGCACATGGCTGTAAACCAGCACGCGATCGTTACCGCCATCGGCGACGAACAGCCTCGTGCCGTCCGATAGCGCATAGCGCGGGAAGCTCATCGTGGAGCTGCAAAGCGCCGGGTATGTAGCATGGTTGGCCGCGTCCGTGCCGTTTGAAACGGTGCACATCACCGGAGTTTCCTTATTGGTGGTATCCGTGCTTGACGTTGCTACAGTGCCCGTGAACGAATTGTTGGGGATCGCACTGGTCAGATTGGGCTGTCCCAGAGCTACATCGGCCGGCTGAGCATTTTGCGTCGGCAGGCTGTTCCAGATGAGCACCCGGTTGTGACCCAGGTCCGTCACGTAGAGCCGCACACCGTCCGATGTCACCGAAACCGGGTTCAGCAGGTTGTCGGCTGTCGCGTCCGATTTGGCCTGTGTCAGATCGGGCTCGACATAAGTAGTGAAATTGGGCTGGCCCAGTACGACATCCGCCGCCGCGCCGTTACTGGTCGGAACCGAGTTATAGATCAGGACGCGATGGTTTTGAGTATCGGCGACGTATAACTTGCCGCCCTCGAACCATACCCCCTGCGGCCCGCGCATGGATTTGGCCGTCGGCGGCACCAAGGTCAGAGTTGTCTTGAAGTCGGGCTGGCCGACCACCACGTCCGCCGGCGCATTGTTCGACGTCGGAATGGTATGCCAGATCAGCACGCGATTATTGTTGGTATCCGCCACGGCTAGGAGCGTGCCGTCGGTTGCGACCGCGGTGGGCAACTGCATCCCGGTCTGTGAAGCGCCCGGGTCGATCGTGGTGAAGTTGGCTTGTCCCAGCACCACGCTGGCCGTGCCGCCGCAGGCCGGGCAGCGCGCGCCCTGGCCGGGAGGTTCCTGGTCTTGCGGGGGAAACATGCTGGAGATGTGCTGATAAATCAGGACCCGGTTGTTGATCGGAGCCGAGCCCAGGCGGTTGGAATCCGCCACGAACAGGGTGTCGTTCTTATATGCTAGACCTGATGCGGCGCCAATGAGCGTCTGGCTGGCGCCCGCCACCGCTCCTGTGAACGTCGGTTGCCCGACGACGGCCCGCCCCGCCTGCCCGGTAGTGAAATCCGCCGCCATAGACAGCGCGGCACATAGGAAGAAGACGTAAAAGTGCTTCATAGTTGGAACGATAAGAGTAACGTTTTGATCTTCGATTATAGCAATAGCCCTTAGACGGGGCTCGCCTTATCGGGGTTTCATCCTAGATGCGTCACGGCATAAAGGTCCCTTGCCGGACTGTCGATCCCTGAATTGGGACAGTCAGGCCCGCCGTGCCATACCCGGTTCCCGCCAGGAGGATGATGCACCCCCGAGTTCCCACCGCAAGGAAGGCTCGCGCGCAGTTGTCGTTTGCACGCCGCGCATTCCTGGTGTCTCTGATTGGGATCTGCGCGGTGACTTCGGTCAGTTTTCTTGCCGTCAACCTGGCCATCCGTACCGAAATCAGAGCCGGCATTACGGAGTCGCTGCAACGTACCGAGCGGGCAATCGAGCAGACGCGCGCCGCGCAGAACTCCCGCATGGCGATCGCATTGCAACTGGCTTCTGAGGATCCGGCGCTGCAACAGGCCATGCGCAGTCTGGAACACGCCGGAAGCGCCCACCGCGCGCAAGCCGAAGGGATCCTCAAGGCCCACGCCCGCACGGTTTGTGAGTTCGCTGGCAGCGATTTCGTTGCCATCAGCGATCCGTGTGGGAATGTGCTGGCCGCAGCTAAGGGCCAGGAACCATCGCGCGGCATGCCAGTGGCCCGTTACGATCTTTTGGCCTCGGGGCTCCATTCCATTGGCGGGACGCTGTACGACCTGACCCGTGTGCCCATCGGAATCAACCCCCACCGGGCTGGCGCGTTGACTCTGGGCAAAAAGTTCGATTTCGCCGGTCTCGACCAGCTGGGCCCGGCGGGCCTGCTCTACCGTGGCCGCCTGGTTCGATCTACGTTTTCGTCCACCCTGGCCGCCGAGGCTGTTAATCGCATCCACCCGGATTGCGCGCGCGGCGGTTGTGAGCTGCGCATCGGCGTCGAGGATTTCCTAGTGACGTCGGTCAGCGGCGCGTTCCCCGTTACGGGCCTTGGCGATGAGTATCGGATCCTCGGCTTCCGCTCGATCGACCGGGCCATGGACGAGATCACGCACCGTTTCCGCACGATTCTTCCGGCGATCGGCCTTTGTATCGTTTTGCTGGCGGTCTGCATTTCGGCGCTGGCATCGCGCGTTGTCTCGCGTCCGCTCCAACAACTCGTTGCGCGTCTCGACAGCAACGAAGCTTCCGGGAAGTTGCAGCTCGATTTCCCGGAGGATTTCGCTACCCGCGAGATCAACCAGCTGGCGGTGTCTTACAACCGGGCCGCCGCCTCTGCTCTGCAGTGCAACGTGCAGCTGGACCACGCCAGCGTCCAGTTCGTCGAAACTATGGCGCAGGCCCTCGATGCCCGCGACCCCTACACCGCCGGACACAGCAATCGCGTCCGCGACTATGCCACTGCCATTGCCACCGCGATGCAGCTGCCTCCCGAAGAGATTGAGGTTATCCGCACCGGGGCCGAACTGCACGACATCGGCAAGATCGGCATCCCCGATGCCATCCTGCAGAAGCCCGGCTACCTGACGCCGGAAGAATACGAGCTGGTGAAACTGCACCCGCAGATTGGGAAGCGAATCCTCGAACGGGTCGCTCAATTTGAGAAATACCTGCCCATCGTCGAGCTGCATCATGAAGACCACGACGGCCGCGGCTATCCCTACGGCCTCAAAGGAGACGAAGTGCCGCTGGCAGTCCGCATCGTGCATGTGGCCGACGTGTTTGATGCCATCACGACCGACCGCTCCTACCGCCAGGCCATGTCTGCCCGCCGCGCGCACGAGATCCTCGAGCTATGCTCGGGCACGCAGTTCGATCCTGAAGTCGTCCGCGTGTTCTCCGCCATTCTGGCAGAGCGCAGCGCCATCGAATTGGGCGATATGGACCGGCTGGCCAGCATAGTGCGCGGCTGACGGCCGGGCGGCCGATGCTGCCTCCTCAAAATCGTCGTGAAGGCACGCGCCTGCCCGCAGTGCTAGAATAACGGCCTAGCGACATGGCTTTCATCCAGAACCAGTTTGAAAGAAATTTCATCACCACTTCGGTGGACTACGTTTTCAACTGGGCGCGAAAATCGGCCATCTGGCCCATGACGTTCGGCCTGGCCTGCTGCGCCATTGAAATGATCGCATCGTCCACCTCGCGATTCGATATCGCGCGTTTTGGCGCGGAAGTGTTCCGGCCCAGCCCGCGCCAGTCGGATCTGATGATCGTGGCGGGCACCGTCACCCTCAAGATGGCGCCGGTGCTCAAGCGCATTTACGATCAGATGCCCGACCCGAAATGGGTGATTTCCATGGGTGCCTGCTCGAGCGTCGGCGGCCCGTTCAATACCTATAGCGTGCTGCAAGGTGTGGACAAGGTCGTGCCCGTGGACGTCTATGTCACCGGATGCCCGCCCAGGCCCGAAAACCTGTTCTACGCGCTCTTGAAACTGCAGGACAAGATCGACCAGATGACAACCCTGGTCAAGCGGCCGACCGAAGTTCGGCTGGACGAGTCCATGCTCGCGGACTTCAAACAGCAGGTCATGATCGCTCAGACGCAGAACCCGGTCTAGCCCGGAATCGGGCTCGGATCAATGTTCTACAAAGACGCCCAAAATATCTATCGCGTAGGCCCGCTCGAGGCGTTTGAGTGGCTGGTTCACGGCTTTGGGACCCGCTGGTCGGACACTTTCGGCAAGTGTCGGAATCTGGCGACCCTCCACCAGATTCACTCGAGCGCCGTCGTCGACGCCGCAGGCCGGTCCGGCTGCCTGGGGGAGGGTGATGCGCTCGTCACCAACACGCCCGGTATGCTGGTCGCCGTGAAGACCGCCGATTGCATTCCGATCCTGATTGTCGATGGACGGACACACAGTGTGGCCGCCGTACACGCCGGCTGGCGCGGCACTGTGAAGAATATCGCGGCCCAGGCGATCGCCGAGATGGAGAAAAAATTCGGTAGTCGGATGCAAGATCTGCACGCCGCCATCGGCCCGGGTATCGGCAAGTGCTGTTATGAAGTCGGACCGGAAGTGGCCGCGCAATTTCACCAAGACGATTACTCACTGCGGAATTGCACACACACCGCCCATCTGGATCTCGCCGCGTCGAATAGACGACAGCTCGAGGCCTGCGGATTGACAGCTGACCGGATTTACGTTGCGGGACTCTGCACGAAGTGTAACGGCGAGTTTCACTCTTACCGGCGGGACAAGGAGCAAGCGGGACGGATGTTTTCAGTCGCCGGGATCCGGTAGCGCAGAAACACGAAGGGCGCGAGATGTCTCGCGCCCCGTGCCTTCGTTCGGTTGATTACGCGGCGTTGGCCAGCCAGTCTTCGATGGTTTCGGCTGCCTCGAACTCGTGCCGGTCGGCCGCCTCCTGGCAACGGATGCAGAAGGGCGCCCACGGTACCGCGTTCAGGCGTTTAGAGCCAATCTCCTCTTCGCAATGAATGCAGGTGCCAAAGCTCCCGTCGTCTATGCGGGCTAACGCCGCCTTGACCTTGCGGAGGAGACCAGACTCGCGGTCCAGGTTGCGGATGGCCAGTTCGCGTTCGCCGGCAAGTTGAACCTCATCAATGGCATCCGCGGCCTTTTCGATGGCGATATCGTCGCGATTCCTCAAACTGGCGCCAATCTCTGCCTGTTTTGCTTCCAGAGCCGTTCTGTATTTTTCAAGCTCGCTCTTGGTCATGTCCGTTCTCCTTACTAAAAGACCCGTAAAACACTAAAAGACCCGTAAAACCCAGGATCTATTCCAACCTCGGTAGGAGTAGACGCCAGATCCGGGCAAAAGTTTCAAAAATCTTAGTGCTATACGCTAATATTTCTTAACTACGACACTATGCAAATTTGCTCGCCGCCTAGCGGCACTGGAATACAAGCAATTGCATAGCCAGACTGGCCATGCCGAAATCGGTGTCTTGGAGTCCCAAAACTGGCCTACTATTCGCGGATTTCAAAGGTCCCGAAGCTCAATCCAAGTTCGCGGCCGTCCTGGGCGCCTTTGAAAGTCCGCCAGGACTCGATGGTGAGATCCAGCCACTTTGACTGGTCCAGGTTGCTTGGCAGAGCCAAAATGGCGTGAAACTGGTTGGCGACGCAGTGCATGGTGAACTCTTGAAGAGGCGTGCCATTAAGGGCAATCCGCACAGGAAACGGCCCCTCCCGCAGTTGCGCTTCCGAGCAAAACCCGGAGACGTACAGCTTTTCGGAGGGTGATAGTGGGGCCCCAATACGAAGGGTGGCGCGCCTGGACATCCAGCGCGACCCGCTTTCCAGAGCATACCACTCGGGTCCAAGCAAATAGGCCATCAGCGGGTTGCCGACGTCGACACGGCGGGGCGGATCGGGGCTCAGTTTCTGGGCGATGGTGTCCTCGAAGAGCGCGGTGATGGCCTTGGGACGGCCCGGCCCGAGGCGGTAAACCACAATCTGGTCATGGTTTAGCCCATGGATCATGGGCCCGGTGGGGAGCACGAAGTCCGAGACACGCCCCAGTTCCGGGCGCCCCTCGATGTGCTCCTCCGACTTCGGTGTGAGATAGACATTGGAGACTCCGAACACGGTGAACGGCTCATGAAAGACACCCGACCAAAACATGGTGCTGTCCACGTCATCGAGCAGAATGGCCTCTTTTGGATGCAACTGGCGTGCTCGCACGGTCCCCAAGACCATGCGCTCGACAGCCCAACTCCGCTGCCCCCACCACTCCACGTCGATCCAGTCTACCGGGACCATAACGGCCATATAGGCCGTGACCAGGACGATCGCTGCGGTTTTCCACGCCGATGCGCCGCGCCAGGCGCTTACCAGCGCATATCCGCCCAAAATGGCGAGACCAATCGCGGGCAACGACAAATAGTACAGAGACACGTGATCACGCAGCGGCAGAACAGGGGCCAGCAAGATCACAAACCAGCCAAGGCAAAACATCGGGAGCCGGTCTCCCCGCAGCATCCGCACTGCGGCGAACCCGATGAGAGCGCCGCCCAGAGCGATGGCCAGCACCAAATCCGGACCTCCCTTTAACCAGATGGCGACCTCGGTTGGCGCGAAGGCATGATGGCAGTAAATCATGAAAGTTCTGGCCATGGCGCTGGTCCAATGGAGCGCATAGAGTCCTCCGTGCTTCGAGGAGACAGCCAGACGATCGAGCACCAGGAACGCCACGGACGGGACGAACAGAGGCCACGTGGTTCGAAAGTACTTACGCGCGCAGAGATACGTATAGAGCGCGGCCAACGCCGGATAGACCAAGTTGATCTCGAGCGCGCCGAAGCCCAGGACGAACATCACCCACTGGCCAACGCAGTCAGTACGCCGGCCGGTCTCAACGTAGCGCAGGAGAAACCAGAATGCGCTCAGCAAGAAAAAACCGCAGAGCACCTGGTTGTAGGCAGACGACCAGACCATGGGCAGCGCCAGACTGCTGTGAATCAGCCATAGGATGGCGGCCCACAATCCCGCTGCGCGCGAACCCGTCAGGCGGCGGGCGATGGCGGCGAGGATCGCCAAGTTGGCAAACTGCGTCAGGAAAACACAGGTGCGGAAGGGTAGGGCATGCACGCCGAACAGCGATTCGAAAACCAGAAAGAACCCGCGCTCGCTGAAGGGACGGATGGTGCCCTGGGCCATGGGCACGAACAGCGCGTGGATGAGGGTGCGCCAATCGTGCACTTGCATGCGTAGGGCAAGCCAGGCGAAGTCGTCCGCCTGAAACCACGCCAGAAGACCGCGCCCGTAAATGGCCAAACAGAGGAGTGGGGGCGCCAGCCAGTAAGCCGCTGCGTAAAGCAGGGATCTTTGGGCGTCGGACCTGCCCGGGTGTTGGGCCGTGGCGAGCGAACTCATCTGATTTCAAGGCTCACGTTGCGCGCAATCAGGCCCAACTCGCGTTGGTCGGCCTGGCTGGGCGGCATGGCTTTGTCGAGCTCGAAATCGATGCGGACCGAGCGGACGGAGAGAAAGTCCGCCGGGATTTCGCGCATGTACATCGCGGTTCCCGGTCTCCGATACGTTTCCGGCGCGAGCGGGCTGCCATGAATGGAGGCGGAGAGCGTCACTTGCGTGAAATGCGTGAAGACAACGTCGGGCAAGGTGAAATTGAATAGGAGACGGGCGCCTTCTGTGGTGCCTCCGATGGGGGTGCGAAGAATTACGGCGAACTTCCGGGCGGTCCAGCGCCAGGAGTTTTGCTCGACGCTCCACCACCCGGATACCAATTGGGGAGCCACGAGCGGATTCGCCGCGTCTACATTGGCGGCAAGCGGCGGCGGCTCTTCTTCAGTGCGATCGGTCAAATCCAGATCGCCGCGCTGACAACCGGCGATGGCGGATGCCGACAGAATGACGAACGAAATCAGGATGCGGCGGCGGAGCGCGGCGATCTCAATCGCCACTCTTCTCCACCTGCACCAGGCAACTGTAGAAAGTAGGCCCGCCGCCTTTGTCGGTGAGACGCTCGGAGGTGAGTGCGTTCACGTTGCGGGAGTCGGGCGATTTTTTGGCCCACCGCGTGGAGGGCGCGCATACCACGCCGGGCGGTACGTCGCCATCGACCTCGGCGCGCAGCAGGCAGGCGCCGCGATCGTTGAAGAGACGGACCTGGTCGCCGGTAGCGATACCACGCGGACCGGCGTCGCTCGCGTGCATTTTGACGATGGCGGTCTGGCGGTCAGTGTCGGGCCGGTAGCCAAACGTGGAGTTCATGCTGTCGTCGTTCTTGGGCGAGATCAGCTCCAGCGGAAAGTTGCTGCGCAACGCGGGTTCACCGAGGCGCGATTCGACGGGCGGCGTATATTCGAGAGTCTCCGCATTAAATTCACACCTGCCGGATGGCGTACCGAAACCGCCATTAGCAAAGGGCAGGAAAGGGTCGCCGTTCGGGGCAATGCGCAGGCGCACGGAACGATCGCGATCCAGCTCTTCCAAGGTGATGCCTTTGACGAAGGGATGGTCGGAGGCGACGAGCGCACGGATCATGTCGTCT
>Ga0070730_10001959_pt1 | contig 19163 bp, 16 predicted proteins | sample Coa_R1_3_FD_66447 | JGI IMG/M metagenome (GOLD analysis project Ga0070730, IMG submission 66447) | Surface soil microbial communities from Centralia Pennsylvania, which are recovering from an underground coalmine fire - Coalmine... | ecosystem: Environmental > Terrestrial > Soil > Unclassified ... | reverse complement strand
CCGATCTAAGCGGTTACATCCTTAAATCTAAGCGCTTACACTAAGGCTCGGCACTACCGCCGTCAAGCCCCTCGGTGGCCACGGCATCGCACTGGGTGATTAATAAGTTGTTAAAGCGCGCAAGGAGGGTTCGATGACGACTACGGCGTCCGGTACCAGTGGCGGCCTGCGGTTCCCGCCGGGGTTCGCCTGGGGGGCGGCAACGGCGGCTTATCAGATCGAGGGAGCCCCGGACGCCGACGGAAAGGGCCCCTCGACCTGGGACATCTTCAGTCACGTGCCAGGCAACGTGCGCGGCGGCGACACCGGCGACATCGCCTGTGACTCCTACCACCGCTACGGCGAGGATGTCGAGCTGATCGCCTCGCTGGGCCTGAACTCCTACCGGTTCTCGATCTCCTGGCCCCGGGTCCAGCCCACCGGAAAGGGAAGCTTCAACCAGGCCGGCATCGACTACTACCAGGCCCTGCTCGGCAAGCTCGCCGAGCACGGCATCACCGCCGCGATCACGCTGCACCACTGGGATCTCCCGCAGGCCCTGCAGGACGAGGGTGGCTGGGCGGCCCGTGACACCGCCTGCCGGTTCGCCGACTACGCCGCCCGCATGGCCGGGGAGTTCGGCGGCCAGGTCGCCCGCTGGATCACCCTGAATGAACCGCAGGTCCTGGAGAGCCACGGCTACCGCACCGGCGTGCACGCTCCCGGCGTGCGCGACTGGGCCGCCGCGGCCGCCGCCACCCACCACCTGCTACTCGGCCACGGCCTCGCCGTCCAGGCCATGCGCGCCGTGCTCCCGCAGGGCGGCGAGATCGGCATCACCCTGGACTCCCACCCGGTCCAGGTGGTCGGGGACCACTCGGAGAACCTGGAACTGGCCCGGCTGGCCGTCGACGCCGAGCTGAACGGCCTGTTCCTCGAACCCCTCCTTGACGGCCGCTACCCGGAGCACGCCCCGGCGGCGCTGGTGCCCCCGGACTCGGTGATCGCCGACGGCGACATGGCCACGATCAGCCAGCCCATCGACTTCCTCGGCGTCAACTACTACGCCTCGGTCTACCTGCGGGCCGGCGACGCCGAGAATCTCAGGCAGCACGAGCGCAAGTCCCGCTCGGAGCTGCCGCCCGGCGTCGTTGAATACCGCCCGCCAGAGTTCGACGTGACCACGATGGGCTGGCTGGTGGACGCCGAGGGGCTCTACGAGCACCTGCTCAGGCTCACCAAGCAGGCCCCAGGCCTGGCCCTCTATGTCACCGAGAACGGCCGCGCCGCCGAGGACTACGTCACCCCCGAGGGTGTCGTCAACGACGTCGAGCGGGTCAAGTACCTGCACGAGCACCTGGACGCCGCCGCCCGCGCGATCAGGGACGGCGCCAACCTGGCCGGCTACTACGTCTGGTCGCTGCTGGACAACTTCGAGTGGGGCTGCGGCTACCAGAAGCGCTTCGGCATCATCTACGTCGACTTCGCCACCCAGCGCCGCATCCCCAAGGCCAGCGCCCGCTTCTACGCACAGGTGGTGAAGGCCAACGCCGTCCCCCCGCTGCCCGCGAGATAGATTCGCCCCCCACTGAATCTTTCAGCCCGTTCACTTCCTTACGGACCCGGCTGGCCAGGCGCTCACCGGCCCGTTGAGCGTCCTGGCCTGGCCGTCAGAGAGCGCGGTCTGACCGTTCAGCATCCAGTACCGCCACACCCAAGATCACGAACCCGGGCTGCCGTGCTAAAGACCCTTGGGGTTGTACAGCCAGTGCCAGTGCCCGATTTTCTGGGTGGTTGTCTGCGCAGGCCAGGACTCGCAACCGGAAGAGGCATGGACCATACCCAGCCCAGCATCACCCGGAGGGGGCGGGCCGGGTCGCCACCGCACTCCACAGTGCTCCGCGATCAGGCCGGTGCGGGCCGGCAGCCTGGTCGCCAGGCATAGGAGGCTGGCTGGCCACGGCTGGTAGGTGTTGGCCGCACCCGATGAGTCCCCCACCGGTTGCCGTGGCCAGCCAGGTGGGCCCGGCCCACCTTCCCCCTGCTAGATCAGAGCGGAACAGGCCGGGCTTGATACACCTGGCAGCAGGCTGGCACCTTTTTCGCTGCCTGTCGGTGGTGCTTCACCAGGACATTACGGGCGCGGCGGCGGCTGGCGGATCCGTGGAAACTACCTATCTAGTTGTGCGCGCTACTGCTGGATGGCGGGAGCGGGATAGCTCGCGAAGCAGTTCGGTGACCTCGCGGTGGCCGGGTCGAGGGCGTTGAGGGTCAGCCGGATCGTGGTGTTGTCGTAGCTGAGGTCGGCATGGTCGACCGAGTCGAACGGGCAGGAGGACTGCACGTACTCGTTGTGTACGCCGGGTTCGTTGATGAACGACGAGCCGACCGGGGTGACAACGAACTCGTTCAGCGTCTCGATCACCGTGTAGCTGACACCAGCTTGCGCGACCGGGCCGTTGTCCAGCGCGTCCACCACGGCGGATCCGCTTTCCTGGTCGGCACACGCCGGGCAGCCTGCCGTGAGGATCTGGTTCGCGCCGGGGAAGACCTGGGCGAGGCTGGCCAGGCCATCCAGCGTGGTGCCGTGGGTCGTGGGCGACAGCGCGACGATGGTGTGGATGTCCGGGGCGAGGCCGAGCAGCTTGGCCACGTACTCGGCGAGCAGGCCGCCCTGGGAGTGCCCGACCAGGTCGACCTGGACGCCGCCGTAGCTGGCGCGGACCTGGCCGATGAGGCTGGCGACCTGTTGTGCGGAGGCGGGCACCGGCCCGGTCGACTGGATGAACGCACCGGGGGTACCGCCGTAGTTCAGCGAGAACACGCAGTACCCGTCGTTGGCCAGGATGGGGCCCAGCGCGCCGTAGTCGTCCTCCATGTTGGCGAACGTGCCGGGGATGAGGATCACCGGCCGTGGGTGCGCGGCGCTGAGCCGGCAGCCGAAGTTGTTGACGCCGGGTGGCGGTGCGGCCGGGTTGGTCAGCGCGGCGGCGATCCCGGCGGCGATGTTGGGCTGGATGAAAGCGGCGGCCTGGGCGGGTGCCGCGATGGCGATTGGCGTGACGAGCAGGGCGAGGGCGGTGAGCACGCTGGAAAGGCGGCGGGGCAGCGGCATGGGATCTCCTTGGGCGGGGTGTGACCGGAGTCATATTTACGCTGCTGTCAACCGAATTTACGACCGTGTCAATTGCTGGTCAACCCCCGGTAGGATCGGAGATTATGCGGGCCGACGTTGAGGCCGCGGCTGTGGCCGCAGGGCGTGGTTCCGGCGAAGAAAGCAGAGCCCGCCGGCGGCTCTCCCGGGCTGACCGGCGGGCGCAGATTCTCCGGGTCGCCGAGCAGGTGTTCAGCCAGCGCGGCTACCAGGGCACCGCGCTGGAGGACATCGCGGCCAGCGTGGGTGTGACCCGCCCGCTGATCTACAACTACTTCGCCGACAAGGACGAGCTGTACCTGGAATGCCTGCACGCCGCCCGGGGCGAGCTCGAAGCCGCCATCGTCGCAGCGGCCGGCGCTCATGAGCATCCCAGGGACATGTTGCGGGCCGGGATGGTCGCCTACTTCACGTTCGTGGCCGAGCGCGGGAAGCGCTGGGACATGCTGTTCGGCGGCGGCATCGCGGTCGCCGGGACCGTGGCCGAGCGGGCCGAGCAGATGCGCTTCGAGACCGTCGAGAAGATCGCCGCGCTCATCCGCGCCGCCGCCCCGGACCACCCGGCGCAGGCGGCGGTCGCCTACGCGCACGCCATGTCCGGCGCCGGGGAGCAGCTGGCCAAGTGGTGGCGCCGCAACCCGCACATCCCGCTCGGTGACATCGTCCAGTACCACTTCGACATGGTCTGGACCGGGCTCCAACAGGTAGCTGAGGGCTGAGAGACTAAAGCATGACCTTCGATCTGAACTCTCTGCTGGCCGAGCGCGCGGGCCAGGGCTACGAGCTGCAGGACAAGTATCTCAAGCCGCACCTGTCCCGGATGCTGCACGTCATCGGGTTCGACAAGGTCTACGAGAAGGCCGAGGGCGGTTACCTCTGGGACTCCGACGGCAACAGGTACGCCGACTTCCTGACCGGCTTCGGGGTGTTCGGGATGGGCCGCAACCATCCGGTGATCCGCAAGGCGCTGCACGACCTGCTCGACGCCGAGGTGGCCGACCTGGTCCAGTTCGACTGCGCGCTGCTGCCCGGCCTGCTGGCCGAGCGGCTGCTGGCCAAGGCCCCCGGGCTGGACCGCGCCTACTTCTGCAACAGCGGCACCGAGGCGGTCGAGACCGCGCTGAAGTTCGCCAGGTACTCAACCGGTAAGACCAGGGTGCTCTACTGCGATCATGCCTTCCACGGCCTGACCCTCGGCTCGCTGTCGGTCAACGGGTCGCCCGAGTTCCGCCGCGGCTTCGATCCGCTGCTGCCGGACGGCCGGATCCCGCTCGGCGACCTGGACGCGCTGGCCCGCGAGCTGCGGGCCGGCGACGTGGCCGCCCTGCTGGTCGAGCCGATCCAGGGCAAGGGCGTGCACATCTGCCCGCCCGGCTTCCTGGCCGCTGCCGCTGATCTGCTGCATGAGCATGGCGCCGTGCTGATCTGCGACGAGATCCAGACCGGGCTGGGCCGCACCGGCCGGTTCTTCGCCTACCAGCACGAGGACGTGCAGCCGGACATCGTCACGGTCGCCAAGGCACTGTCCGGCGGGTTCATCCCGGTCGCCGCCACGCTGGCCAAGGACTGGATCTTCCAGAAGGTCTACTCGTCCATGGACCGGCCGTTCGTGCACGACTCGACGTTCGGCCACAACGCGCCGGCCATGACCGCGGGCCTCGCCTCGCTGGCGGTCATCGAGGACGAGCACCTGGTCGAGAACGCCGAGCGGATGGGCGAGACGCTGATGGCCGCCCTGGCCGAGATGGCCGGCCGCTACGAACTGCTCGGCGAGGTCAGGGGCCGCGGGCTGATGATCGGGCTGGAGTTCTGCAAGCCCAGGTCGCTCAAGCTGCGCACCGGCTGGAACATGCTCCAGGCGGCCAGGCACGGCCTGTTCGCCCAGATGATCGTCGTCTTCCTGTTCCAGCGGCACCGGATTCTCACCCAGGTCGCGGCCGACCACGACGAGGTGATCAAGCTGCTGCCCACGCTCACCATCGGCGAGACCGAGGTGAAGCTGTTCTGCGACGCCTTCGCCGACGTCATGGACGACGCGAGCCGTGGCAGCGGCCTGATGTGGGACTTCGGCCGCACCCTGATCAAGCAGGCGGTCAAGCGCTGAGCCTCGGCCCCTCGGCCAGCATCATTTCGGCGATCTCGATGTCGAGCCGGCTGGTGATGGGGAAGAGCTGTTCGCTGCCCCGGAACAGGTGGACAGGTATCTCCGGCAGGTACCTGAGCACGATGGCGCAGTCGTCGGAAGGTTTGAAGTCCGGATCCGCGACGGCAAGTTCGTAACCACGGCGGATCACCCGGCGCCGGAACCCCTGCGGTGACTGCCGCCTGCGCAGCCGGTCCCGCGAGGGCCGTTCATCTATATAAAGGTCTTTGATCGTCACCATGGTGTCGGAGGCAGGGACAGCAGCGCAGGCTGCCTCATGTACCTCGAGCGCCGTCAGGCATTCCCCGATCACCCGCGCAGACACAAGCGGGCGGTTCGCGTCGTGGATCAGCACGTTGCCGTCCGGCTCGCCCAGGGCCAGGAGCGCCCGCCGGGCGGCCTCGGTCCGGGTCGCGCCGGTCTCGACGACCCGTATCCCGGCCCGGCCGGCCACGTGCCCGGCCAGCTCGGGTGCGGCGGCCACCAGGATCTCGTCCACGCCGGGAGCATCGCCGAACGCGGCGATGGAGTGCTCCAGGATGGGACGGCCGCCCAGCGGCATGACCAGCTTCGGCTCCGCGCAGCCGGGCAGCGGGGCGGCGTCCCAGGCGAGGATCACGGCGACGGTGTGCAAGAGGTTCTCCTTCAGCCGCTCGGCTGGCTGGCGGCGGACAGGAACTTCGCGGCGATGACCAGGTCGTGCGGGTAGGTGATCTTGATGTTTTGTTCGTCGCCGGGGATGCAGCGCACCGGGGTGCCGGTGTAGCGGGTCACGCAGGAGGCGGTGTCGGTGCCGGTGAACCCGTCCGTGGCCGCCCGCTCGTAGGAGTCGAGCAGCGGGCCGGCCAGGAACCCCTGCGGCGTCTGCATGGCCATCATCGTGCCGAGGTCGGCCTCGGCGGTGCTGCCGTCCTCGCTGACCATCGTCAGGCCATCCCTTGGCACGCCGGGCACCGCACCGCCGTACTCCCGGGCCGCCGCCAGCACCGCCGCCGCCAGTTCCGGCGTGACCAGCGGCCTGGCCGCGTCGTGCATCAGCACGACGTCGATCGCCCCGGTGGCGATCCGGGGAGCGAGGTGGCGCAGGGCCATCAGCTCGGAATCCTGCCGGGCGACGCCCCCGGGCACGACCTCCACCTGGTAGCCGGGCAGCTCGCCGGCCAGCATGGCCGCCACCAGATCCTTGTCCTGTGGCCGCGCGACCAGCACGAGCGGGCCGATCCCGGGAACCGTCGCCAGCGTCCGCAGCGACCAGGCGGCGACGCTGCGGCCACCCAGCGGCAGGTACACCTTGTTCCGCTCGCCGCCGACCCGGACGCCCGCGCCACTGGCCAGGACCACGGCCGCGGCCGGCCGGGATTCACCTTCACGCACGGCCGCATGGTAGCCCGCCGCCCGGGCGTACATCCGCCTGACACCACGGCGAACCTCCGCAGACGGTGCGCGTCCCGCCGGTACGCTGTGCCTAATTGACAACGCATCTCGCAAAATTCAGTTACCCAGTGACCTTGACAGCGTCCTGCCCGACACTCGCGATGCGGTTGTGAATTTGGAGGCCACCATGACCGTGGCGCTGCTCCTTGCGGCGGCGCCCGACAGGCTGTCCGCGATGGCCCAGCCGTACCGCCAGCCAGGGGACAGGATGCCCGGCGCCCCGCCATGGCTGGAATTCGTGGGTGGGCGCCTGATGTCCGCCGGAGTACGCCAGGTCGACGTGGCCATGTGCGCCGATGCCGCCGACGGGCTGCGGGCAGTGGCGGCCACCGTGCGCGACATCGGCGAACCCGTCCTCGTCTGCACCACCAGCCGGGCGCTGGCCACCCCCGGGGGTGCGCTGGCCGCGCTGGCCGGCGGCGACGGCACCGCCACCACTGCCCTGACGGCGGCCGGGGCGCTGCTGGTGGCCAGCAAGGATCTGCCGGCCGTGGCCGACGCGGCGGAAGCGCTGGCCGCCCGCATCGGCTCGGCCGGGAGCGCCGGCGGGCGGGTCCGCGTTCGCGGTCTCCTTCGCCGGACCCGGGTGGGCGGCGATCTGAACGGTGCCCTCGACTCGCTGATCGAGAGCATCGGCGGCAGCGGTGTTCACGTGAAGACCGTGAGCTACCAGGAGCCCGGGGTCAACGGCCGGGCCGCGCCGGTGCCCGGGACCGTCAACGGCGTTCGCCCGTCCCGGCGCGGTGGCGAGCCTGGTCTGCTGGCCACGTACGCGTGCGGGCCGCTGGCCAGCAGGATCGCCCGGTGGGCCGCGGCCCGCACGCTGGCCCAGACCGCGCTGGCCACCGCGGCGTTCGCCCTGTCGGTGTGCGCGGCGGCCTGGTATGCCCATGGAACCAGGTCCTCGCTGATCACCGGCTCGGTGTTGCTGGCTGTCGCGCTGCCGCTGCGCCAGGCGGCGGCGGTTTCCCCGTCGCCGCTGGCCGACTGGCTGGCCGCGGTGCCGGGCACGGCGGCGGAGTACGCGGTCTATGCGGCGCTGGCGGCGAGCTGGACGACGGCCAGGCCGCACCAGGCCTGGGTGTTCGCGACGACGGCGATGGTGCTGCTCGCGGTGCGGCAGATGACCGGCGCCTGCTACCTGTCTGTTGCTGGAATCAGCCCCCCAGTGAGTGGTTCGGGGCACCGGCTGCTGCGCCTGACCGGGCAGAGCATCGCCTTTCCACTCGCGGAGCGGACCGTGCTGATCGCCGTGACCATGCCCGTGTGGGGGCCACGCACGGCCCTGATCCTGCTGATCGGCTGGGGCGTCGTCGCCCTGGGCTATTCCCTCGCCGAGCGGGTCATCGGCAGCCGGTCGCTGGCCTCGGCCCGGCCCGGCGCCGCCACCGCGGCCCGGCCCCGTGGAGCTGTGCACGATGACGGCATCGGGTGACGCGGCCGGCCGCCCGGTCGCTACCAGCGGCATCGTTGCCTGCCGTGACGACGGCCCGCTGGCCAGCAAGATCGGCGCCACCGTGCAGGGCCAGCTGCCGCCGCTGCTGCCCGTCTTCGCCGGGCTGACCGTCACGGCCATGCTGGCGGCCCTGGGCCTGCACAACCTGCCCGGCCTGCTGCTGCTCACCCCGGCCGTCGCCATGCTGCTCGCCGCACTCGGTGCCGACAGCCCGCACGACGGCCGGCTCGACTGGCTGGTGCCGCCGCTGCTGCAGGCCGGCCAGTACGTCTACCTGGCGGCGGTGGGCTTCGCGGTAGGCGTTCCGGCACCGGCCACGTTCGCGCTGATCGCTGCGATCGCCCTGCACCACATGGATCTGCTCTGCCGGCAGCGAAACGGCATCCTGCCCAGCCCGGGCGTGACCGCGGCCGGGCTCGGCTGGGAGGGCCGGATGCTGGTGGCCGGGCTCGGCGCGATGGTGGGGATCGAGCCGTTCGTCTTCATCGTGCTGGCGATCTACCTGTGGGTGGTATTCGGCTGGGACAGCGTGACGAGCTGGCTGACGGTCGCCGGCGGTGATTCCCGCTGATCCCGCCGGCCGGCGCCGGCGGTGCGGGTGCTTCGCTTGATACCTGGGGTACCAGGGAGATAGGGGGAAAATCCCCAAGGCTCATCGCTTGTCCCACTGGCTAGGATCGGTTTCCGTGGAAGGGCCGGCATGTCGATCCGCACGCTTAGGCCCGGGGCATGGGGGAACCATAAGCCCGCTCTGGGACCCGAATGGAAGTCGCTCACGACGATACGGCGTCGCTGGGTGGTTGCGGCCTTTGCCGCGTGCGCGCTCTACGCCGGTGGAGTCGCCCTGTTCACGAAGAACGACCTGCACCGGCTGTGGGGGACGGCCGCCGCGTGCGGGTACCTGCTCGCGGCCATCGCCGTGGTTGTGTGGAAGGCGCGGGGGACCGACCTGGCGCTCGGGCTCGGCCTGGCCGGCACCCTGCTCGTCCCGCTCGGCTGGCTGGCCGCCCAGGGCAAGCAGCAGCCCGAGGTGAGCGTGATCACCCGGTCTGCCCAGTTGATGATCCATCACGGCAGCCCGTACCAGAGCACCGCCGCGCTGGCCGCCGCCCACCACCCCTATGCCTACGATCCATACCTGCCGGTGATGACCCTGTTCGGGCTGCCGCGCGTGCTGCTGCGGGCGGACGTGCTGACCGATCCGCGGATCTGGTTCGGCGTCGTGTTCGTGCTCGCCTTCGGCCTGGCGCTCAAGGTCGCCGGGGCCAGGGACTGGCTCAGGTGGACGGCATTCGTCACGGCCAGCCCGGTGATCGCGTTCGAGCTCGCCGTCGGCGGCACGGACATCCCGGTCCTGGCGCTGATGTGCCTGGGCTTGGCGCTGTTGTGGGGGAGACCGGGGCAGGTGGCGGGGTCCGGGCCGGTGGCGGGGTCCGGGCCGGTGGCGGGGTCCGGGCCGGTGGCGGGGTCCGGGTCGCACCCGGTGCTCGCCGGGCTCGTGTTCGGCATCGACGCGTCCATGAAGGCGACCGCGTGGCCGGCGCTGGTCATCGGCATCGCGCTGCTCGCGGTGCGGGACGGAAAGCGGGCCACCCTTCAGTTCACCGCCACCGCGCTGGCCGCGTGCGCGGTGCTGATCGGCCCGGTGGCTGTGCTGTGGCCCAGCGCGCTGACCGAGAACACGATCTCGTTCCCGCTCGGGCTGACCAAGAGCACATCCCCGGCGGCCAGCCCACTGCCCGGGCACCTGCTGGCCGAGACCGGGCACCTCGGTCACCTGGCCGCGGTCGCGCTGCTCGCCCTGGCCGGGCTCGGTATCGCGGTGTCGCTGCTGGTGGCGGCGCCCAAGGATGTTCCGGCCGCGACCTGGCGGCTCTTCCTGGGCCTGGTGCTCATGTTCACGCTGGCCCCGGCGACCAGGTTCGGCTATTACATCTACCCGGCCGGACTGGTGGCCTGGATGCTCATTGCCCTGGCCGGCCGGCATCGCGTCGCCGCGGAACCGGCGCGGCCGACGGCGGCGGCCAGTACCTAGCTTTCTGGTCCGGCCGGCTCAGGTGCCGTTGGCTGGGTTGTCCGGGCCGGCGAAGGCGCTGGAGTCCTTGCAGATGTTGGTGCTTGCGTTGATTCCGCCGTAGGTCTGGCTGAGGTTCTGCGTGGACGGCGAGTTGCGGTGGGACCCGCCCGATGACGAGCCGTTGAGGCCGTTGAAGCTCGACCCGAGGATCAGGTAGACGGTGCCCGGCGTGAGGTTTCGGTCAAGCTGTACCTGTGCCCCGGTGAGCTGGGCCTTGAGCGTGTTCACCGCCGCCATGTCGGACGGCGTGGCGTACTCGATGACGTTGCTGGTGTAGTTGAAGTTCGGTGCGTTGCCGGTGCCGGTGACCTTGAAGCCACGGCTGGTCAGCTCGCTGGCGGCCTGCCCGGCCACGCCCTGCTGGCCGCTTCCGTTCTCCACGTCGACCTGGACGTGGCCCGGGCTGGTCGTCTGCGCAGGCGTGCCGGACTTCGGCGTCTTGGGCAGCTTGGTGTCGTGCGCGATCGAGTAGAACAGCTGGTCGGCCTGGGGCTGCTGCCAGACCACGCGATTCGGGTCGGTGGGGTCGGCGCCGTTGGGCACGGTGACGAACTGAACCGACTTCGTGGTCAGCGTGCGCAGGTCTTCGGCCAGCGACACCATGTCGGTCACCGAGAGTCCCTGGTCCGTGGTCAGCGCCTTGGCGGTGTCCCTCAGCACCGAGTACATCTTGCTGTAGCTGCTGAGCAGTCCGCCGGACTTGACCTCCTGGATGAGGCCGGCCATCAGAAACTGCTGACGCTGAATACGCTGCAGGTCAGAGCCCTCGCCGACGTAGCGTTCCCGCCAGAACGCCAGCGCCTGCTGACCGCCGACGTGATGCTTACCTGCGGTCAGGTTGATCCCGGACTTCGGATCCTTGATCGCCTCGGGCAGGCAGACGTTCACGCCACCGATGTCATTGATGACCTGCTCGAAACCGCTGAAGGTAAGCCCCACGTAATGGTCTATGTGGATCCCGGTCTCCTGCTCCACGGTCCGCCACAGGCAGGGCGGGCCGCCATAGGCGAAGGTGGCGTTCAGCATCTCGGTCGCGCCCGGCTGGGCCGGCTGGCCGGGATCGCCGAGCCCGTCGGCAGCGCACCGCAGGACCGGCACCTCGCTGTCCCGGGGCAGGCTGATCACCACGGCGCCGCGGTGGTTCGGCCGGATGTGCAGGATGAGCATCGTGTCCGAACGCTGGCCCTGCACGTTGGCGCCGAACTTCCTGTTGCTCCCGGCCCGGCTGTCCGAACCGACGACCAGGATGTTTTCTGAAGAGTTGTACGACGGCGGGCGGTTGTTGCCCAACGTGGTGGACGTGCTGAACGTTTCGATGCTGTGCACCGTGTTCAGATACGCTGCGTAAGCTGCGAGCGACGTGCCAGTTACCAGGATCGTGACGATTACCGCGATCCAGCCGATGATCCGTGCCTTGCGCGAGTGGCGCTGCCGCTTGCTACCCTGGCCACGCCGTCCTCGCTTCTCTGGTTTCCCCGCGTCGTCGAGATCGTCGTACCGGCTCATAGGCTCAGCTCTCCACCGCCTCATGGCCTGTCATCCCGCGTGCAGGCCAGAGGCTCCGTGCAGGTTACCGCATGTACGAATTGTCCGATGAGTCTTTGCCGTGGGCAGAAGCCACAGCCTGGTATAAGCTGCCGGGCTACTGCTCACGAACGTACGACGATCACAACGCGCACGCGGTTCCCTTTAGAGTGGGGTACGTGCGTTCTGGACTGCGACGCCTATTCCGGCCACCCGGTCCTGGTCAGCCTGGGGGGGAGGCCGCCAGGACGGACGAAACGACCCCAGACAACGGGGCCGGCCAGGAGCCGGAGTCCGGGCAGGCGAAACCACCCTGGGAACTGGCCGGGCCGGCCGAAGCTGAGTCGTCCGGCGGCTCCGGCTCTGATCCATGGCAGAGTTCCACCGATTGGACGCTGGGCTCGCAGAGTGGTGCGCTGGACAGCGGCTCCACCGGATCCCCTGGACAGGACGAGGGTGACCAGCCAGGGGACTGGAACCTGGCCGAGCCGATGAGTGGTGGGGGCGGCCGGTCGTGGGATGAAGAGGGTTCGGGCAGTGCTGGCCGGCCGGCTGAGACAGGCGTCACGGGCGGCGCGGATGACGCCGCAACTGGGGCTGGCGCGGAGGGTGCCGCCACGGAGGCTGACGCGGATGGGGCCGCCACGGAGGCTGGCGCGGATGGGGCTGCTGGGGCGGGCGCGGAGGGTGGCGCGGAAGACGCGGCGGCCGGGGTTGGTGTGGCGAGTGCGGTCGGCGCTGAGGCCGGTGGCGAGGGCGGAGTTACCCCGGCTGGGGCGCGGCCACGCCGGCGCTGGCTGGGTTCGTCGCGGCTGGCCCGCCATGCGCGTGTGGCCAGGCTCAGGGCCGCGGTGTCGGGTATCCAGGACAAGGCGTCCGGCCGTACCTTCTCCCGCCTCACTCTGCTTCCAGCGCTGCTGGTGATCGCCTGGCTGCTGCCCGCGATACCGCTGCTGCTCGGCGGGAGCTTCGCGCTCGCCCCGATGCTCGCGATCTCCATCCCGGTGGCGCTGGCCCTCATCTATTTCGGCCTGCGCCAGGTGCCGGGCCGCTGGCCAAAGACCGCGCAGGCCAAACCGGGCCCCGGCGACCGCGCCCCGTTCTGGGCGACGCTCTGCACGATTGTGGTCGCCGCCGGATTCACGGCCTGGCAGATCGTGATGGACTCACACCAGGTCATCGTGACCCGCGACCCAGGCGTCTACCTGAACTTCGGGTACTGGATCGCCCACCATGGCTCGGTCACCATTGCGGTGTCCGCGACCGCCTTCGGCGCCCACCACCCCGGTCTCGCCTTCGCCACCGCCGGTTTCCTCCAAAATGGCGTCAACCTGGTACCTCAGTTCCTGGCCGGGCTGCCGGTACTGCTCGCGGCCGGTTTCTGGGCCGGTGGCACCGGCGCCGCCGTGCTCGTCCCGCCGGTCATCGGCGGCTTCGCGGTGCTGGCGTTCGGCGGTCTCACCGGCAGGCTGGCCGGCCCCAGGTGGGCACCGGCCGGGGCGATCGTGCTGGCGCTGGCCCTTCCCGAGCAGTACACCAGCCGGGCCGCCTTCAGTGAGACGCTCACCCAGGTGCTCCTGTTCGGCGGCCTCTGCCTGCTCATCGACTCGCTCTCCAGCCCGGGTACCCGGATCGTGGCGGCGGCCGCTTCCACGTCAGTGGGCCCTGATCCGGCTGGTTCCGGGGTGGTCGGTGCGGGCTCGGAGGGGCTCTCTTCGGCTGGTTCCGGGGTGGTCGGTGCGGGCTCGGAGGGGCTCTCTTCGGGGGGTTCCGGGGTGGTCGGTGCGGGCTCGGAGGGGCTCTCTTCGGGAGGGTCCGGCGTGGTTAGCGCGGGCTCGGAGGGATTCATTACGGCGGATTCCGGCGTGACTGGTGATGACTTGGCCGGTGCGTACTCGGCTTCTGATCCGGCCTTCGACCCGGCGAGCGGCGACCCGGGCGATCCTGACTTGATTGTCCTTGGATCGACGGATTCTGGTCCGGCCGAATTCGAGCGTGACCCCGCCGATCCGGACACCGAGGATCTTCCTTCGGTGGGCTCTGGCCCTGCCGGTTCCGGCCCGCCATCGTCGGCCCTACCAGCCCCACCGGCCCTACCAGCCCCATCAGCCTCATCGGCTCCACCAGTTCCACCGACCCCCCCAGTTCTACCGGCCACGGCGGCCCCATCGGCCTCACCGGCCACGGCGGTGCTGCCTGCCGTGGGTGCCGTGATTATGCGCTGGCGGCGGCCATCCTGGTTCGTCAGTCCCAGCCAGGCGACCATACTGGCCCTGCTCGCCGGGCTCGCCCTGGGCCTCACCGCCGCGGTCCGGGTGGACGGTCTGAGCATTCTGCTGCCCGCCGTCCCCATCGTCGGGATTATGTTCGCCGGCCGGAAGCCGCAATGGCTCCCGTTCGGCCTCGGCCTGGTCGCCGGTGCGGGATATGGTCTCGCCGACGATCTTGTGCTTGCCCGGCCGTATTTCGATTCGCTCTCGTCTTGGACGCGTCCGTTCGGTATAGCAATCGCCGCCGTGGCGGTGATCACAGTGGACTGTGCGCTCATCTGGCGATACGCCAAGCTTGGCCGCCTGGCCAAGCGTGTCCTGGGCATCGCTCCGCTGCGGTGGCTCCCCGGGGTGATCGCGACGCTGACCGTGCTCGTGGTGATCGCCTTCGCCGTCAGGCCGTACGTACAGACCGTTCGTGGCGACACCAATCCCGGAGAGATCTCCTACGTCGGCTACCTCCAGCGTGTCGCCGGCCTGCCGCTCGACCCACGCAGGCTCTACGCCGAAGACACGCTCTACTGGGTGATCTGGTACATCGGCCTGCCGGCCGTGCTGCTCGGTGTCTTCGGATTCGCCCTGCTGACCCAGCGGGTGCTTCGATCGTTCTTCACCTGGAAAGATCCAACCGGCGCGGCGCGGCTCTGGGCCCTTCCATTGCTGATCATCGGCTGGATTACGGTCACCGTCCTGTGGCGCCCAGGCACGGTCCCCGATCAGCCCTGGGCCAGCCGCCGCCTGGTACCCGTCGTGATTCCGGGCCTGATCCTGGTCGCGGTATGGGGAGCCGCATGGCTGACCGGCCGGGCACGAGCGCGTGGAGCAGGGAGGGCGGCCTCGTCAGCGGTAGCGGTCTTCTGCCTCGGCGCCCTGCTGCTGCCCACCACCCTGACCACGTTCGGCATCGGGGTCACTTCGTCGTCGGTCGCCAACGGTAACTCGAAGCGCCTGGCCCTCCAGCCCGTAGGCCCGGGACAGATCGATGCGGTGCGCAGCATCTGCACGACCCTCGGCCCGGATGCCTCCGTCGTCATCGTCGATCCTCGCGTCGCCAGCCAGTTCACACAGGTCATCAGGGGCATGTGCAACGTCCCCGTCGCGGCCATGGACCGCCCACCGCCCGTATCGCTGCAACCGGTGATATCCAGCATCGTGAGCGCGCATCGCCGTCCCGTGCTTCTCGGCGCTGACGCTGCGGAGCTGAACCTCTTCGGCTCATCACCGCGCCGGATTCTCAACCTGACCACCACTCAGGACGCGCACGAGCTGACCAGGCCACCAACCACCACCTGGCCGATCCACTACACGATCTGGATGTCACAGGTTGGTTAGCCTCGGTGCCGTCGGCACGGCGTCCGAATTTAACTAGCCTTGCGGCCTCGACGCCAGCCAGCATGGTGCGGTGACGGTGCTGTGAAGAGGCTGGGCCCGTGGGCTGCGCTCCTGATCGTCTGGGTGTTCTGGGGCGGCACTTACATCGCGATCCGCGTTGCCGTCGAGAGTATGCCTCCCCTGCTCATGGCCGGTGTGAGATACCTGATCGCCGGCATCCTGCTGTTGCCGTTTGCGTTGCGCAGTGGCCCCGCGGACCTTCGCGGCGATGGGCGCTCGGCAGGCCGCCCACGCGCGGTGCACTGGCTAGCCGCTGCGGTCGTCGGCGGCCTCATGCTCGGCGCCGGGAACGGTGGGGTGTCCGCCGCTGAGCGCACCGTCCCGGCCGGTCTAGCATCGCTGCTGGTCGCGACGGTGCCACTGTGGCTCATCGTGCTGGATTTCGCCGTGAACCGGGTGCGGATCCGGCTGCCCGCCTTGGCCGGTCTGCTCTGCGGCCTCACCGGAGTCGGTTTCCTGGCCAGGCCGGCCGGCGGCTCCTGGCGTGGCACCGCGATCATCCTGGGAGCAAGCCTCGCCTGGGCCCTGGGAACGATCCTTTCCCGCAACTCCCAGCATCGAGCAGGCCGCTGGTAGCCTCCGCCATGCAAATGCTCACCGGTGGCGCACTGCTGCTCATCGTGGCGGCGTCTTCCGGCGAGCTGACCGGCTTTCACCTTGGCCACGTATCCGCCCGCTCCGCACTGGCCCTCGCCTACCTGATCGGCCCAGGCTCGATCCTGGCCCTGTCGGCCTACGTCATCTCCGTGCGGGAGCTGCCCACCGCGATCGTAGGCACCTACGCCTACGTCAACCCGGTGATAGCCGTCGCCCTGGCCGCGACCCTGCTGGGCGAGAAAATCACGACGGGAATGCTGATCGGCGGCTGCCTGATCATCGCAGGCGTCTCCGCCGTGGTCCGCTATCGCGATGCCGCCGCCCGCTTACCCTGCTGAGATGAGGTTCAACGACTTCAAGCTGGAACGCTACTTCGGTGAGTGGGAATTCAGCGCCAAAATCCTGCTCGGCAGCAGCGACCCAGAATCGATGCCGCTGGCAGACTTGCTATCGCTGGCCAGCGACGACGACCGCAGGCGCTGGGACGAGCTATGGCTTGGCTACACCGAGTCGGCTGGCCTCCCCGCCCTCCGCGAAGCGATAGCCGGCCAGTTCGCATCCTGCGCTCCTGACGACATCCTGGTGTTCAGCGCCCCTGAAGAAGCGATCTTCCACGTCGCCGCCGCCACCCTCAACCCGGGCGACCAGATGGTAGGCATCACCCCCGCATACCAGTCGTCCTACGAAGTCCCGCGCACAATAGGCGCGGAGGTCACCCTGGTCCCGCTGCGCGAAGACCGAGCCTGGACTCTGGATTTGGACGAACTCGCCGCTGCTGTGACCCCTCGCACCAAACTCATCTACGTAAACTTCCCGCACAACCCCACGGGTGCGACCATCTCGCCGTCTGACCAGCGGCGGATCATCGAACTAGCCGACTCCTGTGGCGCCTGCCTGTTCAGCGACGAGGTATACCGCGGCCTCGAATTCGACCCCGCAGACCGCCTGCCATCCGCGGCAGACTTGTATCCTCGCGCAATCAGCCTGGGCGGCATGTCCAAGGCCTACGGCCTGCCGGGCGTCAGGCTAGGCTGGATCGCCTGCCGCGACGCGCCCTTGGTCCAGCGCCTGCTCGCGGCCAAAGACTTCACCACCATCTGCGCCGCCGCCCCAAGCGAAATCCTCACCCTGATCGCTGTCCACGCTGCGGACCGCCTCATCAGCCGTTCGCTGACCGGCATCAAACGCAACCTCGCTCTGGTAGACGAGTTCCTGGCGCGCCGGCCTGACACCCTCCGCTGGGTACGCCCCCGAGGTGGCAGCATCGGCTTCCCCGAACTGCTCCTGGACCTGCCTGTCGCCACCTTCTGCGAGCGGCTGGTAACCGAACATGGTGTCCTTCTGGTCCCAGGTGGGATGTTCGAGACTTCCACCAACCATTTCAGGATCGGCCTGGGCAGGATGAGTCTCCCGGCCGGGCTTGCGGTGCTTGGCGACTTCCTGGACGAGCTGGCCGCTGCGTGACCCTCGATGACCTGGGGAGGAGCTGGCGATTTGCCCATTACGGCTGAGGGACCTAAAGTAAGGGGACACGCGACGCGGGGTGGAGCAGTTCGGTAGCTCGCTGGGCTCATAACCCAGAGGTCGCAGGTTCAAATCCTGCCCCCGCTACCAACGTCAGAGGCCGATTCCGAACAGGGAATCGGCCTCTTGCATGTCTTGCGCTAACGGCCGTGAGTTCAAGTCGGCTGGTCAGCTCCATCACCGTCCGTACCCTTCTGACCGCAAATCCATGGCGTCCCCTTATTGCGAGATCATGGTCGCCCACGTGGTTGGCCAACCAAGGGATGTGGCTCAGCACATTTACATGTCTGCTTGGTTAACCAAGCGATCTGGCTTGGCTGCCAGATCCCGCTAATTCACCTGGTAGGCGTCTTCCAGCTCTTGCCGGTCGCCCGGCATGGCAATGTCCAGCACCACGACAGGTATCCCCGAGGCTTCGCGCGCGGTCACGGACACCGCGAGCACCGGGGCCGTCTTGGCGATACCCAGCAGCTTGGCTTCCTTAGCGTCGGGGTGGCGAGCGCTCACCCGCTCGACCACATGGTCGATCCGGCGGCCGGTCCGGTGCGCCAGGTGGGTGCGGACCCCGCCGCGCAACGGCTCCTGCTGAGCCAGACCGGTGCCCTCGGCCAGGTGGGCGGGAATCCACCAGGTCACGATCTCAGCCGCCTCATGATCCCAGCGTGCTAGCCGCGAGCGCCGCAGCACCTGGCTGGCGGCCGGGGTGGCCGCCGTGATGCTGGCTGCCGTTGCCCTGGTGGCACTGCACCCGGCCCGCCCGGCACACCCAGGGCGGTCCGCGGGGGCGGTTACGGTGTCGGCGGCCGACCCGAGGACCGGCACTTGAGCGGCGGTCCGGTACACCGCCCAGCCATGGGGCATCAGTGTGCAGGTACGAGTCACCGGCGTGGCCGCCGGGACCAGCTGCCAGCTGTGGGTGAGCGGACCGGACGGGCAGCAGGCGGTGGCCGGCGGCTGGCAAGTCGCACCCGGGCAGCAGACCGTGTGGTATCCGGCGTCGGCGCCGTTCCAGGCCGCCCAGGTGCGTGCCTTCGAGCTCACCGCAGGCCCCCACGTCCTGGTCACGATTCCGGCCCGCCGGTAACAGCAGGCCCGCGGTACGCGACCGCAGGCCTGAACCAGAAGGCCGGCCAGTACGACTAGGCATGGCGCAGGCGGTTGCCAGTGGGCGACTCTGTCGGTGATCTTGTCGAGATAACGATCGATTCCCAGCAAGATCATTAAGAGTATGGGCGGCCCATTGCACGGCTGATGTTGCGTTGGCTGGAGCACAGAACTTGCAGTTCTGCGAGCCCGGCGTGGCCAGATCTTCTCGGCGCCGGGTCTGCTGGCAGGGCGGGGCGGCAAGCCAGGATTCAGCGAACGTCGGAGCTGTTGTCAGCGAGCGCGGTTACGGTTCGTGATGACAGCTTTTGTCTGCCGCGAGCTGAGTGCGGATCTGGCCGGCTTCGGGTGTGCCTAGGCCGTCGTAGAGGGCGAGAGCTTTGTGCCAGTGATCAAGCGCCTGGGCTGGGTCGCCGGCGGCTCGGTGACTACGGGCGAGACCGGTGTGAGCGCGGGCTTGTTCGTACTGGTCGCCCGTCTGGGTGGCCAGATCGAGGGCGCCGGTGTAC
>Ga0070730_10001958_pt1 | contig 19181 bp, 17 predicted proteins | sample Coa_R1_3_FD_66447 | JGI IMG/M metagenome (GOLD analysis project Ga0070730, IMG submission 66447) | Surface soil microbial communities from Centralia Pennsylvania, which are recovering from an underground coalmine fire - Coalmine... | ecosystem: Environmental > Terrestrial > Soil > Unclassified ... | reverse complement strand
ATAGGCTCCTCGGCTTTTTCCTGGACCAGTTCGCATTTGAAGATCTGGTTGGATTTCTTGTACAGCTCGAGGGCCTCGGGTTTGGGAATAAGCTTGCGCTCATTAGGGAGGTCCTGAGCGGCCAGCTCGTGCATTTTGGCTTCGATTTTGGCTAGATCGTCCGGAGTGAACGGCTCATCACGGAGGAATTCGTAGAAAAACCCGGTGTCAATTGGCGGGCCGATGCCGAGCTTGACGTTGGGATATAGCTCCATGACCGCCGCCGCGAGCAAGTGGGCGGCGGAATGGCGGAAAACGAACAGTGCGTCGGGATCTTTTTCGGTGAGGATCTGCAACTTGACGTCATGATCCAGCGGACGCCGCAAGTCGATGAGCTCTCCCGCGCCGTCGTTGGGCGCGGCCACGCGCGCAACCAGGGCGGCGTCGGCCAAGCGCAGTGAAATGCCCTTGGCAATATCCGCGGGCGTGGTGCCCTTGGGCACCTCATGGACTTTGCCGTCCGGCAATGTGATATGAATCGGTTCCATTGGTGTTCCGCCTGGAAGGAGGAAAGATAAAGCTTATCGGCGCAGCCTAGGCAGGGTCAAGTTGAACGGATTCCTCTTGGGCGCCCATTACAGCAAGGTTATGGCCAGCCGATCACTAAAGTTGGAGCCGGAGGGACATCTGCTTGCCCCTCATTCTGCCGACGGTGCTCAACTGGGAGCCGGTGGAAATCGACAGGTTCCTTACGGTGATTTACAACTTGGCGCATTAGACCCTCGAGAGGGTTGAAGCGGTGCACAGGGCCGCGCGCTCCCGATACTGCCGCGCGGCCCCGCTGCCTGCACCTGCAACCGACATTCGGTCGCTTCCGTGAATCGAGTTAGAAGCGGAAAACGATTCCGGTGGAAACCCGGAGATTGTTCTGATTTACCGGGTTGGAGTTGGTGAATTCGTCGAAGCGGGTGAGCAGGTAATCCACCTTAACCGGCCGGAGTGCGAAGTGGGAGCTGAGCCGATAGTCCACCCCGCCGCCCACGGTCATAGCGAAAGCATTCTGGTTGTTGGGGGTGCCGAGCAAGTTGGCGCCGGTATGCGCAACACCAAAGAGCACCTCACCGAACGGTGTTACACGGTGAAAGTGATGATAGGAAACACGCGGACCGAACAAGTAGGTGGACAAGGTTCCGTCCACGCCGCTGCCCAGAATGTTGGTGTTGTGGTATCCGCCGAAATCGGCGACTCCGCTGAGCCAATGATTGAAATTGTAGGCGACGGAAGCACTGCCGCCGTTCAAGCTGAAACTATCCGCGCCAGAGGTGGACGGATTGGCGCGAACGTAGGAGTAGCCGGCAAAAACATCGACGGTTTTGCGTTCATCCTGGGCTTGCGCGGCCCCCGCGAAAAGCGAAGCGAAAACGATTAAAGACACCACGACCCTTAATTTCATAAAGCCTCCATTCAGGTTTAATTTCGGCGCAGGCCGGCAGAATCGCCGCGCGACCGCGCGTTTCGCGGAGCGCCTTAGGCAGTAAGGCGGCTAACCGCATTGTTTTGTTTTTTATTACACATACAGATGCGGGGAGCGGGGCGAAAGTTACCTGACCCATGCGGGATGACGGCGGCCCGAAGAGCCCTGGGATTAAAGAAGAGGTTCGGGGACGTGGCGAGCGACAGCCGCGCGCGTTTCGTCGCGCAGACGAATCAGTTGGTGCCAATCCGACGATTCTTCGCCATCGGCCGGCACAGTTTGCCGATAGGGATAAATCGGCGCAGACAGCGTGATGGTTACGCTGGTGGGCCGGGGCAAGTACGTTCCGTCGCGCAGAAATGTGCGCGTGCCGGCGAGCGATACAGGGATGACCGGAATTCCGGTGGCTACCGCCGCCTTGAAGGCGCCGAGCTGGAACGGACGAATACCGTCGTCCGCGGTGAAAGTGCCCTCCGGGAAAACAAAAACGGACTCACCGCGGCGCAGCATTTCTTCCATCTGTTCGGCTTGACGAAGACGGGAATCGGGATCGGTGCGATCGAAGGAAAGGTGCCCCATCTGGCGGAGAAACGTGCCGATAAAAGGCATGGCATGAACTTCTTTTTTGGCTACGAAGCGATAGGGTACGCCCAGGCCCAGCATCAAGGGGAGCACGTCGAAATAGCTGGCGTGATTGGAGACGAAAATTTTGGCGCCGGGTTGGTCCAGGTACTCTTTACCGATCACGCGGACTCGGCAACCCGCCAGCGCAAACAATAGCTTCAACGCGGAAGAAGTAAATCGCCCCGCCGCTTGCCGGTCGTCGATCAGGCTCACCCGCGCGCAGGCCGGCACAATCCAGAGAAAGAAGACGATCGCGAAATACAGGCCGTAGAGAATTTCCACAGCGCGGGCCAAACCGGCCGCCGCCATTTTGCCAAAGCTTTGGAAAACGCTTCCGACGCCGAGCCGAGCGATTTGCAGCCAGGCAGGCGGCTTGGCAACGCGGAGGTCCCCGCGCAGAAAGAGTTGCCGGGTTTCTTCGCGCCGCAATTTGCCGCTGGAAGTCTTGGGAATGCTGCCAAAGGGAAGCAACTCGACACGGTCGGGCGGAAGGCCAAGGCCCTGCGAAATCTGTTGGGTGATGGCAGAAACGATAGCGGGATGCCGCCGCGAATCTCGCTCGCGAACTTCCGCGACAACCACCAGCTTCTCCGTGCCGGAACTTTCGTCCTTGATGCCAAACGCGACGATGCATCCTTTGCGAAGAGCATCGACGCGCGCGCCCAGCTCTTCCACTTCATGGGGATACAAATTCCTGCCGCCTTTGATGATGATGTCTTTGACGCGACCGGTGACATAAATCTCTCCGCCGGCACGGTAGGCGCGATCACCGGAATTCACCCAGGGAAACTCGTTCTGGAGGGTGGCGAAACCGGCGGGAAACAACTGCTCCGTCGCCCTGGGATTCCGGTAATAGCCGGAGGTGGCGGAAGGGCCGCGAAACCAAAGGAAACCTTCGTTGCGATCGGAGACTTCGTTTCCGTTTTGATCGACAATGCGGACTTCATGCGCGGGCAGGGCGCCTCCGGACGACACGAAAGAAATGGCCGGGTCCGCAGCGGAATGTACGGGTGTGGCCTCGCCGTGAGTGGTAAAAGCTTCACGCTGAATGCGATCCACCAGCGGGCCGCGATTGAGGGGAGGCACCGTGACGGCCAGCGCCGATTCCGCCAGTCCATAGACCGGAAGCTGTGCTTCACGCCGAAAACCGTAACGGGAAAAGCGCGCCGCGAAACGTTCGAGCGTTTCGGGATTCACCGGTTCGGCGCCATTCAGCGCAGCGCGCCAGGAGCTGAGGTCCAGCCCTTCGATGTCCTTATCCGCAATCTTTCGTACACAGAGCTCGTAGGCGAAATTCGGCGCGGCGGCAATGGTGCCGCGATGTTTGTGAAAGGCCCACAGCCAACGCTCGGGGCGGGTTAAGAAAGCGAGGGGCGACATCACCGCCAGCGGTATCCCGTAATGCAGCAGGGTCAACCAGGCGCCGATCAGCCCCATGTCGTGGTACAGGGGGAGCCAACTGACGCCGATGTCCCCGGGCCCGAGCTGCACGGCTTCGCCAATGGCGCGCATGTTGGCGAGCAGATTGGCATGGGTGAGCACAACTCCTTTGGGGTCACCCGTGGAGCCGGAAGTGTATTGCAGCAAGGCAATGTCCGAGGCTTTGCGCGAGCGGTTGCCGCTCAAGTGCGCAGGCAGAGCGCCAGGCGCCGGAGGGGACGCATGGTCGGCGGCTTCCATCAACTTTTCGGCGTCGACGACGGAAGCGAGCGAGCGCACGCGCGGCTTAAGCAATCGCGCGACGGCTTCGGCCTGACGGAAAGTCAAGAGCAGGCTTACTTCCGCGTTGTTGAGGATCGCGGACTGGCGGGCGGCATATTCCTCGATGCGATCGGCGCGGAAAGGTGGATAGATAGGAACGGGAATCGCGCCGGCGAGCAGGATTCCGGCATAGGAGACGAAAAACGCGCGCGAGGTCGGCAACATCATGGCCACGCGGCCGCCCGCCGGGACACCGCGCCTCGCCAATTCGGCGGCGACGCGCAGGGCGGCCGCGTAGAGTTCGCCGAACGTCAGTGTGGTTTCACGCGCTTCGTGTTCCAGATCCTCGGTGATGAGCAGATGTGCGCGTTCTGCGTCGTGAGCGGCGCGAAAGCGAAGAACATCGAGCAGGGTGTGGGCGGCAAAGATCCTGGAATGGGCGGCCTCTCGGTGCAAACTTTGAGAGGTGACTGAGGCGCGAAGAGCGGACGATGCTTTTTCTTCGGCGGTGTTGGTTTCCGGAGCATCCGAAATCGCGCGAGCCAAGTCGGCAGGCGTATTGGCCTCGGAGGCCACGCGATCCGGAAGGCGCACGCCAAATTCGGTTTCGAGCCGGCCTAAGAGCTCGACTCGCTCCAGACTTCCCAGACCGAGTTCGCGATCCAGGTGCGCACCGGCGTGCAAGATGGGAAGAGCGCCGAAGCTGCCCAATTCCTGCAACAGCTCTCGCACGGTGGCAAGAACACGATCGTGCGTGTCGGAGCGATCAATTTGTGGGGTGGTGGTGGCCATGGCTTCCTGGCAGAGAACGCTATTCCCCGCGCAGGCTACCACGCGACGACGCTGATTGCCATTGTCAAGGCGCTACTCGAAAGCGCGCGAGACGCAACTCCCTATGCGCCCTGCCGCTTGGTTTGCGGGGTCCAGTTCTTGGGCATCAGGGTGGTGGAAAGATCCACGCCGGAGAGATCGGCGCCGGTTAAATCCGTTTCGCGAAGGATGGCCACACCCAAATCAGCGCCCGTGAATTTGGCGCCGTTGATGTTGGCAAGGCGAAAATTGACGTTGCGCAGCTGCGCCTTCTGAAAATTTGCATTGGACAAATCGCAGCGGAAGAACTCAATGCCGCTGGCCTGAGCCTCGGTGAGATCGGCGCCCGGCAGGATGGCTTCGGTCAAATCGGCGTTACGCAGGTCAGCGCTGCGCAAGTTCGCCCCGGAGAGGTCGGCCCCGGGGAGCTTGGATTTTCTTAAGTCGCTTCCTGCGAGATTGGCCTGGCGCAGGATGGCGCCGCTGAGGTTTACACCGCTTAAGTCGGCGCGGGAAACGTCGGCGCCGGTGAGGTCGGCCCTGGCGCCGCCGTCCTTGCCCTGGAAGAAGCGCTCATGGGCAGAGAGAATCTCGGCTACGCTCTGGCCGCCATGACGAATGTTTTTTGCCTTACGTAGTCCCATGATCGAGCCACCGTCTCCTGTCGTTAGGGGTCTATTCTACTGAAGCCGGAGGCAACCGGGAAGCGGTACGCCGTCACGCCCAGCGATCGCATGCCGTTGATCGGGCAAATAATTCCTCTTATGTATGCGGTGCTGGCGGCCGTACGATATAGCTGCGATGAATCAACGTCGTCACCTCCCGGGTCTCATTTGGTTGGCGAGCGGTCTCGCAGTGATTTTGTCATTTGTATCCCTATGTTGGGCGACCGCGCAGACGGAGCCGCCGGAGGATGAAATCGTCGCCAACCTGGCGGGCGGCCGCGTAATCGTTCACGTCGCGCGCGACGGCAACATTGTGTTCGCCGCCATCAACGAACCGGTGGAAGCTGGCGGCATCCCGCCTCGCGTTGTGGATGTGGACTCTACGCACGTTGCGGTGCTGCTGGGCGCCTCGGAATGGCGCCTTCCCGCGGACCCCAATCCGGTGCGACTGGACCGCAATTTCGAGCGCGTTCACGGGCGCGATCCGAAATATCAATACGAGGCCGGCGAAGCGGAGCCGGACCTGGAAACCATCGGGGTGGCGGTGCTGGAGAAATTGCGCCCGCTAACCGCGCAATTGCATCACAAGATCGATCTGCTGCCCGACGATCCGCTGCTGGAGATGGTGCTCATCGGCTATGCGCCGAATAATTACGGTCCCGAGGTCTGGACCGTCGAATACCGGGTGCAGCAAGAGCAGGTGGCGACGCGCGGCGAGTATTGGCAAACGCGTGTGCTGCGGCCTCGCTTCACACAGCTCTATCCGCCGGAAAAACACGCGCCGCGCATGATTGTGGAGGCCCGCTATCCGGCCGACCTTAAGGACCCCACTTTGATGGCGTTGATCCAGGGTGACGCTCCGGAGATTGCGCGACTGCGCGGTTCGGACCCCCGATTCGCCAAGGTGATTGAAGCCGTGGATAAGGGGCAAGCCCAGAAAGCCGTTCCTGCCGATGCCGCCGACTTTTTACGCGCGCTGCTACCGCTGGTGGCGGGCAAACACTCCTTCTTCCTGGCGAAAATGGAAGAGCAACATGGCTTTGACTGGATTGTTCCGCCCGACGAACCGGTGGAGGGGGCCAAGAAGAACGAGCAAGACAAGAACCGCCCTCCAGAGGCGCCTAGCCTGCGGAGAAGGTCGGATCCCCCGACCCACTAGGAAATCTTTTCGATAGCATCGCCGCGCCGGATCATACCGGAGCTGACCACCCGGCACAGCATTCCACGACGGCCGCGCAACTCTCTGCGCAGTCCCGGCCTGATCTTCTCCAGCAAATCGCAGGGCGTGCATACCATGCGGACTTCCAGTTCGGCGTCTCCGACACGGAGACGCTGGCCGGCCGTCAGGCCATTCACGTTAATCCCACGGGTGGTGATGTTCTCCCGAATGCTGCCGGGCGGAAGGCTCATCAGTTCCAAGGTCTCGCTGTCCATCAGCAAAACCTGGCGCGGGCTGCGGGTACGAGCGTGGGCGCATCCCTCGATGCCGGAGTTTTCCAAAGCGCGAGCTTCGGGTAGTTCCTCCATCGGTAAGCGCCTTTGTGGAGCGCGGAAAAGATGCAGCACATTGGCCATGGCATTAATCTCCGACTGTCTGCACTCGGCCTGTTTGGGCTCCGATATCCTTCCGGTAATGCATGCCCTCGAATCGGATCTTCGCCGCAGCATCATAGGATGCCGATAAGGCCTCTTCCAACGAGGAGGCCGCAGCGGTAACGCCGAGAACTCTGCCACCGTTGGTCAGCAGGTAATCGCCCTGCCGGAGCGTGCCGGAGTGGAAGACGTTCACACCCTTAATTTGCCCGGCATCGGTTAGGCCGTGGATGACCTTGCCTGTGGAGAAGTTCCCCGGATACCCGCCCGACGCTATGACCACGCAGACGCTGGCGCCTGGCTTCCAGCGAAGTCGGGAAGGTTCCAGGATGCCGGCGGCCACCTCCGCCAGAACTTGCGCCAGATCGAAGTCCATCCGGACCGCAATGGCTTGTGCTTCTGGGTCCCCCAGGCGGCAGTTGAATTCGAGCACTTTGGGGCCGGAAGTGGTCAGCATGAGACCAATATAGAGGAAGCCCTGGTAGAGAATCCCTTCGGAGGCTAAGCCGCGCATGGTGGGCTCGACAATATGGTTGAGGATATGGTTCCGGAGATTGGGCGATAGAAGTTCGTCGGTGGAGTAGGCGCCCATTCCACCGGTGTTGGGCCCGCGGTTGGCCTCGAAGACGCGCTTGTGATCGCGCGTGGGTACCAGGGGAGCATAGCGCTGCCCGTCGGCGACCAGAATGAAGGAGAGTTCGTCTCCGACAAGCGTTTCCTCCAGGAGTAGGCGCTTACCGCCAGTTCCCAGCTCGTTCTTGTCGATCATCCGACGGATAAAATCCTCGGCGGAAGTCGCATCCTGGGCAACGAACACGCCCTTACCCGCGCACAAGCCATCGGCTTTTATCACCAGCGGCCAATCGACCCGAGCCAGGGCAGCTATGGCGTCCTGGGAGCGATCAAACTCGCCGTACATTTGAGCGGTTGGGATACCATGGCGGCGCAGAAACTGTTTGGCGAAGATTTTACTGCCTTCGAGCTGTGCTGCTTGCTGGGACGGGGCCACAATCGCCCAACCATGCTGGCGAAAGGCGTCACCAATTCCGTGCACCAAAGGTAGCTCCGGTCCGACCACGGTCAAATCCGGTTTCAGCCTGCCGGCCAACGCAACGAACTGCGGAACGTTAGCGGCATCGGCCGGCAGGCATTCCGCTTCCGCTGCCATGCCGCCATTTCCTGGGGCACACCAAATCTTGTCGACCCGCGGACTTTGCTTCAGTTTCCAGATGAGCGCGTGCTCTCGCCCGCCACCACCGATGACCAACACCTTCATGCAATTTTTCCTTTGCCGGCCTCTTTGGGAACGATAGAGCCAGCGCCGATGCAAGTCAACCCGGCCTGGATCCGTTGACAAACAACGTCCGGCATCGGCCAGTGTTTCGTATCGTTTAACGGTTACTTATTGCGGGAACCCCGGGGGAATAAAGTTTTTCACCGGCTGGGCTGCTCCTAAACTTGAATCCAATGCCCTGGCACTCCGTGCCCGGGAGCGTGGTGCCATGCTCATCCCTTTACGTCACGAAAACATGTCGGGCCGCCGCTGGCCGGTGATTTCCATTGCGATCATTGCGCTAAATGTCCTGGCGTTCCTGGGCACGCACTGGCAGATCGAGGCGCAGAACCCCAAGCGGTCGGAGGTGCGCGCGCACATGCTCCTGCTGGCCGCCGCGCACCCGGAACTCAACATGAGCGGGGACGCGCAGGAATTCGTTAGCAAGTTCCGGGAACACAATCCGTCAGTGTGGAGTCGGATCGCTTCGCAAAATCGGGAGGTGGCCGACACCTGGGACGCGAAAATGCGACTGCTCGAAGATCCTGCCGCCCTGCAGCGCGAGATGGACTCGCTGGAAGAGCAATTTACGGCGCTGGAACACAACTCGATTCTCGAACGTTACGCGTTTATTCCCGCGCATCCGCAGCCCATTGCGTACGTCACTGCGAATTTCCTGCATGGCGGCTGGATGCACATTATCGGCAACATGTGGTTTTTGTGGCTGGCAGGCGCCATCCTGGAAGATACCTGGGGGCGTGTGATTTATCCCATTTTTTACTGCTTGTCCGGGGCCATGGCGCTGCAGTTTTATGGGTGGGCCAATCCTGGCAGCATGGTTCCGACGCTGGGCGCGTCCGGAGCCGTCGCCGCTTTAATGGGCGCATTTCTGGTGCGCTATCCACAGACCAAGATTGAAATGCTATGGCTGTTCGGCTTCGGCGTCCGGTCCTATCGATTTCACGCCCGGGCTTATTGGCTGCTTCCCATCTGGTTGGCGATGGAAATATTTTCGGGAGCGCTTTTCGGCAGTGCCTCTGGAGTGGCGCATTGGGCCCACGTAGGAGGTTTTGTTTTCGGTGCAATCGCGGCCGTGGGGCTTCGTTATTCCGGCCTGGAGCATGTGGCCAATCAAGCGATCGAAGCTAAGGTTAGCTGGACGGCGGAGCCGGCAATCGTGGAAGCCACCGAAAAAATGGACCACGGTAAATTGGACGAGGCCATCGCGGTCTTACAGACGCATACCGCGGCTGGGGCAGGATCGACGGATGCCTGGACCCTCTTGTCGCAGCTTTACTGGCGCAAGAACGACATTCCCAGGTACCACGAGGCCATCATCAAACTTTGCCAGATGCATTTGAAGGCGCAAAACACCGATGCCGCCTGGCAGGATTTTGGCGAATATCTAAATTCCGGAGGCGAGCGCATGCCGGCCTTCACCTGGCTGGAGCTGTGTCGCGCGGCGGAAGGGCAACAGAACTTTGAGCGGGCCGTCGAGGAGTACGACAAGCTGGCGCGCACGTATCCGGCTGAGCGGCAATCCCTCCTGGCGTTGATGGCGGCGGGAAGGCTGTCACTAAAGAAACTCAACCGGCCGGCCGAGGCGTTGCGATTCTACAAAGCCGCAGCGGACTCTGCCGTGCCTCACGTCGATTGGGAAATGAATATTCAAGGCGGAATGCTGGAAGCGCAAAAGGCACTGGCCTCTGCCTCGATCGCAACGCCCACGCTCTGAAAGCATAACTTGTTAAGCTAAATATAACGGTTAGTCACCGCTCTAGGCGGTGCTGGCAGCGCGAATCGGTATTGTTACGCTGGTAACGGCGTCCGAGGAGGCCAACATGTGGCAACGTCCATCGAAGATTCCGCCCGGGTCGATCACCATGCAAGGTGAGTGAACTTCGCCGGTAACCACACCCTTTGCTTCAATCTCAACCCGGCCCTTGGCGAAAATCACGCCATCAAATCGACCTGAAATCACCACCCGGTTGCCCTCGATCTGGCCCTCGACTTTAGCACCTTCCCCCAGGATCACGGTCTGTTCGGAGATGATGTTACCCTTGACGTTGCCGTCGATGCGGAACGTGCCGGTGACCGTAAGCGTGCCCTCGAGCGTGACGCCCTGGTCAATAAAACCGGTCCATTCTTCGCTCGCACCGCCCTTTACCGTTGTACCAGGCCACTTCCACGCCATGGCAACCCCCAAAAGAAACTCTTTCCACTCTAGCCGCACTTACAGACAAGTCAACGACGCGTTGCGGGGGAGTTGTCGAATCAGACGACGGTTGTGCAAGAAACCGTGCGCGATTCGGTGATCCGCGACGGTTGCGGGCGGTCAACTATTTCATCAGGCGGTCGTAGAGTCCCATAAGCTGGGAGTCCTCATAATACTCGAGGATCAGCTGGCCGGGGCGCATTTTGGTCTTTTCGCGCAGGAGAACCTTAGTACCCAGGTGTCGCTGCAGTTCGTCAAGAGCTGCGCGAATGTTGGCATCGTGGATGACGGTTGTGACAGGGATACCAGTTCGCGCACGGCGGGCGGCCAGGCGTTCGATCTGGCGTACCGTCAAGCCCCCGCGTGACGCACGATGGGCGTAGCGCATTCGCAATTGTGTGTCCGAAACCGCCAGCAGGGCGCGGCCATGCCCGGCGCTCAGTTTGCCTTCCTCAATCCACTCCTGAATCGTGGGTTCGAGTTTGAGCAGCCGAACCGCATTGGCCACGGTGGTGCGGTCCTTGCCGGTACGTTCGGCCACGGCTTCCTGCGTGAGTTGGAATTCGTCCATCAGCCGGTTAAAGGCTCGGGCCGTCTCAATGGCGTTGAGATCCTCGCGTTGGATGTTTTCCACCAACGTCATTTCCAGCGCCAGCTCGTCTGAGACCTGGCGAATGATTGCGGAGACTTTGGTTAGGCCGGCGCGCTGGGCCGCACGCCAACGGCGCTCGCCGGCAATCAGCTGGTAACGCCCGGCGACCGGACGCACGACCAATGGCTGAATAATGCCGCTGGCTTTAATGGAGCGCGCCAATTCCTCCAGCGCTTCCTCCCTAAAGCGGGTACGCGGTTGAAACGGGCTGGGTTGAATCAAATCCGTATCAATCTCTTGTGGGCCCGCCGACATTGACGCTCGAGCCGGTGCGGCTGCGGTACCGGTAGAGATCGAACTCGAGGTGGGAGCGGCTGCGGGATTCTGCGGTTCAGGCTCCCGAATGAGCGCTCCGAGCCCCCGTCCCAGCGCGTTTCTCGGCATTGGTGATTACCTCCTGAGCAAGCTGCGTGTACCCTTCCGCACCTTTGCTGTGTATATCATAGAAAATAATAGGCTTACCAAAGCTCGGGGCTTCCGCAAGCCGGACGTTCCTTGGAATGATGCTTTGGAAAATCTGCGATCCAAAAAAACTGCGTAAATCGGTGGCCACTTGGCGGGATAAGGTGGTCCGCTCGTCGTACATGGTGAGCAAGATTCCTTCGATTTCCAGGCTGGGATTCAAAGTACGGCGAATTCGCATTAGAGTATCGAGTAGTTCGGAAACGCCCTCCAATGCCAGGTATTCGCACTGGATCGGCACTAAAACCGCATCGGCAGCCACCAAGGCATTGAGAGTAAGCAAATCCAGCGCGGGGGGACAGTCCAGGACGATAAAGCGATATTTCTCGCGAAGTCCATTCAAGATAGCCTGCAACTTGTATTCGCGACCCTCTGCGGAAACCAGTTCCACCGCCGCGCCAGCCAGATTTTTGTCGGCCGGCACAACGTCAAGACCATCGACTTGAGACTTCTGGGAAATGCGGTCAAACGATTCGTTCAAGATTAAGCAATGATAAAGGGTTCGGCGAGACGGATCCTTTGGAAAGCCAATCGCCGCTGTGGCATTGGCCTGAGAATCGCAATCGACGAGCAAAGTAGGTTGGTCAGCGGCGGCTAAGCAGGCGGCCAGATTTACAGCCGTAGTGGTTTTTCCGACGCCGCCCTTCTGATTGGCAACAGCAATAATTCGTGCCACCGAACGCCTCGCGGGCGAAACGTAGCAAAGCCTGGGCGTAGATGCAACATCTTTCGTATCGAGCCGGGGAATTGCGACTCTCACGTGTTTCACGTGAAACAGACGGGCGGCGGCCGCGCCTTCCGACGGGTTGCTTGAGAAGAGTTCACTGGCTTCGCCGAATCGAGCGCAATGGTGGGATGTTCCACGTGAAACATTAATTTTTATTGAAGACTCACGTCGAAGCAAAGCTCCGAAGTGTTCCACGTGGAACCTCGGCACTCCGGCTGTCCCAGGTCACTGTTCGTTGCGGCCAATTAACAAAAACCGCTGGAGTGAATGTGGAACAGGAATCGGTTCGCGCCACAGCCACCCCTTTACGTTACGAACCTCGTCCAAATCACGCCCGCCCACCCACAACACGGCCTCTCGGGCTGCCACTTGTTCCGAGTGAGCCCAATTCAGAAATTTTTCGAATTCTCCGAGGGCGCGTGAACAGACGAAGTCCAGAGGTGCCAATTCCTCGCCCAACTCTTCGTATCGACTCACCAACACGCGGCTGTCCGCAAGATCCAGTTCTCGCACAACTTCGGCCAGAAAGGTGGCTTTCTTGACGTTGGATTCGATTAGGGAGACATGCAGCTCCGGCCGAACAATTTTCAGCGGAATCCCAGGAAAACCGCCTCCCGACCCGACGTCGGCTAGCCGACCCCCGATCCAGGGCGTTACAACTGCGGCATACATGGATTCGCAAAAGTGTCGATGTAGGATCTCCAGCGGATCGCGAATCGCGGTCAAGTTGATTTTATCATTCCAAGCCAGCAGCCTCGCCATATATCGTTGAATCTGCGCTACTTGTTCTGGAGAGAGATCCAGCCGGAACTCACGAAGGGCTTTGACGATGACGGCGGACGAAAGAGAAGCGGCGTTAGTTAACATAATGCATTAAACGACAGGCACTCGCTCGCTAACAGCTTTAGAATTAATTAGATAGCGTGGGCCAGCGATTCCAGCCACAAGGTCCACTCCTAAGTGCCAAGCCATGATTGGAACGATGCTGCCCAAAGCAACCCGGGCAGAACCGAATAAAATGCCGAGCACCGTCGTGCTGACCAAGCCGGCCTTGCCCTGATATAGATGGGCCATGCCGAAGATAATCGAGGAGCACACGATGACCACTCCGGCGGGTAAGCCCAAGCGGAATAATACCGCCATGGCAAAGCCGCGATACAGAAACTCCTCACACAGTCCGGCCGTGACTGCCAAAGCAATGAATGAAATAAGCTCTGTGTTGGTCCGGGGAAGTATGCGCTCCGCCAGCGCCTGCAGCGGCCGCCGTAATGGGCCCGTCGATTGACGCATTCGGCGCAAGTTGAGCCATTGAAGAGCTACGATGACCGCGGTACCCAGAATGGCGATTATCGATATTTTCCAGCGCCCGGGGACGACTAGACCGAGCTGCGCCGCGGTATATCCATGCGCCCAGGCCCGCCATGCGGCCACCGCCGCAGCCAGCCATTGAAACGCGATGGTCGAGCGGTACAATGAGAGCCGCTCGGCGGATTCTATGGATGGCTTGGCCAGGAGCTGTTGAAGTTTTGCCCGGCCTCGCCACGGCACAATAACGCCCAGCACAAAGAAAATCAGAACGATATCCCAGGGCATGCGCGATGAAAGCACGTTACACCCCGCAAATGCAATCTCTCGCAGGCCCGCAGGCGACGGCATGGCGATATCTTTAACAATGAGATGACGACATTGAGATGACGACGACTTGAGCTAGAGAGGTGCTATTTGGCGACGCCCGTAAAGTTGACGTCCATGGCCAAGGCCGCAGGTTGCGCCGCAAAGCTGAATCCGGCCACGCTGGACGCCGTGCTGCGCAAGCTGCCGCGGCAAACGGACCCGAATGTCCTGGTAGGTTTTGACACCAACGACGACGCGGGCATTTACCGCATCTCCGAATCTCTAGCTCTAGTGCAGACCGTGGACTTCTTCACGCCGATCGTAGACGACCCGTTTCTGTTCGGCCAAATCGCCGCTGCCAATGCCCTGAGCGACGTATATGCCATGGGCGGGCGACCGGTGTCTTCGTTGTCCATCGTAGGCTTTCCAGAAAAAGGCGATGCGGCAATTCTGGAGCAGATCATTCGCGGCGGGCTGGCAAAAATGAACGATGCCCGTTGCAGCGTAATCGGCGGCCACTCCATCCGCAACGAGGATATGCTATTCGGCTATTCGGTGACGGGTTTAATCGATCCGCAGCGGGTATGGCGCAATGTAGGCGCGCGGGAAGGCGACGCGCTGTTATTTACCAAGCCGCTTGGAACCGGAGTGATTACCACCGCGCTGAAAAAAGATTGCGCCACAAAAGAGTCACTGGCGGCCGTGGTTGCGGCGATGAGTACTCTGAACCGGGATGCCGCCGCGGCGCTGCGCGAAATCGACGGGCAATCGGGCGCCGCTCCGAACATTCACGCCGTCACCGATGTCACCGGCTTCAGCCTGCTAGGTCATGCGAGAGAGATGGCGCTGGGCGATCCGGAGCACGGCGTCGCGGCCGTCTCTTTTGAGCTCGATCACGCCGCATTCGAGTATTTCCCCGGGGCCGCGGACGCTGCCCGCGCCGGCCACCTGTCCGGCGGACTCAAGAATAACCGCGCCTTCGTAAGCGATTGCGCCAGTTTCGCGCCCGGAGTGGCGGCGGAATATCAGGATCTGCTGTTCGATCCGCAAACGTCGGGCGGTCTGCTTGTGGCCATCGCGCCGGAGGGTGCCGATACCGCGCTCGCAGCCTTACAGCGATGCGGTGTTTCCGCCCGGCGCGTGGGCCGCGTGGTTCGCAAGCGATCGCCGCTGCTGGCCGTAGCGTGAAATACGCCGGAGGCCGGTAATCCGGTAGACTTTCCCGCATGGACACCATCACGCACGGCATTGCCGGCGCGCTTATCGCCAAGGCGGCGTTTCGCGGGCAAGACATGCTCGGCGCCAAGCCGATGAATCGAGCGCGAATCATCACCTGGTCGCTGATGTTGGGCGCGATCTTTCCGGACTCCGACGTTTTCCGCGATTTCTTCTCGCATAACGATCTCTTGATTTTGACCTGGCATCGGAGCATCACGCATTCCCTCTTATGTTTGCCGATTTTTTCGGTCCTGCTCGCGGCGCTGACGCTGAGGCTGGCACGCTGGCGCAAGTGGGACGCGCCTTCGTTTGCCGCGCTGACGGCAATCTACGGAGTTGGCATTCTCAGCCATATTCTTCTGGACCTGGTGACTTCGTTCGGCACCATGATCTGGTCGCCGGCGAAATGGTCGCGCCCGGCCTGGGATCTGATTTTCATCGTCGATTTCACGCTGAGTGCGATTCTTCTGGTGCCGCAGATTGCCGCGTGGGTCTATTCCAAAGAAGAGGGATTGCGGCGCCGGGCCCTGGGCAGTTGGCTGGCATTTGCGGCCGCAACGGTGGTGGTCGCGTTTATCGCGGTGTCGGTAAACGCGGCTCTTTCGCTGAGGGCGATTTTTGTCGCCATGGTGGTGCTGGCAGCGGTGTTCCTGTTACCGCGGATTCGCCGCTGGGGGTTGCGCTGGAGCCTCTCTTCGTGGAACATGGCGGGATTGTTGGCCGCGCTTGGATATATAGGCGCCGCGGCTGTTGCGCAGCACGTCGCGCTGGTCCGCGTTGACAACTTCGCATCATCGCTGCACTTGAATGTGCAATCGCGCGGCGCTCTCCCACTTCCTCCCTCACTGTGGCAATGGGACGGATTGGTGCTCACGCCGCGCGGCGTTTACGAACTGCGTATGGAGTTGGGTGGGGAATCGAGTGAAGTTAAGGCGGCAAACGGCGATTCCACCGTGGATCCGTCCTTGAGCTATCGGTTTTATCCCGACGCCGCGCCTAACGCCTACATCGAAGCGGCGAGGCGGCTACCGGAGGTTGGCACCGTGCTGTGGTTTGCTCGTTTCCCCGTAACGCGATTTCACCGCGAAGGCTCCGACGCCGTCGTCGAATTCTCCGATTTGCGCTTTCCGCAAATGAGGCCGGGCCGGCCGTCGTCCTTTACGTATCGAGTGCGTCTGGCTGCCGACCAAACCGTGCTGTCACAAGGCTGGATCAAACCCAAATAGAAAATGTGCCGCGCAGGTCATGGCGGCAACAGCTGGTGACCTTGATCTATCCGTGAGAGGGTTTGTGCTCGGCGGGATGGATGACCACTTGGCGGTGCTCGCCGGCGCCGACACTTTCCGTGCGGATACCGGGCATGTCTTTCAGCGCCAGGTGCACGATGCGGCGTTCGCGCGAGGTCATCGGATTCAGCTTGAAGGGCTGCCTGGAGGTCTGCACGCGCTCGGCCGCTACTTTCGCGGTCATGCGCAGTTCTTCAAAACGCAGCGCGCGGTAGCCGCCACAATCAATGTGAATTTTCTCGTGGTGCTCCGGCTCGATGCGTAAAGCGCGAAAGGCCAGGTGTTCCATCGCTTTTAGTACGTCCGCGTTGCGCTCCAACAGGATTTCGTTGTCGCGGCCGTCGACGTCGGCTAGAACCTCGGCATCGCCGCCCGTGCCAGGGTCCACCACGGTTATGGTGACTTTCAATTGCAGCCCGGCCGCACGGAGGATGGTTTCGAGAAAATCACGCAAGGCCTCGGCAGTAGCTTGCCGGTCGAGTTTTCCATCCTTAAAAAGTTCCTGGACCATGGTCTTTCGTAATCGACGACGTGCAACTGACTGTGGGGCCCGATTGCGATTCCGTCACTGCTTCTTGTTTTTGCTTTTCTTGCCCGGCACCTGAGCGGCCGTCGCGGGCAACGGGTGGCGCCGATTCAGCCACCACTGCTGCGCCACGCCTACTAGACCGCTGGTAAGAATATACACGGCCAAGCCGCTGGGGTAGGGGATAACCACGAACATAGCCGACATCCCTAAGGGCATGAACTTAGCCATGGCCTGCTGCTGCGGATCGGTAGTGACCATGGGCGTCATTTTGGAAGCAAGGTACATCGATAGCCCCATAAGAACCGGCAAAATGAAATAGGGATCTTTGGCCGAGAGGTCCCGGATCCAGCCAAACCAGGGCGCATGCCGCATTTCAATGGTGCCCTGCAAGGCGCGGTACAATCCAAACCAGATCGGCATCTGCAAAAGTTGCGGGATGCAGCCGCCCACCGGATTGATGCCTTCGCGGCTGTATACCGCCATCACTTCCTTGTTCATCTCCGCTTTGCGCGGATCGCGCATCGAGTACTTTTTGTACTTGTCCTGGATCTGCTTGATTTCCGGGGCTACGCGCTGCATCTTTAACGAAGTTTTGTATCCGGTGTATTTCAGCGGGAACAACAGCATGTTGATGATCAGCGTCAAGACGACGATGGCCCAGCCCCAGTTCGGAATGTAGGTGTGCAGCCACTTCAGCGCGTGAAACAACGGGTCCGCGATAAATTCAAACCAGCCGAAATTGACCAGCGCGTTCAGCGGCGGCTTGATTTTCTTCAGCTCGTCGTAATCTTTTGGGCCGACATATACGCGCAAAGCCAAGGGCTGCACCGTGCCGGCGGTCTGGATTTGCGGGACGACTTCTTCCGTGTCTTTGCCGTCGACCTGAACCGTGTGGCTGTCCCGCCAATAACGGGCTTGCAGAGTTCCCGGAGGCGCCCCAATGGGTGGGAGGAATGCTGCCGTGAAGTAGCGATCCTGGATTCCGGTCCAGTCCTTGCCGCCCTGCCACAGTCCGCGCGGCCACTTGTCAGGCCCTTCCAACTTCTTGGCCATGATGTTGGTGAGCTTGCCGCCGTCGGCCGCGTAGTAGTCGGACACGGTATCGATCGGGGCCGGATTTAACACCGTCAAATCGCCGAAACCGCCGAGCCAGCTCAATCCGGCGACTTCGGGCGCGCCATTAAACATCGCCGATGTTTCCACGCGCACCACGTAGCTGTGGTCGAAGTGAAAGCGTTTAGTGATTTCGAGGTGGCCATCGCTCCAGGTGAACTCGGCGTCGGCGGGCGCCTGCAAGGTGCTTGCTGAAGTAGAAATTTGATAGAGCGCGCTGTTGGCCGCGGCCTCTTGCTGCTGGTCATTCAGCGCCACGGCAAACGGCCATCCGCCAGTTTGCTGTGCGGCATCGGGATGCACCAAATCGAGAATGCGAGGCGGTTTTGAATCGTCCGTGTACTTCTTGAGCTGCCAGCTCTTCACTACCGCGCCGCGATTGGAAAACTCCACGCGATACAGATTGTTCTCTACCACCAGAGTGCGCTCTTGCGTATCCGCCTTTGGCGGAATCGAGGCTTGGGTAGCTGCCGAAACGCTGGTGCTAGCCGGAGCAACAGCGCCCGCCGGTGTCCGGCTGCTGGAGGTTGCCGGTGCGCTTGTCGTTTGCGCGGGGCGGCTGCCGGGCGGAGGAGGTTTGGGACCAAAGAATTTGGCCCACAGCAGGATGACCACCAGGGACAACAGCGAAGCGACTACTATGCGCAACTCGTGCGTTAATTTGAAGCCCTTCTGCGGTTCGCTCAAGAATGCGCCTCATTCGGTCTAACAATATTCGGTGAAGAGTCGTGCCCGCCCTCGGATACCGGATCGTAGCCAAATCGGCGGGAGAGAGGCTGGCAGCGAAGCAGCCTTCTTAGCGCCAGCCACGATCCGCGGGCTACCCCGAAGCGCTCGATCGCTTCATACGTATACATCGAGCAGGTTGGAACAAACCGGCAGCTTCCGCTGAACAGCAGCGAGAAATACGCCTTGTAGAATCGCAACACCGCGAGAGCCAAGTGCACGCCAATGCTTGGCGGCGCCGGGCTCATGACTTCGGCAGCAGGCGCAGCAAGTCCGCGCTCAACGCGGTAAATTCCGCGTTGGCCACGCTGATCTTCGGATGTATGACGATGTCCCATCCTGCAGCTATCTCCCGACGATGGCAGCGCACCATTTCCCGCACGCGCCGCCGGATGCGATTGCGCACTACCGCGCTACCCAGTGCCTTCTTGATGCTGAATCCAAAGCGGCTGTGCGGCAGCTGGTTCGCACGAAGAAAAACGGTGAAGTGGGAATTCGAGCGGCGCTTCCCGGCCCGGTA
>Ga0070730_10001957_pt1 | contig 19182 bp, 18 predicted proteins | sample Coa_R1_3_FD_66447 | JGI IMG/M metagenome (GOLD analysis project Ga0070730, IMG submission 66447) | Surface soil microbial communities from Centralia Pennsylvania, which are recovering from an underground coalmine fire - Coalmine... | ecosystem: Environmental > Terrestrial > Soil > Unclassified ... | reverse complement strand
CGCCGCGGAAGATGCACAGCTCGAGGGCGCCATACATAATAAGGAAGAAGCTCTGGCCCTGGTGAAGACGCTGAATCATTCACAAATCGAGCAGTAAAAGCCGTCTCGCCTAATCGCATGATTGCAAAAGCACAAAGCGTGATTTCGAGGTTTACAAGCCCAGGCGCTTTTTCTACCTCGTCGGATACTGCTAATCTTCAGGCTTACGAAATGCCGTCTGTTCCGTCCAACGTGGTACAGGAGAAAGGAACGGACCAGAACAAATGCCGGCAGACGCAGTTGCATTTCGGGCGCCTGTGGCTGGCGCGAGCAGCGGACGAAGAAACTCCCACTCTGGAGTGATGGTGAGTCAGGCCCTGAATCGGGTGAATGACAGTGAATTGATTCGCGCCGCGCAGCGTGGCGATGTTGCTGCGTTCGAAACGCTCGTGCGCCAGTACGATCAGGCCGTGCTGCGCCTCGCGCTGCACCTCACGGGCTCGGAAGCCGACGCGCAGGACGTCTATCAGGAGGCGTTTCTCAAGGCGTACCGGCACATTGGCAACTTCCGTTTTGAGTGTTCTTTTTATACCTGGATTTACCGGATCGTGACCAATCTCTGCCTGGACTATCTGCGCAGGCGGCAGACCCGCAGAGAAGAGCCGGCGACGATCACCAATTCCGATGGCGGCGAAACCGATCTTCTGGACCGTGTTTCCGACAATCGCTCCGGGGCCAATCCCGAGCGCGATCTGATGCGGCGGGAACTGGGATCGAAGATTGCCCAGGCGCTCGAAAAGCTTACGCCGCGCGAACGTATGGTGTTCGAGCTCAAGCACTACCAGGGGCTGCGCCTGCGGACGATTGGCGAAATGCTCAATACCACGGAGGAAACCGCGAAGAATACGCTGTTTCGGGCCACGCAAAAATTACGAGGCGTTTTGGCTCCCATGCGAACGGTGAGATAGGCGGAAGATTTTTTATGAACTGCGAATGGGTCAAAGAGAACATTGTTCTCTGCATCTACGATGAACTGGCGGACGATGCCAAATTTGAATTCGAGCAGCACGTGCGGCACTGCCTGCCCTGCCGCCAGGAACTGGAATCGGCGCTCGAATTGAAACACAGCATGGGACTCCATCCTGTACAGGAGGTCTCGCCCGGCTTCCTCACGGAGAGCCGCATGAAGCTGCAGGAAGCCCTGGAGCACACGGAGCAGTCCCGCGGCTGGGGCCGCTGGATCTTTGATTTCTCCGCATGGCTGCACCAGATCAGGCTGGCGCCCGCGCTGGCAATGGCGCTTTTGATGACCGGTTTTGCCGGCGGCATTCTCACCTCGTACCGCATGCGTCCGCAGAACATCGCCATGGTTCCTGCCGGCGCGGAAGAAGCCAGCATCGCCGACGTGCAATCCATTGTTGCCGATCCCGGCTCCAGCAGAATTTCGATTACCTACAACACTCTGAAGCCGCAGATGGCCGAAGGGCCGAGCAGCGATCCTAAAATCCGGCAGTTGCTGCTCCTGGCGGCGCGCGATCCGCAGAATTCCGGGGTGCGTCTGGACGCCTTCAATCTGCTCACGCAGAAGCCGCAGAACGATGAAGTCCGCGAAGCCCTGATCTATGCCGTGCGTTATGACCGCAATCCCGGTGTGCGCCTGCGGGCGCTCGAAGGGCTGAAAGGTTTTGTGCGGGACGATATTCATGTTCGCGACGCGGTGCTCGAAGCGCTGCTGCACGATACCAACGCCGGCGTACGCCAGGAAGCCATCAGCCTTTTGGATCCGGTCAAGGCTGACATGAGCGTACGCGAAGCGCTGCGCGTGCTGGCCGGTCATGACCAGAACAAATTTATCCGCTCGGAGTCAAAGCGCGTTCTCGCGAGCACACCCCATTTGGAATAGAGGAACCAACAGCAGAGATGATGAGGAAGCAGACACAAATCGCGGCGCTGGTTTTGGCCGCCAGCCTGGTTGCGGCACAGGCCGTGAGGGCACAAACCCCGGAGTCACGAGTATCGCACTCAGGCAATGAGTGGATCGAAGAAACCAGCGGCACGCTGGCCGCCGCGCGCACCGTCAAAGTGAGAATTCCCGCTGGCTCCATCAAAGTAGCAGGCGGCGATCAGACCAATGTCACATGGGTAGTACGCAAACGGGTATCGGCCCAATCGGAAGAAGCGGCGCGCCGCGAGTTGGCCCGCTTTCATGCCAGTGCTTCCTCGTCCCGTGACGCTGTGATCTTTAACGCCGAATCTTCAGCTTCCCGCGTCCATGCCGACTACGAGCTGCACGTGCCCCGTCATACAGATTTTCTGCGCCTCGAAACCAACGGAGGCCCGGTGATGGCAGTGAACATTACCGGCAGAGTGGAAGCCAGAACCGGCGGCGGAGCTATTCAAATCGACCAGATCGGCGGCCTGGTAGTGGCGCGAAGCGGTGGCGGCGATATTGACATTGGCAGGACGGGCGGCGACGTGCGTCTTGCGACCGGCGGTGGTCACATTCGTGTAATGCAGGCGGCAGGAAACGTAAAGGCTACCTCCGGCGGCGGCGATCTCAGCATCGGCTCGGGAAAACTCATGGAGCTGGACACAGGCGGCGGCGACATCAAAGTCAGCCAGTGCAGCGGAGAGATCAAAGCTTCCACCGGCGGCGGCAATCTCGAACTGGTGGATATTGGCGGCACGGCGCAGCTGGAAACCGGCAGCGGAACCATCCACATTGGGCCGGTTCACGGAGGCCTTCACGCGGAAACCGGCGCGGGCAATATCGTCGCCGATCTTACCGGCTCCAAAAACGCATTCAGCGCCTCACGTTTGGAAACTTCAGCCGGCAATATCGTCGTGTATCTTCCGGATGGTCTGGGCGTAACCATCCGCGCATCCGTCGAAGTAGCCCGTGGCTCTGGCATCCACAGTGATCTGTCCGGGTTGCGCATTACCGAGGAAGGCACACGCCCAGGGCCTCGTGAAGTCTATGCCGAGGGCAGCCTGAACGGCGGCGGTCCGCTGCTTCACGTACACACGGTTTCGGGAAACATCGAATTTAAACGCAAGTCAGACAAATAAGTTTATGCGGGGGAGGATTTTCCATGAGAGGCAAGCTTACATTCGCACTGATGCTCGGAGGCCTGCTGCTTCCGGCTGCATCCCTGTTCGCGCTGCCGCAACCCGGCGGCGAGCAGTTCAATCACACTCCGGACACATTTTTCTATTCGCCGGGACGCTCCTATCTGGGAGTGGATATACAGGACATAACTCCCGAACGGCTGGGTGAGCTCAAGCTGAAGGAAGAGCGCGGCGTGGAGGTCACCATGGTGGACCAGGACGCCCCCGCAGGCAAAGCCGGATTGAAAGAGCACGACGTAATTCTCGAATTCAACGGCACAAAAGTGGAAAGCGGTGAGCAGCTTCGTCGGCTGATCCGCGAAACTCCTTCCGGACGCGGCGTTACTTTGGGCATTAGTCGTGACGGCAATTCCATGACGATGAATGTCCAGCTCGCGGACCGCGGCAAGATGGTCGCCGAGTACATGCCCCAGGTGGTCATGCCCAAAAACTTTGAAATGCCGGAAGTCCATTTCCCTTCCCAGGTATTTCAGATGCGATTGTCGCCGGTTCTGGGAATCCAGGCGGAGAGCGTGGGGCCTCAACTGGGCGAATATTTTGGCATCAAAGGCGGCGAGGGCTTGTTGATCAAATCGGTGGAGAAGGGTGGTCCGGCGGAAAAAGCAGGCCTGAAAGCCGGTGACGTTATCGTGCGCGCCGGCAATGAAAAAGTCACCGACCGCGCTGATCTGATCCGCATCCTGCACACTCATCGCAATGGCGGCAAAGTGCCTTTGAGCATTGTGCGCGACCACAAAGAGCAGACCATCAGCGTGGATGTTCCCGAGCGGAAGGTGAAGGACTCATCTCAGATGTGGATCGAGATTCCGGATGCCGAAATGAAACTTGATGAACTTCACGATCTGGTCAAAGAGATCAGGCCCGCGATGGAGCAGGCGCGCCAGCAGATCGCCCTGGAACTCCGTCCGCAGATGGAAGAAGCCATGAAAGTAACCCGCCAGATCACGCCTGAAGTAAAAAAGGCAATGGAGCAGGCACAGGAAGAAATACGGCGCGTGCAAAAACAGCTTCGCGAACTTGATTCCAGAATTTAAACCCTGCGAAGCATAAACTGACTCAACTGCGCGGATCCGGCATAACCACCGGGTCCGCACTGCTTTTGGGCGTCCCGGCGTAAAATCAAACAAGATAAGCCAATATGCAAATCCCCCGGCGTATTCTCGTTCTGATCTTGCTGCTGACCTCTTCCTTCGCCTCTCTTGCCCAGCGAATCAATGCCAAACATGCGCAACTGGAGCTTGTATCCCAGCAGTCCGCGGCTGTGCCGGACGGGCGGCTTTGGCTGGGAGTCCACTTCATTCTCGAAAAGGGCTGGCACATTTACTGGGTGAATCCGGGTGATTCCGGGCAGCCGCCGGTATTTCAATGGCAGCTTCCGCCAGGATTCGTCGCGGGAGCACTCCAGTGGCCGCGACCAGAGAAGATGCAACACTCGCAAATGGCCGATTACGGCTATCACGATGAAACACTTCTGCTGCTCCCGGTGCAAACACCCAGGCAAGCGCCAAAGACACAGCGCATCAACATTGGCGCAGAGGCAAAATGGCTGATCTGCCGCGAGGTCTGCATTCCCGATCATGCGCATCTTCAGCTCTCGGTTCCCGTGGCGGCAAGCGCCGACGACGATCCCAAAGTTGCGCCGCTGTTTATCAGGACAAAGCAGTTGCTCCCCAAACCTCTGCCCACCGCCTGGCGGGCAAAGGCCGAATCGCGCGGAACAGAAATTGTGCTCACATTGACCACGGGAAAGTCCATCGCCAGCGCCGAGTTTTTCCCACTGGAAGAAAATCAGATCGAGAGCGGCGCGGCGCAGGCGGTGAGTGCTAAACCGATGGGTATGCAGATCACCTTGCAGAAATCCGACCAGCTGCTGCATCCCATCTCCCGGCTGAAAGGCGTGCTGGTTGTTTCCGGAAAGGCTTATGGAGTCGACGCGCCGGTTACGGGGCAATGACGCTCCCTGACGGCAATAAAATAATCAAGTTCATGGAAAGGAGAGTCCCCAGTGAAGAAACTGCTTAAGTCCGCCCTTTTTCTGGCTGTTGCTTCGATTTTGGTTTTGTTTTCGGTGGCAGCAAAGGTGGGCGATGCCGCCCCCGATTTCACCGCTGCCGACAGCAATGGCCAGCAACATCATCTCGCCTCGTACAAAGGAAAATACGTGGTGCTCGAGTGGCACAATCAGGGCTGCCCCTACACGAAGAAGCATTATGAGAGCGGCAACATGCAGCGCCTGCAGCAGGAGTGGACGGCGAAAGGCGTGGTCTGGTTTACGGTGATCTCTTCCGCGCCGGGCGCGCAGGGATACGTCACCGCAGGCCAGGAAAACGATTACCTGAAAAAAATGCATGCTTCGCCCACGGCGGTCCTGCTCGATCCCGAGGGAACGCTGGGGCATCTCTACGCAGCGAAGACCACGCCGCACATGTACATCATCGATCCCAATGGGACGCTGATCTACAACGGCGCGATTGACGATCACCCTACATCGGACGCGTCCGATATCGCTAGTTCAAAGAATTATGTATCCACCGCGCTGCAGGAGTCCTTGTCAGGGAAGCCGGTCAGCGAAGCCGCCACGCGTCCTTATGGATGTTCGGTCAAATACAAAGACTAAGCGCATGACAGCCACTCGCGAGAACAAATCATTTTGGAGCTTTCATGCGTCTTGACCGGCAACTTGAAGCCGCGGTAGATCAGGAAACCCAGCATCTCGATGGCCGCCAGCTGGCCCAGGCGGCCACGCAGCTTACGCTTCAATATCGCGGCGGTATCTTTTCCACGCGCGTCATCTCGAGTGCAGCCCTTCGCGCGGCGTATCTCACAGTGCGCCTGCCAGCCACACTGGCTGCGATCCGGCGCGTGCTTGAGGAAGTACGCAGCCGCGCGGCGGAAATTCAAATTCGCGATCTGCTGGATCTCGGCTCGGGGCCGGGCGCCGCGCTCTTTGCCGCCGCCGATGTCTTCCCTTCACTGGCCAGCGCTACGCTGCTCGAAACTGACGCAGCGTTTTTGGAAACAGGCAAGCGCCTTGCCGCGCACAGCTCCTCACCCGCCGTGAGAAACGCGCTTTGGCGTCTTCACGATCTGCGCAGCGGATTAAAAGACCACTCGGCCGACCTGGTAACTGCTTCGTATGTGCTGGGCGAACTGCCCTCCGGCGCGGCCGAAACCCTGGTGCGCCAGGCGTGGGCCTGTACTCGTGAGTTTCTGGTGCTGGTGGAGCCGGGCACGCCACGCGGCTTCGGCGTGATCAACCAGGCCCGCTCGCTTCTGATTGCCTCCGGAGCACATATTCTTGCGCCCTGTCCGCATGCGGGACCATGTCCGCTGGCCACCTCCGGCGACTGGTGCCATTTCTCCCAGCGGGTGGAGCGGACGGCACAGCATCGCCGCCTCAAGGGTGGCGCGCTGGGTCATGAAGACGAAAAATTCTCTTACATCGTCGCTTCCCGGCGCGACCTGCATCCAGGTGCGGCACGGATCGTACGCCATCCGCAAAAGTACAGCGGCTATGTAAAACTCACGCTGTGTACAACACAGGGCATCGAATCAAAGACAGTCAGCCGGTCACAAAAAGAAAACTACAAGCCTGCCCGCAAAGCCGAGTGGGGCGATCCATGGGAGCCAGCGTAGAGAGGTGGCAACGCTGCCAATGACTCGCTGCCAACGACTCAATGTGTAAGGCTCAAACGTCTCTTTAGACAGTGAACATGTTAGAGATTCTTCATCGGTGAACTGTACAAGCGGACAGAGACTGTTGGCTTCGATTGAGGGAACTTTTTACAAAATCTTTCCGTTCTCCCAGGGTACACTCGAATATCTTCAGACGTAAGAAATTAAATGGTAAGAACAACTAGCCGGGGGTGTGCTATTCAGAAGGACGCTGAGCAGAGCCTCGAGTTTCTGGTGGTCTGCAACGACTATCCGGTGTTCAAGACAATCACGGCATCGGTGCAGCGGCTGCAGGGCCGCCTGAACTGCGCGCCCAGCACGAACTCGGCCCAGGATTATATTACGCGCCGCAAAATCGACGGCATCATCGTGGACATGGGCGTTCCCGGTGCTCTGAACCTGATGGACAGCGTGCGCAAAGGCACATCCAATCGCTTCAGTGTGGTCTTTGCCTGCGTTGGCAGTTCGGAAGAAGCCAGCGGCGCACTACAGGCGGGGGCCAACTTTGTCGTCCACAAACCCTTTACCGAGGAAAAAATCTACCAGACGCTGAACACCGCGTCTTCCATGATGTACGCGGAGAACCGGCGCTATTTCCGTTACGAACTGGTGGTGCCAGTGGCGCTCATCGCCGGGCCACAGCAGACGAAAGCCACTATGTCGAATCTGAGCGAGGGCGGCATGTCGTTGTGGAGTGTCACCAGCTATGACCGAGGCTCTACCGTGCAGTTTAAATTTGAGCTGCCGTTCAGCGGACCGGTCAGCGGCAAAGGCGAGATTTCCTGGACCAGCGCCGAGGGATTGCTGGGGGTGAAATTCCACATGCTGTATGAAAATTCGTACCGCCATCTGGCCAACTGGATCAGCCGCCGCGAACCCCGCATCCCGTCCTGAACCGCAAATGGGATTAGTTTGAACCAGCAGCCATTTTCTTCTCTTTGCCGATTTCCGATGAGTACAGCCAGCGAAAGAAGAGCACGGCCGCGCAGCCCCCGGCAAGTTGCGCGGCAATAAAGAACGGAACATCGCTGGGTCGAATACCGGCAAAGGTGTTGCTGCAGGCGCGCGCCAGCGTAACCGCGGGATTGGCAAATGACGTGGACGCAGTGAACCAGTACGCCGCCGTTATATAACCACCCACCGCCAGCGGGACTGCCTGCGGCTGTGTACGGGCACAGCACAAAATCACCAGTAATAATCCAAACGAGGCCACCACCTCGCTGAACCACTGCGCCGGACCGCCGCGAGCATGCGTGGAAACCTGCAACACACGCTCGGCAAACATCAGATGGGCCGTCCAAACTCCGGTGATTGCCCCCGCACACTGCGCGGCCATGTAAGGAAAAACCAGCTTCCGCTCCATGCCTCCGCCCCACGCTTCGGCCAGTGTCACCAGAGGATTGAAGTGCGCGCCGGAGACCGGCCCCATGGTGAGAATCAGCGCGATCAGTGCGCCGCCCGTGGCCACGCTGTTGGCCAGCAGAGCAATGGCCGTGTTGCCGGCGGCCAGCCTCTCACCCATAATGCCGGAGCCAACCACTGTCGCCAGCAAAAGGGCCGTGCCCGCAAACTCTCCGGCAATTTTTTGCAGTGGAGTTCTCACTGGCCTCCAATGCGGTCAATCTTTTTTTGAATAGCCAGACTGCCGAGCGTGGACAGGGGCAGCGAAACAAAAAGGCTGATGCGCCGGTCGAGCATAATCCAGGCGTCGCGAAAGGCGCGGGCAATCTGCTCCGGAGTTCCCTGCACTGCCGCCGGATCGGGGACGCCCCAGTGCGCGGTAAGCGGCTGGCCCGGCCATACCGGGCATACTTCGTGTGCCGCGTTATCGCAGACCGTGATCACAAAATCGAGCTGCGGCGCGTCAGGACGGCTGAACTCTTCCCAGCTCTTGCTGCGCAGCCCGTCTGCCGGCAGACGTGCGGACTCAATCTGCCGCAACGCCTCAGGACGAACTTTGCCCGCCGGATGGCTTCCCGCACTGTATGCGGCAAAATTGGCTGAACCCTTGTGCCGAAGAATGGCCTCGGCCATGATCGAGCGCGCGGAGTTGCCGGTGCAAAGAAAAAGAACGTTGTAACGCTTTTCCATGATGAATCGTTTAGCTTCGAGTCCTCAATTTCCGGGTGCTTTTTAGCGACAGCAGACGATTTTCGCCGGCTCGCACGCTTTGCTGCGAGTGCAGCATTCGGCGTAGAGGAAGTTCACCAGCTCTTCGAGCACGGCCGTATTAGCCGTGTAGCGAAGAAACGTGCCTTCCCGCTGCACGCAGATCAGGGCCTCATGCTTCAGCTTGTCCAGATGGTGCGAAAGTGTCGAACCAGGAATGGAGAGCTCTTCACCCATCTCACCGGCCACCAGACCCGCCGGATGGGCCGCCAGCAGCAGGCGCACAATGCGCAGCCGGGGCTCCGCGCCTATGGCAGAGAGCATGTCGGCGTAACGGGCAACGTCGGAATTGTCAGAAATTTTCATCCAGTATTTCCAGAAGAATCGAAATATTAGCAGGTATACCGCCTGCCGGGCAAGGCCGCGGCGCAATCGAGACGGGAGAGGGTGGCCTCAATCGCGCAAACGGCATTGACCCGGCAGGCTAAGAGGTCAGGACATTACGGGAACAGCTGCCAGTTCAAAGGAAGACGTAAGTTGAATGGCTTTATGCAGCGTGCGGTACAGAGGACAATTCATGGCATAAACCGAATGTACGCGTTCGATTTTCTCGCGGGCGTCTTCCGGCGCATCCAGGCGCATGGCCACGTGCACCCGGCGGATGACCAGCACTCCATCTTCCGCTTCCACCTCTCCGGTTACCTCGGCGGTCAGCTTGCCGTTGCTGGCATCGATTTGGCGCGCTTCCAGCGCACCTCCGAATGTGCCCAGCATTCAACCGGCAGTGGCCGAAATAACGTAGTCAATGGTGGCGGCATGCGATTCCCTGAGCATCTCCGGCTTCACCTTGTAGTGCTCGGCAATGGCGCCGTGCACGCTGTAAATCACGGGCTGGGCTTCACCCGGCAAATACGCGATCCGCAGCGGCCCGCGTTTACGTTCCAGACGGGACTTCGAGGTATAAACGACTTCACTCATGAATTCATTTCTCCTTACTGCATGTTGGATGTCTAAAACAGGAATTTGTTTCAGGCCGGGAAAAGAAGTTCATTGATGCCAGGAAAACTCACACCAATCCGCTCGGATGGATTACCAGACTGCCATGAATTGAGCAGTATGGCGGAGAAAAGATCGTCCGGCAGAAGTACGGCAAATCCGCGGTTCACTATCCCAGCAGTATCGGCAGCAGGACGCCGAGCCCGAGGGCGAAAAACCACAAAGCCGGCGCGGGGGTGCCTGCGGGGCGAACACGGCGCAGCTCCCGGGCGGCAAGGCGAGGATCCAGCAGCAGCCATCGTTTGTAGCGCCGCTCCAGCAGCAGGAAGGCGCATGCGGTGGATCCGCCGTAAATCAGGTGCCCAATCAGAGAAGGCAGCAGGGCGGAGGCGGCTGTGGCCCGCCAATCGTAGACGCCGGTCAGCGTCAGGGGCAACAGCGTGAGAGGGCCCACGTACCACCAGAGCAGGCCGAAAAGAAATCCCCAGGGAATGCCAAGGCCCACACTGGGAGCTTCATCGCGAAACAGGAGGCCATAAGTCATCCCGATCCCCGTGCTCACCAGCAGATGAATGATCAGCCCGCGCATACCGCCAAAGCTGCTGTCCAGCCCGGCAATTTTCGGGAGAATGCCGGTTGCGATCATCACGGGAGCCGAGACCAGCCCTCCCACCAGCCCGGCGAACGATCCCCATTGCAGCGAGCGCAGAAAATGCAGCCCCGCTCCCTCCGGTTCTCGATTTAACGGGTCGGATTGAATGAAGAGACGGACCCATATCCGGTCCAGGAAGGCGTAGATCGTCCCCAAAATGAATCCATAAATGGTGTAGCCGATCAGTGCGCCGAAGAGCGTGGCTCCCTGGTCCGCCGACCAATCCACGGGCTGGCCCGTGATCAGCGGGAAAGCGGTGAGCGGCCCCGCGAACCACAGGAAGATTCCAAATCCCACGCCCCAACCCATGCTCGAGCCGTAGCCGCGCACATCGCGCTGAAAGAGAATGCCGAAAATCGCGCCGATCAACAGCGCAACCACAAAGTGAAACAGCACTGCGCGCCGCTGGGTGGAGAAATCCGGCAATCCGGCCAAAAGCGGCAGATATCCTCCAGCGTATTCCCAACCGCTAAAGGCCAGCCCGGCGATGGTTCCGGCGAATCCGCCGGCGACGATGGCGCGGCCCCAGTGAAAGCGCGGCTCCGCCGATTTCTGCCGTAAGCTTCTCAGGATTCCGAGCGCCACTCCCACGGGCATGCCGAGGCAAATCAGATAAGAGACGAGTTCAGGGAATTGCTGCTGGGCATCGCTCATCATGTCTGGCGGGAGAGCGGAACCGGACCTGAACAGATCCATTGCTGCGAGCCTTACAAACCACAGCAGCAGGCCTGAAGCCAAACCCCAGATCAACCCTGCGCCGGGCGTGGCGGAGCGCTTGCCAAAAAAGACGCTGAAGACCAGGCCGAACGCCGCACCCAGAAGAAAACAGCGCAACAGGGGCGCCTGCAAAAATCGGCTTTGCAAAGTCCCGCCGAGAGCGCCTACGGCCAGCCCCAGTGCAGGTACAAGCCAGGCACGCACCCCGAACATCTCGTCCGGATTCTCTGTGAATAAACCCTGCAATCTCGCCACGCTCAACTCCTGTTGCTGATCGTCCTATTGAAGATCGTCCTGTTAAAGATCGTCGCATTAAAGATCGATGGTCTGCACAATGTCTCTGGGGAAGAAAAGCTCTATGGCCCAATCCATCAGCACGCGGATTTTTCGCTCCACTCCCGGCAGTTTTGCCACGTAAATTCCTCGCCACATCAGCCAGGCCAGTAGCCCGGAAAAACGAATGGACTTGCCGCGGAAAAAAGGCACGCTCAATTCCGCACAGGCGGTCTGATGGCCAACCACACAGAGCGATCCAAGGGAATTGAAATGAAATCTGGTGGCCTTCCGTCCGGACAAAGCCCTTGCGATGTTCCGGGCCGCGGTTGCCGCTTCGCGTATGGCGAACTGCGCGGTTGGCGGACACGGCTTGCCCGTCTTCGCGTCGGTAATGCTCGCGCAGTCGCCGAGCGCCCACACTCCGGGTCGTCCGGGAACGGCGAGGGTGGAATCCACCTTCACCGCTCCTCGCTTGTCTGTTTCGAGAGCCAAAGACCGGAGCAGCGGATTGGGGGCCGTACCCGCCGTCCACACCAGCGTATGGGCGGAAATCTCGCCGTCACTGAGCAGCACCCGCCCAGCCTGTGCATCGGCCAGCCGGACATCAAGGCGAAACTTCACCCCGCGCTCTTCCATCTTTTCCTGCGCGTACCTGGCCAGCGACTCGTTCAGCTCCGGCAGAATGCGGTCGCGGGCATGGACGAGCACAATGTTCAACTCGCCGGCGCTCAGGCGGGGATAATCGGCGAGAATTCCCCGCGCGAAGTCGTTGAGGGCGCCCGCCAGTTCCACCCCGGCGAATCCGCCCCCGGCAATCACAAACGTAAGCAGCGCCTGCCGCACCGTCGAGTCCTGCTCCCGGTCCGCGCGCTCAAACATCTCAATGACGTGATTGCGAATGCGAATGGCGTCCAGCAGGCTCTTGAAGTTGAACGCCAGCTTTTCCACGTTCGACATGCCCAAATAATTGGAGACGGCGCCGAGAGCCAGCACCAGATGGTCGTAGGAGATTTCAGCGCATTCGCCCCCATCGGCGGGCAGCCCGGCAAGAATCACTTTGCGATTTTCAAAATCGATGCCGGTCACCCGTCCGCGGATGAATTCCGTACGATGCAGGCTGCTGCGCAAAGGCGTGCTGATGTGGCTGGGCTCAAGCGTGCTTCCGGCAACCTCGGCCAGCATGGGCGTGAAGAGAAGCGCGTTGGTTTCGCTGACCAGCGTGATGGACGCGGAGCTGTTGGTCTGGAGCTCCCTCTCCAGGCACTGGGCGGTTTTCATGCCGGCAAATCCGCCCCCGAGAATCACGATGCGCTTCTGGTCTTTCTCGAACGCCAGGGGTGTTACCCGGCCGAGGAGTCTTTCCGCCAGATCGCTGAATGCCTTGTTCAGGGCGCCAAGCAAGGCGCAAAAGAGTATCCAGGCAACGAGCGCGGGCAGGTGGGAGCGCATTTGTTCGGCATTCCACTCCGGTCTTTGCCCGGCCAAAAGAGGAAAAGCGACAACGCTGACTAATCCCCACAACGGAATGCCCAGTGAACCGGCAGCCATGAGTGCGTCCACGTATGCGAGGGGAATGCGTTCAACGCCGAATGCATACGCAACGCCGATCATCACGCCCAGCAAAATCCCGGCGCGAGGATGGCCGAAAATGAATACCAGGACGATGCCGGCAATAGCGCCGGAAGCGAATCCAATCACTGCTGTTCGGATGCGTCTCTTCATTGGTCTTGTAGTCGGCAACAGAATCTGCCCGAATGCACGCGAAGGCTGACTGATGAAGAACGGACTTCACCTCTCAAAACACCGCGCATCCAATGCACATCTTTAAACACATGTCCTCATCGCTTTATTCCGTTGTGCATGAAAACGCAGGTGCTTGCATGACATCCTTGTGTGAAAGCTGCGAGCTGATAGTTTTCAGGGGAATTCGTGCTTATTTTCCCGTCTGACCAACTGGCTTGAAGCTGATTCATACATGGGTACAGATGAGCCATTTACCGCTCGTGAGCGAAATCTCCTGATTTAGACTATGAATGAATATGCGCGGACTCTTTAGATTGGCTGGTTTGATTGGTTTCGTGTTGCTCGTGCCACTTGCAACCTGGGCGAGCACCGATGGAACAACCGCCCGTGATGCGGGCGATGGTGGTGTTTCGGCATTATGGATCTTTGCCAACCTCTCCTTTGCCGGCATGCGTGCTCAGAATAGCTCAAGCAAGGGATGGCGGATCATAGCTTTCATTTTCGGCTTCCCCGGTACGTTGCTTTCGTTGTTCGCTATTCGAGAAGGTAGTGAGCGAGCCTATGGCATCGAGCTGCCACGCGGGAAAAAATGAATTTTGGCGCAGCAAGTGCATGGCGAGCTATGCAACGTTGCCGGGAACCAATGTGTATCCGCTGGTATTTTCGCCCGTCGAGATGTGCTTACAAAAAGAGACCATCACCATCGTGAAGTTTGTAATAAATCGCTCCTTTATTGGTTGCGTTCTTGCATTGAATAGCGGAAAGTCTAAGCCCACTATTTTCTGTGGTTATGGATTCATTTGGATTCTGTTGGATGTCTTTGGAGGGTGTGTCTGGCGGAGAGAGTGGGATTCGAACCCAACCTCTTTCACAAAATCAACAAATTAGGAGGCGCGAATGGCACATCAAACCTCTGAAACACAACGAAAACAATCAACACCACGTTTAACTGGACGCTTAATGGACGCTGGTGGCTTTGTGAGCATGTTTTCTGGATCTGATCCCACGATCGGAAACCTTGGCATCATGGCGTGGCTGACTCAAGACGCTGCAATCTTTCTTCAGCTGGCTTCTCCTCGATTCGGCAGACAGTAGTCACGGTTCGCGGGCGTTAGCTCGCCGCGATTATCGCAGCCTCTTTTTGCGCATGCTGCCCCATATCCAATAGGAGAAATACCACTTTGACCTCGTACCTGTCTCCGGCGTATCTCGCGATAAAGCCACGGGGCCTTGAGTCGGTCAGAGAAATCTCCTCACGCCTGACATACTTGAATCCGGCAGGCGCTTCCTTTTCGGCCGCCTCCTTGAGGTGCTGCAGGATAGAAGAGGGGTTCTGGCTGTACGCATAAGTGAGATGAAAAAACAGCCGGCATGTTGAATACCCGAGAACTTTCTGGAAGTGGCTCGTAAGGTTCTGTTTGGCCACGTATTGGGACACAACCGCTTCGATAACTGCCAGCGTGGCAGTATCCTTCTGCAGCAGGAGGTCGCGCTCGCCAGGATTACCCTTGGCCGTGAACCCTCCCTTTGACTGATCCGGGACCGACCATCCCAAAAACTGGAAACGGGAAGCTAACAGTTCCCGTATCAGCGCGCTGAGATCGTCCTCGCAGGAATCGATTTTCACACCCTTCATCATTGGGACCAACGACGTAACGCTACCCGCAGCTGACCGCACATGCTCGATAACGAAGTTATCGAATGGCTCCGGCGGCGAGTACAACACCTCCGCCTGACGCATGTGGTCCATCTGCGAGAGCTCAAACAGTGCGATCCTGATGCGGGGAACCGGACTGTCTTCTGAGGAGACACTCGCGATTGCCAGGAAAGCTTTACCGCTTTTGATATGTGCGCGAGCGGCATGCAATACTCTCGTGCCTCCGAGCGCCTGTTCAGCCTGATCTAACATGGCCATTGCCTCATCTGCGCGCCCCAACCTGGATAGAGCAACCGCAGAATAAGCCGCCTTGTAGTCGGCAAGCCGGATTGTCTGCAGCGACGCCAGCAGTTCGTACGTCTGCTCGGGTTGGTCCAGCGCCAGCAGCAGAAGCGCCTTATTGCATGTGAAGATCTCCAGGTCGGGAGAGCTTATAGCCTGGACCCTGAGCATCATCTGCTCCGCATCGTCCAACGCTTGGCGTCCGCGTAGTAATGTCACGCCGTCAATCCGAGCAAATAGATCGGCTCCCAGAAGATCACTGATTTGTGCGGCGAACAGATTTATTGCATATGACGGAATATCTGGACGCCGTCGCTGAAGCTGGGTGAACATCTGCTCAGCTGCTTGGCGGTTGCCCTCGGGACTTTGCAATTCCGCCAGAGCTTTGTAGAACGCTATTGTTTCGGCCGCCGAAGACTGCTCAGAGGGAGAGAGCTGCGAAGATGGTTGAGCTTTCCCGATCGCCGCCCATTCCTGACGCAGCAGTTGCAGCCGCAATGTGGCCCGCAGACGCGTCATCTCGCGCCCAGGCGGATTGCCTGTAGGCTTGAGGTCGCGCTCAGCATCTATGAACTGCGCGGCAGCGTCCGCTAGTCCCGCTGACAAGAGCGCTTCAATGCGCTCCTGTGCCTCGGTGAGGTAATGTATCTCCCCCGCTTGCGACGGGGTAAGGTCTTTAATGCGCTGTTCAATCCGTCCCCGCACCGCGTGCGGGGCATATGCCAGCAACTGTGCGAGCACCATCGGTTCGTCGGTTTCCAAAACGGCAACCAGCAGTTGCTCCCTATCGCCCTCGACGAGCGCACTTAGCGCTCCGCCCAAGTCTGCTGCGATGGGGCGATCAGGGAGTCCGCGAAACGGCTCGGTTTCGTATCGCGCAGACAATGCCGCGACACGTCCCTTTTCTTTGTGCCCCAGCGCACCGCTGCGCACAGCAGCAATCAGCGCATTGACCACTTCGTCAGGCCCTGATTTGATCCGGCCCGCAACCGCGCGACTCAACACGCGAACGTGCGCACGGACACCGCGAATGATAACGTCCTTAGCGGTGTATTCATTCTCTCCTGTCGCGTCCGCCAGCTTGGCCTTCACATCTATCGGGTATAGGAATTTCTCAAGAAGTTCAGACGGAGCACGCCTTGCCAATTCCAACAGAGAAACGGCTCCACTGATACTTACTCTGTGTGCCGACAAGGTGTAATCGCCAGCCGCAACAGACTCGGTGTAAGCGGTAACCAGCGGCGCAGGGTCAATGTCACCGCCGAGTTTTCCGGTATCAACGATGTCCAGGGCCGCCGCAAACCTCGAAGTCCCCAACCCTGACTGCGGCATGAATGCCGTCAACGATGCAACCATCTTCTGCAGTATTTCGGGGGATTGTCTTCCCAGCTCACTACGCAAGGCGGCAAGCATCGACTCGCTACTGCCTGTTTTGTCGTCCAAGCCAGTCCGAGCATTCTTGTGCATCCAGTCCAAAAGTGATGCGACTTCCTCGGGAGGTAGGGACCCCACCTCAAGGAAATGCGCCATCACCGCCACAGCATCCGCAAACGCAATTGCTCTCGTGTATTGGTCGTCGCGGGTGGTCAACTCCCGATCCCAACCGCTTGAAGGTGACTGCCATTGAGCGATGAGCGAACAAGCCAGAGCTGATGTGGCGGGATGGAAGACCAAGTCCGCCAGGAGAACAGGACATTTCTCAGCTCTAAGGAGTACTGCGTACAGGATCTCCGGGCGCTCCGTAGCGAGGTCAATCAACCGCTCAGCCGTCTTGTGAGGAGCTGCTGCCTGATCTTCTGCCTCGACATCTGCTAGTAACAGGCCAACAAGCCCAAATAGATCGCTACAAGCCTCCAGCGTCCAGTGCATGAATCGTTGCAGCTTGGGGGAGTCTAGCCAAACGCCACGGTCAAAAACGGTGGCTGGCACAGCAGGCAGAAACTCATCTGCCTCGGTGCTGGGACGCTGGGAAACTATCGCCATTTGCTTGACGTAGCGCGCGCGGGCTCCTTTCCAGTCGGTGAGCGTAGCTTCCGTTTCGATCGCATGCAAAGCAGCTTCACGAAAGGCATCCGCTTCCGCTTGCCCCCATGCTCGGTTAGGAACAACCGAGGGGTTACCAAGCACATTCCATCGATCAACCCACAGCCGCAGGGCCGCAGCGAAATCGGTGTATTCCGCGAAAGGTCGGTCCCACAGGCGAGCCGCAACCCATTCTGGCATCTGACATCCAATGTCGCGCGGCGCGAGACTGCCCTTCTCCATCGCGGTTACTGCAGTTGCGAGGTACTGGTTGTCGCGCACTGTCTGACCGAGCTGGCAGGTTTGCTGGTGCCGATTCGCCATCACAGCAGTAAAGGCAGGCATGTTTGCGACGGACGCAGTACGGGCAATATCAAGAGGTGTCGAGATTCGTCTCCAAACCACACGAGCCCATCCGGCGGCGATCAAGTCATCCAGACTTGCCTCGCTGGAATTCGGGGAAAGTGCCCGTTCGTATGCGGCGCGCGCTCTCTCAAGGTCACTTTCGAACTCAATGCTCAAGTTCAGCAGTAGGAGGAGCATCGACTCGTCATGCATCGTAAAGCTGCTAGGCACGCGCGCCAAGCTGCCCCGGTGCGTCGGGAGATACCTCACGAAACGATCCCGCAAGAGGCGTCGGGTTTCCGAGGGAACCTGTTTCAAACTTGAAAAACGTGTCATACGTTCTGTTCCATGTGGTACTCACTGCCAGCCTGAAGTCGCTCGGCTGAGACGTCGGCATCGGGACGTCAATTCACCAAAGTAATTGTGTTTATCGAGCCACCAAGAACGCTCACAGAACACAAAAGCGCCAATTTCGGAATGCTTTAATATGAGCCATCGTTATTCTTGCCAGCTCCCTGATTCAGATACAAATCGCAAATTCCGGCTTAATGATAGCGTGACCGTGGGATTAGCCGAGCACAATCTTTCCCATAATGAACCGCGCGGGATCCGAAGCCATTGAAATCGGTTCGGCAAATCGTACGAGACCAAATATTTTTTGCCGACCCCAGGTAAGCTCCAATGGTGAGCTGCATATGTAAGGTTGCCACCTGCGCAGGCTTTTCATCCAACCACATAATCTGAGTTCCAGCCATTACCAGGAATTCCCAGAAGTGGATATGCCGGGACGCAGCGTTGTCGCCGGGATTGAGTTACTGTTTCGACAAAGCGCCACATCATTGATGGGACGATGTCCAGATTTCTTGCCCAATCGCAGCTTTAACCGTCACACATTCACGAACGACAAACCACACTTGCCGGGCATAAAACGCCGGCAGTTTTCAATGAGCTGGACCTCCGGATCGTCGATGGGGAAAATCAGAAATTCACGCCGTAGCCGAGAAAAGAGCGAAGAAGGAATGTCCTTGCCGGACGGGATGAACCGCTTTCTTTGGCCCTGCTCATAAAAGACAAGCATCGCGGGAAATGAATCATGCTGAATAAACCTGATCATCGCTGCGGTACCTGCTCTCCCTGAACACGCCCTCCAGGTATAAGACCGTTTCAAGCGGCGATCGGTCGGCTAGGTTTTAACTGTGCGAGCCCGATATCCGTTTGGCTTCGGCAATGCGGCAATGATGCCTTCAAGGTGGGAAATGCAGCGACCGCTTTCCAGCTCAGCTGACCCACAGGGGCCTGCATGTTGCAGATTTTATTGACCTTTCCGTCACTTTGGGTTAACTTGGCTGTTGAATTCCTGTGCAAAACTCTTCGCGGTAATGGTTACCCGCCATGGCTAATGACGGATTTGTTGATATCGACCTCTTTGCCGGCGCAGGTGGTCTAGCTCTTGGGTTGAAGGCTGCAGGGTTGTCATCGGTCCACTTGTACGAAAAGGACGATCACGCGTGCCAGACGCTCAGACACAATGTTGGGCCTAAGGGTACGCTTGAGGCCACCATTCACCAAGGAAAGGTCGAGGATATTCCTTGGACAGAGA
>Ga0070730_10001956_pt1 | contig 19186 bp, 26 predicted proteins | sample Coa_R1_3_FD_66447 | JGI IMG/M metagenome (GOLD analysis project Ga0070730, IMG submission 66447) | Surface soil microbial communities from Centralia Pennsylvania, which are recovering from an underground coalmine fire - Coalmine... | ecosystem: Environmental > Terrestrial > Soil > Unclassified ... | reverse complement strand
CGAGGTGGCGGAGATCGAGCAGTGCTTGCAGGCGGCCGGCGTGCCGGCGCACCGCGCCAGCAGCACGGAGGACGCCTTCGCCGACCCGCAGCTCGCGCACCGCGGCCACTTCGTCGCGCTTGACCACCCGCTGCTGGGGCCGGTGCCGCTGGAAGGCTCGCGCATGATCCTCTCGCGCACGCCGGCGCGCGTCACTGGTCCTGGCCCGCTGCTGGGCCAGCACAACGAGCTGGTGCTGCGCGAGATCCTCGGCCTCTCCGAGGACGAGATCGCCGCGCTCGCCGTTGCCGGGGCGCTGGAGTGAGCGGGGCGGCCGCGCCCGAACGGAGCAACCACCGCGATGCATGACACATGACGGCTGGCGGCGGAGCCGAGTGGAGCCCGCCTACGCGGTGCTTTCCAGCCGCGCCAGGAGCCCCTTGAGGAGCGATTCGCGTTTGTGCAGCTCCTGGCGCAGGTCGTAGTTCTCGGTCTTGTAGATCTCCCCGCGCAGGCTGCCCAGCTGGTCGCGCACCAGCCCGGCGACGATGGCCGCCTCGTCCGCGCTCAGCGCGATGCTCGCGGTACTCTCAGTCATGGCGTTCCTCCTGCGCGCCGAGGGCGGCCGGCGCGGCCTCGATCTCCTTCCAATATGCCACCGCTGCGCCCAAAAACCATTGCGTTGCCGGCGAAACTTCGCCATGCTCGGGCGGGGTGGCGCGCAGCCGGCCTTTGGCCCGGTGGAAGCGTCCGCCCGCTGAGCCTGCCCTTCGAGGCGCCAGCATGAGCAACGGCGCTGCGCTGCCTGCCGCGCTCGGCCCGTTGGCCGGCCTGCGTGTGCTCGACCTGACACACTGGCTGGCCGGGCCGCGCTGCACCATGTTGCTCGCCGACTTCGGCGCCGACGTGATCAAGATCGAGCGCCCGCCCGCCGGCGACCCGGCCCGCCGGCTCGGCCCCTTTCCCCACGACATTCCCGACCCCGAGGCGAGCGGCGCGTTTCTGCACCTCAACACGAACAAGCGCAGCGTCACGCTCAACCTGAAGACGGTGAAGGGGCTGGAGCTGGCGCGGGCGCTGGTGCGCCGCGTCGATGCCGTGGCGGAGAACTTCAAGCCCGGCGTGCTGGCGCGGCTCGGCCTCGGCTACGAGACGCTGCAGGCGCTGCGCCCCGGCATCGTGCTCACTTCGATCTCCAACTTCGGCCAGGACGGCCCCTACCGCGACCTGCCCGCCAGCGAAATCACGCTCTCGGCCATGGGCGGGCCGATGAACGTCACTGGCCACCGCGAGCGCGAGCCGCTGAAGCTCGCCGGCAACATCGTGCAGTATCATGCCGGCTCCGTCGCCGCCTACGCCACACTGCTGGCGCTGTACGCCGCCGAGGAGGCGCAAGAGGCCGGCGAAACCCCCGCGGGCGACCGCATCGACGTCTCGATCTACGAAACGCAGGCCGGCTTCCGCGACCGCCGCGCGGTCAATCTCACCGGCCATGCCTACACCGGCGACATCGCCAAGCGCGCCCTGCCCGGCTCGCGGCCCGGCGTGGGCGTGCGCCCCACCGCCGACGGCTACGTCAACCTGCACGCCTCCAACGCCGCCCGCTTCGCCACGCTGCTGCGGCTGATCGGCCGCGAGGACCTGGTGGAGCGGGCCGCGGGCCTCTCGCCGCTGGCGCTCGTTGCCGAGCCGGAGCTGGTGCAGGAGGTGGAGACGAGCTACCTGGCCTGGCTTGCCGAACGCACCAAGCTCGACGCGGCGATGACGGCGCAGCGGCACAAGCTGCTGGCCGCGCCGGTCAACACCGTGGCCGACATCGTGCACGACCCGGCCTTCAGCGCCCGCGGCGTCTGGGAGACGATCGACCATCCGCACACCGGTCCGCTGCTCTATCCGGGCCGGCCGTTCATTATGGGCGCCAGCCCGCGGCCGCAGGCCCGCCGCGCCCCACTGCTCGGCGAGCACAACGCCGAGATCCTCTGCGGCGAGCTGGGCGTGGACCCCGCCGACCTGCCGCGCCTGCGCGAGCAGGGCGTCGTCTAGGGCGCAGGCCGTACGGCACAGGGCATAGGGCGTAAGGTATTGAACATGGGCATGGTGCGCCGGCACCCGTCTCTCTCAAGATCGCCGGCTATCCCGACGCCCCATGGAACACTTCAACCCGGATCGCCCCTCTCCTTCTCCTGCTTTGCGGAGAAGGAGAGGGGAAGGGGGAGAGGATGAGGCCCGCCGCCGCCAACCTGCCGCTGCGCCACGTACGCGTGCTCGACATCGCCGTCGTCTGGGCCGGTCCGCACTGCACGCAACTGCTCGCCGAGTGGGGCGCCGAGGTCATCAAGGTCGAGCCGCTGCAGCACATTCAGCCGGCCACGCGTGGGGCGGAGACGCGGCTGACGCGCGAGCAGGCGCAGCGTATGCGCGGCCTCTCGATCATCAGCGCCCCGCCGGACTTCGAGCCCGGTCCGCGCCCGTGGAACCGCACGCCGTCGTTCAACAGCCACGCCCGCAACAAGAAGAGCGTCACGCTCGACCTGCTCTATCCCGAGGGATACGACACGTTCCTGCAGCTCGTCGCCATCGCCGACGTGCTGGTCGAAAACAACGTGCCGGAGACGATCGAGCGGGCGCACATCACCTACGAAGAGCTTGCGCGGGTCAATCCGGCGCTGATCATGCTGCGCATGCCCGGCTTCGGCCTCAGCGGGCCGTACAAGGACTGGCGCTCGTTCGGCACGCACATGGAGTCGCTGACGGGCCACCACCTGCTGCGCGGCTATCCTGACCTGGACCCGGACATGACCGGCGACGCCTTCACCGCCGATGCGGCCTCGGGCGTGATGGGCGCCTTCGCCGTGCTGGCCGCGCTGCGCCATCGCCGCCGTACCGGCCAGGGCCAGCAGATCGAGATGTCGCAGGCCGAGAACATCGTGCCGTATCTCGCCGAGTTCGTGATGGACTACACGATGAACGGCCGTACGGCGCCGCCGCAGGGCAACGGCCATCCCAGCCGCGCCCCGCACGGCGCCTATCCCTGCCAGGGCGACGACCGCTGGATCGCGATCGACGCCGGCGACGACGCGAGCTGGCGCGCCCTGCGCCGCGTGCTCGGCGAGCCGGCCTGGATGGCCGAGTCGCGCTTCGCCGACTCGCTCGCGCGCTGGCAGCAGCGCGACGAGCTGGACGCGCTGCTGGGCAAAGAGACGCGCCTCTGGCACGACCGCGAGCTGTGGCGGGCGCTGGTGGACGCGGGCGTGGCGGCCGGCCCGGTGCAGAACGAGGCCGAGGTCTTCAACTGCCCGCAACTGCGCGACCGTGGCTTCTTCGAATCGATCGAGCACCCCGAGGCCGGCACGCATGACTATCCCGGCCTGATCTTCCGTATGGCCGAGACCCCGAACCGCATCCGCCGTCATGCGCCGCTGCTCGGCCAGGACAACGACTACGTCTACCACGAGCTGCTTGACCTGCCGCCGGCCACGTTCGAACGGCTCGTCGCGGCCGGCCACGTAGGCATGGACTATCCGGGGCGCGGGCCGGCGGCCGCCGGCGCATAACTTCCGCCGCGGCCTCGTCTTGGCGCGTGCGCGAGGGCGGCGTAGCCGGCGCATGCACGCACGCAACACGATCGCTCCGGGCGTCGCTCCCGCTGCAAGGCCCGCCGGAAGATGCCGTCTTCTGCTCAGAGAGAACAGCGAACGCTGGTGCAACGCCGCCGGGCGTTCGGCAGAGGAGGCAGAAGACGATGCGCACTTCATGGCAATGGCTATCCGGCGCCGCGCTGGCGCTGGCGCTGCTCGCCGGCGGGTTGGGATGCGGCAGCAGCCGCGGTGCGTCCGTGCACGCCGATGCTACGCCCGCCGTGCCGATCGCGACGGTGCAGCAGACCGTATCCGCACCGCAGCAAACCCCATCGGGGCCGGACCTCGCGCCGTTTGTGGCACTGATGCAGAATGCGAGCTGCGCCCAGTCCCGCAACCGGCTCTACGAGATCGACGGGACGCTGCTGTTCTGGGAGCGCGCGGGCTTCTGCGCCGACGCCGGTTACGCCTACACGCTGTACAACGGCTCGCCCGATCAGGTGCTCTGCCAGCTCAACGACAGCATCGCCGGCCCGCGCCGCAGCTGCGATCCCGCCTACGCGGACCTGTTCGACACGATCACGCACAATCTCGACGCGCTCGACCTCGGCCTCGGCCCCGACCACAGCGTTGCGCTGGTGCAGGAGGTGAGGATGCGTTAGCCGTCCGCCGCTTCCTCGCGCAGCAGCGCTTCGAGCAGGACGCCGGCGCGATCGAGCGTGGCCAGGTCGTCGGGCGGCAGCGTGTCCAGCCGCGCGGCCAGGCGACTTGTGCGCCGGTCGCGACCCGCTGCCAGCAGGGCGCGGCCGCGCGGCGTGGCGGCGATGCGCACGATGCGGCCATCCGTCGCGTCGCGCACGCGCTCGACCAGCCCCGCCCGTTCCAGCGCGGCCACGATGCGCGTCATCGTCGGCGGACGCACCTGTTCGGCCGCCGCCAGCTCGCCCAGCGTGCGCGGGCCGCCGAAGCCGACGACGGAGAGCGCCGAGAGCCGCGCCGCGCTGATGCCCAGCGCCTCATCCTCGCGCCGCAGCCGCCGCAGCAGGTGGATGGCGACGCTGTGCAGCCGCGTCGCCACGGCCTCGACCTGCGCCGCCTGCTCGACAGAAGCCGCGCTGCGCAGCGTTGAAGGCGGCTCGCTCACGCGCTAGACTTCATTAGCATAGCTAAGTATCTCCGGAGGCGTGACGATGGCGCAAGCGACGGAGCTGTTCGCGGCGATCGAGGCGGGCGACGCGGCCACGGTGCGCGGACTGCTGGCGGCCGAGCCGGCGCTGGCCGGCGCCTGCAACGCCGGCGGGCTGCCCGCCGTGCTCTTCGCACTCTACCGCATGCAGGGCGAGAGCGTGGAGGCGCTGCTGGCCGCGCGGCCGTCGCTCGATCCATTCGCCGCGGCCGCGCTCGGCCGGGAGGCGCGTGTTGCGGAGTTGCTCAAGGCCGATCCGGCGCGGGCGAGCGCGTTCTCCGCCGACGGCTTCAGCGCGTTGCACCTGGCGGCCTTCTTCGGTCACGCCGCGGCGGCGCGGGTGCTGCTGGATGCCGGCGCCGCGGTCAACGCCGTCGCCCGCAACCCGATGCAGGTGCAACCGCTGCACAGCGCCGTGGCCGGCCTGCATCACGCCGTCTGTGCTCTGCTGCTGGAGCGCGGCGCTGAGGTGAACGCCCGCCAGCAGGCCGGCTGGACGCCACTGCACGCCGCCGCGCAGCACGGCGACCGCGCCCTGGTCCGGGCGCTGCTCGCCGCGGGCGCCGATCCGTCCCAGGCGAACGACGCCGGCGAGACGGCCGCGACCATCGCCGCCAGGAGCGACCACGGCGAGTTGGCCGTGCTCTTCCGGGAACACGGTCACGCAAGGCGCGCGCCCGCGCCTTGACACGGTTTGCACCGCTCCCCGATCATGCCGGGTGTCGGCGTTGCCGGGAGGCGGGCGATGGACGGCATCCACGACCTGGGCGGCATGCACGGCTTCGGCCCCGTCGTGCGCGAGGCGAACGAGCCGCCGTTCCACGCGCCCTGGGAGGCGGCGATGGTCGCCATCCAGCACGCCGTGGGCGGGCGCGGCCAGAACCTGGTCAACATCGACGAGTTCCGCCACGGCATCGAGCGCATGGGCAACGCCGCCTATCTGAACACCAGCTACTACGAGCACTGGTTGGACGGCGTCACCCGCGTGCTGCTGGAGAAGGGCGTCATCGCCGCCGCGGAACTGGAGAAGCGCGCGGACTTCTTCACGTCCCACCCCGATTCGCCGGCAAGCGCCGCGCTCTCCCGCCCGCCGCCGCCCGTGCAGCGCCCCGTGCAGCGCTTCATGCCCGGCACCGAGCGGGAGCCGGCCGCGCCCCCGCGTTTCAAGTCCGGAGATGCCGTGGTCACGCGCAACCTGCACCCACGCGGCCACACACGCCTGCCGCGCTACGCCCGCGGCAAGCACGGCGTCATCCACCACTATCACGGCGCGCACGTCTTCCCAGACGCGCACGCGCACGGCCAGGGCGAGCAGCCGCAGCCGCTCTACAGCGTGCGCTTCGCGGCCGCCGAGCTGTTCGGCCCCGTCGCCGAGCCGCGTGAGTTCGTCTACCTCGATCTGTGGGAGCCGTACCTTGACAGGGCGTAGGTCGTAGGGCGCAGGGTGTAGGGCGCAGACAGGATTCAAATCAACCCTCCAAAGCTCCCCCCTCTCCATTACATGGAGAGGGGGTCAGGGGGTGAGGCCGCGTGGGCAAGAACCATCCGAACGTCGATCAGTACGTCGCCTCGCGCGTGCGGGCGCTGGAATCGCTGCTGCTGGAGAAGGGCATCCTGCCGCCCGACCTGGTGGACCGCGTCGTGCGGCAGTACGCCGAGGACACGGGGCCGCTGGCCGGCGCACGCGCCGTGGCTCGCGCCTGGGTGAAGCCCGAGTATCGGCGCCTGCTGCTCGAACAGCCCAAAGCGGCGCTCGCCGAGCTGGGCCTCGACTACGGCGACCTGCGCGTCGTGGAGAACACGCCGGCCGTGCACAACATGGTCGTCTGCACGCTCTGCTCCTGCTATCCCTGGGCGGTGCTGGGCCTGCCGCCGACCTGGTACAAGCAGCCGGCCTATCGCTCGCGCGCCGTGATCGAGCCGCGCGCCGTGCTGCGTGAGTTCGGCGTCGAGATCGCACCCGAGCGCGAGGTGCGCGTCTGGGACAGCAGCGCCGAGCTGCGCTACATGGTGCTGCCGCTGCGTCCGGCCGGCAGCGAGGGGCTGAGCGAGGAGCAGCTCGTGCCGCTGGTCTCGCGCGACTCGCTGATCGGCGTGGCCGAACTCGCCATGCCTGCCGCCGTGGCCGCGAACTGAGCCACGTCATGTACGAGCGCCAGCGCAACATCGTGCGGCGCGCCGACGGCCGGCCCGTGAACGTGGCGCGGCCGCGCGGCCAGCTCTTCGTCTGCAAGGACGGCTGCTGCTGCGGGCGGGTGGAAGACGGCTTCGCCTCCGTGCCCGCCGGCCTCTACCACGAGGAGTGGGAGCGGCGGCGGCTGCGCAATATCGTGCACCTCACGGTCGGCGGCTGCCTCGGCCCCTGCGCCCTCGCCAACGTGGCGCTGCTGCTGTTCGACGGCCATGCCCTCTGGTTCCATTCGCTCAACCATGGGGCGCTGGTCTATCGCCTCTACGACTACATCGAGACCTTGCTCGACGCCGACGGCTTCGTGCCGCCGCCGCCGCCGCTCGACAGCCTGCAGTTCAGCGCCTCCGCCTGGCAGGAGCGGCCGGACGGCCAGCCGGTGGACGACGCTCGCCCGCGCCACGCCTGCGCGGCCCCCATCCCCCGGTTCATAACTTCGCCCCCAATACTGAGGGAAGGGGGGATCGATCGCGGGGCGATTGGGGCTGAAGGCGCGGCTGGGGTGGTCGATCGGTTAATCGCCGATATGGCCGGCGAGGCGGCGGCGCCGCGCAAGAACGGCGAGCTGATTTTCGAGGCGCCCTGGCAGGGCCGCGCCTTCGGCATGGCGGTGGCGCTGCACGAAGAGCAGCTCTACGCATGGGAGGAGTTCCGCCAGCGGCTGATCGGCGAGATCGCCCGCGCCGACGCCGGCGGCGACCCTTCGGGCTACTACGAGCGCTGGCTGGCCGCCTTCGAGGCGCTGCTGATCGAGCGCGGCGTCGTCTCGGAGGAAGAGCTCACCGAGCGCACCTACCAGTTCGACTTCGGCGAGCGCGACGACGTCTTTTAGGGAACAGGGCGGCAGTTCCGCGCTGCGCGGCTCAGGCGGGACGGATTGCCGGTACTTCGGTGCCCTGTTCGTGGAGCGTTGCATGCAGCGCGTCGGCCAGTTCCGGCGGCAGCGGGCCGGCCGGCTCGGCGTAGCTCTGGCGCCGTGCTTCGCGGAAGGCGTAGCGGCAGGAGGCGGAGCAGAACGGGCCGGACTCGAACTGCACGGGCCTGCGGCAGACCGGACAGCGCATGCTGGCTTCCTCCTCTTCCCGCGCCGCGCTGAGCCGCCGCGGCCGCGCGGTGATCGTACCAGCAGGCGCCGCTCGTGCGCGGCGATCGGGTCGCCAGATGCAGCAACATGACAGAAGCGCGGCCGCGGCCTGGCCTGCCACGCGGTGGAGCAGAAGCGCGTGGTGGAGCGATCTGACCGTGGCGCTGCTGCTCTGCGCCGCGCTTACCGCCTGCGGCAGCAGCAAGCCGCGACCGGGTCCAGCCACGCCCAGCCCGCCGCCCGCGGCCACGCCGGGACGTGGCCTGACGGTGAGCAGCACCGCGTTCACGCCCGACGGCCCGATTCCGCCGGACTTCACCTGCGATGGCGCCAACGTTTCGCCGCCCCTGAGCTGGAGCGTGCCGGCACGCGGCGCCGCCGCCTACGCCGTCGTGGTGGACGACCCGGACGCGCCGGGCGGCAGCTTCACGCACTGGCTGTTGCTCGACCTGCCGGCCACGGCCACGAGCCTGCCGCAGGGCGTGCCGGCGGCAGAGCGGCCGGCGATCGGCGGTGTGCAGGGGCGGAACGATGGCGGTGTCACCGGCTACAGCGGGCCGTGCCCTTCGGGTGGGCCGGCGCACTACTACCGCTTCACCGTGTACGCGCTCGATCAGCCGCTCAACCTCGCGCCCGTGCCGGGCAAGGGCGGCGTCTTGAATGCGATGCGGGGGCACATTCTCGCGCAGGGTACGCTCGTCGGCACCTACCAGCGAGCGGGGCGCTGACCACGTTGAACGTGCACCGGGCAGATGTGTCAGGGCGAGGTGGTGCAACTCACTGCCGTAGAGGGTTGGCAGCCGCGCGGCATCGGCGTGCTGGTCACCACCCGCGGACCGCTCTGCAACACCTGGAAGAAGGCCTGGGCGCAGCGGTTGGCCGTGGCCACCTGCACCGGCGCCTGGCCGGTGACCATGGGCACCGACATATCGGCGCTGAAGCTCAACGCGCCCTGCGCATCGGTGGTGCCGGCGGTCGTCGAGGCTAACTGGCCGCCGAAGAAGACGCTGGCCGGCGAGTTCGGATCGAGGCCCTTCGCGGTGAACGAGACCGTTACGGTGCCGCCGGCCGAGCCTGCGTTTGGCTGCAGGCTGAGCTGCCCGTTGCAGTTGGCGGACACGCTGGTTGGCGCGGGGCCGGCGGCGGGCACGGGCGTGGGTGAGGACGCCGCCGGGCTGCTGGGCGTCGAGCCGGCGGGTTGCCCGCCGGCGGGTGGCAGCGGTTGGTTGTTGAGCACGGCCAGCACCAGGCCGACGAAGGCATCGGACGGCGGCAGGTTCAGCCCGAGCGCGAGCACGGTGGCGTTGCAGAGGTTGCCGTAGCGGGCCAGGCTGCCGGCGGTGTAGGTCGGCGTCTGCGCGAAGCCGGCATACAGGGCGAGCGACTGACCGCTGCCGGCCGCGATGCGGGCCACGGCGGCCGCGTCGTTCTCGGCGTCCTGGGCGGCCTCGCGGCCGGCGGCGATCGCCTGGTCGGCGCCGGCGATGTTGCCCGTCGCGACGTCGGCCTGCGCCTGCGCGACCGACTGGCGCACGCGAACCTCGGAATCCGCCTGCAGGGCGGTGAGCGTCGGCTGCGTGGCGGCGCGCTCGACCAGCAGGCCGTCGCCGAAGGCGGCGCGGGTGTCGTCCATCGCCGTCTGCACCATCGCGTAGTCGCGGGCGTTCAGGAACTGCTCGGCCACACCGGGCAGCTTACCGAAGCTGGAGACGTCGGCGGCATCTTGCGTCAGGCCGGCCTGCAGGGCGCGGACCTGGTCGGCCGCGGCCTGGCTGGTCGCCTTCCCCACGCTGACGTCGGCGCCGGCATTGGAAAGCACGAAGGCGGCCTGACCGGGCTTGAGCTCGCTCACCTGCGTGTAGCCCTGTGTGCTGTCGTAGGCCAGGGCGACATCCGCGCTGTTGATCGGCAACGTCTGCGTGGAGCTGGGGTTGCCGATGATCGCGAAACGGTCGGGGGGCAGAATCATGCGTGTGTACTGCGCCGCGGTGGCGTCGAGCGTCACATCGATGTCGTGCCCGAAGTAAGCCCAGTAGCCGCGGCCGCCGATCACGTCGGCCGAGGTGACATTTTGATACCCCGCGGAGTGCGGCCCGTAGGCGTAGAGCGTGCCGGGCAGGGCGCCAAAAACGCTGCCGGAGGGCCCTGCGACGAGGTTCCAGCCCGCCTTGTAGTGCACCGTGCTGCCGGCGGCGCGCGCGTGCGGTGGGCGGGCCACCGGCGCGGCGGCCAGCGCCAGCGCGAAGGCGATCAACACGACGGCGATTGCCGGCAGGTGGCGCCGACTCCGTCGCCGGTCCACCAGTCTCTCCCCGACCATTGCACACCTCCGCCGACTATCGTGGGGCAACGAATGCCGCATCGTATGACGCACTATAGCGGCTGCGCCTCCCGGCCGGAAGCCGGTACGGTCACAACCGTTTGGCGCGCACGACGTGAAATCCCGCGCGCGTCGCGCAATCTGGAAGCAGCCCCGGCCGCAACGGGTTGGCGCATCAATTCTTGCGGCGACTACGATAGGGCGGAGTGCAGCCGTTAGCTGCCGGGCGAGGGATAGCGGATGCCTGAGGCGAACGGCGATGGCCGGCAGACGGAGGCGCCCGAACCTGCCGCGCTCGTCGATTTACGCCGGCGCGGTGTGCCGTTTCGCCTGGCGCCGCGCGTCGAGGGGGCGCGGACGTTGCCGGAGTTTGCCGAACGCAGCGGCTTGCGCCCGCGGCAGGTCGCAAAGAGCCTACTGCTCGACCTGGACGGCGCAGGCCACGCCCTGCTGGTGGCGGCCGGCGATCGCGCGGCCGATTTCGCGGCGCTGCGGCGGCGGTTCGGCGTGCGCAGCGTGCGGCTGGCCGATCCGGAGGCCGTACAGCGGCTCACCGGCTACCGCATCGGTACGGTCACACCGCTGGCGCTGGCCACGCCCGATCTGCCGGTGCTGGTGGACGCGGCGCTGGTGGCGGAGGACGAGGTGAGCCTCGGCATCGGCATGCCGGGCCAGCATGTGCGGCTGCGCGGCGCCGATCTGCCGGCGGCCGTGAGCGGTGAACCCGGCGGCTGGACGAGGAAACAGGAGATAGGGAATAGGGATTAGGGGGAACGTTGGGCGAGCGTGACGATCGTGCGCTGGCGGAGCTGATTGCGCGGGTGGGGGCGCGGCCGTTCGTCGAGCATCTTGGCGCGGAGTTTGTGCACGCGGAGCCGGGGTTGGTGCGCATGCGACTGCCCTGGCGGGCGGAGCACTGCCGTTCTGGGCTGCGGTCCGGCGATGAGCCGTCGCTGCACGGCGGCGCCGCGGCGTCGCTCGCCGATGCCGCCGCCTCAGCCGCGCTCGTGACGGTGCTGCGCGAGGGCGAGGGCCGCACGACGATCGACCTGGTGATTCACTACCTGGCGCCGCTGCGCGGCGTGGTGACGGCGGAGGCGCGACTGCGCCGGCGCGGCGGGCGTACGGCGATCGTCGACGTAGAGCTGTGCGGGGAGGACGGCGAGCTGGGCGCGATCGCGCGGGGCACATTCGCCATCCTGCGCGGTTGAAGCCTGCGTCGTGAGCGAGATCCTCCTGCGCAACCTGCCAACTGTCACCAGGAACCTGTACCCGGAGCGATGCGATGATTACCGGTTTCAACCACAGCGGCTTCGTCGTGCGCGACCTCGAGGCGATGGTGCGCTTCTATCGCGATGTGCTCGGCCTCGCGGTCGTGCGCGAGGTGGAGAGCAACGCGCCGCCGGGCGGCGACCATACCGGCATTCCCGGCGCCCAGCGTTACCTCGTTTTCGTCGGCGCACCGACCGGCCAGCACCTGCTGGAGCTGGTGTACTACAAGCAGCCGCCCAGCCCGCAAGGCCATCTGCAGCGCAATCAGCTCGGCGCGGCGCACGTCGCCTTCAACGTCAGCGACATCCGCCTGCTGCACGCGGAACTCTCGGCCAGGGGCGTGCGCTTTGTGACGCCGCCGATCATGCGCGACGGACCCGACGGCGCCCTGCACGGCATCTGCTACGCGCAGGACCCCGAGGGCAACTGGCTCGAATTTCTCCAGTAGCCCGTGGACCCGTGGCTGTGGGTCGCTCGTGAACGCAAGGGCGCGATGCTGCGTCGCGTACACTGGAACGTGTGGGCGTTCGGCGCCAGGCCGGCGCTACGGGATTGCGTGAGATGACGACGAAAGCCGCGTTGCACCAGATCATCGACGACCTGCCGGAGGAGGCGCTGCCGGAGGCCGAGCGATTGCTCGGATCGCTTCAGGAGCGATGCCGCGCCTGCGGGAGCAACGGATCTGCCACGGAAGAAGCGGATCGCGGCGCCGAGCCGGATGCGCTGGCCTCCGCGCTCGCGCACGCGACGCACCTTGGTGAGGAGTTCTCCTCTCGCAACCCCCATCGTCTTGCACGCCGCGGTGAAGAATGGTTTCGAGAAGCCTAACGCCGTTCTTTCTGGACACCAGCTATGTCATTGCGCTCTTCAATCTGGACGATGAATTTCATGGACGGGCACGCCGCTGGCATGTTGAGCTGCGCAGAACTCGTCGTGGCCTTGTGACAACGGCGAGCATCCTCACTGAGATCGGTGATGGCTTTGCCAGCCACAACAGATGGCCGCTCGCACGTGCGTTTCTTGATGTCGTTTGTTCCGATCCGCTCATAACCGTGGTCCCCGTCGATTGTGACCTGATCGAGCGGGCGCTGGAGCTGAAGCGCCGCCGGCCGGACAAGGACTGGGGCCTGACGGACTGCCTCAGCTTCGTCGTCATGCAGGAGCGGGCGTTGCGCGAGGCGCTCTCCGCCGACTCGGACTTCGCGCAGGCGGGTTTTCGCGCGCTGCTACTCGATCGCTGAGTACGCGGCGATCGCCGCGACACCGCCCGCGGCGGCGCAGAGCAGCAGCCCCGGTCCCGGCTGCCGGGTGAGGAAGCGGCCGGCCTCCGGCCCGGCGACGAGCAACAGCGCCACGACGATCGCGACGATCGGGGCGACGAGCGAAAACGCAATCGCCCAGCGCAGCACGGCGGATGGCCGATCGGTGAGGCGGGCGCCGAGCGCGAAGACGGCGGCGATCAGCGCCGCGGCCGGCACGGCCCACAGCGCCAGCGACAGCGCGCCGGCGAGCGCGCCGGCGCTGCCCAGCAGCACTCCGGCGTTATGCACCAGCCGCGCCAGTTGCGGACCGTCGAAGCGGCGGCCGGCCAGCGCCTCGTGCCCGGAGGCCCACGGCAGCCAGACGAACGCCGCCGCGCCGCACGCATCGGCCAGCGCGGCGGCTGCCTGCGGCCGCCGGCGGCTCAGCGGCCGGGCGGCAGCGGGCCGCCGTGGCTGGTCGCGGCGATTTGGCCTTGTCTCGTTCATGCGAGGCGATCATAGCGCCTCGGCAAGGGACGGCAGCTTGCAGCCCTACGCCGGCATGATGCGCTCGCCCAGGCCGCCGGGAATGATCGCGGCCTGCATGGCGAACAGCTCCTCGTCGTACTGCGGGCCGCTGACCGCCGCGCTCAGGCCGCCGTCCACGGCAAGTGTCTGGCCGGTGACGAAGCTAGAGGCGTCGCTGGCCAGGAAGAGCAGCACGCCGTCCAGCTCGTCGCGCCGGCCGATGCGGCTCATCGGCGCCTGCGCCTTGAAGCGCGCCAGGAACTGGGGCACGGCGAACCAGCCCGCCGTCAGCTCGCTCTCAAACCAGCCGGGCGCGATGCAGTTGACGCGCACGCCGCGGTCGGCCCAGCTGCAGGCGAGGTTACGTGTGACGTTAATCACCGCCGCCTTCGAGGCCTGGTAGGCCACCGGCCCGTTCTGCTGGCCGGACATGCCCATGATCGAGGCGATGTTGATGATCGAGCCGCCTTTGCCGTCCGCCAGCATGTGCTCCGCCGCGGCGCGGCAGCAGAAGTAGACACCGTTCAGGTTCACCTGGATCGTCTGCGCGAACAGCTCATCCGGAATGCGCTCGGGCATCAGACCGGCTTCGGCGGCGAGGCCGGCGTTGTTGACGAGGATGTCGACACGGCCGAAGCGCCGGCAGGTCGCCTGCATCAGCGCCTGCACCTGCGGTGAGTCGCTCACATCGCAGGTGTTCACCAGCGCCGTGCCGCCCGTGTCCTCGATGCGCTTGGCTACCGCGTTGAGCCGCTCGGTGCGGCGCGCGGCCAGCACCACGTTGGCGCCCGCGCCGGCCAGCACCTCGGCGAAGCGCTCGCCCAGGCCCGAGGACGCGCCCGTGACGATCGCCGTCTTGCCGTTCACCGCAAACAGCGCGCCGACATCCATCTCACTCTGCCTCCCCGCACGCGAATGGCGAGAGTATACGCGCCGGCCGCGGCAGCGAACAGGGCAGCGCCGGCGCTGCAGCAAGCGGCATCAGCGGCGGCGTGGGCGGGTATACAGCCGCCAGCCCGCGGCCAGCAGCGCCAGCGCCGTCGCTGCGAGCACCACGAACGGCGTTGCGGCATTCGCCCCGGCGCTGCCGCCCGTGCCCGTGTTCGGCAAGACGACACCCGGCGCCGGCGTGGCGCTCGCCGCCGCGGGCGGAGCGCCGACGGGCGCCGTTGTGGGAGGCGCTGCGGCATTCGGCGTGCTGGCCGCCGGCGCCGGCTGCTGTGTCGTGCCGCTGGGAGCCGGATCGACGACGATCGTCACGAGCACGGAGACGATGAACTGGGCGCAGGCCTGGCCGGGGTTGCAGTGCGGCCGGCCCTCCGCCGTCAGCGTGGTCGTGCCGGGCTGGGCGGCGCGCAGCACGGCCTGCACGCCGCGCGCCAGCGTGCCCACGCCCGGCCGCGGTTGCAGAATGCCCTGCGGATCGAAGCTCAGCGTCCAGTCGAGCTCTTCACCAAGCCGCACGGTCACGCCGCCGTCCAGTGGCACGTGCACGGTCTGGCCATCGCTCGCGCGCGTGATCTCGGCGCTGCCGGCCGCGGCAGGCGTGGCAGATGGGCCGGCAGCGGGCGTCTGTGCAAACGCTCGGCCGCCCGCGGCGAGCAACTGGGCAAGCGCCGCGAGCGCGATCAGCGCGATCACCGGCCGCCGGCGAGCGGGAAACAGCATGCCGCCCTCCCCTGCATCCTCTGCACCAGCATAGGACGAGCGGAGGGCGGCGGTCGTTGCCCGAACGGGGGAAGGGGACCGAAACGGTTAGGAAAGCTCGGCGCCGTGGGCGTCGCGCTGCGCGGCGAGCAGGCGGTGCAGCCAGGCGCGGCGGCGCGAGACAAAGCCCGGTGTGCCCTCGCCCAGCGGCCCGACCTCGGAACGAGCGATCGGCAGGTCGTTTGCGTCGGTCATCAGCATACCTCCACTCCCCGAGTACGCCGGTAAGCGCATACCCGTATGCAGTTCCGGAAGCCACCGCGCCCGTTGCCGCGTCGCCGCGACGTCGCGGTCCAGGTCTGCCAGCCGCGCCTCGGCCAGCAGTTCGTCGACAAGCATCGTGCCATACACCTCGCCGCGCTTACTGCATCGATCTCAGTATCGGCAGCGGGTGTTACCGCCTGGTCTCGGCAAGATAACGGTACGGTGAAAGCTGTGTGACGCGCTGTGAAGCCACGGACGGCGGTTGTGTGAACGCAACAACAGGCGGCCGCTACCGCCGCGCACGGCCGCGGCGCCAGCGCTCCAGCAGGCGGCGGCCACGCTCACGGCGGTCGCCTGCCTCTTCCGACGCCGGAGCCGCCGTCGCGCCGGACACGGGCGGTTCGGCGTCCGCGGTCTGGTCCCAGCCGAGTTCATCGCGCAGCGCGGCAAACGGCTCTTGCAGGCGGCTGATCTCGTGGGCCACCCAGACGCCGGGTTTCTCCAGCGTGCGCACGGGCACTTCGTGGTTGAAGCGCTCGATCTGGCCGCGCAGCTCCTCGGCCAGCTTGCGGTAGCGCATGCAGCGGTCCTCGTAGCGCAGCTCGACGCCGGGCCGCCGCGCGGCCTGCTCAGCGGGCGAGAGCGGCCGCAGCGCGGCGCGCGTTTCGCCCAGCCAGCGGAAAAAGTCCTCGCGCAGCCAGCGGAAGCGCGCCTCGGCGGCGTCGATCTCCTTGCCCAGCTCCATCCAGGCCGGCACGGCGCCCAGGCTCTTCAGTGTGCGGTTCACAAACCAGGCGTCGCGGTCGTACGCGTCTTTCAGATCGAGCGGCACGGGCTTGCCGCGTGTGGGCAGGTTGTCAAAAGCGCCCGCCTCGGCCGCCTCGCGGATGCGCTGCTCGATCACCGACTCGGTCTGCCGCAACGGCCAGGGCGGCCGCCGCGCCGGTTCCTTCCTCGCTTCTTCTGCCATCGTGTCCACTCTGCCGGCCGCGCCGAACCCGCGCTGCCTGTTGCTTTTCGTCTATTGTACCGGCCTTGCTGCCCTCCACTCAGCACACCAGCGCCACACCGTCGTGGATCGCCGGGGCGCCGTCCGCCGTCTCGACGCGGTATCCCAGCGCGGCGCCGCCGGCGCAGGCGACCGGCTCGCCGAGGCGGATGATCAGCCGCGTACCGAGCAGCACCATCGCGCCGAAGCGGGCGCCGAGGCGCAACAGCCGCGTGGGGTCGCCGTCGCAGACGCGATCGACGATCGTTTGCGCAGCGTAGCCGAGCGTGGCCGTGCCGTGCAGGATCAGGTCCGGCAGGCCGGCGGCCAGCGCCACCGAGCGTTCGGTGTGGATCGGGTTCCAGATCTCGGCGCACTCGGTGTAGACGTGCGCCGCCTGCCAGGGCACCTCGATGTTCGTGCTCCAGCCGTCGGCGGCCGCGACGGCGGGCAGGGACGAGGGGCCGTCCAGCTGCAGCGGCTCGCCGGCCAGCGCCACACCGCGGTAGACGCCGCCGTTGTACGTGGTGAACACGGGCGCATCCGCCTCATCGATCGTGTCGAGCCGGGTGAGCAGGCCGGTGCCGCTTGGCCGGCGCTGCAGCGCCACGATCGTCGCCGTGGTGCGCAGCGTTTCGCCGGCGCGCGGCAGGCGGTGGAAGCGCACATCGTGCGCGGCGTGCACCCCGCGGCGCAGCTCCTCGGCGCTGGCGCCGGGCAGCTCGCCGCGCAGCGCCACCAGCAAGGGCCACTCCAGCGAGACCGCCAGCAGGGGCGGCGCGAGCGGCGGCTCGGCCGTGTCGTCGAAGTAGCGCGGGTTGCGGTCGTCCGTGCCTGCCGCGAAGGCCATGATCCGCCGGGCGCTGAGTGTGACGCTCCGCGGACCGAGCGTGCGGCCGGCGATCGTGGCGGCGATGGGCATGGCAAACCTCCGCGCCTGGAGCTGCTTCGATCGACCCCACAGGCGCGGCCATCATAACCGGGCGAGGCCGGGCGCCGCCGCGTGCTACGATCCGTGCGGCGCCGCCGCGCCGCGGAGTGCCGCATGGCCCGTTTCACCCCCGTGCTCGCCACGCTCGGCTACGTGCTCTCGCCCGACGGCGCCTCCGTGCTGATGATTCACCGGGACCGTCGCCAGGATGACGTGCACCTGGGCAAATACAACGGCCTCGGCGGCAAAGTCGAAGCGGATGAGGACGTGGCCGCGGCGATGCGGCGCGAGCTGCGCGAGGAGGCGGGCATCGAGGCGGACGAGCTGACCCTGCGCGGCACGCTGAGCTGGCCCGGCTTCGGCAAGGGCGGCGAAGACTGGTTCGGCTTCGTCTTCCGCATCGACCGCTGGCACGGCGAGCCCCTCTCCGAGAACGCGGAGGGGCGGCTGGAGTGGGTGCCGATCGCGGGCATGCAGGCGCTCAATTTGTGGGAGGGCGACCGGCTCTGGCTCGACTACGTGTTCCAGCGCGAAGCGCCGGCCTTCCACGGCGTGATGCCCTATAAGGACGGCGTGATACAGTCGTGGAGCGTGAACTTCGTTTCGCGCTAAAGCCGGAGCGCGGGAGATTCGAGATCTCCGGCAGCTAGATGACGGCGCGGCCGCCGCTGTGCGTCCCACCGCCTGGCCGGAGTAGCTGCGCCATGAGCTTCTTTGCACGCCTGCGCGGCGGCGAATCGCGCGATGCACAGCCGTTGCTGCCGCCAACCGATCCGCGTTCCTGCCGCCATCCGGTGGTGGCGCCGGCCTGGGCCAGCGCGGCCGACATGTGGCGGAAGCGACCGCCGATCGGCTTCACCTGCCGCGATTGCCTGAAGCGCTTCAACCCCGACGAGCAGCCGGCCGCGCAGCGGTTCGGCCTCGACCGCCGCGCCCGCGTCTGACGGCCGTCGCGCGCGGCGCATGCGGCCGCGGGTTGCCTTACTTCGCCAGCGCCAGGCCGATCGTGCGGTAGGCGAGCTTGGCGGCGAGCTGCGCCGAGGCGCGCGGGCCGTAGTCGGGTGCCAGCTCCACCAGGTCGAAGCCGGCGATGCGCCGCCGCCGCGCCACTTCGGCCAGCAGGTCCGTGACCGCATACCAGCCCAGGCCGCCCGGCTCCGGCGTGCCCACGGCGGGCAGCAGGCCCGAGTCGAAGACGTCCAGGTCGATGCTGACGTACACCTGCTCGCGCAGGCCGGCGACGATCCGCTCGATCGCCTCGGCGGGATGGCGGAAGGCGTGCGCGGGGAAGCTGGGGATGCCCATCTCGCGCAGGGCGCCGAGCTCGTCCTTGTCGGCGCTGCGCATGCCCACGTGCACGGCGGACACGCCGCGTTCGGCAATGCGGCGCAGGGCACAGGCGTGGTTGTAGGGCGTGTCGAGATACTCGGCGCGGAAGTCGGCGTGCGCATCGAGATAGAGGATCGAGAGGCCGGCGATGCGCTCGGCGTGGGCCAGGGCGCTGCCGATGGCGACGCTGTGCTCGCCGCCGAGCGTCACCACCAGCTTGCCGTCGTCGATCAACTCGCCGGCGACGGCCTGCACGCGCTGCACCATCGCCTCGGGGCTGCCGGCGTGCACGGCCAGCTCGGGCAGGGTAGCGATGCCGGCGCGGAAGGGCTCGGCCTCGATCGCCAGATCGTACAGCTCCATATCGGCGGAGGCGTCGATGATCGCCTGCGGCCCTTCGCGGGCGCCGGCGCGGGCCGTGGTCGTGGAGTCGTAGGGCACGGGCAGCACGGTCACGCGGGCGCGTGCGTAGTCGCTGAACTCGGCCTCGAGCCAGCCGAAGTTGCGCGGGGGGGAGAAGCGCTCGTCGCTGCGCACGCTGGTAGGGTACAGGGCGCAGGGCGTAGGGCGTAGTGCCGCATTGCTCAATGGAAGCGGCGATACGTCAGGCGTGACGTGACCCGGCAGTGGGGGGTGTCATGCCCCAGTTGC
>Ga0070730_10001955_pt1 | contig 19192 bp, 3 predicted proteins | sample Coa_R1_3_FD_66447 | JGI IMG/M metagenome (GOLD analysis project Ga0070730, IMG submission 66447) | Surface soil microbial communities from Centralia Pennsylvania, which are recovering from an underground coalmine fire - Coalmine... | ecosystem: Environmental > Terrestrial > Soil > Unclassified ... | reverse complement strand
CCTGCTCAGCCAGCAGGCGGGCCATCCCAGCCGGTGTACGGCGCGTGGTGTCATCGACGGCGACCAGGCGCGCGCCGTGGATCAGCGCTCCCCACATCTCCCAGACGGAGAAGTCGAAGGCCGGTGAGTGGAAGAGCGTCCACACGTCGGTATGGTCGAAGCGGAATTGCTCCTCGACAGCGGCGAACAGCCGTGCGACCTGGGCGTGCTCGACCAGCACGCCCTTGGGCTGGCCCGTGGAGCCTGAGGTGTAGATGACGTAGGCGAGCTGCCGTGGCACCGGGGCCGCCAGACCCCAGGCCTGCGTGGTGGTCTCAGCTGCGGCCGGTGCCGTCGCGGGTGTGCCGGGTTCGGCGAGGAGGATCTCCAGACCGCTGCGCGCCTGTTCGGGAACGCGCCGGAGCAGTTCGCGCGTGGTCACCAGGACCGTGCAACGGCTGTCGGTGAGCAGGTAGGCCAAGCGCTCGGCCGGATAGTCAGCGTCGATCGGCAGGTAGGCACCACCGGCGAGATGGACTGCCAGGATGGCGGCTACTTGCTCCGGCGAGCGTTCCAGCAGAAGTGCGCACAGCGTCTCCGCGCCAACCCCACGGGCCCGCAGCCGCTGCGCCAACTCGTGGGCGCGCGCGCACAGCGCCCGGTAGCTGACCTGCCGCTGCCCCCACACCAACGCTATGGCGTCCGGCTGGGCGGCCGCTCGCCTGGCGAAGGCGGTGATCGGCGCGGGGGCGCCCGGGAAACGGTGGCGTGCCGCCTCCGCCGCTGCCACGCCTTGCGGCTCACCCGAAACGTCCGGCAGGCACAACTGTCCCAGCGCCTGATCTTCGCCGGTGGCGAACCCAGCCAGGATCGCGGTCAACTGGTCCAGCAAGCGCATCCCGCCGGCTCGGTCGTAGCGCTGCATCTGGAACAGCAGCCGCAACCGCAGCCGCTCGCCGGGAACCGCGACCAGGGTCAGCGGGTGCTCCGTCTCGTCCGCGACCCGCACCTCGCGCACCGTCACCGGGCTGGCGCGGCTGCTCAGCTCCTCCAACGGATGGTTCTCCACCACCACCAGGCTCTCGAACAGCGCGGTTCCGCGTGGGACCTGGCTCCAGCCCTGAATCCGCGTCAGCGGTGTGTGCTCGAACTCCCGCAGGTTCGCCAGCGTCGACTGCAGGACACGCAGCCAGTCACCCACCAGGGCCTCATCGTCCACCCGCACCCGCACCGGCAGCGTATTGATGAACAGGCCAACCATCGACTCCACGCCGGGCAACGGCACCGAACGCCCCGAGACCGTCACCCCGAACACCACGTCCCGCTGCCCGGCATGACGGGCCAGCAGCACGGCCCAGGCCGCCTGGACGACCGTTCCGGCGGTCACGCCCTGGCGGCGGCACAGCTCGCGTAGCCGGGCACAGACCTCCTCAGGCACCTCCACCACCACACTGGCTACGCCGCTCTCGGCTACCGCCGGCGGGTCCCACGGCAGCGCCGTCGGCGCTGTCACGCCGTCCAGCGCCACACGCCACGCCTGCTCGGCCGCGCTGGAATCCTGCTCGGTGAGCCATGTCACGAATTCCCGGTAGGGCCGTACCGGCGGCAGCGAGGCGCCTTCGTACATGGCCAGCAGCTCGGAAAGCACGATCGGCAGCGACCAGCCGTCGACAAGCGCGTGGTGCATGGTCCACACCAGGTGGTGGACCTCATCGGCCACCCGCACCAGGAGGATCCGCGTCGGCGGCGCCGCCCCGAGATCGAATGGCCGGGCACGCTCCTGTTCCTCCAGGCGGGCCAGCCGCTTAGCCGGCTCGTGCCCGGCGTCGCCGCGCCAGTCGAGTTCCGTCCACGGGAGATTCACCATGCCACACACCACCTGCACCAGCCGGCCGGCCGAGGTCCGGTGGAACGTGGTCCGCAGAACGGCGTGCCGCGCCACGATCTGCTCCCAGGCGGTCCGAAGTGCCTTTGGGTCGAGGGGGCCGTCGAGGCGGACGCTCAGCTGGACCCGGTAGACGGCGCTCTCCGGCGCATACAGGGAGTGGAAGATCATGCCCTGCTGCAGCGGCGATGGCGGGTAGGCATCCTCCAGGCCGCCCATCTGCCGGGTCAGCCGGGCGACGTCCGCCTCGTCCAGCCCCGCCATCGCGCGGCCAACGGGAGCGACCGCTGCCACTGCCTGCTCGGCGGCGCCGGTGCGCACGGCGGCGACGAGTTCTGCCACCGTCCCGTGCCGGAAGACGAGCTTGGTGGTCAGCGGCAGGCCAGCCGCGACGGCATGCGCGACCATCTTCAGACTCAGGATCGAGTCTGCGCCCAGCGCGAAGAAGTTGTCGTCACGGCCCACCCGTGCGACACCGAGCAGCCGCGCCCAGATACCGGCCAGCGTCTGCTCGTCACCTGGCCTGGGCGGGCTGTAGCGCAGGGTGGGATCCTGGCGGTCGATGTCCGGGACCGGCAGGGCATGCCGGTCGAGCTTGCCGTTTGGTGTGCGTGGCAGCGTCTCCAGCACGGTGAAGGCGCGAGGCAGCATGTAGTCGGGGAGCCGGTCCGCGCAGTGCGCGCGCAACTGCGCGGCCGTCGTGCCGGGCTCCGCGGCCACATAGGCGAGGAGCATGCTGGTTCTCGCACCATCATGCTGTGCCAGGACCGAGGCTTCGCGCACGGCCGGGTGCTCGCTCAGCGTGGCCTCGATCTCTCCCAGCTCGATCCGGAAACCGCGCAGTTGAATCTGCTGGTCGAGCCGGCCCTGGAACACCAGCCGGCCGTCAGCCAGGAACCGGCCCCGGTCACCCGTGCGGTACACGCGGGCCCCCGGCCGGTGACCATAGGGATCCGGCACGAAGCGCTCGGCCGTGAGTCCCGGCCGACCCACATAGCCCCGGGAGAGGCCGACGCCTCCGACGCAGATCTCGCCGGGTACCCCGGGGGGGACCGGTCGCAGCCGCCGGTCCAGCACGTGGACCTGGGTATTGGCGAAGGGACGGCCTAGATCGGGCTTCTGGTCGCCACCCTGGCAGTCACCGATGGTTGCTCCGACAGTGGTCTCGGTCGGCCCGTATCCATTGATCAGCCGACGGCCAGCGGCCCAGCGATCGGCCACCTCGGCCGGCAACGCCTCGCCCGTTGCGGTGAGCACTCGCAGGTCGGGGGCACAACCGGCGGGCAGCACGGCCAGCGCTGAGGGAGCCAGCGTGGCGTGCGTGATCGCCTGCTCGGTCATCAGCCGGGCAAGTTCATCTCCGGGCAGCCGCTGTTCGGCCGTCGCGAGATAGAGCGCGCCGCCGAACGGCAGAGACACCGCGATGTCCCACAGCGAAGCGTCGAAGCTCAGCGAGGCGAGCTGGAGCACTCGGCTGCCAGGCTTGGGCTCCAGCGCCCCGCCCTCCACCACGGCAAGGTTGGCCAGTCCCCGGTGGGCCATCATCGCGCCCTTGGGGCGGCCGGTGGAGCCGGAGGTGTAGATCAGGTAGGCCAACTGGTCGGGATGTGTGACGCCGGCGACGTCGTCCGGGCTGCCCCCAGCGATCTCTCGGGCGTCCCGGTCGAAACAGATGATGGTGGGAGGCCGGGTGGGCAGCCGCTCGAGCAGGTCCGCCACGGTGAGCAGGACCGTCACCCGGCTGTCGGTGAGCATGTAGTTCAGCCGTTCGGGCGGATAGGCCGGATCGAGCGGCACATGGACCCCGCCGGCTTTGAAGGTGGCCAGCAGCCCGACGATGGACTCCACGGACCGCTCGATGAAGACGCCGACGGGAACCTCGGGCCGCACACCCCTGTCCCGCAGCAGGTGGGCGAGCCGGTTGGCACGCTCATTGAGCGCGCCATAACTGAGCTGACATTGCCCACAGATAACCGCGACCGCGTCGGGGGCCCGTGCCGCCTGAGCCTCGAACAGCCGGTGCAGGCTCAGCTCTGGTGCGTAGTCAAGGTCGGTGTCGTTCCACTCCGCCAGGCGAGCCTGCTCTGCGTCGGTGCGCAGGTCCAGGCGATCTACCGGGCACGACGGGTTCGCCACCACCGATTCCAGCAGGATCCGGTAGTGCTCCGCCATCGCTTCGATCGTGCCGTCATCGAAGAGATCGGTGTTGTACTCGACGACGCAGTGCAGTCCTCCGGGTATCTCGCTCAGCGAGAAGGCGAGGTCGAAACGCGAGGTACCAGGGTCGAGCTCCACGGCGGAGGCACTGAGCCCGGGAAGGTTCAGGTCCGGCAGGACCGTGCTCTGGAGCGCGAACACCACCTGGAACACCAGTTGATGGCTGAGGTCCCTGGACGGCCGCAACGCATCGATCACCAGCTCGAAGGGGGCATCCTGGTGTGAGTAAGCGTCCAAGCACGTACGGCGGACCCGGTCCAGCAGTTCGCGAAACCCCGGGTTGCCATCCAGGCGGGTGCGCAGGGCCAGGGTGTTAGCGAAGAAGCCGATCAGCCCTTCCAGCTCTGGCCGGGTCCTGTTGGCGACCGGAGTGCCCACCACTATGTCGTCCTGGCCGCTGTACCGGGCCAGCAAAACGTTGAACGCCGCCAGCAGCGTCATGAAGAGGGTGGCCCCTTCCGCCTGGCTGAGCCGGCGCAGCGCGGCGCTCAGGCCGGAGGGGAGCGTGACGCTCAGGCTGCGGCCCCTGAAGCGCTGGACGGCCGGGCGCGGCCGGTCCGTCGGCAGCTCCAGCAGCGCGGGAGCCCCGGACAGTTCCTTCCTCCAGTACTCGAGCTGCTTGGCGACCACCGGTCCCTGGCTCACCTCACGCTGCCACAGCGTGAAGTCCGGGTACTGCAGTGGCAGCTCGGGAAGGTTAGGCTTCTCGCCGCGCAGCGCGGCACCATAACTGGCCGCCAGTTCGCCGAATAGGACTTTGATCGCCCAGCCGTCGATGACGATGTGATGTCCGGTCATCACGAACAGGTGGTCATCGGCGGCAAGGCGGAATACCGCAGCGCGCAGCAGCGGGCTCTCGGCCAGGTCGAACGGGCGGCGCGCGAACTCGGTGGCCAGCTCTGCCGCGACGCTCTCGCGCACGCCGGCAGGCCGGTCGCAGAGGTCCGTCATGGCCACGGACAACTGCTGCTGCGCCGTGACCACCTGGGAAGGTTCCGCAGCCTGGACGACGAATGAGGTACGGAGCGCCTCATGGCGGGCGACGACGACGTCCAGTCCTTGCTGCAGCGCCGCCAGGCTCAGCGGCCCGGAGAGACGGACAGCTATCGGCGTGCAGTAGGCAACGGTGCCGGGAGTCAACTGCTCCAGAAACCAGAGCCGTTGCTGCGGGAAGGACAGCGGAAAGGTCTCTTTGCGGGTCCGGGGCCGCAAGTCGGCAAGCCGCCCGGAGCCGACCACATTGCTCACGTGGACCTGTTCGAAGGCGCGGGCCAGATAGCCCGCCAGCGAGCCGAAGCCGACCAGCCGGTAGAAGTCTCCCGGGACCAAGGCGATGCGCAGATCGCGCTGGCACGCATTCATGACGTTGACGACCATCAGGGAGTCCAGGCCGAGACCGCGCACCGTGTGCGCCCAGGAGATCTCCTCCGGCGTACGGCCCAGCGCTTCGGCCACCCGGTGGCGCAGGTAGTTCTCCACAACGGCCGGGCGCCCAGCGGGCTCGGCTGCCAGCAGCCGGTGGAAGACCGCCGCGGGTTCGGCACCGCAGAGTCCGTGCGGTGCTGGCCCAGTCGCCGCTAAGGGGGCAAGACCAGGCGGCGCGGGCCCCGGGGCAGCGGCCGACGCAGATCCCGGGGCAGCGGCCGGCGCGGTGGGCACCTGCGGTGCGGCCGGGCCGGCGTCGCCGGAGGGCTGCTGCCGGCCGGGAGTCCCAAGGCCACCAGATGCGGGGAGAGGCAGCCGCTGCGCTCGCTTGCGCAGCACGTTGAGGCTGTCCAGGCCGTCGATGGTGGTGTCAACGTCAACACCAAAGTCGATCAGACTGGCGATCTCGTTCACTCCGGCCGCCTGCAGCCGCTGGACGAACGGCAGGCAACTGCGCGGCGTGCCGATAAGCGCGGCGGACTGGACGTAGCGCTCGAACGCGTAGGAGAGCACCTGCTCGCGCTCGGATGGTGACATCCCGGAGAGCCGCTCGTGCCCGTGACGCCACAGATCGACGGAGGACTCGAGGTAGGAGATGAAGGGACCGCGGACTGTCTTCTTCACCTCGTCAAGGTCGTCCCCGACGAACGTGTGCAGCATAAGCGTGACGTGTCCGGCGTGCGGGTCGTGGCCACTGCGGGCGCGCGCCTCGCGGTAGGCCGCAATCTTCCCGGCCAGTTCCCCGGCGCTCTGGAACAGCAGCCCGGTCAGCACATTCACGCCACGCTCGCCGGCCTCGATGAACCGCTCGATGGCACCGGTGCACGTCAGCCACGCATTCAGCGACGGCTGCTGAGGCCCGGGGAAGACGCGAACCGCCACCTGCTTGCCGGTACCGTTGCGCAGGTCAACCGTCCCGCCGCTCCACAGCGTCCGCACGGTGTCCATTCGGGAGTACAGCAATTCGTAGCGGTTGGCATAGCTGTCGGGAGCGAGCGTGAAGTCGTTGGGATTCCAGCCGGCAGCAAACGCCAGGTCGACCCGGCCGCCGGAGAGATTGTCTACGACGGCCCACTCTTCAGCTACCCGGACGGGATGGTGCATCGGAAGCACGACGCTGCCCGCTCGCAGCCGGATCCGCTTGGTCGCTATCGCAAGCGCCGAGGCCAGCACCGAGGGATTCGGGTACAGACCCCCGAACTCGTGGAAGTGACGTTCCGGAAGCCAGACCGCGGTGAAGTCGTGCTCGTCCGCGAACTTCGCTCCCTCCAGGAGCAGCCGGTATTTGTTCTCGCTGAACCCGGCCTCGTTGCTGGAGAAGTACAGCAGGCTGAATTGCATGGGCCGGGTGACGGCGCCCGCCTCCGGACGATGGCAGAGGGCCGGCCCGCCCGCCCGGTGTTTGCTCGTCTGCTCTGCCAGCCGGTGCTGGCTCGCCTGCTCCGCCGGCTGCCTGGGCGGTTCTTCCGCCGCCGCAGCCGGACGGCTCATCCATGTGGGTATGTCCGCCGCGACCACCGGCAGCTCGCCCGCGCGGAAGGCATCGCGGACAGCGTGCCGCTGAATCTTGCCGCTGCTGGTCTTGGTAATCCGGCTGAGTGGGATCAGGACCACCGCGTCCAGATGCAGCTCGGTCTCTTCGAGGACTCCGGCGCGTATCGACTCGATCGCCCCGGACAGTTGCTCATCCGTGCAGTCGCGCCGGACCTCCGCCACCAGCACGGCGCGCTCCCCGTCGGCGACATCAAGGGTGAACGCGGCGCTGCAGTTGGGCCGGACCAGCGGACAGCTGCGCTCGGCTGTGAGCTCGATGTCTTGCGGGTAGTAGTTGTGCCCCCGGATGATCATCAGATCCTTCAAGCGGCCGGTGATGTACAACTCGCCGCCGTACAGGAAGCCGAGATCACCGGTCCGCAGGAAGGCCGTTTCATCCCCGTCGGCGAGGGTGGCCCTGAAAGTCGCGCTGGTCTCCTCCTCCAGTCCCCAGTACCCTCGCCCCACACTGGGGCCGGCCAGCCAGATCTCGCCGATGCGGCCGTCAGGCAGCTCGGCACGAGACGCCGGATCGACGATGGCCAGGCGCTGCCCCGGGTGCGGTACCGAGCAGCTCACTAAGGCGGTGCTGGGAACCGCCGGATCCGTTGCCACCTCCGCCCGGTCCGCGCGCAGCCCTTCCTTGATGAAACGGATGGGTGCCGGGGCCCGGTGTCCCCTGCCTGCCGCTACGTACAAGGTCGCCTCGGCCAGGCCATAGCCCGGGCTCATGGTTTCGGCGTGCCAGCCGCACCCGGTGAAGGACTCGGTGAACCGGCCCAGCGTGGCGGCCCGCACAGGCTCGGCACCATTGACCGCTACTCGCCAGCTACTGAGGTCCAGCTCGTCCCGCTGCTCCTGGTCAACCTTGTGAACGCACAGGTCATAGGCGAAGTTGGGGGCCATGCTCACGGTGCCCCGGTACCGGGTGATTGCCCTGAGCCAGCGGCCGGGAGCCCGGACAAAAGCCGCCGGCGGCATAAAGGTGACTGGAGCTCCTGCATTCAGGCCGAGCATAAGATGCCCGATTAACCCCATGTCATGAAAGAGCGGCAGCCAGCCGACAATGTGGTCATCTTCGGTCATCGACCATGCGTCTCGCATCTGTCCGCAGTTGTGCATCAGGTTGGCATGGCTGACCATGACACCTTTCGGCTGAGCGGTGGAACCGGAAGTGTATTGCAGGAGGGCCAGATCCTCGTCATGGATTGGGGGCGGCTTCCACTGCGGCTCCCACGTCTTTTGGTCGATCTGGTCAACCGCGAACCACTGGAGTGTTCCCATGGCGGGGAATCTGGCCGCGAGGTCGTTGGCCAGTGGCAGGGCAGCGGCCGTGGTCAGCGCACCGCGCGCACCTGCGCTTGACAGGATGGCGGGCAGCCGCCCCAGCAGCCGGGGAGCATCGGAGTCGGGGAGAGGAACCGGAACGGCGATCATCCGCGCATAAAGGCAGCCGAAGAATCCGGCCACGTAATCCAGCCCCGACGGACACGTAAGGAGCACGCGTTCACCGGCGGGAAAGTGGCTCTGCAGCAACCCGGCAATGGCGCGGGCCTGTGCATCCAATTCAGCATAAGTGAGGGAGCCAGTCTCTTGTTCACCGTCAGCGAGAAATCTCCAGCCTACCCGATCTGACATATTATCTGCCGCTTGCTTGCCAGCTCGCCACCGCAACAGGTCTACGAGAGTACCAGTCGTGTGGACATCTTGCAGAGACTGCAATGTCATAAATCCGGGCTCCCTCGTCCGCGCAACAATTTGCTGCCGCGGATTCAAATGTGGGTGCGGCTTACGCTGGCCGATAGGCCCTCCGTCACCAGCGTCAGCACCGGTCCGACGGGTCAAATCATGCCAAGGAGATTGCCCCATCTCAAGCCCCTTATATCACCCTCACGATCAGTAACACCAAGACTACTTACAGCTATCCCAAGTCAGGAAGCCGCAGCGGTGCGTTCTAGCAGGCGAGAGCCATGGCCCAGTTGTGAGGAGCGAGCCGCAGAGTGCACCGAGATGGGTGATCCCGGGACCGGCCGGCCAGCCACAGAGCACGCGATGTGGACCCACTCCAAGTCTTCCGGGATCTCACAGGAGTCGCATGAGTCACCCGGGTACCTCACTCGGCAGCCCGCATATGAGACCGTCCCGCACCCTGATGCGCCAGCGGCCCTCTCCAGGTCAGCCTTGGCGACCGCCCGCCGTGCAGTTATTGACGCTGATTCCCCGCGCTACCATAAGACCGCTTGGACTCTGCGAGCGCCCGGCCTGACCGGAGGCCGTCGGATGTGGAGACTCCCCGAATGGATCAGCCGAATGGGTAAATTCGAGAACGCCAGCACCGGCAAGCTAGCCACGGTAAACCTGGCCGATCCCGCAGTGCATACCGAAACAGATCTGACTGAATTCTGGCGGCTTTTGCGCCGGGAACAGCCCATGCACTGGAATCGAGCAAGTGATTCTGCACCAGGCTTCTGGGTGCTGTCGAAACATTCAGATATCATGTCCGTGTACCGAGACGAAACCAACTTCACCTCGGAAAAGGGCAACGTGCTCGCCACCCTTCTCCAGGGATACGACACGGCCTCGGGGAAAATGCTTGCGGTGACCGGCGGTCAGCGTCATCGCGATGTAAGAAACGCTCTGCTCAAGGCCTTCTCACCACGTGCACTTGGCCGGGTCGTCGAGCGGGTGAAGAGTAATACCGCACGCCGGATCAGCATGGCCGTCCAGCTCGGCGAGCTGGATTTTGCCGCCGAGGTTGCCGATCACATCCCGATGGGGACCATCTGCGACCTGCTCGGCGTCCCCGAGTGTGACCGCGCTTACCTGCTGCGTCTCAACAAGTCAGCGCTCAGCTCCGATGATCCCGGGGAGGCCGACAGCGACGCCTGGGCCGCCCGCAACGAGATCCTCATGTATTTCATGGAGCTCGCGGCAGAGCGTCGGCGCGAACCCCAGGAAGATGTGGTGAGCGCCCTCGCAACGGCTCTCATCAACGGGGAGCCGCTGACCCCGCACGAGATCGTCTTCAACTGTTACAGCCTCATCCTCGGCGGTGACGAGACCAGCCGGTTTGCGATGATAGGCGCGGTGCACGCCTTGATCGAGCACCCGGATCAGTGGCAGTTCCTCAAGAGCGGCGGCGTCGCCCTCGATACGGCTGCCGAGGAAGTACTGCGGTGGACGACACCCGCCATGCACTTTGGACGTGTGGCGCGTCAGGACGTGCAGGTGCGCGACCAGGTCGTCCGGGCCGGCGCCGTGGTGACGCTCTGGAATTGCTCGGCCAACCGGGACGAGGAGGTCTTCGCCGCAGCTGACGTGTTCGACCTTGGACGTACCCCGAACAAGCACCTGACCTTTGGATTCGGGCCGCACTTCTGCCTGGGTGCCTACCTGGGGCGTGCCGAGATTCATGCGCTGCTGGATGCCTTGCGTTCTCAGGTTGGCTACATCGAAGCCGCTGGTGAAGTGCGCCGCACCCGTTCCAACCTGCTCAGTGGCTTCAGCCGGCTGCCGGTCGTCATGACAAGAGCCTGATTGGCGGCGGGGGAAACTACAGCGACGGCTGCTTTCGCGCGGTCGTCAGGACATTGCCTCCGTGTCGATGGCGGAAGGAAATCCAGCGCACGCCAGCCCGGGACTCGATCGTCATCGTCCGTTCACTAGAGAAGCAAAGCGGACGGAACTCACCATCACCGAGATACGCCAGTGCCGTCCCATGGCCGCCAAGCCGCAAGAAAAGCCGCCCGTTCTGGACACCCAATTCGGCCTCGATATCGGCCTGGCCCCGAGCGCGCCAGTCCGATTCGGAGGGCGGATCCGGATACCGGTTGATGAACGAGGGAGGGATACGAACTGTGCCGCTCAGGGTGGACAAACCCTCGGGCAATGATTGTTCTTCCGCAAAGAAGATGACATCTTCTTTGTTGATATTCTCCCGTATCTCCGCAGGAAACAGTTTGAAGAGATTCTCGGAGATGTAGCAATCTATGATGAGGTGGATCCGCGCCGTGTCACCTTTGTTATAGATTCTGTGCGGCGCTCCGAAATTTCCATACCAGAACTCACCCGGCTGCCAGCAGCTGGGGACTCCGTTAAAGAAGAGAACCGCCTGATCGTTAGTTATGACCGGCGCGTGCAAGCGCACCCATCCGGCCTGCAGCCCGTACGGCCGGTCGGTATGCTCGTGCACTGCAGCTCCTGGGGCAACCGCGCTGAAGCGCACGCCACGCACGGGGACATCGAGGCTGTCGAGGATCTCACGCACATACGGCGTCGATTCTAAATATATGGTGTCAGCATAATCTTCCATGCCGCTGGTGCCCTCGCCTATTTGATCTGGATCACCACCCGGGCAGCGCAGCGGCAGCATGTCCCATCCGCCGGCATCGCCTTCGTCCGAGTAGTCATCCGGCGGGTTGGAGTGCGCCAGGAATTGCTCCCTGACAGCATCGAAATCCTCGAGAAGCCTGTTTACGTCGAAACTGGGCAGCAATTTCACGACGTCTGGCAGAGTAGACACACGTCCTCCAACCATTCCCTACCTGACTCGGGACATGAAATGTTACGTACCAAGGGCCAGGCTTCGCAACCATGATGACTCCGTGCTGATCAGGCCCTCGCAACACCGGTCAGGCCCTCGCCACTAGTACGTACCGTGTACTATGGCGGGCATGCAACGTGCGGGCGGCGACCGGCGTGCTTCATCGGCCGCGCTCTGGGCGAGCCTTGGCACTGCCGCCCTCTTCGAGGCGCTGGCCATACCGGAGCTTGACGACAAGGCAGCCTGGACGATCAGCCCATGGAAACTGGACCCCTATCACACAGCGGTGTACCTGGCCCAGTTCGCGGTTCCCGCGCTTGCGCTGCTGATCGCTCTGCGACTGCTGGTTCTGGCCGTCACCCGCGGTGCGGACCGGCAGCAGCAAATCGAGGACCGGCTGCAGCAAATCGTACGTGCGGCAGCCGTGATGACCGCGGGAACCGGGCTGGCGCTGGCGTTCGAGTGGGCGGCAGTCATCGCGGGGGCCAACCCATCGCATCGGGCCTGGACCGCGATCCAGGTCAGCGGGCTTGCCGTGGACTCCGCGCTCGCCGTGGGAACTACCGCGCTGCTCGTGCGGTGCAGGCGGCCGCGTGGCTCACCCGCCCAGTGGCAGTACGACTGGCTCGATGATCTGATCTTCCTCTGCCACCGGGTTCGCGTATTGCGGCGCTGGGCCAGCCCAGAGGTCGCGACCTGGGTGCGCCGTCACGCGTTCGGCGTGTTCCTCGCGGCGAGCGCGCTGGGCGCAATGGCCATCACCGGTGCCCAAGTTGTCGGCGAAGACATAACGGATCCGCCGCTCATCGCCTGGTACTTCATCGTCGAGACGGGCAGCAACCTCGCACTCTGCCTGATCGGCAACAAACTTTTCGTGTGCATCGCCCGGCCGCCCCGCACCCAGCGCCGGATGATCACCGAAACGGCGGTCGTCGCCGGGAACCTTGTGACCTTGGCCACAATCGCCTTCCACGGCTCGCTGGCAACGGCAGTCGGCCTGTTCGCTCTCACGCTGGGAGCCGGCCTGGCCGCGGCCCTGATCACGGCCGCCTTTCTGTTCGCTCGCACGGCCAGTACGCAGTCATCGCCGCCGGGCAAGACAGCAGAGACAGCCCAGCGTGCGCACAGGGCCCGCCGGCCGGCCAGCCGATGAGTGCACCTGGCGCCACGCGGCCAAATGCCCAGGTCCATCCCCCTGTCCGGCCATCCCCCTGTACAGCCCGGCAGGTTAGCGTTATCTTTACTTTCTGGTGGTTCGCTTGCTTTCTAGCAGCACGACCCGCTCGGGGGCATTTGTCCCATATGGGTCCCTTACAGACCTTGACGGCCTAAGGAAACTAATGGGGAACATAAAATTCCGTGACCAGCAGCGTGGGTCACGAGTGAGCAATTCCGATGTCATTGACCGCTTTCCTTGAAGCTTCGTGGTCCCTTCAGTGAATTCCAAGTTAATTCTGAATTCCAAGTTAATTCTGAGCAGGTTCAAGCGCGTGCAGGCAGGTTATATATGGTAGCGAATGTCGATGATATCTACCCGCTGACAGCCCTGCAACAGGGACTGCTTTTCCACGCTGCTGCGGACGGCGGGAGTATATACGTCGAACAACTCGCCTGCCGCTTAGAGGGCGACTTCGACCCTGCGTCCTTTCAGGCAGCATGGGAGCAGGCGTTTAACCGCCATAGCACTCTCCGAACCTTGTTCTTGTGGAAAAACCTCGCCCAACCCGTGCAGGTGGTGCGCCAGCGGGTAGAATTGCCCTGGACCGAAATCGACTGGCGTGGTCTGACACCCGGCCAGGCCGAAAAGCAACTCGAAACCTTCCTGGCTGACGACCGTGATCGCGGCTTCGACGTCACCCGGCCGCCGCTCATCCGCATCACCGTCATCCGGCTTGCGGACCAGGTTTACGAGGTGGTCTGCAGCAACCATCACCTGATCTTCGATGGCTGGTCGCGCTCCATCCTGTTTCGCGAAGTCCTTACCATCTATGAGAGGCTTCGCCGTGGCCAGGAGGCGGTGCTTCCCCCGGCGCGGCCTTACCGAGAGTTCGTGGCGTGGCTCCTGCGGCAAGAGACCGGCGCGGCGGAGGAAACCTGGCGGGCGGCGCTCGCGGGCATTGAGTCACCGACGGAACTGCCCTGGGATCCACCTGCGGCAACCCAGCCGGCCGGGGTGGACAGTGCCGAGGTGGAAGTGCCGGAACGCGTCGGCATCGCGTTGCAGAAGTTGTGCTCCCGCCTGGGTGTGACGCCGGGCACGGTGCTGCAGGCGGCGTGGGGTGTCTTGCTGGCGCGACACAGCGGGCGGCGGGATGTGCTGTTCGGGACGACTGTTTCCGGGCGTCCGGCGGAATTGCCGGGAGTCGAGGAGATGGTGGGACTGTTCATCAACACGCTGCCGATCCGGCTGTGCATCGATGCGGATATCCCGGTAGGACGCTGGCTCAGGGACGTCCAGAGCATGCTGGTGGACCTGCGAGAGCACGAGCACACTCCACTGACGCAGATTCAGAGATGGAGCAGCATCCCGCGCGGGACGCCGATGTTCCAGAGCTTGGTGGTGGTGGAGAACCATCCCGTATCGGCGAACGGTGCACAGCAAGGCTCGGTGCGGGTCCGTAAGCTTCAGGTGGCCGATGAGACCGATGTTCCCTTGACCTTGATAGCAACGCCGGACCGGAGCCTGCATCTGCGGCTGCTGTTTCGCGCCGATTCTTATGACCGCAATGGGGCGCGGCGGTTGCTCAGGCAATTCGAGCAGGTGCTGGCCGGACTCTGCGCCGGTGATGAACGGCCCTTGTCGCACGTGGCATTGCTCGACGAGGCGGAGCAACGGCATCAGGTGGAGGTACTCAACCCAGATCGCCGCCGCTTCCCTGGACTGGTGGCGCCAGTCACTAGCTTCCTTCAGCAGGTGGCGGCTCAACCTGATGCGATCGCGCTGGTGTCGGGTCAGCGGCAGTGGAGTTACCGGTCGCTGAGCACTCAAGCCGCATCGCTGGCGGCCCGCCTGCGGGGACTCGGCGTAGGAGCCGAAACGCTGTGCGCGATCCTGCTGGAGCGTTCACCGCAGCAGGTAGTGGCCGCGCTGGGCGTGCAACTGGCAGGCGGGGCGTATGTCCCAGTAGACACGGCCTACCCGGCCGAGCGCGTCGCCTACATCATGTCCGACAGCCGCTGTCCGGTACTGGTGACGACACGGGCCCTGACCGCTCACCTGCCCGCCTCAGCCGTGGACGCGGTGAAGCTGGTCCTGCTGGACGAACCCGCAACCGGTGAGGCGGCTGCGGGCACCGGCGGCGAGGTGCTGGAGCGGCAGCTCGCATACGTCATCTACACGTCCGGCTCAACCGGTACGCCCAAAGGCGTGCAAGTTGAGCATGCCCAGGTGGCACGGCTGTTCGCGGCTGTCCAGGCGCAATTTCGCTTCGACAGCACCGACGTGTGGAGCCTGTCCCACTCCATGGCCTTCGACGTCTCGGTATGGGAGTTGTGGGGCGCGCTGATTCATGGCGCACGGCTCGTACTGGCCGATGAGGCCACCCGCCGATCCCCGGCGGAGATGGCACGGCTGCTGGAAGAGCAGGCGGTCACTATCTTGAGCCAAACCCCTTCTGCCTTCGCGCCGCTGGCCGATGCGCTGACTCAGGATGCGGCCCGCCCCGGCCGGCTGCGGGCCGTCGTTTTCGCGGGCGAAGCCCTGTCAGGAGACAGGCTGGCGGAGTGGGCTGCGCACGCAGGGCCTGCCCGGCCAGACCTGATCAATATGTACGGCATCACAGAGACCACCATCCACACCACCTACTACCGCCTGATCGCCAACGACCTGGCCCCTTCGGCCCCCAGCAACATCGGCCAGGCCATGACCGACCTGTCCATCTATCTGCTCGACCGCAACGGACATCAGGTGCCCGCAGGGGTGAGAGCAGAAATCCACGTCGGCGGGCCCGGCGTGACGCGCGGGTACCTCGGCCGCCCAGCGTTGACGGCCGAACGGTTCCGGCCCGACCCGTATGCCGCCAGCCCGGGCGCTCGCATGTACTGCTCGGGCGACCTGGCCAGAGCTCGCCATGACGGCAGCATGATCTACCTGGGCCGCGCTGACCATCAGATCAAGCTGCGGGGCTACCGCATCGAACCGGCAGAGATCGCGCAAGCCCTGCGCGACGGCGCGGATATCGCAGATGCCCATGTCCAGTTGCGAGAAGACACCCCAGGCGACAAACGCCTGGTCGCCTACCTGGTGCCTGCCGTGGCCCCCCGCCAATCGCCGGACGGTGCCACCGAACAAGATCACACGAGTCTGGTGACCGGGGCCCGCACCAAGGTTCGCACCGTATTGCCGCCCTACATGATGCCCGCGGCATTCGTGGTGCTCGACGCGTTTCCGCTAACGGCCAACGGAAAGATTGATACAAGGGCCCTGCCCGCACCCAGCGGCGACCGGCACGGCTTCGATACCTCATACCAGCCACCACGTGGTCCCGCCGAAACCCGGCTGGCCCAGTTGTGGAGCGACGTGCTCCACGTCAACCCCATCGGACGCAACGACAACTTCTTCGCCCTCGGCGGCGACTCCATATTGAGCATGCAGGTTGCCGCCCGTGCCGGACAGCTGGGTCTGCGGTTCACCCCCCGCGATCTCTTCACGCACCAGACTATTGCCGATCTCGCCGCCATCGCCGAGGCGGCCGGCGAACCGGCCTCGGTTGCCGGGCCCGTCGGCGACGATGCGGGCGCGGTGGTCCCCCTGACGCCGATCCAGCACTGGTTCTTCAGCCAGGAACGGCCGGCCTGGCACCACTTCAACCAGTCGGTGTTGCTCCAGCCGGCCGAGCCCGCGGACGTGGATGGCCTTCGTCTCGCGCTCGGCAATCTGGTCCGCCGGCATGCTGCGCTGCGGTTGAGCTTTACCCGGGCCGCATCGCAATGGCAACAGCAGATCGCCGTCGCTCAGCCCGGTAACCAGGAGCTGCTGCGGGTGATCGACCTCAGCGAACTGCCCGGCGACGAGCGGATGCCTGCCTTCGAGGCAGCCGTGAGCGAGGTCCAGACCAGCATCAAACTGGACAGCGGCCTGCTGCTTCATGCGGCCTACATCAAGCTGGGCGACGCGGGTGACCGGCTTCTGCTGGTGGCACACCATCTGGCCGTGGACGGGGTCTCCTGGCGCATCCTCATGGAGGACCTGGCCACGGCTTACGACTGCGTCTGCCGCGGTCGCGATCTGCCCGCCCCCGAGGCCGGAGCGACCTCGGTGAGCACCTGGGCCGAACTGCTGGCCGCCCGCGCCCAGTCGGCTGAACTCGGGGAGGAGTTGCCGTTCTGGACGGAGATGGTGGCCGGCGGCGTCGCCACCATGCCAGTGGATGGCACCCGCTGCGATGGGCCGGTGACCGGGGCCGGAACGGTCAGCGACTCAGCCACGCTGACACGGTCGCTCGGCAAGGATGACACCTGGGCGCTGCTGCATCCGCCCGCCGATGCCCGCATCCAGCCAGTCGAGATCATGCTGGCGGCCCTCGGCCAGACCCTGGGTAACTGGGCAGGGGAACGGCGGGTCACGGTCGACCTTGAAGGTCACGGCCGCGAACCCTTCACCGATGGCATCGATCTCGCCCGAACGGTCGGCTGGTTCACCAGCATCTATCCGCTTGCGCTTGAGGCAGGCCGGTCCAACCAGGCACTCCGTGAGGCGAAGAACGGGTTCCGCGGCGTGCCTCATGGTGGGCTGGGTTACGGGCTACTGCGGTACATGCGGACGGTCGGCGATTCCGGCGCCCGGCTGCGGCGGCTACCGGACCGATCCGTGATGTTCAACTATCTCGGCCAGTTCGAGGGTGCCCCTGCTGGGCAGAACTCATGGCAACTGGCCCCAGAACCGACCGGGCCGGCCCAGGATGGCTCGGCGCCGCGGCGTTACCCGCTGGAAATCAGCGCGCTGGTCACCGGTGGCCGGCTGCACATCCGCTGGTCTTACACCCCGGAACTGCACCAGGTGCCCACCATCACCCGGCTCGCCGATGATTTCATGGCCCGGCTGAAATCCCTCCAGGAGGATGTCCACGCTACCCCTGGCGCGATGCTCACACCCGTGGACTTCCCCCTGATTCCCGACATCGAGCAGGCGGGGCTCGACCGCCTGAACCAAGGGAACGGCCATCTGGAGGACGTGTATCCCCTCTCGCCCATGCAGCAGGGAATGCTGTTCCACCTGCTCTACGCACCGTCCGACGGGGTGAACGTGGAGCAGGTCACCTGCAGGCTGACCGGCCGGCTGGACACGGCCGCGCTGCGTGCGGCTTGGGCCGATGCGGTGGCCCGCCACGCCGTGTTGCGCACCTCGTTCCACTGGCGTGACCACGCAGAACCGTTCCAGGCGGTGTACCGGGAGGTGCCCCTGCCATTCCGCGAGCTTGACTGGAGCGACTGTCCGGAAGCAGAGCGCAGCGACCGGCTGACGGATTTCCTGGTCCAGGACCGCTCTGTGGACTTCGTCCCCGAGCAGGCACCGCTCATGCGGCTGTCCCTGATCCGGCTGAACGAGTCGAGTTACCAGCTGATCTGGACCCACCATCATCTGCTGCTGGACGGTTGGTCGCTGACCCGCGTCCTGCAGGAGGTCCTGCACTTCTACCGGGCCCGTCAGCGCGGCCAGACGCTCGCGCTACCCCCTGTGCGCCCATATCGCGACTACTTCACCTGGCTGGCCCGCCAGGACATGACTGAAGCGGAAGCGTTCTGGCGGCGCACCATGAGCGGTTTCTCCGCGCCGACACCGCTGCCGTCCGAGCCGGTGACCGCGCCGGCCGGCAACGGCTTCGCGACCCAGATCCTGGAGCTGCCCGGCGCCGCGACGCAGGCCCTGGACCGGTTCGCGCGGCAGGAACACCTGACCATCGGCACCATCGTGCACGCCGCCTGGGCGCTATTCCTGCACCGCCACAGTGGCGAGCCGGACGTCGTATTCGGAACCGTTGTCGCCGGACGGCCCGCCGACCTGCCCGGTGCCGAGTCGATGATCGGCCAGTTCATCAATTCCCAGCCCATCCGGGTCGACGCCGCCCCCGCGCAACACACCGTCTCCTGGCTGCACCGGCTCCAGGACATGCTGGCAGATGCCAGGCAGTACGAGTTCACACCGCTGCTGCGGATCCAGGCGTGGAGTGACGTCCCGCAAGGCAGCCCGCTCTTTGAAAGCGTTGTCGTCTTCGAGAACTACCTGGTCGATCGCGCCGCCGGCCTGAACGAGGCGGATGCTGGCCGCCACGACCTCGTCGTCGACCGGATGCAGGGGCTGGAGCAGACCAACTATCCATTGACCTTGATCGCCGCCCCCGGCGGCCGCCTGCGTCTCCAGCTGATGTACGACGCGCGACGCTACACACCCGATTCCATCCGGCGCTACCTCGAGCAGCTGCGCACACTGCTGGCGGCGCTGACGACGGCGCAGCAGCGCCGGCTCACCGATCTGCCCAGCATGCCCGAGCCCGAGCGCCGCCTTGTTCTCACCCGGTGGAATCAGGAGCGGGTGGCGTTCCCGCTGGAGCGGACGCTGCCGGGCCTGCTGGGTGAGCAGGCGGCCCGGGCCGGGCGGGCGGTGGCGTTGC
>Ga0070730_10001954_pt1 | contig 19203 bp, 19 predicted proteins | sample Coa_R1_3_FD_66447 | JGI IMG/M metagenome (GOLD analysis project Ga0070730, IMG submission 66447) | Surface soil microbial communities from Centralia Pennsylvania, which are recovering from an underground coalmine fire - Coalmine... | ecosystem: Environmental > Terrestrial > Soil > Unclassified ... | reverse complement strand
TCATCAACAACACCAGTACCGAACCGTCACATTCGGGACTCTGGGATGCGTGGCTGGACGGTCATGGCGCAACCACGACTGACAGCATCCTGCAGCAGGTCACCATACCTGCGAACACTGCGGCCGCCACACTGAGCTTCTGGCTGCACATTGATACCGCCGAAACCAGTACTACCACGGCGTTCGACACTCTGTCGGTGCAGGTGCGCAATACGTCTGGAACGGTATTGTCCACGCTGGCGACCTTCTCCAATCTGGACCATGCCGCCGGATACCAGCAGAAAACCTTCGACCTAACCTCCTTCAAGGGGCAGACCATCCAGATATTCCTGCAGGGCAAGGAGGACTTTGAACTGCAGACTTCCTTCGTGGTGGATGACTTCGCGCTCAACGTTACTGCCGGGACGGAGTTAATCGGCAATGGAGGTTTCGAAAATGGATCTTCGAATCCTTCTCCCTGGACGATTACTTCCACACACACACCGCTTGAGATCATCAATAATTCCAGCTCCGAGCCGCCGCACACCGGAACGTGGGACGCATGGCTGGATGGTTTTGGCACAACCACTACCGACACCGTGATGCAGCAGGTCACCATACCGTCGACCGCTACAGCTGCCACGCTCACCTTCTGGCTGCATATTGATACGGCCGAGACCTCGACCACTACGGCCTTCGATACCCTGACTGTACAGGTGCGCAACTCTTCGGGCACCGTACTCTCCACACTGGCAACCTACTCCAACCTGAACCATGCCACTGGATATCAGCAAAAGAGCTTCGATCTGACCTCTTTCAAAGGCCAGACGGTGCAGATATTCTTCCAGGGCAAGGAAGACTTCGAACTGCAAACCTCATTCGTACTGGACGATGTTTCACTCCAGGTAGCTCAATAAAGGAGAGAACATGAAGAAACTTATTTTTTGCATTCTGTTACTCACGGTTCCTGCGGCAACAGCACTGATGGCGCAACAGTCGGCTCAGCCGGCTGTTGCACCCACGCAGGGAAATTTCGTTCCGGACGATGATGGCGGACTCACCGAGATTGTGCCCGCGAATTTTCAGGGTACTTCCCGGCAATCCAGCGCGTTACCGGTAATGAAGTCCGTGCAGCAGGTAAGCATCTTTCTCGGCGCTGCCTGGGGAGACCAGCAGGTGCGGTCGCGCCAGACCGGGCTGCTGGATCTGGCGGCCAGGGGCAATCAGCCTGCGCTGACAGATTTGCAGGGCCGTAAAGTGGAGATGCTTCCGGCAGCCAACAAAGTGGAAGATCTGAGCGATTTTTCAAAAACCACGATCAACGATCTGACCATCCAGCATAAGCTTGCCGAAATGCTGGAGAGCAAAGTCATTCCGCTTCCCGCAGCCAGCACGGTTTATGTGATCTTTCTGGCTCCGGGAATCAATTCCACCCTGGGGCAGAGCAAAGCGGTCGCCGACTATGCGGCGTACCACAACCTGATTCATCTGGAAGCGGGCGAAGTGCGCTATGTTGTGGTTCCATATCACAACAGCGCCGACAGTCACTCCGCAGCAGCGGCCCGCGCGCTTGTGGATACAGTTTTCAATCCCACGGCAACAACACCTAATTAAGCTGTAATGATTGGGTAAACCAGGAAGAGAGGAGCTAACGTTCCTCTCTTTCCTTTTCGTCTTCGTCTTTTTGTGCTCCGGAATGTCCTCGCACCCAGCGTTCCACCTGCGAGTCAACAGATAGTTTCCGCGCTGGTGTAAGCTGACCGGCCAGCTTGTCTGCGTCGGCGGCGCTTGCTGCCGATCCAAACCGACCGCCGGCTCTTAGCCAAAAATAGGCTTTGCCAGGGTCGCCGCCGCATTTTCCCGCCTGGTAGAGATGGCCGCTCTCCTGCATGGACTGCGCATCACCATTTTCCGCCGCCTTTTGGAACCAGAAGAGTGCCCGGCAGGCATCGCCTTCTTCTGCGTAGATTTGCCCTGCTCGGACTTGTGCTGGCGTCAGGTCCTGCCTGGCTGCTTTTAAATACCACAGCTTTGCTTCTGCCAGGCTGGCCGGTACTCCCGTGCCTTTTTCAAGAGCTTCTCCCAAATGGAACTGGGCTTCCGCGTCACCCTGCGTGGCGGCTTTGCGGTTCCACACTGCGGCTTCATGGGGATCAGCCTGTACACCCAGGCCGCGCTGATACATAAAAGCCAGATCCCGCTGCGCTTTGCTCTGGCCCTGGTCGGCGGCTTTCTTTTCCCAGGTCAGCGCCTGCTGGTAATCGGCAGGCACGCCGCGGCCATAAAGATAAATTCGTCCCAGTTCGTACTGCGCCGGCGTGTATCCCTGGTTCGCGGCCAGGGTCAGCCAGTGGATTGTTTCCGCGCGGCTGGGCTGCACATTGCGTCCCAGTTCATAGCACTCGGCCATGGCGGCCTGGGCGGTGCGGTCTGCTGCTTCTGCCCTGTGCTTCATCTGAACGAAAGCAGAGGAGCGCGAAGGGCAGTGGTAATTTTCTACTTTTTCCTCACCAGCGTACGCAGGAAGGGCGAAGAAGAAGAGTAGTGTAATGGCCAACGATAAATGGAATTTTAATCTCTTGCACATGGCCGCTTACCCTAAATAAGTTTGGGACCCTTGAGGTTAATTTGCGGTTAAAAATTGCTGGCCCGGATTCTCCTTGCGAAGATATCGCTTACTATACAGCCATGCCCCAGGCGATAGCGGGACTACACGACTTGCCGGAAATTTCAGCCCTGGCGGTTGCAAACTTCGTAGAGGCCGCCCAGCAGTCTTTTGGGGAAAATCTCCACTCTGTTGTTCTGTATGGAAGCGCCGCGGAAGGCCGCTTGCGGGCCAGTTCAGACATCAATCTCCTGCTTGTTCTTACTTCTTTCGACCGAAAAAACGCCGATGCCATTCGTGGTCAGTTCTCGCTCGCTGATTCCGTAGTTCGGCTCACCGCCATGTTTCTGCTCGAATCGGAGATACAATCTGCCGGCGAATTGTTTGCTCAGAAATTTTCCGACATCCTTCGCCGGCATCGTGTGCTGTATGGCCCAGACCCATTTGCGGGCATCTCCATTCCGCGAAGCTCGGTTATTTTGCGTCTAAAACAAGTGCTGCTGAATCTGGCTCTGCGCCTGCGAGAGGCGTATATAGAACGCGGAGCAACTCCGGAGCGAGTTTCCGCGCTGATTGCCGATTCCGCCGGGCCGTTGCGCTCTTGCGCGTCCACGATGCGGAGTCTCGAAGGCAAGCCCGAAGTACATCCCAAAGAAGCACTGAACGAGTTTGTCGCTTCTCTGGGCGAGACGGGTTGGGACGAAGTCCTGGCCCATATTTCCGAGGCCCGGGAGCGCGAATTTCTCTCTCCCGATGTGGCTGATGCAACTCTGTTCCGGCTGATCGAACTCGCGCAGCGGCTCCGTGCCCGCGTGGAAACCATGGGATGAGCCATGTCACCCTTTGATCTGCGTGGTCCCGAATTTTTACTTTTTTATTTAGTCCTGGGCGTGATTGTATTGGCAGCGCTTCACATGTCGCGCCGCCTGGCGGAGCCAACGGAAGCAATCAAGATCGATCTTTCCGACCCCTATCTTATTGCCTGCCTGCGTGGCGGGACGAACGAGGTTCTGCGCGTTTCCACCATCTCGCTTATCCATCGCGGCTTGTTGCAGGTTTCCGGAAGCATGGTTTCGATAGCCTCTCCACAGGCCATCGATGGGATTCGCAATCCGGTGGAACGCGAGTTATTGCTCTACTTCAACCAGCCCAGAGAGGCATCTTCCGTATTTTCGGACCCACGTTTTCCTTCCATCATGGAACGCTACAACCAATACCTGGAAAATTATGGCCTGTTGCCCAACCGCTGGGTGCGGGCCAATCGCGAACGTCTGCTGGGCGTGGGGCTTTTTGTGCTTTGGGGCGTAGCCCTGATCAAGATTGTGGTGGCGCTTTCACGCGGACATACCAACCTCGGCTTCCTTCTCATACTGTCAATCCTGTTTGGTTTTTTTGCTTTCAAGCTCGTGCTGCCTCGTTTGACGCTCAGAGGCAAGGCCATGCTCGCCGACATGCGTGTACTGTTTGCAGGACTCACGATCCGTCCGGCTTCACTGTTCACGCCCGCTGACGTGGCGCTGCTTGCGGCTGTGTTTGGCGCCGCGGCGATTCCCGATTCCGTCTTTCCCTATGCGTTGACTCTCTACCCAAAGGCCATAGCGACAGAGAGTGTATCGGGCCGGGCAGGGAGTTCCTGCGGTTCGTCTTCCTCGTGCAGCAGTGGCGGTGGTTGTGGTGGTGGCGGATGTGGCGGCGGATGCGGCGGCTGCGGGAGCTAAACATGAAAATGCATGATCGTGTTGGCGTGGGGTGGCGTCCTGAACTAGCGAGCGGGATTCTTGCAAACCTCGATCGCATTGACGTCCTTGAGGTCATCGCCGAGGACTACTTCGACGATGCTGCTCGACTGCGCGCACTGAAGACACTGGCACGGCAGGCCCCTGTCGTGGTTCATGGCGTCTCATTGGGTATGGCCTCAACCACCCGCGTGGACAGCAAGCGGCTGGACAAAATGGCGCGTGTCGTAAACCAGGTCGAGCCTGAAGCATGGTCTGAACATCTCTCTTTCGTTCGCGCGGGAGACATTGATATTGGGCACCTTGCCGCGCCGCCACGTACCTCGGACATCATCGAGGCCACCGCCGCAAACTTGCTCACCGCGCAGGCAGCCGTGGGTTCCATGCCGCAGATGGAAAACATCGCCACGCTCATTGATCCGCCGGCCAGCGAACGCGACGAACCGGCATGGCTTGGTGAAACCCTGGCCTGCGCCAATGCCTGTCTGCTTCTCGATCTGCATAACCTTTACGCAAACGCGATCAATTTTGGGCTGGATCCCGGAGACTTCCTGGCCAGGCTGCCTGCCGAGCGTATTCATGCTGTCCATATCTCTGGCGGCAAATGGATCGGCGACGCTTCGGACAGACGCATACTCGACGATCATCTCCACGATCCTCCCGACCCTGTTTATGATCTGCTGACAGAGTTGGCCGTTAAGTGTCCCAACTCACTGACGGTGATTCTGGAACGTGACGGTGACTATCCGCCGATCAAACATCTCTTGGCGCAGCTTGACCGCGCACGCAGCGCCATGGCCCGCGGCAGGGCCGCCAATGCAGGGGCAACTCCGTCTCGACCTTCAGTTTCAGAGAGGTGTGCGGCGCTTGAGGCGGCAAAGTGAGCCATAACGAGACATCGGCGCTGGAGCATTTTCTGGCAAAGCTTTACGTTGACGGCGATGCCAGGGAGCGCTTTCTCGCTGCTCCCGCGACCGAAGCGGCCCGCGCCGGCTTATCGAAAGAGCAGTGCCGCGCTCTTGAGAAAATCGACCGGGTTGGCCTTGAGATGGCGGCCCGCAGCTTCGGCCACAAGCGCGCGAGCAAAGAGATGGCCGCTACTTCTGATTTGAGTAGCTGGCGCCGAGTTATCCGGGCGTTCCTGAGGGTCCGGATATTCGGTGTTTTCATGCGAAGAACGCAATAATTTGTTTCAAGCATTGACCACTTTGCGAAACTATTTGATTTGCAGAGCTTACGTATGTCCCGGCATGTGGCCTTCAGGCTTCAGTCTCTTGCCTGTCGTGGCTTTTTACTGAATTGCTCACCGCTTGCGGAGAGATTCCCAGCAACTTTGCGGCACGAGACTGGTTCTGGCCAGACAATTCCACGGCGCAATCAATCAATTGGTTTCTGGTCTCTGCAATGAACGCGGTCAGATCGAATCCTGGATGAGGCTCCGGAATGATCTGGTGAGATGTCCTATCTAAACTCTCAAAATGTAGGTCTTCGGGGCGAAGTATATCCTTTCTCCGTTGCAGTACCGATTTCAATTCTCTTATGTTTCCCCGCCATTCCTTTGATTGCAGAGCCACCAGGGCTTCCGGTGAAAGCTGACGCTGCCTGCGCAGGTTCTTATTGATGGACTGCAGCAGATGGATTGAAAGCCTGGGAATATCGCTGCGTCTTTCGCGAAGTGGCTGCAATGCAATCCCAACGCTGTTCAGGCGGTAATACAAGTCTTCACGAAATCGTCTGGTTTTGATCTCTTCGCGAAGGTTACGGTTTGTGGCTGCAATTACGCGAACGTCCACCCGCACAGGTTGTTCTTTGCCGAGCGGTTCAATCAGATTGTCTTCCAGCACACGCAGCAGTTTGGCCTGGGCTTCGAGAGGCAGGTCGCCGATTTCATCGATGAACAATGTGCCATTATGAGCGGTTTCAAATTTACCTTTGAGGTCCTCGTGTGCTTCGGTAAAAACCCCCTTTCTGTGCCCAAACAAAGTACTTTCCACAAGTGTTTCCGGAATGGCGGCGCAGTTTACGATGACGAAAGGCCGTGAATTCCTCTCACTCATGCGGTACACCAAAGACCAAATCACCGCCAAATATTATTTCCATGGAAGCATCTGCAAAAATACGCTGGCGGCCGAGTTACACGTTAGCAAGTTGTCTCAGAGTGGGATTTGCGCGAAGCAGCAGGCCAGCCGTCCTGCCCCCTCGCGACAAGTAATTGCTAACGAACGTTAACAAATTTCATATTTTTTCAAAGCAATCTTCACATGTTCTTCATCACTACCCCATCCTGATCTATATATCATCGCGGATTCCAGTTGTCGTCGCCTTTCATACCACACAGGAGAAACGCAATGGTTAGATCTACTCTTCGGGGAGTAACGTTGTTGTTGTTCGGACTGCTTCTTATGCACTCGGCTCTTCTGCCGGCCCAGTCAACCTACGGTGATATCAGTGGAACTATCACCGACCCGACGGGGGCGCTCGTGCAGGGGGCCAGAATCAAGCTGACCAACCAGGAGACAAAGCATCAAAGCACAACGTCGAGCGATGGTGACGGCAACTTCCGCTTCGTGAATGTCAATGCCGGTCAGTACACCATTGAGGTAAGCGCGCAGTCACTGAGCACCGCGCATCAGGACTTTATTCTTTTGGCCCGGCAAAGTGCCCGTCTGGATTTTCGTTTGGTGATCAGTTCCGCTTCAGAAGTAGTTGAAGTCACGGCCCAACCCAGCCTGAGCGACCAGTTGACGATTTCCGATTCGAGATCTGGCGATCAAATCGATTCACTGGCGCTAAACTTCCGCGCCACCAACAATACGAGTCCCATTGGGGTCGCCAACCTGACGGCGGGCGTACAGCCAGACCGCAACGGCAACATTTCTGTTGCCGGCGGCCTGCCCTACTTCACTTCGTTTTCGATTGACGGAGTATCAACCACCAATGTGCGTTTCAACGGTCCCAACAAAGACCTGTTCCCTTCCGTTGAATCCATTGCCGAGTTTAAGGTGAATACCGCCAACAACAACGCCGAGTTTGCCCAGCCCAGTGACATCACTGTGGTAAGCAAGAGCGGGACCAACGCCTTGCACGGCGGCGTTTACTGGTTTCACCAGAATGCCGCTTTGAATGCCAAAGATCCCTTCGCCACAGTCAAACCAAAGCTGGTGGCCAACGATTTCGGTGGATACGTGGGCGGCCCGGTGTTTAAAAACAAGACATTTTTTTTTGCAGATTACGAAGGCACTCGCCGTCCGCAACAAGTCGTAGTGAACGAAATACTGCCTCCCACCCCCTGGCGCAACGGCGATTTTTCCAGCCTGCTGCCCGCCGTACAACTGAAGAATCCGCTGAACGGGGCCATTATCCCCAACAATAATCTGGCCGCGGCGGGGTTAATCAATCCCGTTTCACAAAAGATATTGTCCTCGCTGTTTGCTTCCCCCAATAATCCGGCCAATACCAATGTTGCCTCGCCCAATTTTCAGGCCAATGTCCCCGGCAACTTTACGGTAAACGGATTTGATGGACGTCTGGACCACATCTTCAATGAGAACCACAAAGTGTATGCCCGCTACACCTTTAAGAACGTAGATACCCTGGGAAACAATGGCGATCCGAACTACAACACCCAACTGGGGTCTTTTGCCAACAATAGTCAATTACGGAATCTGTCTGGTTCGTACAATTGGGTGATCAGTCCAACCATGGTGAACGAGTTGCGTGGCGGATTCTCATTTGCCACCTTTGCGACTTCATACCCCCTGGCTGCACAAGGGGCTTCTCTGGAGCAGAGTTTTGGTTTCACCGGATTGCCGCCGGCGGCCAAATCCGGTGGTGTTCCTGATATCTCGATTCCCGGTTTCATTGATACCAATGCCGAAGGACGGCCTCGCACCATCGAAAACCATACATACGATGTGAGCTATACTTTCACATGGCTCCGCCATAAACACACCTTCAAATTCGGCTTTGAATACTGGCGGTATTCATTTAAGGATTTCCTGACCTTTACCAGCGGCGATGAGTTTGGCGACTATACTTTTGGCGCTTTGAGCGGAAACTCCTTTGCCGATTTCCTGCTGGGGATTCCTGTCAACACTGATTTTGCGCAAAACGGCCCCAATACGAATCCCTTTTCCAGCCAGTACTCGTGGTTTGCCCAGGACGAGTGGAAGGTCAATTCACGCCTATCGGTGAATTACGGATTGCGCTACGATATCCGCCCGCCCTTCGATGACGCTACCCATCAGCTGGCCCAATTTGACCGCAATTTTCCTGGTGGGCGCGTGATCGTGCAGGACCAGACCGGATTGAACCTGGTTTCACCTTTCTTCAAGTCTTCGATTGGAAGCACGCCCATTGTGCTGGCCCAGAATGCGGGACTGCCCCACACGCTGCGCAACACATATTACGGCGATTGGGAGCCAAGGCTCGGATTCTCCTGGCGTCCGACCAGCAGCAATAAAACAGTGGTGCGCAGCGCCATCGGCATCTACTCCGTGCCGGTGCTTGGTTCAGTACTGTACTCACTGGCGGGTGTGGCCACCAGTAACTTTGAGAATTTCACCCAGAACATTTCTGGCGGAAAGGCAGCGCTGACATTTCCCAACGTATTCCCCAACGGCGGAGGCCAATTGCCGGTTTGTCCACCGGCATGCCAGGGATACCGCCGGGCCAACAACGTCAATCTGAAAGACCCGAGGAATATTGAATGGAGTTTTTCGGTGGAACAGGATCTTGGCTGGCAGACAACGGGCCGCATTACTTACACCGGCTCCCACACCACGCAACTGATCTATAGCCCTGATCTCAACCAGGTGCAGCCCAACACCGTGGGTTATGCGGCGCTCACGGCAACCCCGGCCCTGCGCCAGCAAAACCTGAAGTTCCCCAACTTTAACGAAGTACTTACCCGCGACAATGGACCGAGCGCCAAGTATGAAGCTGTTGCCTTTGAATTCTCACGCCGCATCGTCAGGGGAATTGGCTTCCAGAACTCCTATACTTTGGCATACAACCACTCCAACGCTCTGGGTTCTGCTCCAAGCAGCCTGATTGCTCAGGGCAGCGGCGGTGAAAATGGCCCCAACACCCTGAACATTTTCAACATCAACTCCGATTACGGCAATGTAATCTACACGCGCCGCCACCGCTTTGTGAATACGTTGTTCTATGATTTGCCTTTTGGCCACGGCAGACGCTTCCTGCCCAATGCTAACGGACTGCTCAACAGTGTAGTTGGAGGATGGGGAGTCAACGGAATCACGCTGCTGCAGTCCGGCGCATTCCTTACGCCTACCTTTATTGGAACAGATCCATCCGGCACAAACCCCAACCAGCGCAGCGCTGGTAATTTCCAGCGTCCTGACTGTGTTGCGGGAGTTGACCCGAACGCCGCGAACCCGCTCACAGGGCAATTTTTCAATCCCGCGGCCTTTTCCATACCGGGTAACAATATAGGCAGGTATGGGACTTGCGGCGTTGGAATTCTGCATGGTCCGGGTACGGTAACTTTCTCTGCTACAGTGGGCAAGCAGTTCCAGCTCAGTGAGCGCGTGGCGCTGAGATACGAGGCTGCCTTCGCCAACCTGTTCAATCATTTCAATCCGGATGTTCCCAATACTCTGGTGGGAAGCCCGGCTCTGAACCCCGCGTTTGGCAGGGTAACGGCTGTGCAGTCTGGTGAAGAAGCCGGGCCAAGAAATATCCAGATGAGTGTGCGAATTATTTTTTAAGGAATGATGCAGTCCGGCGGCGGAATGCCCTTTCGTCGCCGGACTGGCCCCACTGCGCGATCCTGTTTGCCTGCGAATATTTATATGAAAAACATTTCTTTCTTTTTCCTTCTTTTTGTCCTTCTTCATGCAGCCTGTGCGGCACAGCAGTCACGCCATCCCGTGGTGCTGATTTCTATTGATGGCTTGCGACCGGATTTTGTCTTTGAAGCCGACCATTATGGTTTGAAGATTCCCAATCTGCGTCACTTGCTGCAGCAGGGAAGTTATGCCAGCGGGGTCCGTGGAGTCCTGCCAACCGTCACCTATCCCAGTCATACAAGTTTGGTGACCGGCGTTTCTCCCAAGCGCCATTGCATCGAGGCCAACACCACTTTTGATCCATTCAACCGGAACTTCGAAGGCTGGTACTGGTATGCAGAAGACATCAAAGTCCCCGCGTTGTGGGACGCCGCCACTGATTCCGGTTTGACCACCGCCAATGTTCACTGGCCGGTGACGGTGGGCGCCCGAATTACCTATAACCTGCCGCAACTTTGGCGGGCCGGCACCGAAGACGACCGCAAACTTCTGCGGGCACTCTCAACTCCAGGGTTGCTGCCATCACTCGAAAGCGAACTGGGTCCATATGCTGACGGAGAAAATGAGGCCATTGACGGTGACGAAAATCGCGGACGATTCGTCGTGCGCCTGATCCAGCAGAAGAAACCGGACCTGACTCTGGCTTATTTCACCGCGCTGGATACGATTGAACATGCTACAGGGCCTTTCAGCCCGGAAAGCAGGAGTGTCCTCGAGCGCATTGATGCTGTCGTGGGAAAAGTGATTCAGGCAGCGCAGGAAACTTTCAAAGGCCGGGCTATTGTGGCCGTGGTATCCGATCACGGTTTTGTACAAACCGATCACGAAGTAAATCTGGTGGGAGCATTCCGCGATGCAGGCTTTATTAAATTCGATGCGAAAGGCGACAAGATCAGTTCGTGGGATGCGACTGTATGGCCGGCGGGAGCGTCTGCCGCTATCGTGCTGCGGGACCCAGCCAATGCGGAATTGCGGGAGCAAGTCAAGAAGCTGTTGGACGGTTTGGCGGCTGACCCCGGACACGGAATAGCGAAAGTACTGGACGGGGAGAAAGCTCACCAGCTTGGTGGCTTTTCGACGGCGTCGTTTGTCGTAGGACTGAAGCCGGGCTACAAGCTGGCCCGTGACTGGCGTGGGCCCCTCGTAGCGAAAACACCAACTACAGGCATGCACGGATATCTGCCATCTTTGCCTGAAATGCGCTCTGTATTGTTTCTTATGGGACCCGGAATTTCTGAAGGTAAACAGCTTGGGGAGATCGATATGCGCGATATCGCCCCTACTCTGGCGCATTTCCTTGGCGCATCTCTGAAAATGGCTGAGGGTAAGTCGCTGTTTTAGACGGTCAGCACATACCCGATCTGCCTTGCTTCTTCCGCCCTGTGCTCTCTGCACTCCACTCCGCAGTGTCGGCTCGCGTGATCTGGGCGCGCAACCGACCAGGCTGGCGGCATGGGCTTAATTATAAGGATAGGCGAGAACTCAGAGTGAGTTCTTGCCTTCTTTCTTGGCTTTGGCCCAGCGCGCTTTTGCGGCGTCCGAAATCCTCTTTTTGGCAGCAGCAGACATGGTACGACTCCCCGCCTCCTTTCGTGGCCTGCCCCTTCTTGCCGTGCTATTGCCGGAAAGAGCTTGGATAGCAGCCGTCAGGCGATCACGTTGGTCTATCAGTTCCGTTAGAATTGCGTCGGTATCAGTCATGGAAAGAATTATAAATAGAGATGAAGCGATTTGGTCCGTCCGGTCACTATTTATCAAGGACTTAAGGGGGCGGAGCAGCTCAAGCCCGGTCATGGTTCTTTTTCGTCTGAGGAATTTTGCGGAATTATGGGCAATCCCTGGGGAGTTTGCGATTCAGAAGCTCGGTGCACTCGCGGAAACACTGGGCACACCTTTTCACATGCAAGAGATTGGATTCGGAGACATGCCCTCCGTTTGTAAGCCTAGTCAGGAGTTCCATGCCGGGACAGGAGATTCGGTCAGGGTTGGAATGCAGCAACTCCAGGAGGTGCTCAAGCTCATTGATCAAATGGCCTGCATCCACGCGGGATAGTCTGCCAGCAAGATAATCCTGAATCATCCGGTGGGCGGCGGCAGATAGTTCCTGCTCGGTGACCTCTGCTTTGTCCTCGTGCTGGGAATGAGCGTGACGTTCAACCATGTTCGCCTCTCTATCTTTTCGAGGATGGTTGGCGAGTTCCGCCCAGCTTGCGCCATCCATTCTTAAAAGTCACAGTGCGCCCGCGCGGATTAAAGAGGGCCAGCCGACTTCGCGGACACCATATCGGATACCCCGGTTTCCTTCGATCATATTTCTCTGTCCCACCAGATATTTGAGTCCATATTACAGAGTTGGCTGGCCACAAAAGTGCTGTCCGGCCCTCTTTTGGGGGAAAGATGTGAATGACTTGAGTTTTTATTCGTATGTCGGCAGCATTCTGCGCAAGCCACCTGAAAATAATTGTGGGACGATTTCCTTTTTCGATGCCATTACCTATATAGAGGAGGAAGTTTCTGGAAACGACCCAAGCGGTAAGAGTCCATGGAGGTCGTCTCTAGTGTCTTTGTGGTATGGATCACTCTGTCGGTAAGATCAAGCGCAGAACCTTCACCTGGCCCGAAACGGCAAGGGAACTTGCCCGCAGCAACATGAAGTCTGAGGGGCCTCAACGCCAGCAACTGGTGAGCCGGCTGTCACAAATGACCGGCTATCCACGATCTGCCTGTCGGCGCTTCATGCAGCGCATGGGGAACAATACCAGGAGCCGGTACAAGAAATGGCCGCCGACCGAGCAAGAACGATTGCTCGAATTGCTTGATAAAAGCAGCGTTAGAGATGCTGCCCGTCTGTTGCGGCGCTCCTGTCGTTCTATATATGCAGTTTTGCGCAGGCTCAAAATTGGCGCGAATATGCGACAGGATGTCTTTTCAAAGAGGCGGCTGGCTGCCGTGCTCCATGTTCGCTTCTGTGCGGTCGACTCGTGGATAAAAAAGGGTTGGCTCAAAGCCAAAGTGATTCAGATCGGGCAGGTAAACCGCACTGTCATCAAGCCTGACGACTTTGTGCAATTCTGCCTAAAATATCGCGACGTTGTAATCGGTAACCGGCTTAATTTGGAAAGACTTGAGTTTGTTTATAAGTATGTCTTTCCTCCCGATCATAATTATCTTTTGTCCGTACGAGAGAGCAAGAAGGAACGCGAAGCATTTGACCATTCACATTCTGGAAGTACTGAAAACGAAGACGCCGAACCCTCGTGGGAGCCGGATCAAGAGGGAGCGGGCGTTGCGATTGGCAACGGTATTGCCCAGGAAACAACTGATCTAAAAAGAGATGCTGGCCTGGTGGCAAGCCAGGGCCAGCCGCGTCTGCAGGTTCGGACTGGCGCCGATGACTGGAGGTCATCGCACAAAGTCCTGTCATCTACGGATTGTGGTCTGACGGCCTTATCAGGGTGCAGCAGTGAGGTCGGGCCGTGATTCCCAAACCAAGTCCAGGCGAGAGTGTGCCTACCAGGGAAAGTTTGAAAATGCTTGCGGGCGACGTCCAGCTTAGTCATGCTCTCGTTTTGCATGCTGCTATGGTCAGAGTTCGGTCGCAGCTTCAAGATGAGTCCTGCATTGGTTCCCTTGACTTGAGTTCCTTGGTGCCATATTTGAATGGCAGTGTCGTTTCCTGGCCACAAATGCGGGAGTTAAGATCAGTCGTCCAGGGTTTTCTGGAAAGCGAACATGTTGACTCGTTTCGCGCCGAGGAGGTGTCCGAAGAATTGCTGGTCCTAACAAACGATCTGGCCATCTGGATTGTGGAGGGGTATTATCGTCCCGAATCCCCAGCTATTGTCAGTCAGCTTGCCCCAGATCTTCAGCCCGCCGGGTTGGGCTATCTTTTATACAGGTACTACGAAAATGAAAGGCAATGGCTCTGCGAGGATGAGCTTGGTCCTTTTCGACGTTTGTTTGAATGCTGGATAAATGCGATTTGGGACGGCAAAATCGCTCTGCCCCTGCCCGAGGCGATCCAGACCATCGGACAGCTCATAACTTGGCTTACAAACCGAAACCCTGCGCAGATTTCTGGCTCCATTCGTCAAACTATTCGGGAGCTCGCTGAACAAAACTAAAGTGAGGGGCCTGAGCGGAAAAGTGATTGTGGTCTGGGAAGGACAGTGAGGAGCATCGGGGCATCCGGTTATCGGGTGATCTGTTGATAGGGGAATCAAGGCATCGTTTCCATTTGTGTCGGAGATCCTTCACTCGGTCGGTTGAAGAACGATATTGTTTCTGCCCTCACGGGTAGCGTGGCTGCTGGGGTATGGATCAGACAGTCAGGCCATCCGCTGGATTTCTACTTGATTCGCGAGCCGCTACTTGAAGGATGCGGCTGTCGTACCACTTTGATAATGTCCCCGAGAGAACTCGATAAAAGTGTCCCCTAATCTGACTTCGGCAGGGAGGCAGATTGGGGAGAATCGAGATGAGCAGGAAGGAACTGGAGCGAGCCGGGGTGATGAGTCGTGTTGAGAGTGGAGATTTGAAGCTTGGTGACGCGGCACAGTTAATGGGGGTGAGCTACCGGCAAGCCAAACGGATACGGGGAAAGTATCGGGAGCATGGTGCTGCTGGATTGCGCCATGGGAATGCGGGGAAGCAGTCGCATCGGGCGCGGCCGGAGGCGGAACGAAGCCAGATATTGCGCCTGGTGGGGAGAACTACGGAAGAGCGGAGGGAGAATGCTTTGGGCCGACGCTGGCGGCGGAGCATCTGGAGCGGGAGCATGGACGCAAGGTGAATGCGGAAACGCTGCGCCGCTGGATGCTGAAGGAGGGGCTGTGGAGCCGTGCGCGGAAGCGTCGTCGGATGCGGCAGCGGCGGGAACGCAGGGAACACTTTGGGGAACTGGTGCAGTTAGACGGAAGTCCACATGCGTGGCTCGAAGAGCGCGGGCCGCGCGGCTGCCTGATGGACATGGTGACGACGCCACCAGCGTGGCGGAGATCCGGCTGGAGCAGCAGGAAACCACCTGGGCGGCGGCGCGGGTGCTGCGGAACTGGATCGAGCGCCATGGAGTGCCGCTGGCGCTGTATGTGGACCGCAAAAACGTGTATGTGAGTTCCGGCAGCGAGCAGGAGCAAATGAGTGGAAAGCCGGCGCTGACGCAGTTCGGACGCATGTGCCAGAAGCTGGGGATACGGAATCATCGCCGCTGGTTCGCCGCAGGCCAAAGGGCGAGTGGAGCGGGCGCACGGAACGCACCAGGACCGTCTGGTGAAGGCTGAGCCGTCCGGCGGGGAAAGCGGAGGACTATCATCGGGCCGCGCCGAGCGCGGCGCAGTTGAGAAAGATCTTCCGCCTGGAGTACGAGCACAGCATCGGCAACGACTGGGTGGTGCGGCATCAGGGCCGGTATTACCAGCTGGAGCGGCAGCGCAGGAACTATGCACCGGCGGGAAGCAAAGTAACGGTGTGGGAAGCAAAAGACGGGACGCTGGGGATCGAGTATCGGGGACAGGCACTGCGCTGGAAGGAGATCGCGGCGCCGGTGAAGGCGGAGAAAACTACTACCCGTCCTGGGGAGCGAACAGCCGCCGCGCCGAGGCGCAAAACGATACCCAGAGCCGACCATCCGTGGCGGCAGAGAATGAACCTGACGACCGACGAACGCCAATCGGTGCTGGATCTGCGCGGCAACATTCCAACCTTTATTCGAAAACGCCCATTTTATCCGCCCTTCAGACCATCGATTAGGACGCCAATTTTGCCAACCACCCCAACCAGTTGATTCTCTTCGACTTTAACAACCGGACAGCAGTGATCCTAGATGTTGTTCAGTCCAGCCAGAAACGACGAACCTCTGCTCTTAGCGTGCTGGCTTCATATTGGATTTCCGGGATGAGAAATTCAACGTATATGAATCCAAACACTAGGGTGGACTGTCGCGGAGAAAGCGTTAGCAGAGTCAGTGGCGAGTTCTATGTGCATCTTTGGCCGCCACTGCTTTGCTTCAGTGTTCAGATTGCCGTCAACAAACTGAGCAGTAACGTTTTTACTGCGACAGTCCACTAGTGGCCTGTCGCAGAGTAAACGTTACTTATATAAATGCGTCTAATCTTGTGTGACCAGAAACTGCGTATTGCTCACCGAAAACCAGCGTTGGGAACTGAGCCGGATTGCCCAGTCGCGGTCTTTGCCTGCCGGGTATGTGTTTCGCGCCCGGCTGATCCTGCTGCTGGCCGAAGGCGCATCGTACCACTCCATCAAACTGCGGCTGGGAACGACCGCGCCCACCATCAGTCGGTGGAAGCAGCGCTTTCTGGCCGCCGGGCTGGACGGACTGGATACGTTTCATCCCGGATAGAAGCCTTCGCTGCTGACGCCCAGACTGCGGGCGCGTATTCTGGCTGCCACGCGTAAGCCACCCCGGGATGGTTCGACCCACTGGAGTTGCCGCAAACTGGCAGCCGCTTTGGGTGTCAGCAAAGATATCGTGCACCGCGTCTGGCAGGAGGCTGGCCTGAAGCCGCATCGTCTGGAGCGTTACATGGCCAGCGACGATCCCGACTTTGAGAGCAAAGCTGCCGATATCATCGGCCTTTATTTAAACCCGCCCGAGCACGCCGCAGTTTTCTGCGTCGATGAAAAGACCGCCATTCAGGCCCTGGACCGGCTCGATCCCGTCTTGCCGCTTTCCCCGGGACGGGTCGAGCGCCACGGTTTCGAGTACTACCGCCACGGAACACTGTCCCTGTACGCCGCGCTGGAAATGGCTACCGGCCACGTGCACGGCAAAACCACGGCCCGCCACACCAGCCAGGATTTTGTTGCCTTCCTCGAAGAGGTCGTTGCCCAGTGTCCGGCCAGACAGCAGATTCACATCATCCTCGACAACCTCTCGGCTCACAAGACCCGCCTGGTCGGCCAGTTCCTTGAAAGCAACACTCGGGTCCACTTCCACTTCACCCCAACTTATTCGTCCTGGCTCAACCAGGTCGAGTTGTGGTTCGGCAAGATCGAACGCGACCTGATTGCGCGTGGCGTCTTTACTTCCGTCAACGACCTGGCTCGCAAGATCCGGCGCTACATCAAGGCCTACTCCGCCAACGCTAAACCGATCCAGTGGAAGTACTCTGACCCCTCACGCCGCATACGTAATAACGAATTCTCTGCGACAGGCCACTAGCGCGATTTGATCTGGCCAGTTGGGCGTATTTGTGGCTGACTATAGGGACGGCTTCCCAGTCCCCAAGTGTCTGTTTTGCAGGGCTAAAGCAGCACAGGTAATGCGAAATGCGGTTGCCGTCACTTTACTGCAGGTTGGTCGGCAACTCTTCCATAACCCTATTACGGAGGGGTTGCCCGTAATCCGCCCGGGCACTGATCGCGATGGCCGATCATGTGTTCGGCAATAGAGCCGCAGATTTCAAACCATCACCGGTGGTGCACTCGAAAACTCGACAGAATTCTCCTTGCAAAGATGATCAGAACCAAGTTGCGGCAATAACACGGTCACAGACCATTGTCGAAACAAAGGTTCAGGCTCTCAATGGTAGGACCGTCGCCCGGAAAATCACCATGCTTCTGGGCAGTTGAGCGGAAACCGTCATTTGGGGATCTTCAACGTTGGCGACAAAACCCGGTCGATAGTCGCTTTCCTTTTGGGCATGGTAGTTACCTCGTGAAGGAAGTCTGGATGGGGCTATAATTGTCGCCCGGATACCATTCTCCTCTAAAAAGTTGCGCTTGATCGGCAATGCTGCAACGTTGGACATGCGGATAGTCCCGAAACGAATGCGGAAGATCCGGTCTTCCCCAGTCGCCGCCCCAAACTAGCCCATGTGCCTGGGCCAGTTGCCCTATGAGGCTAAAATCACCTTTCCAGTTTGGTTCTCCGTTAATACTCTTCACCAAATCGCACGCAAGCCCATAATGATGGACTCCAACATTTTTCAATTGAGTAACATGTTGACTGTAGAGGAGGGCTTGCCTCTCCTGACTGCGATACGTCTCGAAGATCATCAGCGCCATTCCGTTCGCTGCCGCATCCGCAATAATCGCTTCGACAGCCGCTCTTGTAGTGGGTTCCAGCAGTGCTGGGTCGTTGATGGGTTGTGTAGAGTGAAAGCGCGAATCTGGTTGGATCACATCTTCAAAGAAATTGCCCATCACATCCTCCATTGAGAACAATGTGCCCCAAAGTTACAAATGCCCATCGACTTGGTCTTGGTTCAAATTTGGACATATTCGTCACAGAGAGAATCATGATTTGGTGTTTCATGCGACGTGTACTGTTCTGAGGTATTCAACAAAATCCTTCGACCAGTGAGAATGTCGGTCAATGCCAGATTCTGAACTGGCTCCTCCCTCTGGGCTGCTACTGAGCAAGCCATCTCGCCACGCCTCCATAATGCGAACACGTTCCTCTTCGGTACTGGCTGAACGAGTAGCTCCCGTCGCGGCATTGTGCCGTTGCACTCTGAGGAACAGAGGAGTCTTGCACTTTAACCGGACAATGAACACAGACGCCGTTGCTGTTGCGGTAATAGTCCGCGGCGCATGTGCCAGGGCTGGTCGCAGGCGTGGTCGCCTGCGTCGTCGGGGGGGGCGGGCTTGGGTTGAGCCTGCGGCCAGGCAACACCAATCAGAGCCAACACAACAATCAAATTGCGGAGTAGTTTGCCCATCGCGTGTATTCCTATTGATCCAGATCAACCCACTGGCCGTTTTGCTGAACTTCTATCTTCGTAATCGGATGGACTTCCCACACTGTTGCCCGTTGCTTACCGATCACGTTGATGTGCTCGGTATCGAACATCAACCATCCACTAATCCGAATCTGTGTAGGTTTATCCACGAATGCGCCGACTGTCGTTGCCGTCCATTTGTGAGCCAGACGCGTTCGAGGAGTCGTTTCGACAATCACCGCGTCAGCAATTCCTTGTGCCGGGGCATTGGTTAGGTACATGTGCCAATCGACCTGTTCAGGGGCGTGCAGGTGGCAGTTCGTTGACTCTCCCCCTGTTTCAACCTGAACTTTATGGGAAAGGAACCCAACAACCGTCACCGGCGCGCC
>Ga0070730_10001953_pt1 | contig 19203 bp, 19 predicted proteins | sample Coa_R1_3_FD_66447 | JGI IMG/M metagenome (GOLD analysis project Ga0070730, IMG submission 66447) | Surface soil microbial communities from Centralia Pennsylvania, which are recovering from an underground coalmine fire - Coalmine... | ecosystem: Environmental > Terrestrial > Soil > Unclassified ... | reverse complement strand
CAGGTTGCGGACGTCGGCCCGGACGGACGACGCTCGGGCAGGTGAAAGCGAAGGGGTGGCCACGGGCCCAACATACACGGGCCTGCAGGCGAGCGCTCCGGACTGCGCGACAGCCGAGCTGTCGCGAGCGGGGGCGTTGCTACGCCGGTGGCGCGCAGCGAACCGCGGTCAGTGGCCGAAGAACAGGTCGAACCACTGCTCGAGCAGTGGCTTCGGCGGCGCCAGCTTGGGCTGGGCGGCCGGCGGCGGGCTCACCTCCGTACCGGGCGGGATGATGAGCAGCCGATCGCCGCTCCGGCCGAGGTTCTCGAGGCGGCGCGCCTCCGCGCTGACATATGCGTCGCTGCGCAGGTAGGCGAGCTGTCGCCTGAGGACGTCGTTCTGCGCCTGGATGGCGGCGATCTGCTGGCGCAGCTCGGCCGACTGCTGCGTGATCGAGTAGTTCGTGTACACCTGCCGCCCGACCTGGATGGCGAGCAGGGCACCGATGACGACCAGCGCGGCCAGCCAGGTGACTCCGGCGCGGCTCGTGGGCCGGCGCAGGCGTGGCCGACCTGGGCCGGATCGTCGCGACCGGGCGGTATCGGCCGACATCGGGAGACTGGTCATCTGCGCGCCAGTCTACGGGCCAGTTTTCCACAGCGTCAACGGAATGCGGCATCGGCTCCTGCTAGGATATCGAACATGTGTTCTATCAAGGTCGCCGCCTGAGATGCTGACGGAGCGTCCATCCAGTCCTGAGCTGGCCATCGAACGGCTGGTGGCCGACCCCGCGCTGGCACCTCTCATCGCCGCCCACCGTGAGCTCGAGCCACTCCCCCCGCGTTATGTGCCCTGGCCGGACGGCCTGCATCCCGGGCTGGTGGCGGCGCTGCGCGCGCGTGGGGTGGAGGCCCTCTACACCCACCAGGCACACGCCGTTGAGTCGGCGCTGGCCGGCCGCAACGTGTGCGTCGTGACGCCCACCGCGTCGGGCAAGACGCTCTGCTACAACCTGCCGGTCCTCGACACGGTCGCCCGCGATGCTGCCGCTCGAGCCATCTACCTGTTCCCCACCAAGGCGCTGGCCGCGGACCAGCTGGTGGAGCTGCGAGCCCTCGCCGATACGGCCGGCATCGGCCTCAAGACGAACACCTACGACGGCGACACGCCGCCGAACGTGCGGAGCGTGGTGCGCAGCGCAGGCCAGGTGGTCATCACCAACCCGGACATGCTCCACGCCGCGATCCTTCCCCATCACACCAAGTGGTTCAAGCTCTTCGAGAACCTCCAATTCGTGGTGATCGACGAGCTGCACACGTACCGCGGGCTCTTCGGCAGCCACGTCGCGAACGTCATCCGCCGCTTCCGCCGCATCTGCCGCCACTACGGCTCCGATCCGGTCTTCATCTGCGCCAGCGCGACGATCGCCAACCCGCGCGACCTCGCCGAGCGGCTGCTCGAGGCACCGGTCGAGCTCGTCGACGACAACGGGGCGCCACGGGGCCGCAAGCACGTGCTGGTCGTGAACCCGCCGGTCGCCAACGAACAGCTCGGGATCCGGACCTCGGCACTCCTCACCGGGCAGCGGATCGCCGAATCGCTCATCGGGGGCGGCGTGCAGACCATCGCCTTCGCGCGGTCACGCACCGCCGTGGAGGTGCTGACGAGCTACCTCCACGAGACGTTCGCGCCACCGCCCGGGCATCCGCACACGATCCGCGGCTACCGTGGCGGGTATCTCCCCAACGAGCGCAAGGAGATCGAGGCCGGGCTGCGCGACGGGCGGGTGCGCGGCGTGGTCGCCACGAACGCCCTCGAGCTGGGGATCGACATCGGCGGGCTCGACGCCGCGATCAGCATCGGCTACCCGGGCACCATCGCCTCGACCTGGCAGCAGATGGGGCGGGCCGGACGCCGATCGACGACCAGCCTGGCTGCGCTCATCTGCTCCTCGGCGCCGATCGACCAGTTCCTGGCCGCGCACCCCGACTACCTGTTCGACCGGTCGCCGGAGCACGGGCTGGTAAACCCCGACAACCTGCACGTCCTCCTCAACCACCTCCGGGCGTCGAGCTTCGAGCTGCCGGTGCCGGCCGCAGAGCGGTTCGGGATCGAGGAAACGCCCGCCCTCCTCGACGTCCTGGAGGAGGACGGCTACATCCGGCACGCGGACGACGACCGCTACTACTGGAGCCACGAGAACTTCCCGGCGAGCGCCTTCAGCCTGCGCAGCAGCTCGCAGGAGAACGTCGTCATCGTCGATACCACCGGTGATCGGCACCGCGTCCTGGGCGAGGTCGACCTGTTCGCCGCGCCGCTCATCGTCCACGAGCGCGCGATCTACATCCACGAGGGCATCCAGTTCCACGTCGACCGCCTCGACTGGGAGGAGCGCAAGGCCTACGTGACGCGGACCGATGTCGACTACTACACGAACGCCGACCTCGGGATCACGCTCAAGGTGCTCGAGGTCGCCGATGAGGCGGTCACCGCTGCCGGCAAGCGGCAGCGCGGCGAGGTGATGGTCGCCTGGAAGGTGACCATGTTCAAGAAGATCAAGTTCCACACCCACGAGAACGTGGGATACGGACCGATCAGCATCCCCGAGCAGCAGATGCACACGGCCGCCTGCTGGCTCGTGCCGCCCGCCGAGCTCATGAACCGATACGACCGCGACACCCTCGACGGCGCGCTCATTGGCCTGGCGCGGGTCGCACGCACGACCGCAGCCCTGCTCCTCATGTCCGACCCGCGCGACCTCGGCGTGCTGGCGCAGGTTCAGGCGCCGTTCACCGGACAGCCGACGCTGTACCTGTACGACGCGGTCCCCGGCGGGGTCGGCCTCACCGAGCGCCTGTTCGGCCTCGCGCCGGAGCTCGTGCGCGTCTGCCGCCAGGCGGTCGAATCGTGCGCTTGCGCCGATGGCTGCCCCGCCTGCGTCGGTCCGGCGATCGAGGTCGGGCAGCGCGGCAAGGCGGTCGTCGCCGACCTGCTGGCCGCCCTCGACGTCCCGTGATTGGGCGCAGCCTCGAGGCGCGCCTCGCCCACCTCCGTCGGATCGACCGGCCAGGCGCGGTGCGCCCTCGTCCGGCGCGCGCGGATCGTGCCGGCGATCTGGCCCGCTGGTTCGGGGCTCACCTCGAGCTCGCCGATGACGGCGCGACGGTCATCGTCGAGCGGTCGGTCGATCTTCGCCCGGACGAAGCCGACGCCCTGGCCGGGCTGCCGAGCGCGGCGTACTTCGACACCGAGACGACCGGGCTCTCGACCGGCGCCGGGACGGTCCCCTTCCTGGCCGGTCTCGGCCGGCTGCACGGTCACACGCTGGTCGTGCGCCAGCTCCTCCTCCCCGACTACCCGCACGAGCGAGCAATGCTACGTCGCCTGTGCGCCGAACTGAGTGGCCCGCGGCTGGTGACCTACAACGGCCGCGGCTTCGACCTGCCGCTGCTCGTCACTCGCCTCACCGTGCACGGTTTCTTCGCCGAGCAGGCGCAGCTGCCGGCGCAGCACGACGACCTCCTGCCGATCGCTCGGAGGCTCTGGCGTCGACCGCTCGGCGGCGCCCGCCTGGCCGATGTCGAGTCCGGCGTGCTCGGCGTGCGTCGCAGCAGCGACTGCCCGAGCGCCGAGGTGCCGGCGCGGTACTTCGGCTACCTGCGGGGCGGCTCGCCGGAACCGCTCGCCGCCGTCCTCGATCACAACCTGCAGGACGTGGTCTCGCTGGCGCGGCTGGAGGCCGCCGTGCACTTGCTCGCCACGGGCGGATGGCGCGACGCTCCGGTCCTGGACCGTCGCGGCTTCGCGCTCGAGCTCCTGCGCGGCGGCCAGACCGATGTCGCCGCCGAGGTCCTGGCGCATGCGCTATCGGTCGCGGACCGCTCCGAGGGGCATCTCCTGCGACGCCTCGCCGCGCGCCTGCTCATCGCCCGTGGCGCGATCGACCGCGCCGAGGCGCTGTGGCAGCAGGGGACGCGCACGGCGTCGGTCGACGCGGCCTGGGCCTGGATCGAGGTCGCTCGCATCCGCGAGCGACATCAGGCGGACCTGCGTGGCGCGCTCGAGGCAGCGTGCGCCGCCGCCCGGGTCCTGGACCTCGCCTTCGCGCTCGGCCGCGGCGGCGCGATCAGCGATGTCGCCCGGGCGCGCCTCGTCGTCGATCGTCGTCTGCGCCGGCTTCGCAGCTGGGTGGCTGCGGCCGAGCGCCGGCAAGGTCGGCGCGGACCCCCGGTTGCGGCCTAGGGTTCGGCGCTCGCAATACCACCGCTCGACGATCCGCGGCGCCGCCCATCCAGGTAAGCAACGGCGGCCTTGGTGGCTGCTTCGACCGCGCGCTCGAGCGGCGTCCCGGCCGCGAGGGAGGCGGTGAGGACGGCAGCGAAGGCATCGCCGGCACCGGTCATCGGTGTTCCGAAGACGACGTGATCCGGTACGACCTCGAAGCGCTGGCGCCCCGGAGCGTCGATCAGCGAGCCGCGCGCGCCGCGCGTCAGGGCGAGAACGGGCCGCGGACCAACTGCTGCTCGCAGGTGTGCCAGCTGGACCAGCGCGTCCGACGCCACCGCCGCGAGGTCCTCCTCGCTCGCCACCAGCAGGTCCAGTGCGCCCAGGCGCTCGACGAGCGTCGCCTCGAGGCCCTCCAGTGCCAGCGGAGCCACCGGGCGGTCGGGATCGAGCGAACGGAGCCAGCCCTGCAACGTCGCCCCCGCAAACGCCCCATCGTCGAGACCCAACCCGAGGCCCGGCTGGACCTCGGCTGCCACTGGGGCGTAGAGGATGCCCAGCGCTCGGAAGGCCCGAGCCGGGGAGCGGAGCGGGGTGCCCGGCTCGAGCAGGGTCAGGGTCCGGGCACCATCGCGCTCTTCGTGGCGGAACGTGATCGAACGCGGAGCCGGCTGGACGCGCGTCTCCGCGAGCCCTCGCAGCTCGCGCAGACCGGCCCGTGCCTCGCGCTCGTGGCCAGCACGGGTGAGGATGCCCAGGGAGAATCCCGCGGCGCCGGCCGCCCGGCTTCCGTGCAGGACTGAGCCTCCGGGCGCCTTCGAGCCATCCGCGAAATGGTCGACGGTCAGCCCGCCGACAAGCAGCAGGTCGACCGCATCGGCGGTCCGAGGCTCGTCCGGGGGCCGCGGTTCGCTCGGCATCGGTCTATCATCGGTCAATGCCCCTCTACTTCTACGAGCTCCACGAAGGAGCCACCGACCTGATGACCGATGCGCTCCTCGTCAGCGAGCAGCAGCGAAGCCGTGAGGAGTTCGCGGCACTCGTGCAGGCCGCCCGCCGCACGGTGCTCGACACCTTCGAGGAAGACACCCTGGTCGAGGCCATCGCCCGGGAGCTGGAGCGGAGCTCGGGGTTCACGTACATCGGCGACGAGAAGCTGACCGCCAGCATGAGCGTTGGCATTGAGGAGGCGGAGACCTACCTCGTCGAGCAGAGCGACGAGTTCCGCTCGATCGTCGCCGAGCTCGAGCGCAGCTAGCAGCCCGCCGTTCGTGGCCTACCGCGCGACGTTGAACAGGACCTGGATCACGTCGCCGTCGCGAACTTCGTAGGTCCTGCCCTCGGCCCGCTGCAGGCCGTGCCTGCGGGCCTCCGCGATCGAGCCGCATGAGATGAGGTCGTCGTAGGTCACGACCTCGGCGCGGATGAAGCCGCGGGCCAGGTCGGAGTGGATGGCGCCGGCGGCGTCCACCGCCGTCGCGCCGCGCCGCAGCGTCCAGGCTCGGCATTCGTCCTCCCCCGCTGTGAAGAACGAGTAGAGCCCGAGCAGGTCGTAGGTGAGGCGGATCACGCGGCCGCGCGAGGCCTCGCCGATGCCGAGGTCGTCCATGAACATGCGGGCGTCGTCGGGGGAGAGCTGCGCGATCTCCGCCTCGAGCTTGCCGGCCAGGGCGGCGACATCGGTCTGGGGCTGGTCATGGCGCGCACGCCAATCCGCCTCGAGGGCGGGAGCCTCGCCCAGCCGGGACTCGTCGAGATTGAGGACCACCAGTACGGGCTTCTGGGTCAGGAACCGATAGCCTCGCAGCCGTTTCTCGTCGTCCTCGTCGAGAGTGAGGGAACGCAGCGGTCGGCCATCCGAGAGGTGCGGCTCGATCCGCGCCAGCAGCGACTCCTCGAGGGCGTTCGCCTCGCGCTCGGTCGGCGAACCGTGCCGTCCGGAGGTCCGCAGCTTCTCGAGGCGCTTCTCGACCACCGTCAGGTCGGCCACGGTGAACTCGAGGTCGAGCTCCTCGACGTCACGCTGTGGGTCGGCCGGCCGCGCCGCGCCGCCCTCGAACGCTCGCGCGACGTGGAGCAGGGCGTCCGCATCGCGGATCTGGGCCAGCACGTCGGGCGCAATGGTGCCATCGCGAGCGGCGCCGGCGGGGATCCCCACGTCGACATAGGTGACGTCGGCGTGGGTCGTCTTGCGCGGGTGGAACAGCTCCGCCAGCCGGTCGACCCGCCCATCGGGGACCTTCACCACCCCGACGTTTGGCGCCGCCCGGCCGCCCGAGAACGCGCCCGTCTCGAGCGTGAGCCCGGTCAACGCGTTGAAGACCGTCGTCTTGCCGCTCGCCGGCAGCCCGACGATGGTGACCTGCATCGGGCTAGTACCCGGCCTCCAGGTCGACCACGTTCTCGAGCGGCTCGCCGGCCAGGTAGCGCCGCAGGTTCTCGAGGAAGAGCGCCAGCCCGCGCTCGGCGACGCGGTCCGACGACCACGACGTGTGCGGCGTGACCACGAGGTTGGGCGTGGCGTAGAGCGGCGAGTCGGGGGGGAGGGGCTCCTCGTTGAAGACGTCGAGCACCGCTCCGCCGATGGTGCCACTCTCCAGGGCGCGCCGCAGCGCGAGCTCGTCGATCAACCGTCCGCGCGCGATGTTGATGAGCCACGCCGTCTCGCGCATGGCCTGGAGCTGCGGCGCGCCGATCAGGCCGGTCGTCTCGTCGGTGAGCGGCGCGGCGAGGACCACCACGTCGGACTCGGCCAGAACCCGCTCGAGCGCGTCCGACCCGAACAGCTCGACGTTCGGGGCATCGCCGCTCCCCCGCTCGGGCCGGCGTCGCGTGGCCAGGATCCGGGTCTCGAATGGGGCGAGCAGGTGGGCAAGCTCTGCGCCGATGCTGCCGTAGCCGATGATCCCCACCGTCAGCTCGGCGAGCTCGCGGGCGCCCAGCGGCTGCCAGGTGCGGTCGCGCTGGAGCTCGAGGAGCTGGGGGAGCTTGCGCGCGATGACGAGCAGCATCATCGCCACGTACTCGGCGATCGGGCGGCTGAAGACGCCGCGCGCGTTGGTGACGATGATCCGACGCGACCGGACGGCCGGGGTGGCCACACGCTCGACGCCCGCGGACGCCGAGTGGATCCATCGCAGCCGGGGCGCGCGGGCCACGAGGTGGTCGAGCACCGATGCCGGCACACCGCCGCGCAGCAGCACCTCGGCCGCAGTGAGCGCCGCTTCGCCCTCGCCGTGTACGAGCCCGTCCGTGGAGATGGGCACCACGCGAACCGCACCGATCGATTGAATCTGCTCGATCATCCGCGGGGTGAGCGGCGCCCCGAAGATTGGGGTGGCGAGGACGGTGATCTCGCCGCTCACGCCCACGTTCCGCGGGGAGCGTCCGGTTCGGGCGACCCATCGCCGCCGACCCGTGCCATCCAGCCCGCCGGCGCGCGGATCTCGTCGAGCGAGGGAAGGTTCTCCGGACCCTGCCAGACCTTGCGCAGGAGCTCAGGCCCGCGTGCGTCCAGGACGGCATCCACGAACCGCTCGCCGGCGGCGTACTGCTCCATCTTCAGATCGAGCCCGGTGACGCGCATGATCGCCTGCTCGATCGCTCCGCGCCGTTCGTTGCGCCGCTCGAACCGATCGTGGAGCTGGCTGAAGCCGGGGAGGAGCCGCTCGCCGGCAGCATTCATGACGTGGTTCGAGTAGCCCTCGAGCAGCGACATCAGCGCCTGGGTGCGCTGGAAGGTCGCTCGCTGTCGGTCGCTCATGATCCGCTCCAGCCAGTGACCGGAGCCTGCGCCGCCGATCGCGCGTCGCACCCGCTGCGCGAGCCCCTGCGAGTCGGTGGCCAGCTGCTCGACCGACTCGGCGACGAGGCTCGCGAAGTGGTCACGGAGCCAGGGATGCGCCTCGAACTCGAAGGCGTGGGTGGCCTCGTGGAGCGCGATGAAGATCCGGAACTCGTCGAGCGGCACGCGCAGCGTCGCCGCACTGGCGGTGATGTTCGGCTCGACGAAGTGGAGGCGGCCGCGAGGCACCGGGCCGGCGGCGAGCAGGCTGACGTCGTACTGGCCGAGCACCTTGCGGGCGAGGAAGGCGAGCAGGAAGCCGATCTGCTGGTTGCCGATCGTGCGGTTCACGATTCGGGCCAGGGCCCGTCCAGGGGTATCGGCCGTGCCGGCGGCGTCACTGAGCAGATGCTCGACGCGGCCGAAGAGTGATCGGAAGGTGGCGAGGTTGAGGTCGACCCACTCGAGGCGGTCGATGACCGCGGGAATCTCGAGCGCCTTCGGCAGTGGCCGCCCGACCTCCTCCTCGACCAGCGGCTCGATGCGGGCCAGGGCGGAGCGGTAGAAGTCCTCGGCATTGCGCCGCTCGGTGGCGCTCAGTGGAGCGGCGTGAGCTCCCAGTCGGCGCCGCGCGATGCCGCGCACCGCTTCCCAGTCGATCAGGCGAGTGCCGGCTCGGCGGACCAGCTCCCGTTGGGCCACGGTGGCTCCCATCGCCAGGAGGCCGCCGACAAGGATGCCGGCGCCGAGGCGGCTCGCGTTGCGCGTCACGCGCTGCAGTCTAGGCTCTGCCGCCGATAGCCGCCTCGATCTCGACCCCCTCCACGCGCGGCAGGCCAGCGCCGAAGACACGCTCCGCCACGGCCGTGAAGGCCGCCACGTCACCGGTGGTCGCGATGCGGTTGTCCGCGGCTCCTCCGGAACCGGCCCGGGCGTGCAGCGCGTCGAGCAGGTCCTCGACCGCGATGGCGGTGGTGAACGCCGAGTCGACGACGGCGACCGACGGTCCGACGACGCGCTCGAAGACCGGACGCAGCATCGGGTAGTGCGTGCAGCCGAGGAGGAGCGTGTCGATCCGCGGATCGGCCGCCAGCATCGGCGCCAGGTAGCCGCGAACCTCTGCCTCTGCCTCAGGCCCGTCGACCGCGCCGGACTCGACGAGCGGCACGAGCGTGGGACATGCCCGCTGGCTCACCGCCAGGCGCGCATCGGCCTCGCCGATGGCGGCCGGATAGGCTCCCGAGGCCACCGTGCCGGCCGTTGCCACGACCCCGACGTGCCCGCTCCGCGTTGCGGCAGACGCGGCCACCGCACCGGGGCGCACCACGCCGACCACCGGGACGTCGGCCTGCTCGCGCACCTGCGGCAGCGCCTGCGAGGTCGCCGTGTTGCAGGCGATGACGAGGAGCTTGATCTCCTGCGAGAGGAGCCAGTCGACGCACTCCGCGGTCAGGGCCCGCACTTCGTCGGCCGGCCGTGGCCCGTAGGGTGTCCGGCCGTTGTCGCCGAGGTAGAGGGTGGTCTCGTCCGGGAGGCGCCGTCGGAGCTCGGAGAGGACGGTGAGGCCGCCCACCCCGGAGTCGAAGACCCCGATCGGCCGCCGGTCGCCGCGAGGGCTCACCGGCGCGTCAGTCACTACCGGTCAATGGCGGCCGGCCAAGGCAGGCGCGCGCTCGGCCTGGACGGCGACGAGGGCCCCAGCCAGCTGGCGGACGCCCCGGGAGATCGGCGCGTCGGGGCTCGAGGAGACGAATGGGACACCTTCGTTATTCGCGGTCAGCACCAGCTGCCCATCCGAGACGATCTCGAAGTCGATGGGCTGGCCGAGCGCCTCCTGGAGATCGGCCTTGGTGATGCCGCCGCTGGCATCGGCGCGGTTCAGCACCGTCGCCAGCTTGGAGGGCGGATAGCCGATGGCGGTGAAGGCCTCGACGGCCATTGCGAGCCCGCGGATGGCCATGCTGTCGTAGGTCAGCAGCTGGAGAATGAGGTCGGATGCGTCGAGGAACGTGAGGACGTCGTCGGACAGGCCGGCGCGGGTGTCGACGATCACGAACTCGTAGAGCTTGCGGATGATGCCGAGCGCCTTCTCGATATCGCGGCTGGTGACCATCTCGGCCATCTCGACGCGAGGCGGGGCGAGGAGGATGTCGATCCCGGACGGGTCCTTCCAAACGACCTCGGCGAGGTCCGACTCGCGGATGCGGTCGGTCGGCAGGTTGACGATCGAGGGCGCGACCGCCGGCACGCGGAGCAGGCCGCGCAGGTCGCTGAACTGCATGGAGCCGTCGATCAGGCAAACCCGATGCCCGGTCCCCAGCGAAACGGCCAGGTTGTAGGCCAGGGTCGTGCGGCCGACGCCGCCCTTGGGCGAGAAGAGGGTCACCATCAGGGAGCCTGCCCGCGCGGACTCGACCGATCGCTCCTCGTGGGTCTTGCGGATGGTGGTCGTCAGGTCGAAGCCGGTGAACGGCATCTTCAGCACCGCGTCGATGCCCCGTGACGGGTCCGGCACGACGGGGTTCTGCGGGACGGTCAGCATGATGACCGCGACGTTCGGGTCGGCATTGCGGATCGCCTCGGCGACGTTGTTGCCGCTCACCCGTCCCTGGAGGAGCGCGTCGACGATGACGACGTCCGGCCGCACCTCGCCGACTGCCGGCACGGCACGGTCGCCGCCGGTGACGACGTCGAGCATCTTGATCTGGGTCTGGGCGTTGAGCAGCGAGCGCATGTGGGAAGCCACCTGCGGCACGTCCTCAACGACCAAGAGTCTGATCTGTTCGCCTGCCAACGTTCCCTCACCCCTTGCCGGTCCGGCGCCGCCGAGGCTGCTTCTCCGTCTCGCCCGGTGCCCGGCGCGCGATGACGATACGGCGTTCGCTCGTCTCATGGAACAGGTCGAGATCGTGCGACCCGTAGGTGAGCTCGACCGCGAATCCCGCCGCGTCGAGCAGCTGCTCAAGCACGACCCGAGAGGGATACCAGAGGCGGAAGCTGGCCGGAAGCCGCGCTATCGTACCATCGGGTCGTACGGTGTCAGTCAGGGTCAGGTAGGCGACCCGCAGCCCCTCGGGCGTGTCCCGGCGCGTCAGCTGCGAGCGGCGGACGACCCGTTCCCCGTTCATCTCGCGCTCCCAGTCCACCGAGTAGGGCAGGTCCCGCCAGGGCAGCCCTGTCGGACCGATGTCGTCGAGCACGAGGCGTCCGGCCGGGCCGAGGAGGCGGCGCGCAGCCTGGAGGGCGCGGAGCGCGTCCTCCGGTCCCTCGAGGTGCGGCACGACTCCTGCCAGCACGATCGTCCGGAAGTGCCCGTGGACCGGAGGCCTTCGCGCGTCGCCGAGGACGAGCTCGATACGGCCGGCCTCGTGTGCCGCGGCGAGCAGCGGATCGCCCGCGATCCGTGCCTCTGCCCGCCTGAGCAGCGCGGGCGACCCGTCGACACCGGTCAGGGTCGTCGCGCCGCCGTCGAGGAAGGCGTGGAAGAGGCGGCCCGAGCCACAGCCCAGGTCGAGCACGGGACCTGGGTCGCTCGCCGTCAGCAGGCGGTAGAACGCGAGGTCCGAGGTGACCTCGTCGTGCTCGAGGTCATAGATCTCGGCGAGCAGGTCCGGGTCCCCGGGCTGACCCGCGAAGATGTCGGGGCCGGCGGGCGGCGAAGTCATGCCGGCTGGTCGAGGCGCCGGATGGCGAACCATTCGACCAGCACGCCCAGGATGGCCACGAAGATCGCGACCGGCACGGTGAGCGCGCCACCGAGCCGCAGGCCGCCGAGGGCGACGACGACGAGGCCGGTGATCAGCCCGCGTCGAGCGGCCCGCGTCCAGGCCCCGAGGTAGACGATCCGCCGCCGCAGGACGAACTCGCCAAGGAACGCGAATGGGGTCACGAGGACAGCTACCGTGACGGCGCTCCCCGCCACCACCGCGACTCGGTTGAAGCCAGCCTGTGGGCAGGGCTGCCCGGCCGTCGCCTCCGGACACGCGTTACCGGCAAATGCGACAACCAGCACGCCCGCCAGCACTGCCAGCAGGGCGAGCGCGGCGACGATGACCCGATGGCGGCCGCTCACCGCCTCATCGGATCGCGTCCGGGCAGATCTCGCGGAACGGGCAGAAGCCGCAGCGACTGGTCGCCGGCGTCGCCGCGAATCGCCCTGCCCGGATCCCGGTGGCCACGGTCACGACCTTCTCCTGGGCGCGCTCGAGCCGCCGTTCCGAGACGTCGCTGCGGCCGACCAGCCCCGACTCGAGGAAATGGAGCGCGAGCTCGTCCGGCGCGCGGCCGTGCTGCGCCTCCCAGGCGAGCGCATAGATCCCCAACTGGAGCGACTCGCGTGAGCGTCGGGCGGCGGTCGCCGGGTCTCGCACGTCGCTCGACTTGTAGTCGGTGATCAGAACCCGGCCGTCCGGTTCGACGTCCACGCGGTCGTAACGTCCGCGGATCCGGTCCCGGCCGACGAGGAATGCGAACTCCTGCTCGACCGCGGCGGGGCGGGCGGGATCGGCCTGCTGCTCGTTCCAGAAGCGCGCCAGCGCATCGCGGGCGGCCGATCGGCGCGCCTCCTCGTGCTCGCGCGTGAGGTACCCGACCGACTCCCAGTTCGTGTCGAGCTCGGCATGGAGCTCGGCCAGCGACATCGGCTCGTGGCGCATCTGGCGGCGGTGGAATGCCTGGACCGCCGCGTGGAGGGCCTTGCCGTAGGCGAGCTGATGGCTGGCCGGGGTGGGAATGCGGATGACATGCGCGTACCGGTACCGAGCCGGGCATTCGAGGTAGTCGTTGACCTGGCCGAAGCTCAGGGAGAGCTGGCGGTCGGCCAGGGTCGGTCTCGGCGGACCCGCAGCCGCGGCGGTCGGACGGTCGTTGCGAGCCAGGCGCTCCGCCGCGCTGGGTCGGATCGCGCCGAGTGGCGTGGCGGGCGGCAGGTCGAGTGCCTCGAGCACGAACTGGCTCAGCCGTCGGGTGCGGCCACCCCCGTAGTCCGCGGCCCAGGTCAGCGCGAGCTCCTCTGCGGCGCGCGTCATGCCGACGTAGAAGAGCCGCCGTTCCTCGGCGAGATGGTGGTCGCCCTCCGGCAGCGGATCTCGGACGAGCTCGACCGGCAGCGGCAGCGCGTCGCGACGATCGCGGGTCGGGAAGCGGTCCTCGACCAGCCCGACCATGAACACCACCGGGAACTCCAGGCCCTTCGCGCGGTGGTAGGTGAGCACGTGGACGGCATCCCCGTCGTCCACCTCAGCCTCGACGGTCGACGGGTCGTCGCCGGCGGCGATGAGCGTGTCGAGCTGCGCCACGAGGAAGGGCAGCCGATCGTCGCGCAGCAGCGCCGACTGGCGTCGCACGATCTCGAAGAAGCGCGCCACGTTGCCGAGCCGCTCCTCACCGGTCTGCTGCGCCTCACGGGTCAGCCGCCCCAGCCAGCCGCTGGCGGTGATGAAGTGGTAGAGCAGCTCGCCGGTGGTCCGCTCGGTGCTCATGGCCCGATGGCGGTCCAGCGCGCCCAGGAGCCGCTGCACGGTTTCGAGCGCGACGAGGGAGAACGACGAGCTCTCCGGGTGGGCCGAGGCCTCTCGGAGTGCGGCTTCCAGGCTGACCCGGCGTCGCGAGGCGCCGTTGAGCGCGCGGGTCACGTCCTCCGCGGCCAGGCCGAAGATCTCCGAGGTCGCCAGGTCGTAACAGCTCACCGAGTCGCCCGGATCGGCCACCGCGCGCAGGAAACTGACCAGCAGGCGGACCTCCGGCTGCCGGTAGAGGCCCGCGGTGCCGCTGAAGCGCCACGGGATGCGCTGCATGTTCAGCGAGCGCAGGAAGGGGTCCGCGTCGCGGTTGCCGCGGACGAGAATGGCGTGGTCGCCGGCTCGCCGCCCAGAACGCATCGAGGCGCCGATCCGCTCGGCGACCGCATCGGCCTCGTCCGACCCGGTGGCGAACGCAAGCAGCTCGATCGGGCCCGCGGAAGGCTCCGGACGCCGGAACGCGCTCCGCGCTCGCAGGCGCTTGTCGATCCCCTCTCGCGCTTCGAGCCGCTCCGGGTCGTTGTGGGCGACAAGTCGATGGGCCGCGTCGAGGATCGCCTGCCTGCTCCGAAAGTTGTCGTTCAGGACCAGGCTCGCCGAGCGTGGGTACGCGGCGCGGAAGCCGAGGATGTTCGAGAGCGCGGCGCCGCGGAAGCGGTAGATGCTCTGGTCGTCGTCGCCGACCACGGTCACGTTCGCCCGTGGGCCACCGGCGAGCAGCTTCACGAGCTCGAATTGGGCATGGTTGGTGTCCTGGAACTCGTCGACCAGGATGTAGCGAAAGCGCCGACGCTCGGCGGCCAGCATGGCCGGATGGTCGCGCAGCAGCCGCAGCGCCAGGGTGACCTGGTCGCCGAAATCGAAGCGGTCCGTGCTGCGCATGAGCCGCTCGTAGGTCTCGTACGCCCCGGCCAGCTCCGACTGGAGCGCCGCCTCCTCGGCAAGCGCGGCATCCTCCGGGCTGGCCGCTGCACGCTCGGCCAGCGCGCGAGCCGCGGCCTGGTAGTCGGCCGGAGTCACATCCTCGTCCCGCGCTCGCGAGAAGAGCGTGGCCAGGGCACCAAGGAAGCGGGTCGGATCGCCGAGCGGGCGGTATCGGTCCAGCGGAAGCTCGAAGAGGTGCTCGCGCAGGAAGATGACCTGCTCGGCCCGCGAGAGGACCGTCGACCGGTCCGAGAGGCCAGCCTCGAGGGCGTGCTCGCGCAGGATCCGATCGCCGAAGGCGTGGAAGGTGCTGATCACCGAATCGGTGTAGCCGTACGGGACGAGGCGGTCGACACGCTCCTGCATCTCCGCGGCAGCCTTCTCGGTGAAGGTCAGGGCCAGGATCTCCGACGGTCGCGCCCGCTTTTCCGCGATGAGCCACGCGATGCGCCGGGTGAGGACCGTGGTCTTGCCGGTCCCAGCCCCGGCGACGATGAGCAGCGGGCCGTCGCCGAACGTCACCGCCCTGCGCTGGCGCGCTGTCAGGTCCGCCAGCAGCGGAGGCTGGAGTCGCAGGTGCGGGCGGACCGGTCGCGGCGGTGGCCGGTACAGCTCCTCGAAGATCGGGAGCTGGTCGGGGGACGGCACGACCGCTGGCATGAGCTCGATGGTAGCCGGTGGGGCATTCACCGGACGGTTATCGCCGGCTTATCGGACAGCTACGCTGTCGCGTTGGGAGCGTGCACGTCGGAACCGGAGGAGCGCCTCGGCATGGCGCCGCGAGGTCCGCAGCGCGTCGCGGACCCGCGGGACCGTCAGCGGCCCGTGGGCCGCAAGCTCGCCCATCCGCGCCAGGAGGTCGTCCAGCACCTCCCTGGGGTAGTCGATGCCGTCCCCGATGGCGACCAGCGCTCCGGACCTGCGCAGCTGGTCGACCACGCCCGGCGGAATGCCCAGGCGGGCGGCGATGCCCTCGACGCGCGGTGGCTGCGCACCGGTCTCGCGCAGCCCCGACAGCAGCCGTCTGACGCGCGCCTGCATCTGCGGATCCGCGATTGTCGGCTCGTGGTCCGCGAGCCGCACCCGGCGGCCGCCGATGACGACCTTCCCCGCGCCCGCGAGCCCCCCCAGCACGTCGACGAGCTCGGCATCTGAGGCGCCGCGCAGGCTGCCGCCTCCACGATGTCCGTCGGGCCGCCGCTCCCCCGGATCGGCGCGCACCTCGGCGAGGAGCGCATCGGTGCGGAGATCGGGCTTCAATGGCTCCCGGCGGTGGAGTCGGCGGAGCGCGGCCAGCAGGCGACGCTCGGCGAGCCGCCGCTGGCCAAGGTCCATCGGTCTGGAGGTCAGCGTGGACTCGGGACGGGCGTGGTGCCCTCGACCGCGATCTTGATCGCCTGCGCCTCCTCGGTCGAGAGCGCGTGTCGCGAGGCGCCGTTCTCGACAGGCTTGGCGAAGAGCCGCGTGTTCGCGCGCCCGTGGAGGCTGCTGAGCACGACCCCGTCCTTCCGGTCGTCGAGCAGCGCGATGGCGAAGCTCTGATCGGAGCCGGTGTCCTCGAAGGGGTTGAAACGGACCATGCCGATGTGCTGGAGGCTTCCCCGTGTCCTCTGCTCGAGGTACTGCAGCATCGTGTTCATGTCATCCATCCGCCCGACCACCTGTCGCACCGAGCCGATGTGCTGGTCGAGGATCTGCTGCAGGCTGCCACCCTCATCGCCGGCGAGCAGCGCGCGGTAGGCGCGACGCGTGCGACCCAGCCGGATCGACTGGATCAGGACGGCCACCAGCAGGATCACCAGGAACCCGGCCACGACCAGGAAGGCGATCGCAAGGTTGTCGGAGAAGACGCGGTTGAGGTCGGGCACGACCGCCGTCAGGCTGCGGGAATCGGCCGGTATACTACCGCCCCGTGAGCGCCCCTCGATGGTCGAGGGCGCGCCCGGAGACGAACCGGAGACCGATGGCGCGACGAACCAAGGCCCAGAGCCGCCAGGCACGACAGCGACGGACCAGCCAGCGCGCCGCGCAGCGCCCCGCGGGCCCGCGAGCGCCCTCGTCCGTCGCCTCGGAGAGCGCGGAGGCGGCCGATACCGGGTTCTCCACCAGGTCGACGAGCGGCGCCTCTCCGAGGTCCGCGACCGCCACTGCGGTCAGCCGGGCGACCGTCCCGGCCTCGCAGCGCGGATCGCGAGTGAACCCGCGACTCACCGTGGCGGGTCCGTCGCGGCTCAGCGAGCGCGCCATCGAGGAGTACCACTACGTGTCGCGCGACCTCCGCAACATCGGGATCCTGATCGCGGTGATGGTGGCGATCCTGATCGTGGCGGTCATCGCCTTCTCCGCCCTGGGGATCGGCAAGAACGCCTGACCGCCGCTGGCCCGTGGGGCGCTCGACCGGCGTTCAGGCGGGATCGAGTTCATCCACCCGGTTGCTGAGATGCGGCCGACGTGCCCTGGACCGCCGGGCTACCCAGACACCGGGCGCCACGGCCATCGAGGGTGATGCCCACCACCTACCGGACGCCTCCGGCCTCAAGCTCACGCTCGGATGTCGAGGCATCGGTCTCGAGCAGGTCGTCGAACAGGGCCCGGTAATGGACCATCCCCCGGCGAAGATCCTCGGTCTCGACGCCACCCGCCACGTCCTTCTCGGCGATCGCGTGGGCGGCCCGATACTCCTCGACGACGTGCGGGTGATCGACCGAGATGTCGGCCGCGCGCTGCTCGAAGTCGACCATCGGGTAGCCGCGGGCCCGCATGACGTCCTGGACCAGCCCATCGGCCTGCGAGATCGCCCCCGGCGGATCGTCGACGAACCGCGCCTGGGTCTCCTTCCAGCTCGCGAGGTACCGATCCCGCTCCTCGTTGGAGAGCTGCCGTATCTCGAGGCCCTCGACTCGCTTCTCCCGAGCCTCGAGCTCACGTTCGGCTTCCCGCTGGTCGCCGGTCGCCTCGACGGTGCGCTGGTACTCCGGTCCGTATCGCTCAGTCAGTCGCTCGGTGCGCCGCCGTTGCATCACGCTCCAGGCGACGATGCCGCCGACGACGACGATCGCCAGCAGGACGACGAGTCCTATCTGCACCGCGTTCATGTTTGCCTCCTCGCCTCTTGGCCAATGGCAAGGGACGTTGCACGCCGCGTGCCGCCGGGAATGCAGCGCCTGTCTAGCTCCCGATGCCCAGGCCGTCCAGAACGCGGTCCCACTCTTCGAATAGCACGAGGTGGCCGCGGTCGGGCAGCACGTGCAGCGCGGAGTTGGGAACCTGATCGGCAACCCACTTCCCGGCCTGCCAGCTGTCCTGCTCGCCAAACCACACCGTCGTCGGACACCGGATCTTGCCGAGGTCGAATGGCCAGCGCCCCATGCGCACGACGTTGTCCCGCGCCCACCCGGCCTGCCCCTGACGAAGGGCCTCCCGCACCGACGCCACGAGCACCGGCCCGAACTGATCGTCCAGGAAGCGCTGGTCGGCCGGGCCGAACTGGCTGCGCCAATAGGACAGAAAGGCCCCGTCGCCGAGCTCCAGCGCCGCCATGGACGGCAGGTCTGCCTCGGCCAGCAGGCGCTCTGCCTCGACATCGTCGACGCCGATCAGCGCCACCCCCCTCTGTTCGCCCTCGGTGAGCGAATCCCACCACGGTGCGTCCGGGACGAACGTGGCGGCGCCGCCACCGGTCGCGACGGCCGTGAGCCGTTCCGGCCGCAAGGCCGCGACGGCCAGGGCATGCGGCGCGCCCGACGACTGGCCTGCCACCGCGAACGTCTCGGCGTCGACGTGGTCGGCGACGGCGTACACGTCATCCACGACCGAAGCGAACGTGAACCGTGCGAAGCTCGAGCCACCATAGCCGGGACGGTCGAACGCCACCACCCGAACACCACGGGCTCGGGATCTGCCGTCCAGTCCGACGATGTCAAGGCGGCTCGACGGCGACCCGTGCAGATAGACGATCAATGGTCCGGCATCGGCTCCCGCCGTGTGCACTCGAAGGGTGCGCCCGCCGTCACGCTTCAGGTCGATATCGGTCACGTGCCTGGTCCTCTCTCGGAGCGAGCGGGCCCGTGCTCCCTGCGGGCGCGCCGGAGCCGCTGCAGCCGCTCCCCGATCTGCCGCTCCAACCCCTGGTCGGACGGCTCGTAGTAGACCTTCCCGATCAGCGCGTCGGGCAGATACTGCTGGTCCACATCCGCTTCCTCGAAGTCGTGGGGATACAGGTAGCCCTTGCCGTAGCCGTACTCGCGTGTGAGCCGGCGATGGGCCGACGGTCGCAAATGGAGCGGCACCGGAAGCCGGCCCTTCTCCTCCACGTCGGCCAATGCGGCAAAGTAACCGCCCCCGGCTCGATTGGACTTCGGCGCCGACGCGACGTAGGCGGCCGCCTGCGCGAGAGCGTACTGCGCCTCCGGCAGCCCGATCATCTCGACCGCCTGCATCGCGGCCACGGCGACCTGCAGCGCCCGCGGGTCGGCGTTGCCCACGTCCTCCGATGCCGCGATCACGATCCGGCGTGCGACGAAGGTCGGGTCCTCACCAGCCGCGATCATGCTCGCGCACCAGTAGAGCGCCGCGTCCGGGTCGTTGCCGCGCATCGACTTGATGAACGCCGATGCGGCCTCGTAGTGCTGGTCCCCGACGCGGTCGTAGGCGAGCAGCCGTTGCTGGCGGCCTCCGCCACGAGCTTTGCACCGATGGCGCGGCCCTGGTCGGTCACCGCCGCGGCGCTCTCGAGGATGTTGAGCGCCTGCCGTGCGTCTCCGCCCGACA
>Ga0070730_10001952_pt1 | contig 19207 bp, 14 predicted proteins | sample Coa_R1_3_FD_66447 | JGI IMG/M metagenome (GOLD analysis project Ga0070730, IMG submission 66447) | Surface soil microbial communities from Centralia Pennsylvania, which are recovering from an underground coalmine fire - Coalmine... | ecosystem: Environmental > Terrestrial > Soil > Unclassified ... | reverse complement strand
CCGCATTTTCGGCAGCGTCCCTGAGCTGCCAACTCCGCGCGCATAGCCGCTATTTTTTCGCATCGGGGACTTGGGATGCTGCCATTTTTTCGTGCATCTGTCTCAACTGTTCCGTGATCCTCTCCTGCTGCTCCTGTCGCTGCTTCTCCGTAACGTATGCTTCATCCGGATCGACGGGTGCAGTCAATTTGTCCCTGTCGAGTTTGAAGTCGATTCCCAGTTTCTCCATGATGATGGGCAGTACTTGATGGATCACTCTCATCCCAACGATCAACTCGTTCGTGTAGATGTCGGGGTGTATACCCTGACGCGGCCCGCCCTCTTCGGCAATGCAGCCTAGTTCCCCGGCAGAGTCCGTGACCAGCTTCATTACCTCGATCGGAATCGGAACCTTATCTTCAACGGCGGTCTGCTTCAGGATGTTGAGATTCTCTATGTATTCGTCCGTGATTTTCCTTTTGAAGTCTGTGAACCGAGCTTTTGACAGCGCCCCCGCGACACCCTCTTCGTAATCGACTTTGGCGGCGGCAAGGTAAAGTAGTCGGTTGTAAAGGTTGGCTATTGGGAAGTAGACAGGATCGTCAAGGTCGTTGTGACGGTCGACAACGTCCCAGACCCACCGAAAATTTGCATCGTAGAACGCATACACGTCACAGAACGATCCAAAGATTTCATAAATGAGGCCCGCGACCGGGACGGAGCTGATGGCCTCCCAGAACTCCTCCACGTCGGTCGAGTCAGCGTTATAGTGCGCTTCGATGTCATCGCCAAAATCCAGTTCAGCCGGGTAGGTTCTGGGCCACTCAACGCCCATCTCCTGCAGCACGTTGAATACAGACCCGCAGTTCTCGAACTCCTCATCGTATTCGTCGATGTCAGGTTGAGGATTGGATAGGATCGAAGACCCATAGCACATCTCTTCCTGAGCCATCTCGTCAGCCAGTCCACCCAAAAAGTGAATTAACCTTCTCCACTTTTTTGCCGCCTCGACCGAGCCGCACCCGAGTACGAAGTTCGGCGACATCATACCCATTTTGATGAGGGTGCGAATTTTGTCCTCTCTCTCGTCCGCCATCTTCTCGCCCTGCTTCCAGAGAGTAATTTGGGTTTCGGAGACTCCGACCTTCTTGGCGAGTTCCTTTTGCTTGCACTTCAATTCATTCAACGCGATCCCAATCAGCAAAGTGTTTTGCCTCGCGTCGTACTCATGCTTCGGCTTGGGCTCCGGGGCTGGCTTAGGATTGCTCATTTCCTGTGCTCCCGATATACTTTAGTACCGACATAGACATGTTACTAAATATCTTTAGTTGATGTAAACAGATATTACTAAATATTTTAGGCGGAACTAAAAAGAGCGGCACGCCAGAGTTGACCAGAATTTGTGGATTGATTTCTCGGGGCCGCTTGAGAGGTTTTAGTCGCGAGCACGAATTTGCACTGGCAAGTGTGCCGCCAGCGGAACGCCTGTACCCCCAGCGGAACACACAACTTAATCGCGAAATGGTGGATTATAACAGACTTGCGGCTTCCCCCGATGCAGAGCTTACCCGTCGGGCGAAGCATCCGCCCTTCATGCGCCTGATTCCGCATCGGCGGGATGCGCAAACCTGCTCTCATCCTGTATTCTCAGCAATCATATGGCGGCCGACTTTCCAGCCCGTATCAAGCAATCCCCCGTTCTCTGTGACGGGGCAATGGGGACCCTGCTCTACGCCAAAGGCGTCTTCATCAATCGTTCTTACGATGAACTGAACCTCTCGCAGCCCGATCTCATTCGTGGGATTCACCACGATTATTTGCAGGCCGGGGCAGAGATCATCGAAACCAATACTTTTGGTGCTAATTCCTTCCGCTTGGCGCGCCACAGCTTGGACGACAAAGTCCGGGACATTAACCGGGCAGGCGCTCGCCTCGCTCGCGAGGCCGCCAAGAGCTTCGATGTCTGGGTGGCGGGATCGGTTGGCCCACTGGGCACTAGGATCGAACCGTTGGGGAAAACCTCGTTTCAGGAGGCTCGCGATTCCTTCCGCCAGCAAATTGAGGCGCTGGTCGAAGGTGGGGTCGATCTGCTGATTCTAGAAACGTTCGGGTACCTGGAAGAGATTCATCAGGCGATCCTGGCTGCGAAAGAAGTCGCGCCGTCGTTACCGGTCGTAGCGCAAGTGACGATTGATGAGGATGGCAATTGCCTCGACGGCTCCGGTCCGGAGACTTTTACCCCAAAACTCGTGGAGTGGGGCGCCGACGTCATCGGCTGCAATTGCAGCGTCGGTCCAGTCGCGATGCTCGACGCGATGGAGCGGGTCCGGGCGGCCACAACTCTTCCGTTATCCGCGCAGCCCAACGCAGGAATTCCCCGGTCTGTGGATGGCAGAAATATCTATTTATGCTCGCCAGAATACATGGCGAGTTACGCTCGCAAGTTCGTGGCAGCGGGAGTCCGGCTCGTAGGCGGCTGTTGCGGAACCACTCCGGACCACATCCGCACAATGAAATCCGCCCTGCGGGTTGGGGAAGCGAGGGGGAAAGCTGCGGCTACTCATGTCAGCGGCGCACCTGCACCCAAAGCAACTGCGACAATACCACTCGAGAACCGCTCTCCACTGGGGGCAAAACTCGCCAACGGTGAGTTTGTCACGATGGTCGAGATCGTGCCGCCGAAAGGAATCGACATCGGGAAGGAGATTGAGGGCGCACGATTCCTGAAATCCGTTGGAGTGGATGCGGTCAATATACCCGACAGCCCGCGAGCCTCAGCCCGCATGAGTAACCAGGCGTTGTCGCTTCTGATCCAGCGGGAAGTTGGCATAGACACAATCCTGCACTACACCTGCCGCGACCGAAACGTACTTTGCATCCAGAGCGATTTGCTCGGGGCGGCTGCCGTCGGCATTCGGAACCTAATCTGTATTACCGGCGACCCGCCCAAGATGGGGAACTATCCCGATGCGACGGCAGTATTCGACGTCGACGCGATCGGGCTGGTGAACATCGTGCACAACCTGAATCGTGGGCTTGATTTGGGCGGCAATCCGATCGGAAATGGAACCGGATTCGTCATTGGCGTGGGAGCCAATCCGGGCCTGGCCGACATGGATGAAGAAATTCGCCGCTTCGAATTCAAGGTGGAAGCCGGAGCCGAATACGCTGTGACTCAGCCCGTGTTCGACCTGAGCTTGCTCGAGAATTTCTTGCGCCGGATCGAGCATTGCCGCATCCCTGTGATCGCCGGCATCTGGCCGCTGGTCAGCGTTCGGAATGCCGAATTCATGAAGAACGAACTGCGGGTTTCCGTGCCAGATTCGATTCTCGAACGGATGGCGCGAGCTCCGTCACCGGAAACCGCGCGCGCTGAAGGTGTCGCCATTGCCCGCGACATGCTGATGGCTTGTCGCCAGATGACGCAGGGCGCGCAGATCAGCGCTCCGTTGGGACGCTACAGCTCTGCCGTCGATGTGCTGGAGGCCCTCGGGGGCACTGATACCGCCGCTTCTGCGTAGATACTCCTATGTGATTTCAGGTTCCTGTACCCGCGATTATTCCTTCAACGACTACCAAAACGATTTTGTGAAACCGCATGCCGCTCCATCGCAGGACAGGCGCGGCCTCTTGCCGACTAGAGGGTTCCATTCCGGGAACTAACAACCGCGATTTTTTGTCGATTCATCGCGAATTCACTGGACATTCCCGCGCACTCGTTGCATTACAATAGTGAGACGGAGCGAAACCCCGTTGGCCAAATTTGAAGAGTGCCTCCAGCGACTGGAGAAAATTGTTCAGGAACTGGAAAAGGGAGAAGTCCCTTTGGAAAAGTCTCTAACACTCTTCGAAGAAGGCATGCAGCTCTCATCCGCTTGCCGGAAAGAGTTAGAGCAGGCGGAAGGAAAAGTCGAGGTCTTGCTGAAGAAAAACGGGAAGCTCCAGGCCGAACCCTTCGAGACGCCGACAGAAAAAGCGCCAGTGCGCCGGTGAGTATCCGCGACTCGAAGCCTTTCGTAGATGTCTGTGGTTGTGGTTTTCCCAGCCACCCCGCAGCCTTAGTCCAGCGTTAACGTGCGCCGTTGACGACGGTTGAATCTCGGGGGATGTATGGCTCAAAGTGTGGTTCTTCTCGAAAAAGATCCGGGCATCGCCCGGTCCCTAGCCGGTGGCCTTCGCCATCACTTCTTAGTACACGTCACCCGCTCGCGTGAAGAATTGCGGGATGACGTAGTCCGGACTCGTCCAGAAGCAATGGTACTCAACATCGAGTACTGGCACTTGAGGGATGTCGAAAGCCTGCACCAGGACTTTCCTCAAATCCCTATTGTGTGCACGCACCGCATTCCCGATGAAGAGATGTGGATGGCTGCTCTGGCGGCCGGTGCATGTGATGTGTGTCCCGCCGACGACGTCGGGAATGTTTTGACATCGGTTCTCCGGAGCACAGCGCCTTCGCGCAATGCTGCGGCATAAACAATTCCTAATCCACAAGGAAGCCCGCGAGGGCGTCTTTTTTCCTTCCTGGCTTGTTGTTCCGAGCCTGAGCAGAGCGAAGTGGGTGGATCTGCTTCTCTTTTCTCTTGCTATACTGCCCCGTCATGCTCAAAGAAACCCTGGAACAAGGGCAGCATCTGACCGATGCGGCGCTTGACCGCTTGATCCCGCTGGAAACGCAGCCTCCTGTCTCGATTCATAAGGCGATGCGGCACAGCGTCTTCGCTGGAGGCAAACGCCTCCGTCCCGTTCTCGCGATGGAGGCAGCCCGGATGGTGGCCGGTTCCCTTCCGGCCAGCGTCGAAGAGCTTGGCGCGGCGCTAGAGATGCTGCACACGTATTCGCTGATCCACGACGACCTTCCCGCCCTCGATAACGACGATCTGCGTCGCGGACGCCCCACCTGTCACAAAGTATTCGGCGAAGCCATCGCTATCCTGGCTGGTGATGCACTACAAACGCAGGCTTATGAAGTCCTCTCCCGATTAAAGTGCCCTTCTGAGGCTCGGGTCAAAATCATTGGGGAGATTGCGCGTGGAACCGGAACCGTGGATGGCATGATTGGAGGCCAGGTCGTAGACCTTGAGGCCGAACACACGCGGCCAACCCCCGAGATGCTCGAATATATACATCGATCGAAAACAGCCGCGCTGATTACCGCCAGCCTGGTGAGCGGCGGACTCTACGCCCAGGCAAAAGACAATGAAGTGGGCAGGCTCCGTGCTTTCGGATTGGCGATCGGGCTTGCATTTCAGATCGTGGATGACGTGCTTGACGTGACGCAGACCTCCGAACAATTGGGAAAGACCGCGGGTAAAGATACAGCTTCGGAGAAGGCTACCTATCCGGCTCTCTTTGGCGTCGACGCCTCGGTTCGCAAAGCGGATGCATTGGTGAATGATGCCTGCGCGGAGCTGGACATTTTCGGCGAGCGGGCGGGAACGCTCAAAGAGTTGGCAAGGTTCCTTGTGGAAAGAAAGAAATAACCAAGGCTCGCAGTTCTTAGAACCATGTATTCGGCCGAACTACTCGATCATTTTCGGAATCCTCGCAATGTTGGCGACATTGCAGACGCTGATGCGACTGCTCAAATCGAGAACCCCGGTTGTGGCGACGTGATTCGTCTGAGCCTGAAACTCGATGGCAGTCGAATCGTGGATGTCCGGTTCAAGGCGAAGGGATGCGTACCCGCGATGGCGTGTGCATCGGCACTCACTCAGCTAGTTCGAGGCAGGACGGTACAAGATGCAAAACTGATAGGGCGAGAGGATGTGGCCTCCATCGTTGGTGGACTCCCCACCGCCTCGGCCCACGCAGCACAAATTGCACTCGATGCCCTCGCTGCCGCGCTGGCTCAAATCACGAACAAATAACCGCAATTATTCAGACGGCCAAAGCTGGGGGCATGCACTTTAACGTCCCCTTTCAAGATCAGCCCTGCATCTCAGGGCAAGTGACTCAGATAGCAAGGCCCACTCTGACTCTGCACCGGGGGAGTTGGAGGTGTCATCCAGGGTGGGAAATTGAAGTCGAAGAACTGCGTCATATCCGTCTGGATCGCGTCCCTTTTTGTAAGCGGCGCCAGGTTAAATCGACTTTCAATCAGCTTAAGGATCGCGGTATGGTCTGCGAGTTTGTGATCCACATAATGCTTTCGGGAGTACGGGGAAATGACCGTAATCGGAACGCGATATCCGGTATACGTGAAGTCACAATTTGGGCCTTTATTTCCGGTGCAGATATCCCCCGGCTCCAGATCGACGGGATGAGTGAAGGTATCGGGGGCGATCGTCTTTTGAGCGGGCACGTGATCATAAAGTCCACCGGCTTCATCGTACGTCAGGATGAAGACCGAGTCCTTCCATGAAACGCTGTTCATCAGAGGATTGATCAGCGAGGAAACAAAATTGGCTCCTGCCTGGATGTCCACCGGGTACTTATCGGAGTCAGACCCATGTTCGTCCAGGCTGGCCCCGGAAGCAGGTTCGATCAGGGCAACCTGGGGCAACGTTCCGTTCTGCACATCGGAGAGGTAATCCGGGATCGTGGCAAGGTTATTGGGATAGCTCTGCACAATGGTTTGTCCAAACGTAAAATTCACCATGTAACTCAAGGTGAGAAGACAGGCAGGAGTGGGATTGGTCGAGCAGGGCGTGTAATCCGTATCGACGTAAATCTTCCAGCTGATGCCTGCATTCTGCAGTTCTTGAAAGATGGTTGTGGCCGTGAGCAGGTTCTGGTCCTTTGGGTTACTCCCCACTGGATACGCGTAACCTTGCGAGGTCGCTGCCAGCATGTATTCGCGGTTGGGAGAGGTGCGGGTCATCGCCGGAGCGAACCATCGGTCGGAAATCGCAAACTGCGAGGCCATATAGTAGTAGTAGTTCAAGTCGGTATCGTCGTAATACCCCATGACGCGCCGTCCGAGCGTGTCAAAGAAAGGCGGCTGGTTATTGCGCGCGTCGTGAGCCGCGGTGTAGACGTAGCCGTCCAGGGTGGGGGTCGCAGAGATCGGTTCAAGCCGGTTCCAATCCTGGTGCCCCTCGTTCCACGATGGGCTGGGATTCTCGATGCATTGAGTGAGCAGGTGAACGGACTTAACGCTCGGACTACTGCTGTCCACGGTGCAGTCGGCGGGTGGAGGGTATGCGGGGTCGCATCCCGGATTGGTAGGCGCTGGGCCGCGGAGCGGCGGGATGCCGGAAATTGGATTGAATTGCGGCAGCCCATCGAACGACGCATCCGAAAAACCGTTGTTCCTCCAGTATTGCCGCAACGCCCCGAAGTAGTGGTCGAGGCCACGATTTTCCTGTGCCATGAAGATGATGTGATTGAGCACGTTCACGGTCTGCGAGACGTTGAAGGTTGCGGTTGCGGCAGTATCTGCATTCATCGTAACGGAACATTGATGGAGGCCGCTGCAGGCGCCGCTCCAGCCGTCAAAAAACGCTCCCTGCCCTGCAGTTGCGGTCAACTTGACGAGCGTTCCAGCTGCGAATGACGCAGAACATGTAGTACCGCAGCTAATGCCAGCCGGGCTGCTGGTGACCGTGCCGGTGCTGCTTCCCGCCAAGGTTACGGTGAGGGTGTAGGTGGTCGGTGCGACATTGGGTGCCTCCTGCGCACTCGCCACAGCGCTTACGAACACCGCTGCACTAAACGTCGCCAAGAACACGGATTTAGTAAACTTCTGGCGCCCACTTTGATTCGGCATGCTCACAAATCCCCCCATACACTGGCAAACCTTGTCGATGCGGACATACAGTTGCCGAAAAACGCCTTTTGGTTGCAGAAATCCTGTCAATCCCAGACTTGAATGCCTGTAATGCCGCGATGGCTTGGCTTAAGATGGATTTATGGTGGCGAGTTACTCTCCGAGGCGCATTGCGTCCCTGCAGCCCAGCGCGACCGTCATTCTCGACGCGATTGGAGCGCTCGACAGCCTGGTCGCATGCACCCGGTACTGCGCCCACGTGGTGCCTGCGGTGATGGATGGAAAGCGCATGATCCTTGCAGACTCCTGGACCGCAGACACCCAGCAGATCATCCGCGCGAAACCGGACCTTGTTATCGCCGCCGTTCCCTATCAGGAGAAGGCCGTGTCAGAGATCCTCCGGGCGGGAAAGCGGTTCCTGGGGCTGGCACCTAAGACCCTGGAGGACATCTACACCGATATCGCAACGATTGCCGGAGTCGTTGGGAGACACCAAGAGGGCAAGGTTGTGGTTGACGCAATGCAAAAAGGGATTGAGCGAATCAGGAGTAGGGTCAATTGCTCTACCCGGCCGCGAGTTTTCTGCGAAGAATGGGGCAAGCCGATCATCTCATCGCAGATGTGGGTTGCGGAGCTGGTCGAAGCGTTAGGGGGAGAATATGTAGTTGAGCCGGGAGTAAGAACTTCTGCCGAGGTTATTCGTGGCGTCGATCCGGATGTAATCGTGGCCGCCTGGTGCGGCGCGGGAGACCGCGTACCGCTGGGAAAGATCATTGTCGAGCGAGGTTGGCAGGAAACATCCGCCGCTCGATCGGGCCGCGTCTTTTGCATTCGCGACGAATATCTGAATACACCCGCGCCTACTCTACTGCAGGGCTTAGACGCACTGGCATGGGCGATTCACCCGGAAACTTTCCCGCGCACGAAAGGAATCCGGCAGATTACCGCGGTTCCGGCGTCTGCGGGCTAAAACGCATGTTCCTGAGTTAAGATTTCATCAATGCCCGTTACTGCCCGCATCGAAGAAATACGCAACGACGTCATTAGTCTAGCGGACGCGTCCCAGAGCGCTCAGGAACTGATGCAGAAGATGGCAAAGCTTCTCCACCATCGTATGTTGAAGTACAACTGGGTCGGGTTCTACATGCTGGAACCTGGGGCGCAGCCTCCAGTGCTGGTTCTTGGGGCTTTCGAAGGGGCGATGACGCCGCACACCCGCATTCCGCTCAACCAGGGCATTTGCGGAGCAGCGGCTTCTAGCGGACAGACCGTGGTCGTTGACGACGTCAGTCGCGATACCCGATATCTTGCCTGTTCACTCGAAACGAAGTCTGAAATTGTCGTGCCGATTTTTGCTCACGGGCGTGTTGTGGGCGAGCTCGACATCGACAGCCACTTCCCTGCCGCGTTTACTTCCGAGCACAAAGATCTCGTGCAGCACTGCGCCATGCTGGTAGGCAAGAAGCTGGAATCATCTCCGGCATGAGAGTCGAAAAAGGCAGAGTCCGCGCTCCGGAGATCGGGCGAGTATGGCTAAACTCGCCACCGCTGAGCTTTCGCCAGTTGCGTGGCCGTGCCGTACTGGTCGATTTTTGGGATTACACCTGCGTCAATTGCATCCGCACGCTGCCGTATGTGCAGGCGTGGCACGAGCGCTACCGCGACAAGGGACTGACAGTCATCGGTGTGCACACACCAGAGTTCACCTTCGCGCAATACGAATCGAACGTGGAGCGGGGAATCCGCGAATTCGGGCTCACGTATCCGATCGTAATCGACAGCAACCGTGAGATCTTCAAAGCGTTTGCCAACCGCTACTGGCCAACAAAGTACCTGCTCGATCAGGAGGGTTATCTCCGTTACGGACACTTTGGCGAGGGCGGATACGGTGAGTGTGAGCAGGCGATTCAAGAATTGCTTCGTGAGATTAACCCAGCTGTGGACCTGCCTTCGCTGATGGAGCCGATGCGCGAGGAAGATCACCTGGGCGCGGTCTGCCATCGTGCGACGGGCGAACTTTATCTCGGGAACCGGCGCGGGCGCATCGGCAATGAAGGGGGCTTTAAGGAAGATCAGATTGCCGATTACGCCTTCGCCGGCACCATGGAAGAGAACTTCTTCTACGCCGATGGGCGCTGGGCCTCGACCGCAGAATATTTCGAGGCTGTGGAAGACGGGCCGCACACTTTGCGGTTGAAATATGAAGCTGCCGCCGTAAACTTGGTCATGGCGTGCCCGCATGCTCCGTCCGGCGAGGTCGAAATTCTCCAGGACGGCAAGCCGCTAAGCCTCCAACAGGCGACTCGAGACACCCGGTTCCGGAGCGGTGCCGGAGGGACAGAACAAAGCTACATGGTTGTCGATTCGGCGCGCATGTACTTTCTCGTGGACAACCGCGAATTCGGCTCGCACGAACTCGTATTGCGCTGTTCCGCCGGTATCGCTGCATTCGCGTTCACCTTTACTAGTTGCGTCGATCCGGTAGCCAGTGCGCTGCAGGCGGCGAGTCCTGCCCGGCCATGAAACGCGTGGTCGCGGGTCTCATCTTGAAGGACGGAAAACTGCTTGTGTGCCAGCGTACGCGGCACCAAACAATGCCGCTCAAATGGGAATTTCCGGGTGGAAAGATCGAGGAAGGGGAGCAGCCGCGAGACGCCCTTCGCCGCGAATTAGATGAAGAACTGGGAATCGTTGCCATCGTCGGAGACGAACTCGCGCGCATTCAGCACGAATATCCCAATGGTGGCATGGTAGAGCTGCGCTTTTTCATCGTGCGGGACTTCCAGGGGGAAATCGAAAATCGAATCTTTCGCGATATCCAGTGGGCCGTACCCCAAGACCTGCCCAAGTTCGACTTCCTTGAGGCTGACCTTTCGTTGGTGAATGATCTGGCCGCAGGAAAACTGCTTTAGGGTTGTTCGGCGCGAAACTCAGCTTCCTCCGCCAGCTATCGAAGCGTACATCCACGCCGCCGATAAGCCGATCACGATAACTGTCGTCGCCCAGGCGATCACGTTAAACAGGCGCGAGTTCGTGTATTCGCCCATCAATTCCTTCTTATTCACCAGAATGAGCATGAAGATGAGCACGAACGGAAGCACGATGCCGTTGAGCACCTGGGACCAGATCACAATTCTGACGAGTTGCTCGGAAGGTATGACAAGCACCAAAGCTCCACCCGCAATGATCAGGAATGTATAGAGCCAGTAGAAGAATGGCGCTTCGCTAAACCTCATTCCCACGCCCGACTCAAAACCAAGCCCTTCGCAAACGGTGTACGCCGTAGATAAAGGCAGAATGGAAGCCGCGAACAGCGAGGCGTTGAACAAACCCACGGCAAAAAGGATGTACGCGTAGTCGCCGGCCAGCGGCTTCAACGCCTGGGCGGCGTCAGCAGCGAATTTGATGTCGCGAAACCCGTGAACATAAAGAGTGGCGGCGCAGGCCACGATGATGAACCATGCCACCACGTCGGTGAAGATGCAGCCGGTCACAACGTCGAGCATGGAAGCCTTGTATTGGCGGCGGGTGACGCCCTTCTCCACGATGGAAGCCTGAAGATAGAACTGCATCCAGGGCGCAATGGTTGTTCCCACAACTCCGATGACCATGAACAGATATGCCTGGTCGCGAAACGCCTTCAGGTCGGGCGGTTTGAAGGTCGCGATGGTGGCGCTTTCCCACGCCGGGTGCGCCAGAATGCCCGCGAAGATGTATGTAATGTAGAAAAAGGACGCCGCTAAGAAGACTTTTTCGACACTCTTGTACTGGCCCTTGACGACGATCAGCCAGACGATCACGGCGCAGATCGGGACGGTGTAAATGCGGGGCAGGCCGAACAGCTCTAAGCTGGTAGCGATGCCAATGAACTCGGTGACCACGTTGCCGAAATTGATGACTAGAATTCCGAGCATCATCAAAAAAGTGATGCGCAGTCCGAATTCTTCGCGGATCAGATCGCTGAGGCCTTTGCCGGTAACTGCGCCCATGCGGGCGCACATCTCCTGCACCACGATCAGAGCGAGCGTGATCGGGATCAGACTCCATAGCAGAAGATGTCCGAATTGCGCCCCGGCCTGGGAATAGGTCAGGATGCCGCCGGCATCATTGTCGACGTTTGCGGTGATGAACCCTGGCCCAACTACGGCGAAGAACAGCAGGATCCGGGTCTTCCAGCGTCTCAGAAACCTCATGCGCACATTTCACTGACATAGGATGGTGCGATTTAGCAGCGACAACGACGCCACAGGATAAATGCAGGTTGGGAATTCGGCCAAACGAAAAGTGCGAGGGAGAAAGAAAATTCGGCGTTAGGTATTAGGTGTCCGGTATTAGGTGTTCGGGCTTCTGCGCTTACCGAGGGTTGCTCGCCCCCTGTGAGACCCCAGAGCCTAACACCCAAAACCTAAGACCCAAGGCCTGCTCACAGTTTTGCGCGCAGCATGCTGATCACGTCGTCGGAGGTGACGACCCCGGTCAGCTTATTGTGCTCATCCACGACCGGCAGAGTCTGCAGATTGTATTTGTCGAACAGCTCGGCGACCTCGTTTTCCCCTGCTCGCTCGTGTACTAGAACCAGTGGCTCCTGGGCTAGTGACAGCATCGGGTCGTTGATTTTTGCCAACACGAGCCGAGGCAGGGGAACCGCGGCGACCAGCGTACCGTTGGAGTCGACCAGATAAATCGTGCTGACGACCTCCACGCCGCCTTCGAATTCCCGCAAGGAATCGATGGCATTCTGGACGGTCGCGCTCATGGGCAGAGCCAGGAACTCGGTAGTCATGCGGCCGGCAGCAGTTTCTTCTTTGTGCTCCAGCAGCTCGACCACATCCTGCTGCGCCTCGGGCTCCATCTGAACGAGGATTTGCTCGGTCCGGTCCTCCGGCAACTCGGCGAGCAGGTCAGCGGCGGCATCTGGATTCATCTCCTCAACGATGTCGGCCGCGCGGTCCGAGTCGAGCGATTCCACGATAGCCTTCTGAACCCTGGGCTCCACTTCCGCCAAAGCCTCGGCGGCCGTTTCTTCGTCGAGGGTCTCGAACACTGCTTCGCGCTCGTCCGGAGCAAGTTCCTCGACAATATCGGCAATGTCTGCGGGATGGAGCTTGGCCAGTCCTTCGTGGGAAATCTTGAGCTTGACGCGGCGTGCCGGGTCGGTCTCGATGACATCGACAAAGTTCCAGGGGATGTTGCGGGGCGGTATCTTGCCGAGCAACGCGTGCAACGCGGTCCTCGGCGCAATCCCGCGCAGCAGACGACGAATGGCTCCGCGCGCTCCCACGTCGACGGAGTGCACACGCAGGATCTTTTCTTTCGCAGCCTCGAATTCAAGATCAACGTCGTTGACGCGGACTACTTTTCGTCCGTTGACGTCGATCACCTGCTGGTCGAGGAGATCTCGTTCCAGGAGGAACAATCCCTCGGTGCCATTAGCAGCCTGCCATTCTCCGACCGCAGTGCTCGCCCGGATCCCGTCGTTGATGGCCGAAATCGAGGTACAGGGCAGCACGCGATTGCCAGACTTTGTTTTGACGATAAGCGACGCGACCCGGGAGCGGTCAGGCGCAAGGGTAAGTTCGCGCACCCGTCCTGCCACGCCAGACGGATCGTAGACCGTGGCGCCCAGCAATTCGCTAAGGGCCAGTGACATCATTCCGCCTAGAGAATAACTTGGTCAGCCGCTATTCGGAACCAAAATCTGCTCGGAAAGGCCTTGCGCTCTCGGCTTTCGGCGTCGGGAAGCGATGCAAAAGACAAGCGGAAGGCTGAAGTCGGCCGTCGAAGCCCTCTATAATGACAACGTGCGCCTGATCTTCGATATCTTCGGCCAGACCCTTAAGACTCTTTGGGCCCATAAGCTGCGCTCGTTCCTCACTATGTTCGGGGTAGCGTGGGGGGTCGGTTCGCTGCTCTTGCTGGTGGGCCTGGGCGAAGGTTTTCGTTCCGGAAACCGCAAACAGTTCGACTCTATTGGTGAGAATGTAATGTTCATCTGGTCGGGGCGGGCTCCCATGATGCAGGGCAGCTTCACCGCCTTACGCCAGTACTACCTGACAGTCAGGGATTATGAAGCGATTGTGCGCGATTGCCGCAGCGTGCGAGTTGCGGCGCCGGTAATCGGACGCAGTGATATCCGCGCCGTCAGTGACTTCTATCAGGCCAGCGGGCGTATTAACGGCGTTCCTTCATTCATCAGTGACATTCGTTACCTGCCGATTAATGAGGGCCGCTGGTTGAACACCATGGATGACGCTCAGAAACGCGCCGTGATCGTGATCGGAGACGAGACTCGCAAGACGCTGTTCCTTGGGAGGCCTGCAGTGGGAAGCACGATCCTCCTCAATGGAATCCGCTTTGAGGTAGTCGGCACACTGCGGCGCATCGGCCACGGCGACAACATGAACCAGAATCTGCAGAGCTACATTCCCTTCAGCACGATGCATGAATACTTCCCGCCGATTAACGCCGGGGAAGCCCCGGATGTAATCTCTTTTATCAATTACCAGCCCGTGTCGCGGGCCCTGCACGAAACAGCGAAGCAAGAAGTTCACAGGGTTATCGCGAAGAACCATGGCTTCGACCCGAAGAATCCCGACTCGTTCGACGAATGGGATACCATCAAGACCGTCGATCAGATCGGCAAGATCTTCGATGCCATGAACACTTTCCTTGGGGCGGTGGGTCTGGTTACATTGACCTTGGGGGCAATCGGGATCATCAATATCATGCTGGTAGCCGTTGCCGACCGGACGCGTGAGATTGGATTGCGCAAAGCAATCGGCGCCACCAACGGCAGCATCATGTTCCAGTTTTTTGTGGAGGGGGCGTTCTTGACTGTGCTCAGCGGGGGCATTGGCATTGCCGGAGCGGCCGGGATCATGCACGCGCTATCGGGAGTTGACATGGGCAACTTCGATCCTCCGAAGCTGGTCGCCTCCACCGCGGCCTTAGCCGTGATCTCGCTGACCGTCGCCGGAGTCGCGGCCGGCCTCTATCCAGCGCGCCGCGCGGCGTTGCTCGCTCCAGTAGAGGCGCTGCGCCGGGAATAATTCTATGAGTGAAGTGCAAGATGACATCCTGCAACTCGGGGAGGCAGGGCACATCCCGGAAACGGCAGTGAAGGTGCCGGCGCGCCGTTCCAAGGGCCAAGGGCCTTCAATCGTCGTCACCGCATACCGTGACTTGCTGCAGCAAGCGGTGTCGGCGATGCAGCACGACCTGCGGCGCACGTTGCTGACCATGGCAGGCATGGCTTGGGGCATCGCCACAGTCGTCCTTCTTCTCGCCTATGGCAATGGTTTTGGACAGGCTATCACGAACATTTTCGAGAGCTTTGGAGCCACCGCTGTTGGCGTTTTCCCGGGGCGCACTTCCATGCAGGCGGGTGGCAACAAAGCCGGGGTGCTGATCCGCTTCACCAACGACGACATCGAATTGGTCCGCAATAATGTGCCGCTCTCCCGCAATGTGTCTCGAATGGTAGATAAGGACTCCACCGTGCAGAACGAGAATCGCTCGTTCACGTTCCCGGTAGTGGGGGTTGATCCCTCGGTCCAGGACATTTGGAATCTCGATGTGGCGGAGGGGCGCTTCATCAACGATGCCGACAACATGCAGCACGGACTTTACGCGGTCATCTGCTCGGAGGCGCGGGACAAGCTTTTCTCCGGGATGAATGCAGTAGGTGAAACTATCCGCATCGATGGCGTTAGCTTCCAGGTTGTTGGTGTTCTCAAGCCTCGCATGCAGGAGGGCGAGAATGACATCAATCGGCAGGTTTACGTCCCCTTCAACTCGATGGACGTAATTAAAGACACTCACTACCTCGACGGGATTTGGCTCGACTCGGCTGGGCTCGATCACACCAAGATGGCGAAATCGATCAAGGAAAGTTTGGCCGCCGCCCACAATTTCAAAGCCGATGATCCCCGTGCGGTTTTCGTATTCGATGCGCAAAAGCAGCTCTCGCAGTTTGGCATCATGACGGCGATGCTAAAGATTTTGCTGGGCGTAATTGGGACCGTAACACTGAGCATCGGGGGTATTGGGTTGATGAACATCATGCTGGTCTCGGTGACGCAACGTACGCGCGAGATCGGTGTCGAAAAAGCTTTGGGTGCGCGCAGGCGGGACATTCTGTTTCAATTCCTGGCGGAGTCGATGGTCATCACCGCGATCGGCGGTGTGCTGGGCATCATGCTGTCGTACATTGTGTCGGTGTCGGTGGGGCGCTTGACCCTTTATAGCGCGATGGCGAAGCACGCGGAGGCGGGGGACATCAGGCTGGTCGTTTCACCTGCGATTTTGCTGGTCGCGACAATTATTCTTGGGGTTGTGGGCGTTATCAGTGGAATGGTTCCTGCCATGCGCGCCGCGAATCTCGATCCGATTGAGGCGCTGAGATACGAATAACGAACTCACCACACAGGACACAGGGTGCACAGAGAATGGAAACGCTGTGTTCCTGTGCCCTCTGTGGCTCTGAATTGGTGAGTCATGTCTGAGGACATTCTCTCCCGGCAACCACCGCCCGCCGATCGGCGGCTCACCTACGGATTCGATTCAAACCAGTTTCTCGACCTGAGGTTGCCTGCTGGAAGAAAAGAGCGCTCGCCGCTGCTCATACATATCCATGGCGGCTACTGGCGCGCGAAATACAATCTGGATCATGCCGGACACCTATGCGCGGCTTTCACGGCGAAAGGACTGACGACGGCGAACCTGGAATACCGCCGCGTGGGCGACGACGGCGGGGCATGGCCCGGCACCTTTGCGGATATCCGGGCCGCTTACCAGTTCCTGCTCCACAAGGGCCAGACCTACAACTTCGACTCACAAAAGATTGTGGCGATGGGCCACTCTGCCGGAGGGCAACTGGCGCTGTGCCTTGCCGCACACGAACCGAGTGTGACCCGGGTCATCTCACTGGCCGGGGTTGTCGATTTGCGGCGGGCGTACGAGCTTCACCTTAGCAATGATGCCGTCGTCGAGTTTCTGCGTGGCACGCCGACTGAAGTGCCGGACCATTATCGCGAAGCCGATCCCATGCAGCTTTCAATCCACGCAAGGCAGTGGCTGATTCACGGGAAAAGCGATGACGTCGTGCCTCCGGCATTCAGCCATGACTACGTTGTCGCCAAGAAGAGGCTTACGGGAAATAAGAAGGAAGACGCCGACCTGCTCGAGATCCCTGATGCAGATCACTTTGACGTGATCGACCCACGTTCGACCGCGTGGAAACAGGTCGAGACGACTGTGCTTCAGCTCTTGGCCTAGGCCGGAACCGTAACCGCGACAGAAGTTCCCAAGCCCCGCAAAGTCGGCGACGCTTGGGGCATCCCAGCAACCACTCTCACGAGAATCTCGACAAAACGATCGCCTTCATCCTGCGTGTTGAAGCGGCCAAGGCTGATGCGAATCAATCCACGCGCGCGTCCGGCATCGCTGCCCATCGCAAGCAGCACATAGGAAGGCTCGCCTGCGTGATGCGCGCTACAGGCGCTTCCAGCGGAAACGGCGACACCGGCCGCGTCGAGGGCCGAGAGAATCTTTCCGACTTCCCTCTCCTGGCCGCGGAAGCCAACACTCAGGTGTCCCGGCAAACGTTGCGTCGGATGTCCAAAGACATAAAATTGCGGCAACCGCCGACTGAGTTCACTGGCGATGTGCTCCCGTAGCACCGCGAGCCGTGCCGCCTCCTCAACTAATGCATGTTGGGCGATCGCCGCTGCGGCGCCAAAGCCCACGATTCCGGCTACATTCTCGGTAGCAGAGCGCAGCCCGCGTTCCTGACCTCCGCCGAAAACAATGGGAAACAAGTCCACACCATTACGGACATAGAGAGCTCCGGCCCCTTTCGGACCGTGCAACTTATGCGCCGAGAGTGAAAGTAGATCGATATTCAGATGGTCCACATCGAGAGGGATCTTTCCTCCGGCCTGGACCGCGTCAGTATGGAACAGCACTCCATGCAGCTTCGTCAGATGAGCCAACTCTTCGATCGGCTGGAGCGTGCCTACTACGTTGTTTGCAGCCATGATCGAGACCAGTGTCACGTTGGATTGCAGCGCTCGCAGCAAGCTGTCCGGACGCACGATGCCGTCGGCGTTAACGGAAAGATGCGTGATCTTCGTGCCAGAGGAAGCGAGAAACCGGCAGGTCTCGAGGATTGCGGCGTGCTCGATGGAGGTCGTCACAATGTGGCCGGGCTTGCCGCCGGTGCGTACTGCACCGATGAGTGCGAGGTTGTCGGCCTCGGTACCACTGGCGGTGAAGATAATTTCCTCTGGCTGAGCGCCGATAAGCGCTGCCACTTGCGCACGTGCCGTCTCAACAGCCCGGCGCGCGATGCAGCCCTCGTGATGCGCGCTCGACGGATTCCCGAATGCTCCGCCCAGGAATGGAGCCATAGCGTCAAGCACGCGAGGATCGAGCGGCGTGGTGGCGGAATGATCGAAATAAATTCTAGACGGCATGAGTTGTTCTCCAGCGGCTGCGCTCGGGCTGCGCGCCAAAAACAGGAATGCCTCATCCGGGATTGAGGGGATGAGGCAAATGCTCACCGACATCTCATGTCCCCCGCGAACCGGGCGGGAATTGGCACCATGTGATCAGGCTGGTTCCTGATCCGGTTGTCGTGGCTTCTGTGGGCCCGTTACCCTCAGCCACTCTGCATGAGACTACGGAACGTTCCGGCACGAATGACGGAACTTTTGACGATAAAGTGCCGCGAACGGGATGTCAAGGAATATTGCTCCGCCGGAATGGTTGCAGTGGTGTCTGACCAGCAAAAAACAGATTCCTCGCCTTCGGCTCGGAATGGAAAGGTCGGGTGCGGCTCTGACAACAAGGCACAAGGCTCGTCATTTCGAGCGAAGCGGGAAATCTGCTGTTTGCTAGCTCGACGCAAGATCCTGCTTCGGGGCATGGTGCCTCCGCGCCCAGAAGAAGTAGATGGGAATTCCAGCCACGATGAACGCCAATCCCGCAAGCGACGGCACCGGCCTTGTCACCAGCATATTGCCCAAAAACCAGGCAGTGATCGCGAGGAAAAAGATGGCTGTTACGGGGTACCCCCACATTCGATAGGAACGCTCAACATCGGGACGCTTTATCCGCAGTACTATCACTCCCGCTACCATAGCTGCGTACGAAAGCCAAAGGGCGAACATGGCATAGTCGAGGAGTGACTCAAAAGATCCGGTAATCAAGAGCACCGCTGCCCAGATCCCTTGCGCAATGATCGCGAAACTAGGTGTTTGATGAAGCGGATGCACGCTCGCGAATTTGCGGAAGAACAGGCCATCCCGGGCCTGCGCAAAATAAATACGCGGACTGGTTAGAAAACAACCATTGAGCGTACCAATGATGGACATCAAAATAACCAACGACACTAGCTTGCCTCCGCCGCTACCCATCACTCGTTCGGCAACGGCGGCACCGACGTGCTCGCTGGAGGCTATTTCCGGAATCGACAGAACGCGCATGTAGGCCACATTCGCGAGCAGGTAGATAACG
>Ga0070730_10001950_pt1 | contig 19208 bp, 13 predicted proteins | sample Coa_R1_3_FD_66447 | JGI IMG/M metagenome (GOLD analysis project Ga0070730, IMG submission 66447) | Surface soil microbial communities from Centralia Pennsylvania, which are recovering from an underground coalmine fire - Coalmine... | ecosystem: Environmental > Terrestrial > Soil > Unclassified ... | reverse complement strand
GGACAGCCGAAGGGTTGCGTTCACCTGCAGCATGACATGGTCGTCAGCGTAGAGCGCTATGCGAAGGTGATCCTGAAGATTTCAGAAGACGACCGCTTCTTCAGCGTCGCCAAGCTGTTTTTCGCGTATGGGCTGGGAAACGGACTCTACTTCCCGCTGTCCGTTGGCGCGACCAGCATCCTGCTGCCCGGACCTCCGCGGCCGCAGAGTGTGTTTGAAGCGATTGAGAAGCACCGGCCGACGCTGTTCTTTTCTGTTCCTTCGAACTACGTCAAGCTGCTGGCGCATCCCGCGGGGGAGCGAGAGTTCGACCTCTCCTGCGTTCGGCATGGCATCTCCGCCGGAGAGGCCTTGCCCGCTTCGGTGTTTCATCGTTTCAAGGAGCGTTTCGGCGTCGAGATCCTCGACGCGATCGGCTCGACCGAAGCCTTGCACATGATGATTTCCAATGCGCCCGGCGAGGTCCGGCCCGGCTCGAGCGGCAAGATCCTTCCCGGGTTCGAAGCAAAGATCGTCGACGACAACGATCAGCCGGTCGCTCCGGGAGAAGTCGGCAATCTGCTGGTCAGCGCCGACTCGACCTGCGCCTACTACTGGAGCGAGCACGAAAAAACCAAAAGCACAATCGCCGGCCCGTGGCTGCGGACGGGCGATAAATATCATCAGGACGAGGATGGTTATTTCTGGTACGACGGGCGCTCCGACGACATGCTGAAAGTGAGCGGCGTGTGGGTGAGCCCAATCGAGATCGAGCGCGTGCTCAGCGAACATCCGGCGGTGCAGGAGGTGGCGGTCGTCTTCCGCAAGGACGCGGATGAGCTTCCGAAGCCGCTGGCCTGCGTCGTACTTCGCGACGGAACGAATGGCGGTGCGCAGCTAGCTCGCGAGCTCCAGGAATTTGTGCTGGAACGCTTACCGATTTACAAACGTCCGCATTGGGTGGAGTTTCTGCCGGAGCTTCCGAAAACCGCGACGGGGAAGGTGCAACGGTTCAAGCTGCGAAATGCGTTCGCTGAAGGCCGCGGATGAGAGTGAGGGCTTAGAGGCCTTTGCCCTTGGCCTGCTGAAGAAGCCGAATCACCAGGAAGGGCAGGAAAATGGCGGCAACCAGGCCAAGATAGGTATGGGCGAGGATCTCTTCGCCGATGCGCGACTGCAGATTGGGCAAGTCCAATGAGATCGTGTGGTGCACAGCACTCTGCAACAGAAGGCTAAGCCCGCCTACCACCAGCAGAGGCAGAGATCCCAGGCAAGCTGCCGCGACCGGCCCGGGTTTCGCTGAGAGCAGATGAGCCACCCGGAAGTATAAGCAACCATCCAACAACAAGGTGACTGCCATCATGACCGGAATGAGTTGGCCGTGCTGCCAGCCATTCACAATCAGGCGAGGGAATGAGACCGGAAACGCGATGAGCAGGAGGGCAAACAGCGCAGAGAGGACAGCCACTGCTTCGGCTGAATCTGCCAGGCGAACCACCACAATCCGCCGCTCGGGTTGCGCCTTCGCCAAGGCTGGAGCCGGAGAGCTCACTGGGCCACCACCTTGGTGAAGCGATCCAAGAGAATTTGCATGACCGCAGCCATACTGAATACCAGCAGCGCCATGTTGCGTGAGTCGCGCCACGCCCGTTCGGGATGCCAATCGGTGCCGCTATGCTGCCGGCAATAGGTCTCGACCCACACGTTCACGGCCATGACCCCGCCAACGGCGAGCAGGATCGCGCCCAGGGCTCTGGTATGAGGAGTGAATTGCGACTGAAGAAGATCCCAAATGACCGAACTGGCCAAGACCAGACTAAGGAGGCCCAGTTCTCCGCGTTTGAGCAGGTCCCGAGGGCTAAAGCGAGCGGCCGCGCCGTGCTGTTGATTCCACGAGTGCGCCATGGCCCACGGCAGCAATACCACCGGGACCAAATACAGCGCGATCCAGAACAGCCATTTGAAGGTCCAACCTGCCATGATGTTCCTGCCTGGCGGATCGAAAGACACGCCCAAAGTTGAAATCTATCCCCCTGCTCGACCCCGAGCAAGTTACCGCCGACTTAGCTCTTTTACCCTTCCCGAGACTCCAGCAGCCGGGAATCCTTTGTATCGAGAGGGCGGCCGCATTCCGGCAGTGGTTGCTGGGACAGACGCCGCGGCCTTGGGCTTGGAGCCTCCGAATATCAGGCCGCTGAAACACAGGAATCCGGCCAACGTGCCTCCTCCAAATACCGACCACACCACTGGCTCGATCCACGAATTGAAGCGCTCCAGGTGAAGATTGCTGAGATCCCAAAACGTCAGCGGCCATACCAGAATCACGTAAATTCCAACTACTGTCGAAAGCGCAACAAAGCCAAGGAAGATTGCCAACACGCCCGCCCCGGCGCTTTCAAATAGAAGCATGGCCCAGTGCTGACTCGCGGGATTCGGCCGCCGCGGCGGCTGGGGAGCTACGCTCTTCTGCTCAACTAGCGGAGACAATCGTCCTCCATACGCTTGCGCTCGAGCCGGCGGTTGTTCAACACAACACTCCGATGCGACCCAGCTACTCCTATCTGCCGTCTTATTGCGGCGTGAAATTCTGGTGATAGCTCAGATTCACGACGTCCTGGAACATGGGCGTGCCTGGAGGCAGATTCGCCGGGTTCAGGAACAACGTGTCGAACGAAAAGTTACGGGTCGGCGGACTGTACACAGTGGTGCAACACTTGAACGTGCCGGTGTTGTACTCGGAGTAATACATGCTCACCAGAGATCCGTTGTAAAACAGTTGCTGGCCGCCCCAGTTCTCGAGATAGCGCAGGAAATTGTGCAAGCCACCATCGGTGCCGAAATCTTTATTCGCTGCGGGAGTCCAGGCAGGCTCGGGGAACGGAACGTTCTTGCCTGCCGCTACGGCCATGCGATAGTACGTGGTCGTACCGGCTCGCCCGCCGAGGTTGGTGAAATTGGCCAGGCTGTTGGCGTCGTTCCAGTTGTTCGACAGCACGGTTACAGTATCGGCAATGATGGCCGCAGCGGCGTGAGGCGTCGCATTGGTGCCGCCAGTCCATAAGGGATCGGATGGGCCGCTGTTGTAATTGCCCTGCACGTAAACCGGATTCTCCGAAGCCACGGTGAAACCGCCCTGGGCGTTGTCGGGGCGAACCGGCAGGTAGCTGACGCCAGCCGTCATTCCTCCGCCAACCAGCTTGAGTACGTGACGAGCGCCGGATACGGCATTGCTCAAAGCGGTCGTGGAGCAGCTGGTAGTGAGGTAAGGATTCGGCGGCGCCGTATTGGTATTCACGCCAAAGCCGTAGCCGATATCCGCGCCGCCCCAGTTATCCAGCTTTCCGTTTTGATCCGCGTCTTCCGGCGAGTACGTGTAATAAGTAGTGGCTTCCAGCTGACCATCTGGGCTGGTGGACGGCATCGGCTGGTTAGAATTGACCACATCTTCCAGACCAGATTCACCGCTGATCACGCCCGCCGGAGTCTGGCCGCCATTAGACGGGTTGGGATCGGGGAGCATGCCACGGTGATCTGAGAAATACAGAATGTAGCCGTTCTGGTTGGTGAAGTTCACCAGGTTGCCCACGTCGGCTGGTTGCGTGTACGGCGCCTGATGGGCCAGCCATTTCGCCAGATTGCCCACATTGATCTCGACCGCGCTCATGATGCCGTTGACCGCGCAGCCGTTCGCCGCGTCGCGCATCTCGCCTTCGCGGGTGTCGTAGAAGTTAATGGGATAAAAGGCGTTCTGGTTACCGATCGGCGAAGTTGCGCCGGGATTCATCTGCTGCAGGATGATGATCGCATTGGGATTGTAAGGATCGGCGCCGGGTCCCGTCGGTGCCTGGTTGTACTGCCGGGTGAAGCTCCAGCTCAGCCAATCGCGGGTGATTCCGTGCCAAACTCCGGCGTTATCGGCATACTCGATGCGTATCCATGCACCCTGTCCGTTGTTCGGGATGCCTGCGGTCGTGAGCTCACCCAAAAGAGGATAAGAGGTCCATCCTGCGTGGCCCACCGGGTTAATCCAGTTATTCGTAGGCGGGGATGTAACTGCGATGCCGTAATATTCCTGCCCGCTCACCGCTGCCCCCGAGGTGTCCTTCACTCCCGCAGCCGAGGGAATCGCATAGCCTGAGCCGGGCGAAAACTGTACGTCATCCGCATCGAGCGCGCCCGCGCCGCGTTCCGGATGCAGATCGGCCACCGCGTCGGCCAACAGGACACGTATCTGGGCCTTGTTATAGAGACGAGCGCTGCCCAGCGTGCCGGTGGCGGATTCTCCCGGCTGCGGCTTGCGCACAATTGCAATCGGATCGGTGCATGGCGGCGGATTGCTGGTGCAACTGTTCTGCACAAAGGGCAACTGCATGTTGGTGGCGCCGGTCAAAGCATTAATCACGAAACCATTCAGGGTTCCCGAAGAAATGCTGGGGAAATTGTTGTTCGCGGAGCCGGCAAGACTCGGATAGCCGCCACTCCAACTGGCATCGCCCGGGACCGTCCCTGCGCCTGGAAGCGCAATGCAATTCGCGCCGGTTGGCGGAAAAGTCAGCGGACACCCTCCGGACGCTTTCGGCACATAGACCGTTCCGCCGTAGGAGACTGCCGTGCTATAGCCGTTCTCCAGCCGGTCCATGACGATCTGCTGGAAGGCCGAGATTTTGTCGTTGAAGACCAGATCGCTGCCAGCGGCAAGAAACAGATTGCCGTTGGTGTGCACGCGTCCGCCAAAGCCGAAGTTCGGCCCGGCGAAGTAGCTGCAGTCATAGCCGCAGAACACGCCAAACTGAAATACCGGAATAAGGGCCACTTCCACCTTACGAGTCATATTCACTGAGGCGCCTAAAGGACGGGTGGCAATCACTTGCATCGACATCGGAATGATCTGGGCGCCGAGTCCCTGGTTCGCGCCCGAGCTGATTGTGTTCCAGCCGCTCAGCGGATTACCGTTCGCGTCCAGGGGATAAGAGATGGTTTCGGTATAGGTCATGCCGCTGACCATCGCGGGTGTCGGCGGAAAATTCGTCAGGTTCTGAATCTGGGCGTTGGTCGGGCTCATGGATTGGGTGTAGAGGGCCGACAGGTCGGAGGTCAGCTTTTCCATGCCCGATTCGGCGCCGTAAAAGGCCAGGTTGGTTTCAAGGTCGTGGCCGCCCATGCGGGATTCATTCGTGACCATGAACAGAATCCCAGCCGCCACTCCCGACAGCAGCACCAGAATGATCAGTGCCGCGATCAGCGTGAAACCCCGTGATGTGCGTTTGCCCTGTGCCATGATGTGCTCCTGAAGCGCTACTGATAGCGATTGCGGAACGCCATATTGCGCGCGCTGACCGAGGTGGCCAGATACATGTTCTGCGACTTGTTGCCGTTGTTGAGTATGCTTTGGCCCATCAACACGATGTTGATCTTCTGAATCAGGTTGGGCGATTCTCCCGCGGCCAGCGGGTTGGACTGGTTGGGATCGAGGGAGCCGTTGCCCGAGTTGTAGGTGTCGTAGGCGAACTGCAAGTTGATGATGTCGTCGGCCACCGGCACCGGGGTCAGCCCGTTGACCTGGCGCATGAGCCGGGGCGTCTGGCCATTGGCGGGAACCGTCAAGTAATAGGTGACGGCAAACAAACGATATGCAATCGTATTCGCGCCCGTCGAAATTGCCTTGACGTTGTTCGAAGCCGCGCCGTTTTGATTGATGTTGAGCGGATCGCGGTCGGCAAACTCAATGAATCCCGGCCCCAGGTTCGTCACCTCACCGACCGCCGTGCCCAGGCTGTTGCTGAGCATGATCAAATCGCCGACTTGAATTCCTCCCGCCGCGTTAACGGGCGGCGGCGGCGGTACATAGGCCGCATTTGGAGTAAGAGCGATGCTGGTCCCGTCGCCCGGCGTGGGAAATGCTACGTCGTATTCGAACAGCGGAAAGTTGTAGTCCGAATAGATCACGGTGATGCTGTCGTTAATGATGGGAGGCGGAGCAGCGGCTACGACTGCATTCGCTTCCACGCCGTTATTGAATCCGGGAATCACCCCATACATGTAGTTGTTGTTGGGGTAATTAAAGGCCGGCACGTGGCAAATGGCGGCTTGATCGCAACCGAAATCCGAGAGGCTCGACCCGTTTCCCGTTGGCAACTGGATGCCGCCGGAGGGCAGCCCCGCGCCCGCCATGCTGATGTCCTTCACCATGAGATCGATGGCGGCGCGCATATTCTGCTGCGTCTCTGCCCGCTGCGTCACCAGCATCACGGAGTTCAGTCCGGTCTTGAAAAGACTAGCCATGGAGCCCAGGACGAGCAGTCCCAGCGCCATGGAGATGACCAGCTCCAAGAGCGTAAAGCCGTATCCCGGATTGCGTGGCTGCGTCTTCATAATTCCTGTCACCATCTACCGGAACGACGAAATCAAAGCATTGACGCTGTAACTGCGGGGCGTGGCGCTCAACCCGATATAACTCACTGTCACCGTGATCTGCTTCAAATTGGGGTTCACCGAGCCATCCGGCTCCAGCACTTGATTGATCTGAATCTGCCGAGTGAAATTAGCGAGGCTCATGGGCACATCGTCGGGCGTACCCAGAATGCCGTCAGGTCCCGGAAGGGTAATGCACTCCGGCCCGGCGGGGCAGACCCCCTTGGCGGCAAATGGAACGTCGTCAGCAGTATTCAGCAAGCCGTCATTTCCCGCGTCCCACAGAGGATTTGTGCCGCTGCTGAAGATTCCGCCGTTGGGAATGTTGGCAATCTGCGAGAAGGTGATTTGTTGCGTGTTGCGGGCCGTGAAGATGCTCTCCATGGCCTCCAGCGCCTTCTGCCGGGCGATCAGGTTTTCCTGGGCGTTTTGCGTCGAGGCCACGGCCGTGGCGAAGGCTGCGACCACGGTAAGTATGCCGATGCTCAGAATGACGATCGCGATCATCACTTCGATCAGAGTGAAGCCGCATTGCGGTTTCGACTTGCGCCCCGGCTTCTTCATTGCTGCACCCAGGTGTTGCCAGCCTGGTTGTACAGCCGCCATCCCCGGATTCTTCCTGTGGTGCCGAACACCGAGACGGCGCGCGAGCTATACAGGTCACCTGGCCGGGTCAGGTAGAGCACGCCGCTGTTGAAATTTCCCAGCGTATCCTGCGAAGAGCCATCGGGCATGAACATGATGTAATTCTGGCTGCCCAGGCCCATGCCCTGGTCGAAGTCAATGGCGGTGGCGCCGGTGCCGAAGCTGTCTGGGGCGGCTGCGGGAAATCCGGGCTGCACCGCGAACTCAATATCAGGAGGGAGCGTATAGGTGGCCACGGTCACCGGAGGAGGCGAGACCGGCACGCCAACTCCCCAGTACTGCACGGTGATGGTGCCGGGAAGCGTGAAGGTCAGGATATAGCGCTTGCTCTCGCTCACGGCCTGGCTTCGATAAGTACGGATGACAGAGAGCGTGGTATCGTAGGCAGCGTCCACGTGACTTTGTCGCAGCAGAGGCATCAGGGCGAGCACAGTGACGCACGTCATGGTCAGCCCGATGCCGAGGGCAATCATCATCTCCAGCAGCGTGAACCCACGACTCTTTTTGACTTCCATAAATTCGTTATACGGGGAAGAGCGCGTCAGCGTATCCGCGACCCCAGACTGAGCTCTGAGATTCGACCCCACGAGAATCAATTACCAATTTCGCTGCCCCAATTGCTGCTCGTTTTGTATGTTAGGTAGGCAATACGGAGGGGTCAAAGGTACTAGGGTGCCATTCCAACGTCGTCCTTTTTCGCCCGAAAGGCACTCACGCGGCGATTACTGACGTAACCTCCGCGTGGTTGTGCTCGCAAATGGCGGCGCGCGTGAGGGTTAGAACGTTACGATCTACGATTGCTGTCCCGAGTCGCAGCCCGGGCATGAGGGATGATAGGCGTTGCCTTTGTATTCGAGCTCTTTCAGGCCCTGCGCGGAAGTGTAGTAGCCGCGAATGGCCTCGCCTCGAATCGCTTCCAGGAATTTTCGAGATGAATTTGCCGATGGCTGTGTGGCAATCGAACGCACGATTTCTTCCTGCTGCGGGGCACTGAGATCCAGGAAAGAGTGCCCATATTTCTCGAGGGAGAGTTTGTTCCACGCGGGAATGCCCTCGCGCGAAATTGCCGCAGGATCCGCCGTCTCGAGATCGCGCACCGTGGCCTCGCCAAAATAAGCGATGGCGAGCGCGCGGTGCAGAGGATCGAGATGCTGCGCCGCGGTCCTGGCGCCATCTGCGGAGTGAAACCACAAATCGATCCATTGCGTCGTTTGGGCCAGTGCATCGGGGTCGATGTTGCCCAGCATGATCTCGACAACGCGGGTTACGAGCCGGAATTCCTCTGGCGAAAAGAATTGTGGTTGAAAGGGTGATGCTGGGGGCTGGGCATAGTCGGTCTCGCTTCCAGCCGGCGGCGTGAATGCGTGATGGCCACTGCTCAGCGCGTGCACCAAGTCGCCGGCGGAAGGCACATACAACCCCGGCGGTAAGGCAGCATTTTCCTGCGCGCTCAGGAGAGCGCTTTCAGGAATGAGTCCACTGACTCCGGCCAGCATGACAATCTCGCCCAAGCGCAGGAGCCACTGGCGCCGCGTAACCTCATCTCGCAAATCGAACGGGTCGAGTGCCATTACACTTCCCCTCGGCGAAATTCCTCTGCGATGTGCTCGCCGGCTCGCATCGAAATCGCCATGATCGTGAGCGTGGGCTCGTAGCATCCCTGCGTCACAAACACGGCGCCGTCGGTGACAAATACGTTGCGCGCGTCGTGCACCTTGCAGTTGCGGTCCACCACGCTTTTTTCGGGTTTGTCGCCCATACGGGCCGTACCGCATTCATGGATGTTTTTGCCGAAGACGCTCAGTTCCGGCTTGGGAGGGGTTGGGTCCGCCAACTTCATCTCATCGAGAATCGCGTTGATATGGGCTGTCATGGCCTTCGCCATGGCCTTGTCGTTCTCTCCATAGCTCGCGTTGATGTGCAGCGCGGGAATGCCCCACGCATCTTTTTTGTCTGGATCGAGCTTGACGTAGTTTTCGGCGCGCGGCAGGCATTCGCCCTGGGCCTCGATCCCAAAATAGTAAGGAATCTCCTGGCGCACGCGCTCGCGCCAGCGGTCGCCGAACTCGGGCAGAAGAAATGCATGGCCATATAATTCCTGGCTGCCGTCACCGTCAAAGCGATATCCCCGCACAAAATTTGAGTTACGGTCGCGCTTGCTCGAGGTGTTCACATATTTCGGAACCAAAAATCCGCAGGGACGCCCAACCGCCTCGCGCTGCGAGGAACGCAAGCCGGGCATAGAGCCACCCGCGCCCTCAATGGTGAAGTGGTCCATCAAGTAGTGGCCGAGCACTCCGTTGGAATTGCCTACTCCTTGCGGGTACGACGGCGATTTCGAATTCAGGAGAATTCGGGTGGACTCCAGCGCCCCCGCGGCAACAACAACGGAACGCGCGTAGGCTTCACGTCCTTCGCGGGTGGTTCGATCGATGTAGTGAACGCCTTCGGCGCGCCCGTTCGGGCCCATTAATAGATGACTCACCACCGCGTCGCTGACCAGCGTGAACTTCCCCGTGCGCGCTGCCGCGGGCAGCGTGACCGACGGGCTATTGAAGTACGAAGCGGTAAAGCATCCGCGCTGGCACTGGTCGCAGTAATGGCAAGCGGGACGCCCGCGGTGCGCCACCGTCAGGTTCGCTACGCGATCGGGAATCACCTTCCAACCAAACTTCCGTTCGATGACCTTCTTGGCTTCCAGCGCGCCGCAGGAAAGTTTCATCGGCGGCAGGAACTGGCCGTCGGGCATCTGCTCCAGTCCCTCGCGCGAACCGCTCACGCCGATGTAGCTTTCCACGCGATCGTAATAAGGTTCCATTTCTTTGTAGCTGATGGGCCAATCTTCGCCGTAGCCATCGCGACTGGCCGCCTTGAATTCGTTGTCGGTGTAGCGATAGCTCTCGCGCGCCCAACAGAAGGTTTTGCCTCCAACCTGGCGGCCGCGAATCCACATGAACGGCTTGTCGGCGGGAAAGGTGTAGGGATTTTCCAAATCGTTGACGAAGAACTGGTGGCTATAGTCGTCGCATGCGTAGCAGAGGCGCTGCACGGGCTGGTTTTCGAGCAAGCGCTTCTGATCGCCGAAGCCGCGGAATTTGAGCTGATAAGGCCAGATGTGTTCGGTGAAGTCGCGCGTGGGAATTCGGGGCGGACCGGCCTCGAGCATCAGCACGCTGAGCCCGCGCTCCGCAACTTCTTTGGCGACCCACCCGCCGCTGGCCCCGGAGCCGATCACCAAAACGTCAAACGTTCTTCGTTGCGGAAGAAGCATGAGGCAGACAGTCTAGCAAAGGAGGGACGGTCGTGGTGGTGGTGGTGTTCGGTCTTCGGTCTTGGGTGCTGGGCTTTGCTCCGGGATCCTCGTTCGTAGCTCCGGGCTCTTAGCTGTTTTTGCCTCGCTGACAGCTGGGAGGACGTCTTGCTTATTCCCCCGTTCCAATTTTTTCGCCGCGCTTCAGGGTGCGATCAAAGAAGTCGGCGGTTGCGCCATAGGTCCGAATCCAACTCTTGTACATCAAGAATCCGTGGATCTCATCCGGAAGAATCATTTCTTCAAACGGCACCTGATGGGCGCGCAAACGCTGCACCAGGTCCACCGTTTGCGTGAAGGGAACGTTGCGGTCGTCGTCACCATGAATCAACAGCACAGGCGACTTCCACGTATCCACGGAGGCATCTGGGGATGAATCCCAGGCGAGCTTGATGGCCGCGTCTGCATCCGGCGGTTTCAAGGCCACATTGCCGAAATAGGGACGCTCGGTGAGGAAGACGCTCCAGTCGTGCACCCCATGGAAGTCCACGCCCGCTTTGAATAAATCGGAATTGCGGGCCAGGCCCATGGCGGTAAGAAAACCACCGTAGGAACCGCCCCACAATCCAATCTTCTCGCCATCGACTTCCGGCAGGGATTGCAGATATTTTCCCGCCGCCACGATGTCTTTGTACTCGGCCGCCCCGCGCCAGATCGTGTTCGGCGCCTCGCGGAACGCCCGGCCATACATCACCCCGAGCCGGTAATTCACGGACAAAACCGCGTAACCGCGGCTGGCCAGATACTGATTCTCGGCGTAGCCATTGTGGTAGTAGTCCATGTAATGAAAGCCAAGCATCATCTGACGGACCGGTCCGCCATGCATGAACACGAGGCCGGGAACTTTCCCGCTCACATTCCGCGGCAGAAAAAGTTGGCCGTGCAGCGTGACACCGTCTTCACTGCGGAAGATCACCTGCTTCGGTGGGACCAGTGATGCCGAAGGGAAGTCGCTGGGCAGAGCCTGCTTGGCGATCATGTCGCGGGCCTTATCATTAAGTTCGTAGGGCATCGCGGGCGAGGTTGCCGTCGAGCCGAGGCACGCAATGCTCTTGCCGTCTCCGGTCTGCACCGGAGACCACTCCATGGTTTCGCCGCTGGTCAGCGCCTGCTGTGCTGTACCACCCGCCACTGGAACCCGCCACAAATGCCGCCGGTCCACATCATCCTGGTTGGAAGAATAAATAATGGAGGTGTTATCCGCGCTGAGGAAGACGTCCTCCACATCGAAGTCACCGGGCGTAAGCAGAGTTGGCTGGCCGCCGCCAGCCGCGATCGAATACAGATGATTGCGGCCGTCCTGCTCGGACGAATAAACAATGCGGTCGCCCGCGAACTTGAGCGATCCGTCTTCCGTCAACCCGGGCAAAGAATCGTCCATCTTGTCGCCGCTGCGCCATAGCAGGTGGCCGTTGCGCGTCCCAGAATCGGCGATCCACAGCGACCATGGCCGCGCACGCACTGGAATCAGCGGCAGCTTATGCTCATTCCCCGGAGTACGCACGAACACCAGCGATTTTCCGTCCGGCGACCAGCGCGGCATAGAATCTTTGTCGACGCTGGGAGCGACATAGCGGATCGAGGCGCCGCCGAAATCGTAAATCGCAATCAAGCTGTGCCCGTCGCGCTCGCTCACGAATGCAATATGCTTGCCGTCCGGAGACCACTTCGGTTCAGCGGAACTTCCGCGCACCGTAGCCAGTTCCTTGGCCTGCTGCTTTCCATCCACGCTGGCAAGCCACAGCTTCTTCTTGGCCGACCACACGACCATCTTGCCGTCGGGAGAAATTTCAATGTCCTCGCAACCTTCCTCCGCGCAGCCCATGTCGCCCAGCAGGCGCGGCTCGGCGCTTTTGGAATCCACATCCACGGCGAAGACCTGCTGCTTCGCTCCCTTGATCCAGCTCTCTGGATTGGCGCTTTCCTGCGCGTCATTCAACTCGCTACCCAAGGCATAGAGCGCGGTCTTGCCATCGGGCGTGAGCCGCAGGCTGGCAATGGGCTGGCCATCGTCTTCGCGATAGTGCGTCAACTGCCGCGCGGTCCGTACGAAGTCGGGGCCATCCGCCACCCAAACGTTGCGGACCCCCTTGGCATCAAAAACCCAGGCAATGCGGCTGCCGTGCATGGCTGCCGTCAGCCCGCTGGGAAATGGTGAACTAAGAACCTGCTCCAAAGTGAAGGGCGACTGCGCCCACACCGCTGCCGATGCAACCAGGACCACCGCCAGCACTAGATGGGAGCGAAGTTTCACAATTGTCATAGGGCGTTAGGGTAAGCCATGCGGTGCCCGAGTGCAAAGAAATCTCACGATGGAAGCTGCCGCAAACAAGGTCTACAATTTCGCGAAAGGAGTCCAGCCATGTCTCTCCCAAAAATATGCATGTTGACGCTCGCCATCACAGTGCTCGCCTGGGCCGCAGCCGGAACTCTGAATGTACCGATTAAGGAGTACGAAGTTCCCACGCCCAAGTCGCGCCCGCATGACCCCGCGCTCGCTCCTGACGGCTCGCTCTGGTACACGGGACAGGCCGCCAACAAACTGGGAAGACTCGATCCAAAGACGGGAGAATTCAAGGAATATCCGCTGAAGACGCCGAGTTCCGGCCCGCACGGCCTGGTTGCCGACAAAGACGGCAACATCTGGTTCACCGCGATTTCTGCAGGCTACGTTGGAAAGCTCGACCCCAAGTCTGGCGAGATTTCTGAGTATCGCCCTGCCGACGGCACCCGCATCGATCCGCACACGCCCGTCTTCGATCACGATGGCATCTTGTGGTTCACCAATGAAGAAACGAATTACATCGGCCGCCTCGATCCGAAATCCGGCAAGATGACTCTCGCCAAAGTACCTACGGCTCATGCGGTGCCCTACGGCATCGTGGTATTGCAGAACAACGCTCCATTCTTCTGCGAGTTCGGCACAAACAAGCTTGGAACCATCGATCCCAAGTCGATGACTGTGCGCGAATACACGCTGCCTGATTCCGGCACGCGCCCGCGGCGGCTCGCGCTGGCTCCCGACGGGTCCATCTTCTACACCGATTTCGGCCTTGGATATCTGGGACACTTCGATCCCGCAGCCGGAAAGCTGCTGAAGGAATGGCCATCGCCCGGCGGAGGGGAGTCGGAGCCGTACGGAATCGCGATCACGAATGATGGGACAGTCTGGTATAGCGAGTCAGGCATGAAGCCGAACACCCTGGTGCGCTTCGATCCGAAGTCAGAGGCTTTCAGTTCAGAACAGATTCCATCGGGCGGCGGAGTTGTCCGCAATATGGTCGCTACGCCCGACCGGCGGCTATATCTGGCCTGCAGCGGCGTCAACAAAGTCGCCGTGGTTGGGCCCTCTCGCTAAGAAGCCAGCAACGCTACGGTTAGATCTGTGGCGTGAGTTGGATTCTGCGACGAAGAAAACAGTTGTACGTCCGTCAGGCAGCCGGGCGGGCAGTGCCCTTTGCCTGCCGGGGTCTCAGCTCCCACGAAAAGTATCCACAGCGGCAACCTTTCTTGCGTTTCTGGAGATCGAACTATGTCCGCGCACCGAGGCGCCTGGCGCCAACTTCCATGCAGAATATGGGCCGCATCCCCACCCCTTCCAGCGCGCCACCGATGCCTTCGGCGCCGCTGAAGATTTGTTTTGTTACCTGCTTCCCACCCAGTCAAGGAGACCTGAACGAATACGGATTTCACGTTGCTTCTGCACTGCGAAATGAACCCGCGGTCGAGCTTGTCCTGCTCGCGGATCAGATGGCGGCGGGCCAAGAGCTCCAGGGCTTCAAAGTCGAGCGCTGCTGGCGTTTCGACTCGTTCTTAACTCCGGTCCGCCTGCTGGCGGCGATCCGAAAGCTGAATCCCGACGTGGTCTGGTTCAACATGGGCTTCTCTACTTTCGCCCGCAATCCGGCCGCGGCTTTTCTCTCGATCATTGGCCCCGCCCTAGCGCGACTATCGGGCTTCTACACGCACGTCACGCTGCACACGCTGTTCGAGCGCATCAATCTAAAAGATGCGGGCGTCCGCATGCCTGGCATGTACCGGCTGGCAGGACGGCTTGCCACACGTGTTCTGCTTTGCGCCAACGATGTCAGTGTGCTTCTGCCTTCGTTCCGGTCCGAGTTGCTAAGCAACTATGGAGTAGATAGCGAAAGAGTTCACAGCCGCCCGCACGGGACTTTTTCGCGAGCTGTTCCTTCGTCCGCCACGCCGGTCAAGCCCGTCGAGCGGATCATTCTGGCCTTCGGATATTGGGGAACTTACAAGCGTCTCGATCTGGTGCTGGAGCATCTGGACAGCGTGGTCAAAGCCGTCCCAAACACGGTCCTGATGGTCGCGGGCACCAACCATCCCAGCACGCCCGGATATCTGGAATCTTTGCAGGCGAAATATGCCGATCGAAAGTACATCCGCTTTCTGGGATACGTGCCCGAGACCCAGCTCCCCGAGTTATTCCGCCAGGCGAGCGTGCTGGTCCTCCCATACACATCCGCCGCGGGCACTAGCGGGGTTGTTCATCAAGCATGTGAGTACGGTCTGCCGCTGGTCGCCAGCGCCATTCCCGAGATGACAGAAATTGCGCGGGAGCACGGCGTCGCCATGGAGTTTTATCCTCCCGGAAATGGCGCCGTCCTGGCAGAACACCTCATTCGGCTTCTAAAATCCGATGACCTGCGTCAGCAGATCGCTCAGAAAAACTTATCGGCAGGAAACAATATGCAGATCTCACAAGTGGTTGGCGGTTACCTCAATCTTTTTAAATCCAGAGCGCGGCGGTCTCCTGTGAACGGCGAAGGCCAGAAGCACCGCAAAAGGCAAGGCGCCCACTTGGCCAAGGATGTCGGCAATTGGCTCCTGCACTCGGGCATCGAAGAAAAAAATGGCGGAGTCGCACGCTACCACCTCAGCGACGTGCAGCGCAACAAACCCGTCTCCACCGAGATCACCGGGTATTGCGCCAGCGGCCTGGTCGTCCTCAATGAGCAAACGGGGGACAATCGCTACTGGAGCGCCGCCTTGAAGAAGACCGAATTCCTCAAAAGCGCCTGGGATATGCATGCCCACGCGATGCCGTTCGAATGCGAAGGCGATGAGAAATTTTCGTACTTCTTCGATGATGGCATTATCGCGCGGGGCTTCCTCGCGGTCTGGCGAAAAAGCGGTCATCCGGCGCTGCTTTCCGCTGCGGTAAAAGTGGGCGACTCGATGGCGCAACATTTCTTTGATGGCAGCGCCTTCAGCCCCATCATTACTCTTCCTGACAAGACTCCGCTGCCCTATGAGTTTGCCCGCTGGTCGCGCAGTCCGGGATGCTACCAGCTCAAAGCTGCCATGGCATGGCGCGAACTTTGGGAAACGACCAAGCAAGAACGCTTCAACAAGCTTTACCTGCAATTGCTGCACGCCAGCCTGGAATCGCATCGCACGTTTCTTCCCGGGTGCGAAGTCGAAACTGCCGTGATGGATCGGCTGCATGCCTACTGCTATTTTCTCGAGGGGCTGTTGCCGGAGATTCAGGATCCTGCCTGCCGCGAGGCCATGCAGCTTGGAATCCCGCTGCTGTCGGAATACGCGAAGGCTATTGCACCGCAGTTCCTGCGCTCCGACGTCATGGCGCAACTGCTGCGCATCAGAATCTACGCCGACTGCGCCGGAGCCGTGCCGCTCAATCCTGAAGTGTGCCGGAAAGAAGCCGCGCTCATCCGGGAATTTCAATCCTTCGATTCCAACCCACGATTGAAAGGCGGATTCTGGTTTGGGCGCAAAGATGGCGCCAACATGCTGCCCTTCATGAACCCGGTCTCGACCGTGTTCTGTTACCAGGCTCTGGGAATGTGGGATCGTTACGAAAACGGGGAGCGGCACTTCCGCTGGCAGAATCTGATCTAGGAAACGAGAATCGGGCGACCAGCCGGATCGGAGCAGTGCGTCCAATTTACGCCGTTGCTGATTTCAAGCGGCTGTCGGGATTCCTAGCCGCGTGATCTAGGCTGCTGCCTGGGTGTCTCCGGCAGAGATGCTGATGGCCGCCATCGGCCGGCGTACGGTTCCCGTTGCGTGCCGCGCCTGCAATACGTTCGCGATTCTGCGCGCCGCCATACCGTCGCCGAAGAGCTTCCGATGCTGCGCCATCCGGTCGTATAGGGCGGAATTCTCCATCAACTCGGTAGCGGCGGCTACGATCAACTGCGGATCCACGCCCACCAGTATCGCCGCGCCCACATCGACCGCTTCCGGACGGTCGGTCACATTGCGCAGGATCAGCGTTGGCTTTCCCAGCCAGGTCAGTTCTTCCGATAGCCCGCCAGAATCGGTCAACGCAAAGTGCGAGACTTTCATCAGCGCGATCATTTCCTGATAGCCCAGCGGCTCGGTCAACGTCACATTCGGCAATCCACCGAGGCAGCGGTGAACGCATTCCCGCACATTCGGATTGGGATGAACCGGGATGACGACATGCGCGCTGTCTTTATAACGCCGTGCGATCACGCGGATGGCCTGGCAAATATTCTTGAGTGGCGACCCATGACTCTCGCGCCGGTGGATCGTGGCCACAAGAATCTTCTTCTTGCCCAGCGGAAGCTTTTCCAAAATTGTGCCTGCAACTGAAAAGGGCAGGGCGGAAACGTGGCACAGCGCATCGATGCAGGTATTGCCGGTTACATAGATATGGTCCGGAGAAATTCCTTCGCGCAGCAGGTGATGCTGCTCAATAGCGGTCGGCGCAAAGAATAGATCGGAGATCACATCAATAACTTTGCGGTTCATCTCCTCTGGGAAGGGCTCCAAGGGATTATTGGAGCGAACACCCGCCTCGACATGCGCGACCGGAATTTTCAAATAACACGCCGCCATGGATGCCACCATCGCGGTGGTCGTGTCTCCCTGCACCAGCACGCGGTCTGGACGCTCCGCCCTCATGACCTGGTCGAGGCTGGATAGCAGCAGAGAGGTCAATCCTGAAAGCTGCTGGTTAGGCAACATCACCCGCAACTGATGCCGGGGCTTAATGCGAAATAGCGATAACACCTGAGCCAGCAGTTCCTGATGCTGACCCGTCGAGCAGGCCACGCAGACGTTCTGCGGTTCGGCGCGCAATGCCTGCAGCACAGGCGCCATCTTGATTGCTTCCGGCCGGGTTCCGAACACAACCAGATACTTGGACATCGATTTACTCGGACGATTGAGTCTCACCAGCAGCTTCGTTCACGAAGGGTCCTGTGCCAACAGGCGCTCGGCTGGCGATCATGGAATACGCTCCGGTGAGGAAGTACCACCTCACCAGCAGCAACTCCGCCAGCATGCGCGCTCCGTCGCGATAAGGACGGATCTTCGAGCCTTCCGCATAGTAGATATATTCCACGGGCACTTCGCGCACCGAGAATCCGAGTTTCCTCGCGAAAAACAAAGACTCCGCATCGAAGCCCCATCCGGGAATTTTCTGCAATGCAAACACCGCCTTGCCGGCGGTGCGCGTGAAAGCTTTGAAGCCGTTTTGTGTGTCAGTGAGATCGAGTCCGAGTATGGTCCTCAACAACAGGTTGTAGAGCCGCCCATTCAAGCGGCGGTACCAGGGTTGGGGATTGGACTGGAGGTTGGGATCGACCCATCGTGAGCCAATCACGATGTCGGCACCGTCGCAGATCGCTGCGATCAGCCTGTCGGCATCTTCGATCGGGGTAGAGTCGTCAGCGTCGGTGAACAGGATAATGTCGCCGGTCGCGTGCAGAACACCGTCGCGAATGGCGCTTCCTTTTCCGGCATTCACCGGATTATCAATCAGGCAGACTAAAGAATGGCGGGCGCAGTAACCTCGGACGACGTCCGCCGTGTGGTCGGTTGAACCGTCGTTTACAACGATCACGTCGGCCTTCCAGGGTTTTTCTCCGAGGAAGGAAAGAATGTGATCCAGGGTTCGCGGTATCCGCTTCGCCTCGTTATATGCCGGGATGACGATACTGAAGGTCAATTCCACGGCTGCATAAGATGCCCTAATCGCTCCTCCCAGTTGCAGTGCTTTACCCTAGGTAGTGGAAGGAATTACAGGAGCAACGCCCGGCCCAGTGGCATCCAGCGGCGGTTGCTCGGGCCTCACATCGGATTCGCCAGTCGTTATGTTCCCCTCTCTCTCAGTTGCTTCGCGCGCACGCATCCCTGCCATGGCTATCGTGATCAGGCTGGCACCAAACGGAACGATGCCCCACATGATTCCCTGCCAGCGTGGAGGTTTCAGGGGAGAGGGAATCGGTTCCGCGAGTGGAACTCCAGGCCGATCCCAAACCGAGGTTTGTCCCGAATCATGCGTTTCAATTTTGTGCCAGCCCCCGAAGATCAGCATCGGCTCGTAGTATGGGTCGTGCACAAAGATATAGCGCAGCCCGTAACGATTGGCATGCTTCAGCATGTCGGAGAGCGAAAGCATTCCTTCCGACCCGTAGAATTTTGAACTGCTCAGTTGCGCCGATCCATGGGACGTGACCTCGGGCAGAGAGCGGCCAGAATTATATTCACCATCGATGCTAGTCGCATTGGTGTAGCAGGCGATTTGCGAGAGCGCATTGCCGAAGCCGAGCGTCAGGTAACGATATTTGTCGTGCCCGTTTTCATTGAGGAAGTGGATGACCGGCTCGGCATTCACTGCGGGGCCGAGCACGTTGAAATACACGTTCCACGAGACCGACATTGCCGCCTGCGCGATGCATGCGGTCACCAGCAGAACGGCGGCCCGCACGTGGAAGCGGTCGATCAGGTAGATGCCCATCAGTCCGACAATTGGCATCGCCAGTAGCAGCGCCCAATACGTGAAGCGTTCGAAAGTCAGAATTTCAAACGCTCTGCCCAGCACCCAGCGAGGCAGTGGAGTGGT
>Ga0070730_10001948_pt1 | contig 19234 bp, 18 predicted proteins | sample Coa_R1_3_FD_66447 | JGI IMG/M metagenome (GOLD analysis project Ga0070730, IMG submission 66447) | Surface soil microbial communities from Centralia Pennsylvania, which are recovering from an underground coalmine fire - Coalmine... | ecosystem: Environmental > Terrestrial > Soil > Unclassified ... | reverse complement strand
CACACGATCGCGCTCATCGTCTTTGGTAAAGCCCATGTTCAGACTTTTGCTGCCGTACACGGTACTGGCTCCACCCGGACGCGTGCTGAATCCGTGGACCAGCCAGGGCAAGCGCTTCAGAGTCGCAGCTTGTAAGACGCGCAGAGCCGAAGTTGTGCGCTGCTCATTCCTTCGAGGTTTGGTCAGAGTTGCCACATAGCCATTCTAAATCCTTGGTTGTCACCCGGACGGGCCGGCTGATTGCCCGTGAACAGTAGGGCGCGTATCCTCAACTTAGACAAGATGAAGGAGCGTCCGCGATTTCGTGTAGCCACGTACAACACCCATAAATGCCGTGGCATGGACGGCCGGATCCGGCCGTCGCGCGTGGCGGAGGTTCTGCGCGAACTTGATGCCGACGTGATCGCTCTCCAGGAAGTGGTGAGCCTTTCCGGTGGGCGCAAGGAGCAGAACCAGGCACAGTATCTGGCTGACGCGGTGGGATATCAGTTCCGAATCGGCGAAACGCGCAAGCTGCGCGGCGCAGCCTACGGCAACGTGGTGCTCAGCCGCTTTCCGCTTAAGGAGGTCGCGGTCTATGACCTCACCGCCTCGCGCCGGGAAGCGCGCGGCTGCATCCGTTGCGATATCGAGCTGGCGCCGGGAAAAATTGTGCATATCTTCAACGTGCACCTGGGTACCGGCTACATGGAGCGGCGCAAGCAGGCCCGGCTGCTGGTGAGCCGCAACGTACTCCTCTCGCCGTATCTAAAACATGCGCGTCTGGTAATCGGCGACTTCAATGAGTGGACGCACGGCCTGGTCTCGCGCACAATGCAGCACGCCTTTGAGAGCGTCGACATCCAGCTGCACCTGAACCGCAGGCGCACCTATCCCGGCGTGCTGCCCATCATGCATCTCGATCACATGTATTTTGACCGCGAACTGTCGCTGGAGGAATTCGCGCTGCACCGCAGCCGCATGGCGCTGGTGGCGTCTGACCATCTGCCGCTGGTGGCGGAATTCTGCCTGGGATGACGAAACTCACCTTTGTCGTCGGAAAAGGTGGAGTGGGGAAGACCACGGTTTCCTGCGCGCTGGCGCTGCACCTGGCGGCGCGCAGTCCGCGCCAATCGACGCTGCTGATCTCCACTGATCCAGCCCATTCACTCGCCGACATGCTGGAGATGAAAGCCAGAGCAGGACCGCACCGGCTCACCGGCATCAAGGGCAAGCTTTCCCTATGGCAGATCGACAGCCGCCGCGAATTCGACAAGTTTCTTTCGGAGAACCGCGAGGGGATCCTCAACATCGTGGAGAGCGGCACATTCTTCAGTAAAGAAGAGATCGCGCCGCTGCTCGATACCACGCTGCCGGGCATGGCTGAGGTCGCCGCGCTGCTGGCGATACAAAAGCTTCTCGAAGGCGACGAGCATGACCACATCGTGGTGGACACCGCTCCGTTCGGCCACACCCTGCGGCTGTTTGAGCTGCCCGCACATTTTCAGCGTTTTCTGGATTTTCTGGAGGTCGCTTCCAGCCGGGATACGTTGCTGGCAGCGCGGTTCGGCGGACACGTCTCCAGGCCCGCGGAGTCGTTCCTGGACCGCTGGCAGGTCATGGTGCAGCAGCTAAAGCAGGCGTTCAGCTCGCGCGATGCGGAGGTCCTGCTGGTAACCACGCCGGAGACGTTCTCGCTGAATGAAGCGGTGCGGAGCCTGGATGCATTGCGGCTATCGGCGGTTGAGATGCGGGTGGGCGCCGTGGTTTTGAATCGGGTCGTCATCAAACCTGGGCGCTGCCTGCGATGCCGGCATCGCGCCCAGGCGGCCAAGAGCGCTCTGGCATTCTTGAAACGCAAGTTCCCGCGAATGCAGCGGCTGCTGGGACCTGATCCGGGAAACCCGCTGCTCGGCGCGAATTTGCTGCGCAGATTCGGTGATACAGTTTTTGGCGCTGGCAATGCAGCCCTCACGGCGAAGCCGCCGAAGATGACAACCTCTCATCTGCAATTCACCAAGGCCGATTGGCCCACGAGCGTGACCCGCCTTGGTTTTACCGCGGGCAAAGGCGGCGTAGGCAAGACGACGACAACGGCAGCGCTCGCGTTCCACGGCCGCGCATCGCACGGGGAACTACCGGTGACGGTCTGCTCCACCGATCCTGCGCCCTCGCTCGACGATGTCTTTCAGCGTGAAATCGGCGACAAACCCGTCCCGGTCCTGGGCGACGCCGGATTGAGCGCGATGGAGATGGATTCGGTGGCCGAGTTTCGGCGCTGGGCCGCAAGGCTCAGACAGAAGCTCGATTCAGCCACCAGCAAGGAGTCAGGCGGGCTGCACATTGATCTCAGCTTTGAAAAGCAGGTCTTCGCCGCGCTGATGGACGTAGTGCCCCCCGGGGTGGATGAGGTCTTCGCCATCATCCGGATCATCGATCTTCTGCAATCGAAGCCGGGCAGCGTATTGATCGATATGGCGCCCACGGGGCACGCGCTTGAACTGTTGCGCATGCCGGAGCGCATACTCTTGTGGTCGCGCCTGTTGTTGAAAAGCCTCGCCGCGCACCGTACACTTAGCGTCGCGCAGGATGTCGCGGTGGAGTTGGCCGAACTGGGCCAGCGGGTGCGCAAGCTGCTCGCGGTCATGCGCGATCTCAAGCAGAGCAGAGTCTGGGCCGTGATGCTGGCTGAGCCTGTTCCGGACCGGCAGACGCAAGGCCTGCTGGCGGCGCTCAAAGAGCTGGAGCTGACCGTGGATTCAGTTTTTGTGAATCGCGTTCTGGTGGATGCGGAGAGCGCCTGCAAACGCTGTTCGCGCGCGCGTGACTGGCAATTGGCGACGCTTGAAGGCTTGCAGCGAAAATACGGAAGATATCGCGTGCGCGTATTGCGCGACTTCCCCCAGGAGATTGCAGGCGCCGCGGCACTCAAGGAATTTACCAGCGAACTATGGCAAATTCGAACAGACAAGTAGCCGGCCAACAGGGGCTGTATCTTTACGGAGTTTCTCGATCTGCGGAAAAAAAAGCCGCCCCGGTGACCAAGCTGGCCAGCGCGGGAATCGATGGCGTGAGCGCGGTGAAAAGCATCGCCTGTGGCGATTTCCTGTGCTGGGTCTCAGATATTGACCATGCCACGTTCGCGCAGGCCATGGAGCGCAATATCGAAAATCTGGAGTGGCTGGCGCTGCACAGCGTGCGCCATCAGCAGGTGGTAGGCGAGATAGCTGCCCACATGGCGATTGTACCGGCACGATTTGGCACGGTTTTCTCCGGCGAAGCCGCCCTGGTGAAAAATGTGTTGGGCAGAAGCCAGGCACTCAAGAAGGTTTTTGAGCGCGTAGCGGATGCCGACGAGTGGGGCGTGAAGGTCTTTGCGGAGAAAAAGGCGCCGGCCAAGGTCGCCGTGGTGCGGTCCGGCAAAGATTACCTGAAGCAGAAGGCGGCCGAAATCAAGCAGCGCCCTGAGCGCAATGATCCCGAACTCCGGGAGTTTGCCGGAGCGCTGGAGAAGGTCGCGAGCGACGCGGCGGCCAGCGGCAAGGTGAGCGGGACGCAGCCCAGCCTCATATGGCAGGCCACGTTTCTGGTGCCGCGCAGCCGCCGTAAGCAGTGGGAGAGAGTGTTGGGTGAATTTGTGGAGCGGTGGGAGGGGCTGCGCCGCATCGAAGTAAATGGCCCCTGGCCGCCGTATTCGTTTGTCGCCGATGCCGAGTGAATTTGAATCCATCACGTTGAGCGAGCCGGGAGAAGGTGAGACCTCGCTGCTCGAAATCATCGACCACGTGCTGAATGCCGGCGTGGTGATCCACGGCTCGCTGGTGATCTCGCTGGCCGGGGTGGACCTGGTTTATGTAGGGCTGAACGTGGTGCTTACCTCGGTGGAGACGGCGCTACGCAATCTCCAATCGGCGGAGGAGAAGCGGAGTTCCAGATGAGCCACGCTTTGGCCTATTGTGGCTTTTTGCACCGGCAGGAGATTTCGCTGCCGAACTCAGGAGTACGGTCGGCCGCGGTGCAGGCGCTGGCCGAGGGCGAACTACGTCTCCTCTGGTCTGAAGTGGAGTGGCCATTCAATCCCGCGGACCTGCAAAAGAACGCAGTCGAGTTCCACGGCGTGGTGCAGCACGTCTTTCGCCAGACCGCGGTGATTCCTTTTCGATTGTTATCAGTGCTCTCGAACCGGAGCGAATTGGCGGCCTTTGCCGCGGAGAATGCCCAGGCGTTTGTCGCCGATCTGGAGCGTCTGAAGGATTGTGTGCAGATGGAGTGCGTAGTTTATCCGGCGCCGGGACTGGCGCCGGGCCATTCAGGCTCCGGGGCGGAATATCTGCGCGAGCGGGCGGCCATGCTGCGTTTGATCGAGCAGCAAGTGGCCGACCTCAAGCAGCGGCTGCACGCCGTGGCCCGTGACCTGCGCGTGCGGGAGGCGAAGAGCGGGACCCGCCTGTTCGTTCTTACGGAGCGGGGCAAGGAGAGCGAGTTCCGCAATCTGGTGGAGCAGTCGCCACTGCCCGGGAAGTTATCGCGACGCATGAGCGGCCCATGGCCGGCGGCGCAGTTTCTGAGCGACAGCGTAAGTGCGCCGCAGGTCGCGGGGGCAAAGTGACGGACCTCCGCAAAATTACGCCGGAGGAGATCGCGGCCGCAGTTTCAGAGATGAACCGCGAGTTGAAGTCCGCAGGTGAAGCGCCGATCGAGCGCATTGATTGCTCGCCGGAAACCATTGAGCAGGGATTAGCGCGGCTGGTCCTGAGCCTCATTGAGCTTTTACGGCGGCTGCTGGAACGGCAGGCCATCCGCCGGGTGGAGGGAGGCTCGCTGTCCGAGGCCAAAATTGAGGAAATGGGGCAGGCGCTGATGAAACTGGAAGCCAAGGTGCACGAAATCGCCGCCGTTTTCGGCCTGAAGCCCGAGGACCTGAATCTGGAACTGGGGCCTCTGGGGAACCTGCTCGATAAATAGGCCATCCGCGGCCAAAAACATCGCAAGCAGATGCTTAATTTGGCAGCCAACCTCCGGAAAATCCGCTGCATCTCACGTCCTACGTCGGCTCTCCCCTTCCGGATACTATCGGCGGCTGGCGCAAGCGACAAAAAGCGGCGATGGTTGACAGTTGTCCCGGGGCTGATTAGGATGCGGAACATGGGTTGAGCGGGCGTTCCCCGTTCCTAAGCGATCTCTTCTGTATTTTCCTGAATATTATGCAAAGAGTTCCAACTGTTTCCGGAACAGCCAATCTTCTGGACATTCTCGACAGAGTGCTCGATAAGGGGCTGGTCATTGCGGGCGATGTCCGTATTTCGCTGGCCAATGTCGAGTTGCTCACCATCCGCATACGTCTGCTGGTGTGCAGCGTGGACAAGGCGGAGCAGATTGGCCTGAACTGGTGGAAGTTTGATCCGAATTTAAGCGCTTCGGCGCCGGAAACCGCGGTCCCCAGGACGCAGTTGCCGGGAGCGCCACCGGCCGCCCGCAGGCCGGGCCGAAGCAAACAAGGGACCCGTCCCCGACGGGTACGGTAGAGCCGATTTTAAGAAGGAGGCCAAGCGATGGCCGTTGAACGTGTATCCGGCGGTTCAAGTCTGATTGACGTACTGGATCGGGTACTTGATAAAGGAATCGTCATCGATGCATGGGTACGAATTTCACTGGTCGGTATCGATTTGATCACAGTTGAAGCCCGTGTCGTAGTTGCCTCGATTGACACCTACCTCAAATACGCTGACGCTGTGGGTCTCACCGGACTGGTGTCCAGGCCGACCCTGGGCGAAGGTGGAGCTGAAGGCGAAGAGGGCGAACTGGTGGAAGTTCGGCCGCGTGCTCCGCGACGGCGGCGGTAACAGGGGGCATTGGGGTCTCTGATGGCTACGGCCGAAATCCGGTTACAGCCCGAACGTGTAAACGGGCGGCGGGCCGCTCAGCCACGCCGCCCCGCTGTGCTCCGCCTTCTTCAGGCTGAGCGCTCGGAAGAAATCTTCCCCCTGTTGCTGGAAGAGATCATTGCCCTGGGAAACCCACGGGCGCTGGTGGTGGACGTGAACTTCGATAGCGGTGAGGTCACGCCGGCTGCGGCCCTCAAGTGGCCCCGCCAGCAGATGGAGAAATTCACCACCGCGCTGTGGATGTCGGAACACCCGCTGATCTCAGTCATCCACACTGCCCGGCCGCAGGTGCTGGGCAAGTCGGCAATGTACAGTCGCCCGCTGTACGTTCACCCCATTCTTTATTCCAACCGCAATCTTTGCTGGGAGGCGGACCGCATCCGCACCGGGAGTTGTCTTGCGGTGCAGAACTTCCGCCGCCAGAAGCGCATTCGGCTGGAGGACCAGGTCTGCTCCACCTGCGAAATGCGCGCCTACGCCGCGGCAGTCGTGGTGGAGCTGCCCAAGGGCCACACCAGCCAGCAAGTGGGCGAGTTGGGTGAGCTCATCGACCTAGCCAACCGCTATCTTTCGCGGCTGTTCAAGGTCGAACACTATTACAACCGCATGCGCGACATGGAAATCACCATTGCGCAGATGGGTACGGTCATGCAGAGCATGGCCGATCCCGTGATCCTGACGGATACGCAGCATCGCGTCATCATGCAGAACAAGGCGGCCGAGCGCTTTTTCAAGGTGCCTGATGAGATGACCGAAGGCCTGGTGCGCGCCGTGGAATTCAATAACCTGCTCTTTTCCGCCGCGCTCTCTTCGATGCTGGTCTCCGGTAGCGACTCCCACCGGGACCTGACGCTGGTGGACGCCATTGAAGGCGAAGAGATGCTGTTCGAGGCCGTTTCCGCGCCCACCTACGGTCCGGATGGCATCCAGCTGGGCACGGTGACGGTGATGCGCGACGTGACCGACCTGCGCCGAGCCGACCAGGAGTTGCGCCTGAACTACGACCGCCTGCGCGACGCCGAAGAGGTCGTGCGCCAGGACCGCGACCGCCTGAACCTCATCATCGAAAACGTGGGCGACCCGATCGTGGTGTGTGATAGCCGCGCCAAGATCGTGCTGACAGATCCTCTGGCGGAGGAGGTTTTTGGCGCCGGCACCGACGCAGGGCCAGACGCGGCCCAATTCAAGAACCAGACCGCCTTCGGCGCTTATATTGACAGCTTTACCTATTCCTTCGCTGAGCGTGAGACCGCCCCTCTGCGTCTTTACAACCCGACATTGAAGCAGGAAATTGAATACGACGCGCGCTCGGGCAAGATTTTCGATGAAAAAGGCCAGGTTTCTTACACCGTCACCGTGCTGCGCGACCTCACAGCGTTGCGCAGGGTGGAGCAGCTTAAAGTCGAGCGGCGCATGCTGGAAATCGAGAAATTTGCCGCCACGGGCCGCCTGGCCGCCACCATCGCCCATGAGGTGAACAACCCCATGGAGGCGATCAAGAACGCCATTTACCTGCTTGCCGGCGCGGTGCCGGAAACCGCGATGCCGGTGTACAACATCCTGAAATCTGAGACTGAGCGCGTGGCGCGCATTGTGCGGCAGATGCTCGGCCTGTACCGCAACACGGAGCAGGTAAAGCCGGTCAACGTCAATACGATTATCGAAGACACGCTGCTGCTGCTGAACCGGCAGCTGCAGCGCACGAACGTTGAAGTGCAGACTGAGCTGGAAAACCTGCCCGATGCGGTGATCGCGGCGGACCAGATCCGCCAGGTGCTTTCCAACCTGGTGATCAATGCCAAAGACGCCATGCCCAACGGCGGACGCCTGCGCATCCGCACACGTCATATTCCCGGCGCCGACGAATTGCACGGCTGGGTGCGAATCCTGATTGCCGATACGGGAACAGGAATTCCCTCGGAGATGATCCGCTCCATTTTTGAACCGTTTGTCACCACCAAAGGCGAAAAGGGCACGGGCCTGGGACTGTGGATCGTGAAGGGAATCATTCACAACCATGCCGGCAAGCTTTCAGTGAAGAGCACGCTGGGCCGGGGAACGGTTTTCAAGATTGATTTGCCAGTCGTAAAATTGTGAGAGCGGACAGAAAATACCGGGTGCTGGTGGTGGACGATGAAGCGTCAGTCCTGCTCACGTACCGTTTGATTCTGGAGCAGCAAGGCTATGACGTTGTGGCCTGCGGGACCTCCAGAGAGGCCATCGCCGCTATCGAAAAGCAGCCCTTTGACGTTGTGTTATGTGATTACTCGCTGGAAGAACAGCACACGGGTTTTGAAGTGATCTCCGCGGCCAGAAATCGCGATGCGGAAACGCCCGCCGCCCTGCTGACCGGCTATGCCACCAAGGATACGGCCGATGAGGCGTCGTCGCAGGGCATCGGGATCATGTTCAAGCCCATCGAAATCGACGAATTTCTGGCAACAACCTCCAGCATGGTGAGGAAAAAAAATGAGTCCAACGAAAAAGGCGGCGAAGAAGGCAACGCCGCTCCGCAAACCCGCGGGCAAAGGTGAGCCGGCCACTGCGGTGCTGGAACCTGTCTCGCGGCCGGCGCCCGCCGCCGAACTCCCGGCGCGCGCGCAGCAGCAGGAAGGCCGCTACGTCTACGGCGTGATTGAATCGCGTGCGCCTGTCGCCTTCGGCCGCAGCAGCATCGGCGGCGTGAGTGAAGAGGTGTACACCGTGCATTACGGCGATATCGCAGCCGTCGTCAGCCGCACACCGGTCTTCATCTTCGATCCCACCCGCGACAATGCCCTGGCCCACGAGCACGTGATCGAATCGGTGATGAAGAATTACACCATCATCCCCATGAGCTTCGGCACGGTGTTCCGCACCGACGACGATATCCGCGAGGTGTTGAAGAGTATCTACTCGTCGCTGAAAGACGTGCTCAAGCAGATGACGGGGAAGCTGGAATTCGGCCTGAAGGTTACCTGGGACCGCGATCGCATCATCGAAGAGCTGCAACGCGAGCACGAAGAGATCCATCGCTTCCACCAGGAGCTCACGCGCAAACACCTGCAATCGACCTACTTCGCCCGCATGCAGCTGGGCCGCATGATTGACAAAGCGCTGGCCGAACTCGCCGCCAACTACGTGCGGGAGATTTATGACGGCCTGCGCGCCGTCTGCGTCGCTTCGCGCGATAACAAGCCGATCGGCGACAAAATGATCATGAACGCAGCCTTCCTGATCCAGAAGGCGCGGGAAAACGACTTTGACGCCGCGGTGAACCGCGTGGCGCAGAAATTCGGCGACCGCCTGAACTTTAAATACACCGGCCCCTGGCCGCCGTACAACTTTGTGAACATCCGCCTCAAACTGGAGCGCGGCGGACCGGGATAGAACGCTATGCTTTTAATCGACGACCTGCTTCTGGCGCCATTCAAAGGCTGGAACTTCATCATGCGCACCCTGCTCAAAGTCGCCGAGGAGCAGTGGACCGATGATGCTCCGCTAAAGGAACAGCTCCTCGCCCTCCAGGTCCAGCTCGAAGACGGTTCGATCAACGAAGAGCAATATCTCGAAGCCGAAGGCGCGATCCTGCGTGAGATACGCGAAGTCCAGCGGCGCAAGATCGAGCTTGCGGGAGGCGATCCCGACGCGCTCGAAGGCGGCATCACGGGCTCGGCCGTCCAGGAAGGCTCCGGCGCATCGATTACCTGGGACCCCAACGAGAGCCACGAAGAATAGCCCAGCGCCCCAATCCCCCATAAATCTCTGCGGTAATACGCCGTAAAGCAAGGGCGATGCCCGACCCCGCCAAGCCGCTGGCCCGGATGCGGAACTCCGTTTACCGTGAGGTGGTCGTCGGTGGTTTGGAGCGCAGCGAAAAAAAGAAGGCCCGGCATTTCTGCCAGGCCTTTGTCTGAGTTGGTCTTGCGTTAGAAGGTGAAGCGTGCTCCGAACTCACCAGTGAACGCCCGCGGCAACAGGCTGCTTGTGGGGTTGATGAACCCGATCGGGTGCTTAAACGTCGGGTCATCCACCACTTGGCCAAAGTTATTGCCGTAGTTCGCATGGTTGGTCAGGTTGAAGGCCTGGAACGCGAGCTGCAGGTTCCGGGTTTCGCCCAACTTGATGTTCTTGGCCACGCGAGCGTCCATATTGAAATACGGATTGCCACGGAGTGAGTTGTAGGGCACGAACTGGCATTGGCCGGCGTAGTAGCACTGAGAGGCAGCCAGTTTGTTGGGCCCGTTAACCGGGTCGTCAAAAGCCGTCAGGTTTGACGGATTGTTGATTGGCACAACCAGGGCCTGCGCGGAGCTGCCGCCGCCAAAGTTCGCCAGGTTGGTCGAGGCCAACGCAAGGTACGGTCGAGCCGACCCGGCCTGGATGATTGGAGAGAACTCCATTCCCCAGGGCAGATGGGCGGTCGCCGCAAACGTGAAGTGGTGCCGCTCGTCGTTGAACGCAGGACCGAACTCGGTCGCTGCGAACGGGTGCTGTGGATCACGCGGGTAATAGCGGAATGATCCGCCATCTTCGTCGTAGCCCACTGCGCGGGCCAGCGTGTAATTGGCGGTCAAATCCGTCTTGTGGAATGCACGCTGGCGATAGCTGATGTTCAGGCCATCGTAACGTGAACGCCCGATCGACTGTTCATCACGCAGACTGCCCAGTCTCGTTGCCCCCGCAGCTTTAAAAGCCGCGTCCAACGGCTGGAAGAAGCCGCATAACGGAGTGCAGGCCGGATTCTTTGCGCTGTCCTCAGTCGTCTTCGTGGTCTGGATGAGAGCTGGATTCACTGGGATCTTGGGATCCAGATTGATGGTCTTGTTCTCATGCAGGCTGAGCACGTGAACATACTCGGCTTCGATAACAGACTTGCTGTTGATCGCCCAGGTGTATCCGGCGTTAAACTCTTCGGTAACCGGGGTGCGATAGTTCGGATCCATGATGCGACCAGTGGCTCCGGCAGCGAGGGCACCAGATGCTGGCGGGATCGTGGGCAGCGGATCTCCGACATGCCACTGATCCAGCGGGATTCCCGTACCTGGAACGATATCGCTTCCGCTGAGTGCGAAGGCGGTCTGGAAGATCGTCGGGTTGGCCTGCTGCTCCATGAACAGCGGGATGTTCTGGAAGGTGTTGTCATAGTACATGCCAAATCCGGCGCGGATCAGATGATTTCCGTGGCCGGTCAGGTCATAGGCCAGACCGACGCGCGGGCTGAAACCCTTGCTGTAGTCGGTAGCTTTCTTCGCTACTAGCTGGGCTGCCAGCGGGCTGAAAGGCGCGATCGCCTGCAACTCCTGGAAGGTGCGGCTGTTGCCGACGTCAGAGCCCCCGACGAAATCAAAGTCTTTGTCGTAGCGGAGACCAAGGTTCAAGGTTAAACGTTGATTGAATTTCCAGTCATCCTGGAAATAAACGCCAAGCTGCTTCGCGTCCCGGATAATGAACGTGGGATCACCTACGGCTATGCTCATGCCATTCACAAGGCCCGGATTCGAAAACCCGCCAGGTGTAGCCAGGATCGCGCTGGGCAACTTTGCGAAATCAATTTCCAAGGTGGGGTTGAATTCAAAGAAGCCGCCCATCAGCGGCGTCCAGATGTAGTCAACACCTGTCTTGAACGTGTGCCTGCCAACTGACTTGCTCACGTCATCCTTGAACTGATACTTACGCTGGATCGAGTTCTGCGGCACGTTGGTGTTGGTGCCGAATTGGATGTTGTTGGGGAAGGTGAACAGCGGCACCTTGGTGGTGCTGTCGATCAGGTTGTTCCAATATTGGAAACCCGCGGTAAATTGGTTCGTCAACGTTGGCGTCAGGAGTGAGTTGAGGGTCACGTTCGCCGCCTGCAGGTGGTTCACCGTGAAGTTCCCCTCCGTCAGGTCAAACGTGGCGCCGCTCTGGTCATTCAGGCTGTTGTTGGCCTGCGTTGTCACGGACAGATAGGCGGAGTGCTTGCTGTTGATGGTGTAATCAACACGCCCATTGAGGCGGTTCTCGAAGAATGGAGTGGGGATCGTTGCCGCAGGCTGGGCTCCCAGATTGGTTACCAGCGACAGTTCCGAGAGTGCCTGAGGCGCTTCAGCAATGGAGGTGTGCTCACGCTGGCGCTCGAAGGCGAAAAAGCCGAAGAACTTATCCTTCTTGATTGGACCACCGAACGAACCGCCAAAGAACTGGCGCTCGTAGGGAGGATTGGCGGAAGTAGTGGTGCCATCTCCATTCGCCAGCTTTTGGTCTGCGTTGAAGGCCTGTTCGCGGAAAAACGCGAATGCTGATCCATGGAAATTGTTCGTACCCGACTTCGTGATCACGTTGATAGCCGCGCCCGAGGAACGGCCATTCACGGCCGAAAAGCGCTGGGTGGAAACCTGGAATTCCTGCACGGCTTCAGCAGGTACCTGCATGACAGGACCGCCAACCGTGTTGTCCTTGTTGTCTACGCCGTTGATGGTCACGTTCACGTTGCGTCCACCTTCGCCGTTCACGGAAAGAATGGCGTAGCGGTTTTTTGTTGGGTCATACGAGTCGGCAGCTTTCACGCCAGGAGCCAGATACGCCAGGTCGGCAATGTCGCGACCGATCAGCGGCAAGTCCGTGATCTGCTGCGGGGTGATGTTTGTGCTGACATCGGTTTTGGTTTGATCCACAAGAGGAGCAGCGGCGGTCACTTCCACCGTCTCACTCACTGCGCCGGCTTGCAGCGTAAAATTCTGTGTAGCGGTGCGTCCAATCTGCACCTCAACAGCTTTCGCTTCGCCGGCAGAGAATCCCGGGGCAGTGACTTTGATTGTATAGATTCCGGCAGGTATCAAATCAAAACGATATTCACCGGCATCGTTGGTCTTGGTGGTACGGGTCGCTCCGGTTTCCTTGTTCGTCAGTGTGACTTCGGCTTTGTTGCCGATGACAGCTTGCGTCTTATCTACGATCGTACCTTGCAGGGTGGCGGTTGCTGTTACCTGACCCAGCAGGCTAAAACTGCTGAGCAGCAGACAACCGATCGCTGCAATGAATAACCATCGTTTGGTATTCATTCTCTTCTCTCTCCTTGTTTGGGGATTCTGGCACTGCTTTTTGATAAGTGCCTTTACGATCAAACCTTCTCTAGTTTTGCTTTGCTTTCTGTTACAAAATGAGCAAGGCTGGGGCCAAACAGGCCGTAAGACGACGACCTGCCGATCCTTTGACGCGCGGCCCATTCAACCATGCGCTGAACAAGCCGATTACTCAGTTAATTTCAAATGGATACAGACAATATTCCCTGTTTGTACCAATAAAACCAAAAATTACTTAAACCTGCTTGAGTAGGGCGCTTCACGCATAAACATTTGCTTTTTGGCTATTTTTGGAAGGACATCTCGGGTCTGAATTCTGTTTTTTGTATCCCAATCTATGATTTACCGCGATTTCGGAAGCGACGGGATTCAGTGTGCCGCCTGGATTGCACATAATGTGGTGCATACCGTCACACGTCGATCGCAGCGAACCTAAGGGAGGGGACGCATGCGGTTTGCCGCCAGCAAGATCTTGCCACGATGCCTGACCCACGCGGTTTTGTATTATTCTGTAGACATGGCCAGCAGCGTTCCCATATTGCGGCACGAATTTCAAACCGATGATGCCCGCCTTCAGCCCATTGCTGAGAAGATCTTTGCGCGGGAACGCCTCAGTTTTGACGATGCCGTGACGCTCTACCGCTCGCCGGACATCCTGGCCATCGGCTGGCTCGCCAATCACGTGCGCGAGCGCCTGCACGGGAACGTAGCGTACTTTAACGTCAATCGGCACATCAATCCCACGAACGTCTGCGTCGCTGCCTGCCGGCTCTGCGCTTTCGGAAGAAAGAAAGACGCGCCCGGCGCCTACACGATGGCGTTGGAAGAGGCCTTTGAAACCGCCGCCTCGGGATACTCGGAGGCGATCACGGAATTCCACATCGTCGGCGGCCTGCATCCTGATCTGCCGTTCCAGTATTATCTCGACCTGATCGCCGGCCTGAAGGAGCGCTTCCCCCAGGTGCATCTCAAGGCGCTCACCATGGTGGAAATTGCTTTCCTGGCCAAGCGCGCCAAGTTATCGATTGAAGAAACGCTGCGGCAACTCAAGAATGCCGGGTTGGACTCATTGCCCGGCGGTGGCGCGGAGATCTTCAATGAGCGCGTCCGCCGCGTCATCTGCGATCACAAAATCGATGGCGAGCAGTGGCTCGATACCGCGCGCACCGCGCACAAGATCGGCCTGAAATCGAACGCCACGATGCTCTATGGCCACATTGAAAACGAGGAAGACCGCGCCGACCACCTGCTTCGCCTGCGCGCTTTGCAGGACGAAACCCATGGCTTCCAGACTTTCATCCCGCTGGCTTTCCACCCGGCAAATACGCCGCTGCAGCATCTGTTCGTGACCACCGGCATGCTCGATATCAAGCAGATCGCCGTCAGCCGCCTGGTGCTCGACAATTTCCCGCACATCAAGGCTTATTGGCAGATGCTCTCGCCCAAGATCGCGCAGATTTCGCTGCGCTTTGGCGCTGACGATATCGACGGAACAGTGGTCGAAGAGAAGATCTACCACGATGCCGGAGCTACGACGCCGCAAGGCTTGGTGAGAGGCCAACTGGAGCGCCTCATCCGCGAAGCCGGCCGGGAGCCGGTCGAGCGGGATACGATGTACCGGCCGGTGACCAGGACGGAGACATCGTTCACGATCACGGTGTAGGCCGGAATTGCCGCAGATTTTGCGCGGAAAAATCAGTGATGTGTTATTCCGCAAACACCCTCTTAAATATCTTCCCCACATTCCTCAATTGCCGCTCGATTGAGAACGCCTGCTCGATTTGCTTCGCCGGGACGCGCGACGTAATTTCAGTATCGTGCATCACCAGCTCGCGAAAGTTGAGGTCGTCCTTCCAGGCTCGCATGGCGTGCTTCTGCACCAGGCGATAAGCATCTTCGCGCGACATGCCATGCTCAGCCAGGTCCAGCAGCAACTGCCCGCTGAAGACCAGCCCGCCGGTCGATTCCAGGTTCTTGAGCATGCGGTTGGGATAAACGAGCAGCGTGTCAATCAGGTGGATCGTTTTGGCCAGCATGTAGTCGACCAGAATAGTCGAATCCGGCAGGATCACCCGCTCCACCGACGAGTGCGAGATGTCGCGCTCATGCCAGAGCGCCACGTTTTCAAACGCGGCCTGCGCGTTGCTGCGCACCACCCGCGCCAGCCCGCTGATCTGTTCACACGTAACAGGGTTCCGTTTGTGCGGCATCGCCGATGAACCCTTCTGTTTCTCGCTGAAGTGCTCTTCTGCCTCGCGTACTTCGGTCCGCTGCAAATGGCGAATCTCAGTCGCGATTTTATCCAGCGTGGCCGCAATCGTAGCCAGAGTCGCCACATAGTAGGCGTGGCGATCGCGTTGGATCACCTGGGTCGAGATCGGGTCTGCGTTCAGCCCCAGCCGCGCGCAGATCTTCTCCTCAAATTCAGGCTCGAGGTGAGCAAAATTGCCCACCGCGCCGGAGAGCTTGCCCACACGCATCTCTTCCGCCGAGCGCTGGAAGCGCTCGATGTTGCGCACCGTCTCGGCGTACCAGTTGGCCAGCTTGAGCCCAAATGTCGTCGGCTCGGCATGGATGCCATGCGTGCGGCCGATGGTCGGCGTGTGCTCGAACTCGTGGGCACGGCGAGCCAGCACGGCCTTCAGCTGCTCCAGATCATCGGCAATGATTCGTGAGGCTTCTTTAATCTGGAGCGCCTGCGCGGTATCGACCACGTCATTTGAGGTCAGCCCATAATGCAGCCAGCGCGCTTGTGGACCGACCTTTTCCGCCACTGCGGTGGTGAAGGCGATCACGTCATGCCTCACCTCGGCTTCGATCTCCAGAATGCGCTTCAGGTCGAAGTCGCCGCGTTCCGCGATCGCCTGAGCAGCATCCTGCGGGACAATGCCGGCGTCAGCCAGCGTCAGGCTGGCCGCGGTTTCCACCTGCAGCCAGCAGCGGAACTTGTTTTCGTCACTCCAGATTCGGCCCATCTCCGGGCGGGTGTAACGTGGGATCAAGTGCGCTCCTTGCGGTATTGGCAGCGGACATCAGATCATAAACGCTGGCGGCCTGAGAACGCCAACCCCCCGTACCGGAGCGGCACCGCACGATGATTTTTTCGTTGAATTCTTTTCCTCAGACGGCGATAGTTGAATCAACCTTCAGTATAGGGAAAAAAAGGGCCCTCCCGCGGATAGGCTCAGCGGAAAGGCCCAGGCTCGAATCTAGCAGAATGCTGTACATTATGTCGCGGAGCGATATAAAATGTCAAAAGAAAAAAGTTTGCGGCCCATGACCGAGCCGGAATACCTGGCGCTGGGCGAATTTCGCTACCAGCTGCGGCGGTTTCTTCGCCACATGGAAGAAGCCACCCGCGCACTGGATGCCAATCCCCAGCAGTATCAGCTGATTCTGGCGGTCAAAGGCCTGCCCCGGGACGTGACCCCGACGATCAGCCGGCTGGCGGAGAGAATGCAGCTCAACCACAACAGCATGGTTGAACTGGTGGACCGGTGCGAGGAAAACGGTCTGCTCCGCCGTTCACGGTCAGGCAATGACCGCCGGCAGGTCACGCTTTCCGTTACGCCCGAAGGCGAGGTCCTTCTGCGCAAGCTGGGTGCAGCCGCCCGCCAGGAGCTGCGGGAGATGGGGCCAATGCTGGTGGATAGCGTGCTGCGTCTGACCGGAGAAGGAGCATCCAAATCAAAAGCGGGAGGGAACAGAAAAACGGGCCCATGAAAGAGCCGACCCAGGGAAGACCATCCATCGACTCGTCCCCATTTAATCCCATCCAAAATCTCCGGGACTTCACCACAACATGGCGGGTGCTGCCCATTTCAGGGCTGGCGGTGATCATCGGCGTGGTGTCAGCCTACGTTGCCGTTGCGCTGCTCAAGCTGATTAACTTTTTTACCAACATCTTCTTCTTTCATCGCGCAAGCGCGGCGCAGTCATCTCCGGGTGAAGCTCATCTTGGCGCGTGGGTGATCCTGGTACCTGTCGTCGGCGGCCTGATCGTAGGGCTGATAGCGCGCTTTGGTTCGGACAAGATCCGCGGCCACGGCATCCCGGAAGCGATTGAAGCCATTCTTCTTCGCGGCGCCAAGGTGGAGCCGCGGCTCGCGGTCCTGAAGCCGGTCTCCACAGCGATCTCTATCGGCTCCGGCGGTCCGTTCGGCGCCGAAGGTCCGATCATCATGACCGGCGGAGCCTTTGGCTCGCTGATTGCCCAGTTTTTCCATCTCACCTCGGCGGAGCGGAAGACGCTGCTGGTGGCCGGCGCTGCGGCCGGCATGTCGGCGACATTTGCAGTGCCGTTTGCTTCCATCATGCTCGCCATCGAGCTGCTGCTTTTCGAATGGAAGCCGCGCAGCTTCATCCCAGTGGCGCTGGCCAGCATCACCGCCGCTGCCGCGCGCGTGCACCTGCTGGGCAAAGGCCCGATCTTTCCTGTGCCGGCGCACGACGTGGTTTGGGCGCCCACGGTTCTTTTTGGTTGTCTCCTGGCTGGGCTGTTGAGTGGCGGGCTATCGGCTTTGCTGACGCAACTGGTGTATGCATTTGAGGATGGCTTTGCCCACCTCAAGCGGATCCACTGGATGTGGTGGCCGGCCATTGGCGGCCTCGGCATCGGCATTGGTGGGTTCTTCTATCCCCGCGCCCTGGGCGTTGGCTATGACGTGATTCAGCAGGAACTGCTGGGCAATGCCACGATCCACCTGATTCTCGGCGTTCTGATCGTGAAGTGTCTGATCTGGAGTTTCTCGCTTGGCTCCGGGACCTCGGGCGGTGTGCTGGCGCCGTTATTGATGATGGGCGGCGCCCTCGGCGCTGTGGACGCGCTCTTTCTCCCGCATCAGGGCGCGGGTTTCTGGCCGCTCATCAGCATGGGCGCAATGCTGGCCGGCACCATGCGCTCACCGCTGACCGGCGTGATCTTCGCCTTCGAACTCACCGGCGACTACCACTCCATTCTGCCGCTGTTGATTGCCTGCGTCACGGCCCACTCCTTCACGGTGCTGACCATGGCCCGTTCGATTCTGACGGAGAAGATCAGCCGTCGCGGCCACCATCTTTCCCGCGAATATGTGGTCGATCCCATGGAGGCCCTGGCGGTCGAGGACGTCATGCGCACCAACATTACGGCGTTTCCCGCGGAAACCACCGTGGCTGAGCTGCAAAGCGTCCTTGAACGAAACGAGACCACACGGGGCCAGCGGGTGTATCCGGTAATCGGAGAAAATCAACGCCTTCTGGGCGTGATGACCCGGCACGATCTGCTCAAAATTGTTACCGAGTTGCGTAACGGAGATGCCGGACGCGTGCAGCTTTCTGAGATGATCACGCAGCAGCCCATCGTCGCTTATCCCGATGAACCTCTGCGCCTGGTGGTAAACCGCATGGCGGCCACAGGGCTTACACGCTTTCCCGTCGTCAGGGAAAACGGCGGCCAAGAACTGATAGGGCTGATTGGATTGCCCGATATGCTGAAGGCGAGAGAATTTTCAGTTCTGGAGGAGCATCATCGCGAGCGGGTCCTGCGGCTCAGGATCCCCGGGTCACTGCGCTGGCACAGGCGAGTGGAGGAAAGCACCGACTAGGCGGGATCAAATAATTGCGTGCGGCGCATCGAGCTCAAACAGCTCCAGGACGCTTTTACTGTGCGATCCCGAACAGCTCCGCCATCTCCTGGAATTTGAAGCCCTGGCCGGGAACGTAGGGCTGGATCCACCTGCCGTTGAGAACGAACTGCGGGATTGCCCTCTTGCCGGTGCGGCGGATCACCTCTTCCGCGGCTTCGGGCGTCTCTTCGATGTCGATTTCTTCAAAGGCAATATTGTTCTGGGCGAGCCAGCGCTTGGCGATGTGGCAGTCGCGGCACCATGGGGCAGAGTAGACGGTAAGCTTCATATTGATGACTATGAATACATTAGATGCGGGTGAAGGCGCCAGGGTGCAGAAATCCCTTGCCGGGAAGCGTGAGCGTCACTCTGAATTGCGATGGACCAGAACGACGGTGGCATCATCGGCCAGGTTCTTGCCGCCGCTGTATTGGATCACGTTTTCGGTTAGCTTGCGTGCGCAGGGAGCTGTGCCGTTGAGAGCGGCGCAAAGACCGTCAATGCCGTATTCTTTACCGGTCGTATCGGCGCTCTCCACGATACCGTCGGTGTAGAAGAGGATGGTTGAACCCGGCTCCATCGCAACGCTGGTTTCGGTGAACTCGGAATCGAAGAGTCCCAGCGGAAGCCCCGAGTCCGTCGCGATGCAGGAGGAGTAGTCGCTGCGGCGCATCAGGGGCGGCAAATGTCCGGCGCTGGAGAAGCTCACGCTATGCTGTTC
>Ga0070730_10001947_pt1 | contig 19240 bp, 19 predicted proteins | sample Coa_R1_3_FD_66447 | JGI IMG/M metagenome (GOLD analysis project Ga0070730, IMG submission 66447) | Surface soil microbial communities from Centralia Pennsylvania, which are recovering from an underground coalmine fire - Coalmine... | ecosystem: Environmental > Terrestrial > Soil > Unclassified ... | reverse complement strand
GCCGGCAGCGGCACCACCGGCGTGGCCGCGCACGAGCTGGGGCGGCGCTTCATCCTGGTGGACAACAACCCCCAGGCTCTGGCGGTCATGCGTCAGCGCCTGGCTGGCGTGCCGGATCTGTCCATAATTGAATAGATATCCAGAAAAGCAGTGGGCGGCCACCGTGCGCTGCACGGTGGCCGCCCACTGCTTTTCTGGAAACATGCTCTACCGGTAGAACAGCCTCCGAATCACGTCCCTCAAAAATGCGGCCGCAAAACCGGTCACGGCCCCAATCAGCACCGTCAGCCCGGCCAGCGTGCGAGCGTCCTCCATCCGCGGAACTAGCAACACATCCGCCATCAGGGTTAGCGCCAGCCCAATCGCCGCCGACTGGCTGAGTGTGCCGGCCAGGAACTCGAAGCGCTCCTGGCGGCTTGGTTTGTGGCCCTCTCGCCGCCAGGCGGCCTCGCGCAGCCACACCCGCAGCCCAAAACCAGCCAGAATGCCGAGCCCGGCCAGGGCCAGGAAAGACCGGACGGGGAGAAGGTCGAAGAGGGACATGCGCGGAGTGTAATCCAGGCGGACGGTGAGGCAAGTGTGTGACGCGAAGCGTGGGTGTGGGACGCGAAGCGTGGGAGAAAGCGCTTTTTCCCTACACTCCCACACCCCCACGCTCCCAGACAGCCCTTCGGCACACTGTTTGCATACGAAACCAGCGGAGAATCAACCATGCGACTACGTGTCTTGTTCAGTCTAAGCGTGCTGGTCGCCGTCTGGTGGCTGGCAGGCCGGCCCGGCGCCGATCTGCTGATGGGGTTCGTGGAGGGCACCGGCAGCAGCGCCCCCCAGGCGGAGGCCGCGGCCGGCCGGCCGGTGGTGGTGCTCAGCCCCGCTTATGGCTGGTGGTCGGCCGACAGCAAGCAAATTGACCCCGGCCCGCAAAGCGCTGGCCTGGTGGAAAAGGACGTGGCGCTCGACGTGAGCCAGCAGGCGCAGGAGATCCTGGCCCGCTGCCCCCTCGACGTGCGCCTGACGCGCACCGGGGATGACAGCCAACACACATTGGCCAACGTGCACGAGATCGTCAACGACGACCACCCCACCCTGGCCGTGGCGATCCACACCTCGGACCCGAATGCCCCCAGCGGCGCGGCAGCCTTCTACACGGTGAATGGCGAGGATGACGCCGGCAGCCAGCGCCTATCGGCCGAGCTGGCCGACGCCGTGTCAGCCCGGCTGGGCCTGCCCAACCTGGGCGTGCGGCCCGAGACGGCCAGCCCCACCGGTGGGCTCTACATCCATCCCTGGCAGGCGCCGGCGGCGCTGGTGGACGTGGGCAGCCTGGGCGCCGACGCCAGCGCGCTGCGCAATCACCGCCGCGACTTTGCACGCGCCATTGCCCAGGCCGTGCTCAACGATATGAGCGTGCCGCTCGATTGCGCGGATGGCTTGCAGTTGCCTAACGCCGCCAGCCTGGTGGGCATCAGCTTCCCCAGCCAGCCCCTCAGCCAAAACCTGAGCGTGCAGAACGACGGCATGGCCGATTGGAACCCCGCTCACTACCAGCTCGTCAGTGCCGGCGATGCCTACGGCGCCGCCGCTAACTATGCCCTGCCGGCGGTGGTGGCGCCCGGCCAGACGGCCACCTGGGCCCTGCCCGCCCGCGCACCCACCAGCGCCGGTGTTTATGAGCAGCTCTGGCAGCTCACCCGCGACGGCACGGCGGTGGGGCCGGTGGTCAAGGTGTTTATCGTGGTGGTGCCGCAAGAGGCCCAGGGGTTGAAAGACAAGCTCGACCAACAGGTGGCCGAGTGGCAGGCCGCTGGCAGCGCCAAAGTAGACGACATGAGCAAGCAGATGCAGGCCGAAATCAAAGCCTGGGCGGTGCAGCAGGCGCAGAAGCAGGCCGCCAATTGCCTGGGGGCGAACGGCGCGGTGCTGCTGGGCGTGGTGTGGGTGGCCAGGAAAAGACGGTCGCGCGCTGATTAGAAGCAATACGGTTTAGACAAGGGTTGTGGCCGTGCTGTCTTGAGTCAGGCCAGGCGCGATCCCCCTTTGTGCCAGCCGGTGCTCCGCCAATCCGGACTGCTTAGCTAAACCGTATTGCGATTAGACGTTTGATGCTGACTCGAACTCGGAGTTACTTCTTCACGGCCTGGAGAAACGTGGTTTTAGTGATGAGATCGTCCTCAGAGATGTCCTTAAATTCTGGCGCGAGCCGGTCACGCGACAAGCCGGTGCGATCGATTTCTTTGACCTCACGAACAATCTCAAACCCAAAGCGGTTGATCAACTTTTCATGTGTGGCCAGCGGCTGGCGGTTCAAAAGATACGGCCGCTGGCCCCGGATCAACTTCCACAGCCGGCTCGAGAACGCCCACTGCCCGCTCCACGTGTCAGCAATCCCGTGACTGGTGAAATCAATGTCATGCGACATCCAGCCGGTTGGGCGCAGCCATTGAGCGAACGAGCGGTACACAGCCTCCAGATCGTCCACGTGTTCCAGCACGGCCTGGGAATAGAGCATATCCACCGTCGAAGCAGCCAGTAGGGTGGGATCATTCCAGGGCGCCACATAGGCGATGCAGTCGGTGTTGGCGTGGGTCTGAATGACTTGCGCGAGCGCGTTCCGGATACGGCCCAGGCGCGCGGGGGCCAGAGCGTTCGCCAGCCAGTCCTCCGTCAGGATGTGCGTTGGAAATTCATAGCGCTTGAGCAGTGGCCGGACCAGCGGAAATTCAGCCTGGTCAGGTATGGACTGCCGAGCCCGGAAGAGCTGGACCAGTTCGTCAAAGATCGCCAGGTTCCGGCTGGCATCCGAAAATGGCACCGCGTCGAAGGCGTGGTAGGTCTCCACGCCCGAGATCAGCGCCGCCAGCCCGATGCCCAACGAATCGCCGGGACCCAGCTCGGCCACATCGCGCGGCCAACTCGTGAGCAGGCCCGACTCGTGCGCCATCCACAGATGCCGCAGCCAGACCGAGTAACAATACCGGGCGCAGCTGGTGCCGCCGGTGTTGGAAAACAGGCCAAACACACCGGGGACGTTCGTCGCCAGGCCAAATAGCAATTGTTTGTAATTCAAGACTTTGCAATTCTAACACTATACCGTGCAGCATCCGGGTTGCATCCATTCGGTGGTGGCGCGTTTGTGTGCCATACTAGAGCGCGTACCACTCCGCTTTATGGCAATCGTGACCGTTTCGCTGCGATCCGCGCGTGAAATCAGCCGTACATGCGAGTGGAAAGCGCTCTAGCTTCCACTACAATCGCGCCCGCTCACCCATGTTTCCGGCTGCCCCATGGCTAAAATTCTCCGCCTCCCGCTGTTTCTGGTCGTGTTGGTCGCCTGCGCCGCGCCGCCCACGCCCGTGCCGGCCACCAGCACGCCCGCGGCTTCGCCCACCCCTCGCTGCCCACCGTCTGCCATCGCTTGCCCGGCCACCCAATTGAGCATTGCCGCCCCAACTGCCGGGGAGAAAGAATTTTCCCGGCTGGAGCTGGGCATTGTCACCGACGGCAAGTGGGCCAACCCGTTCGACCCGGCCCAGGTGGACCTACAGGTGCGCTTTATGAAACCAGACGGGAAAGAGGTGCAGGTGCCGGCGTTCTGGTATCAGGACTTTGACCCAAACACCTTGCAGCCCAAAGGCAAAGGCGACTGGCGAGCGCGCTTTACGCCCACGCAGGCGGGGGCCTGGCAGGCCCAGGCGCTGCTGGCCGCTCCGCGAGGCAATCTCACCAGCCCGCCCGTCACCATCCAGGTAACTGCTGACAGCCGCGCGGCCGGCTTTGTGGAGATCAACCCCGCTAACTCACACTACTTCGGCTTTCGCGATGGCAGCACCTTCATGCCCATCGGGCTAAACCTGGGCTGGGCCGACAGCCTGTCACAGACGGTGCCCGAGTACCATCGTTGGCTAAGTAGCCTGAGCCAGAACGGGGGCAACGTGGCGCGGGTGTGGATGGCCGATTGGGATTTGGGCATCGAGTGGAAAGACACCGGCCTGGGTGATTACAGCCAGCGCCAGGAGCAAGCCTGGCTGCTGGACCAGGTGTTCAACCTGGCCGAACAGGATAACGTCTATATCCTGCTGTCGCTGCTGAACCACGGCGCATTTAGCACTTCGGTCAACCCTGAATGGAGCGACAACCCCTACAACCTGGCCAATGGGGGGGTGATCACCAGCCCAACGGCGTTCGTCACCGACCCGGCCGCCATCAGCTTCTTCCAGCGCCGCGTGCGCTACATTGCCGCCCGCTGGGGCTATTCCACCCACCTGTTCGCCTGGGAGTGGTGGAATGAAGTCAACTTCACCGGCATCCCCGACGACACCCTTCAGCCGTGGACGGTGTCGATGACGCACTATTTGCAGCAGTTCGACCCTTATCACCACCTGGTGACCACCAGCTTCTCGGAAGGCCGCCGCTCCCCGCTGTGGAAGGCGCCTGAGATCAGCTTCATGCAGCAGCACGACTACACCAACAACGATCCGATCCTGGAGTTCGCCGACGACCTGGCCGCCTATCACAAGATCAGCCAGGACAAGCCGCTGATCGTGGGCGAGCACGGTCTCAACGCCACCGGCGAGCCGGCCAATGTGGATCGCGCCGCGGCCATCGTGCATTTCCACAACGGCCTGTGGGCGGGGCCGTTTAGCGGCCTGGCCGGGCCGGCGTTGGCCTGGAATTGGAATGACCTGGTGGAACCGAACAACCTGTGGCCGCAGTACAAAGCCCTGGCCACCTTCTTCGCGGGCGAGAACCTGGCGCCGATGAAGCCGCACACCGCCACCGTCAGCGCCCAAACCGCCGTGGCGCTGGCCTTGCAAAGCCCCACGCGCGCGCTGGTGTGGGTGCGCGACCAGCAATTCGAGGCCATCAAAGCCGTGCTGGCCTATGAGAAGGCGGTGGGCACCGGGCCTGCCCTGACGGATTGGACCTTTAGACCCGCTGCCCTGAGCGGGTTGAGTGTCACCGTGAGCGGGCTGCAGGACGGCGCCTACACCGCCCGCTGGTTTGACCCGCAAGCGGGCCAATGGCTCAACCAGGTCAGCGCCCAATCGGCGGCCGGCGCGCTGACCGTGTCCGCGCCAGATTTCAGCGGCGACCTGGCGCTGCGAGTGAGCCAAAACTAAATTGACCTAATTTCCGAGAATTCAATGGGCGGCCACCGTGCTTCGCACGGTGGCCGCCCATTGAATTCTCGGTACGTCACCCCAGGGCTGTTACGGCACGCCGTTGACGGTGAACTTGTCGGGCAGCGTGGCCAGGATATGCTCCAAAATGGTGCGGGCGGCGGCGCTCTCGGCCTTGTCGTCGCCCGGCCCCAGCAAGCCTTCAACGCCCACCACGGCGCCCGGCCTGGCGGCCAAGAAATAAGCCACCCGGTGGGTGCCGACGGTTTGGATAAATAAGAAACCGCTGTCGCCCAAGCCGTGCGTGATCTCCAGGAAATAACCGGTGCCGGTATGAACGGCGGCCCCCAGGTCTGTCACGGCGGCCACCAGGTCACCGGCGACCACGTCGGCGGACACCTTGTCCTGCCCAGTTTGGTTGGATACCAGCATCGTCAGGGAGGCCAGGACCAGAGCGTTCTGGGCGGCCACACCGGGCGGAAAGGCAAAGACGCGCACCTGCACTTTGTGGGTGGACACGTCAGTGAAATTGCACATGCCGTTGGCGGCGACACCGTCCACAGACTGAGTGCCCATGACGGGATCCACGTCGCTGGCGCTGGCCAGCGAGCACGGGTCGAGCGCCGTCCCGGAGCCGGCCACTTGCAGCCCGGCCACGGTGAACTTGTCCGGCAAATTTGCCAGGATGCCGCTCATAATCTGGTGCATGGCGGGCTGGGCATCCGCCTCCTTGGTTGAGGCGCCCGTGATGAGCCCCAGCGCTACCATGGCGCCGGGCCTGGCGGTTACCAGCAGTCCTTGCTGCGAGCCGAGCACCGTATTCCAGGTCCACAGTGCGGCGCTGCCCAAACCATCCACTTTTTGCGCTTTGAACTTGGGCTGATTGATCGACATGGCAATCATGTCGTTGACGGCCGCCACCGTGTCGCCGGCCGCGCTGTCCTGGTCGAGCTTGGCCGCCGCTTTCGCATCCACGGTGACCCCGCTCGCCTTGAGGCTGGGCACCCACTGGCTAAAGAAGGACTGAGCTTGCGAGGCGGGCAGCGCGTAGACGATCGCGCCGACCGTTTGCGAGGTGGCCGCGTCGGCAATGAGGCACGCGCCGTTCTGCGCCTTGGGGGTGCCCATCGCCACGCCCGTCAACGAGTGTGCCTGATCGACGGTCAGCAGCGTGCACGGGTCCAGCACAACCGGGCCGCCGGAGGTGGCTTCGGCAGTAGAACTGGCCGCGGTGGTCGCGGTGGCGGCGGGGGCCAGCGTGGCCGTGGCGGCAGCGGTGGCGCTGGCGGCCGTTGTGGCGGTGCCAGCCGCCGTGGGCGCCTGGGTGGGGATGAGCGCGGTGGTGGGTACCGCGGCTTGCGCCGTGGCGGCCTGTTTGGCGGCGGCGGTTATGGTGGCCGCTGCCTGGGTCAGCGCGGCTCCGCCGGAAGTGCCGCCCCCACTGAGGGCGCTACAGGCCAGTGAGGCCGCCAGCAGCGGCAGCAAGAGCGTGCCAAGCAAACGACGGCGACGAGGCGTGTGAGACATAGTGGACCTCCAGGTGTGGGCCATAGGCTTTAGACAGCCTCGACCGCTTGCCGCCCGGCATTCGGAAATGGCAAGGATTATCGCCTGAAACTGCAAGAGGGAAAAACATTCGACTCGAGCGCCACTGCTTTGGATTACGGCGCGCCGGCGACGGCGAAATTGTCGGGCAGGTTCGCCAGGATGCGCGTGACGATGGTGGCCATGGCCGGTTGAGCCTGAGATTCCTCAGTGGTGGGCGTGCCATGCAGGATCAGGACAACCAGCGCGCCCGGTTTGGCCGCAATCAGAACGCCTTCCTGGTTTTGGTCCAGCGTGTGCCAGGACCACAGCGCGGCGCTGCCCACCCCGTCCAGCTTCTTGATCTCATAGCCGGACACACCATGGGTAAGGGCGATCAGGTCGTTGACTGACGCGGGCATATCGCCGGCAGCGCTATCTTGGTTCAGCTTGTCGATATCGGCCTGGTTGAGCGGGACGAGCTTGGCCGTAAGCGCCGGCACATACTGCCCCAGGAAGCCTTGGGCCTGCGAGGCTGGAAACACATACAGGCCCACGCCGGTGCTGGTGGCGCTGCTGTCGAAATAGATGCAGCCGCTGGTCAGCGGTTTGGGCGGGGCGGCCGGCTGGCCGGCAAGCGACGTGGCCTCGTCCGTGGTCACCAGGCGGCACGGGTCCACCGCCGTCACGCCGGGCGGCAACGGCGATGGTGTTCGGGCGCGCGCGGTGGCGGTGGCGCTGGCAAAGCTGGTCAGGCCGCCGCAGGCCAGGCTGGCGGCCAGGAGCGGCAGCAGCAGCAGCGCCGCCATACGCCGATGGGTTTCATGCAAGCGAGTCATACCGTACTCGGGGAGAGCCCAGCCGAAAATGCAATCGCACCGTGCGGCGCACAGTGCGATTGCATTTTCGGAAGAAATGATCCTGGTTCGCCTAAGCGCCTTCGGGCAGCTTGAAATCCTTGTACTGGTCGCGCAAGACGCGCTTGTTGAATTTGCCCACGCTGGTCTTGGGGACCGAGTCGATGAAGATGATGTCGTCGGGCATATACATCTTGTTGAACTTGGGCGCCAGGTGGGCGTAAATCTCTTCCTTAGTCAAGCTGTCCTTGAAGTCGGGCTTGGGCACCACCAGGGCCAGCGGGCGCTCTTGCCACTTGGGGTGCGCGACGGCGATCACCGCTGCCTCCAATACCTTGGGGTGGCTCATGATGGCGTTCTCCAGGTCCTGGCTGGAAATCCACTCGCCGCCGCTTTTCACCAGGTCCTTGGTGCGGTCCACGATCTGCACGTAGCCCTCGGGGTCGATGGTGACCACGTCGCCGGTGCGGAACCAGCCATCGCGCCATTGGCCGCTGGTGCGCTCGTCGTTGTAATAGCTGCTGGCAATCCACGGGCCGCGCACTTCCAGCTCGCCAAAGGCCTTGCCGTCCCAGGGAATCTCGGCGCCCATCACGTCCATGGCGCGCACTTCGACGCCCGGCACGGGCAAGCCCTGCTTGGCGCGCAGGGCAAACTTCTCGGCTTCGGGCAGGTTCTGGTGATAGCTCTTGAGGTTGCCCACGGTGCCCAGCGGCGACATCTCGGTCATGCCCCAGGCGTGGATGACCTTGAGTCCGTGCTTCTTCTCGTAGGTCTCGATCATGCTCTGCGGCGCGGCAGCCCCGCCCACGATCATGCCGCGCAAGCTGCTCAGGTCATAATGCTCCTTTTCCAGCAGCGCTAGCAGGCCCAGCCACAACGTGGGCACCCCTGCGGTCAGGGTGACGCGCTCGCTTTGGATGAGGCCGGCCAGGTCCGGCGGGGTGAGGTGCGGGCCGGGGAAGACGACCTTGAGGCCCAACATGGCACATACAAACGGCGTGCCCCAGGCCAGCACGTGGAACATGGGCACGACCGGCATAAAGACATCAACCTCGGTCATGCCAAACGAACACGACATGGTAAGGCCCATGCTGTGCAGATAAATGGCGCGGTGCGAGTAGACCACGCCCTTGGGGTTGCCGGTGGTGCCAGAGGTGTAGCACATGGCGGCGGCCATATTTTCGTCCAGCTTGGGCCAGGCCACGTCCGGGCTCTCGGCCCGCAGCAGCTCTTCGTAGCTGTGCACCGGGCTCAGGCTGGTCTGCGGCAGGGCGTCGCCCATGATGACGTAGTGTTTGATGCTTTTGAACAGCGGGGCCAGCTTTTCCACGGCCGGCACCAGGCTGGGGTCGACAAACAGCACCTGGTCATCGGCGTGCTGGACGATATAGGCCAGTTGGTCGGGCGGCAGGCGCAGGTTGAGAGGATGCAGCACCGCGCCCATGTTCGGCACCGCGAAATACAGCTCCAGGTGCCGGTTGTTGTTCCAGGCAAAGGTGGCCACCCGGTCGCCGGGCTTCACGCCCAGCCGCGCCAGCGCGTTGGCCAACCGCCCCGCGCGCTCGGCCACCGCGCCCCAGTTGGAGCGCTCCATGTTGGGGCCAGCCTTGGTGACGACCTCCTTTTTGGGATACAGGCGCTGGGCGCGTTCGAGCAGCGGCTGCGTGGTGAGCTGATAATCCATCATCAAGCCTTGCATAGGAGGCCTCCTCGAGAACGGATAGTTGGCATGACTTTAGCACGATTTGCGCGGAGGAGAAATTGCCCAAAACGGGGGGTGCATTTGCCTTTCGTGGTCGCTGGTAGGGGCGAAGCATCCGCACCAGCCGGTTGGGCCGAACGCGCACCATTGACGCGGATGCTTCGCCCTTACGGCCAAAATTCCCAAATGCACCCAAACGGGGTAGCCGCGACGCAAGGCGCCGCGGCTACCCCGTTTTGGGCCGAGTCAAACTCATAAAGCTTCGGCCCAGGGCGGCCTCGACCACCACCCCGCCGATGAGCCCCCACGTGAAGTCCCACAGCATTTCCTCCAGGCTGCGTGAATTTTCGACAAGTCGTGGTAACCTTGCGCGATGACCGTTGAAGAAGGATCCATCCAAGAAAGCGTCTTGAAGGTCGCCCGGCCGGCGGCCCTGGGCTATCTGCCCTACGTGGCGCTGGGGGTGGGCACGCTCGGCTTGGCGCTGAGCGCCATGTTTGTGCGCTGGTCGGGGGCGCCTGGGCCGGTGGCCGGGTTTTACCGGGTGAGCATCGCGGCGCTGGTGATGGGGCTGCCAGTCCTGGCGCGTGCCCGGCGCGAGGCGCGCGGCGTGCCGCTAAAGCGCGCCATCTCGTGGCGGCACGTGCTGCTGGCAGCCCTGGCCGGGCTGTTCTTCTCGGGCGACCTGAGCACCTGGAACACCGGCGTGCTGCTGACCAACGCCACCAATGCCACACTGCTGGGCAACACGGCGCCGATTTGGGTCAGCCTGGTGGCGCTGGTGCTCTTCAAAGAGAAGCTCGGCCGCGTGTTCTGGGGCGGGCTGGCGCTCGTGATGGTCGGGGCGGTGGTCATCTTGGGCGGCGACTTTTTGCTTCACCCACGGCTTGGGCTGGGCGATCTGCTGTCCCTGACGGCCGGCGTGTTCTATGGGGCATTTCTGCTGACCACGCAGCGGGCGCGCGAGGGGCTGAGCTCGATGGTCACCTGGTGGGTGGCGGCCTGCGCGAGCGGACTGTCGCTGCTGGTGATCACCCGGCTGCTGCACCAGCCGCTCACCGGCTACACCACGCTGGGCTATCTCAGTATGATCGCCGCGGCGCTGGTGAGCCAGGTGGCGGGCTACCTCGCGATCAGCTACGCACTGGGTTATCTGCCAGCCTCCATCGTCTCGCCCACGCTGCTGGGGCAGCCGGTGCTCACCGCCCTGCTGGCGGTGCCGCTGCTGAACGAATCCATTGGCTGGGCGCAGGTGGCCGGCGGCGCGCTGGTGCTGGCCGGCATTTGGTTCGTCAACCGGCCAAGGGAGGGAAAGACCTCCCCACTCCGCGTTGCTCCGGGGGACGCATAAGTTCCCGGCCAGATGGTTGCGTCGCTAACCCAAGACCAGCCCAAAGGCCCGCACGGGGAAGGTGCCCATGCCACGGACCTTGACGGGGACGGCGAAAAACTTAAAGTTGGCATCGGGCAGGTCGGACAGGCGGGTGAGATGCTCGGCGATGGGGATGCCGGCGCGCAGCAGGGTGGTGTGCACCGGGCGCTGGCCGTCGTCGGTGTCGTCGATGTTGTACGAGTCGATGCCAACCAAGACGACGCCCTCGTCGCGTAGATAGGCCGCGGCGTCGGCGTTCAGGTACGAGTGGCCTTCAAAGTATCGGTCGGTGCGCCAATGGCGCGACCAGCCGGTGTGCACCAGCACGGACTTGCCGCGCAGCTTTAGGCCGGCAAACGCCTCGGCGCCGATGGCGCGGCCGGCGCCGGCTGGCACGCGCACCACCAGCGCCTCCAGGTTGGCCAGCGAGGCCAGCGGCTGGCCGGCGAGGTCCACCCCGTCGGCGAAGCGGTGGAAGGGCGTATCCACGTAGGTGCCGGTGTTGGCCACCATGTCGATCCGGGCGATATTGAATTCGGTGCCGGGGGCATAGTGGCCGCGCGAGTCCTCGCGGCTAAGGAAGTCGCAGATGACGGGGGCCGGCAGCCCCTTGTAGGTGATCAGTCCGTGCTCGACGGTGTGGCTGACGTCAATAAGTGTAGGCATTTACAACAACATCCTCACCCGCGGGTCTTTGCTCAGCTCAGCGTAGATGGCATCGAGCTGGGCCTGGCTAGTGGCCGTGAAGGTAACGGTGACCGCCAGGTATTTGCCGCTGCTGCTGGGGCGCGTGGCGCTGGCTTGCTCGGCCAGGTCGGGGACGTGTTTGCGGACGACGGCCAGCACCCAGGCTTCAAAATCTGCGCCGCTGCCGATGGCTTTGAGCGGAAACTCGGCCGGGAACTCGAGATACGACTCCTGCGGCTCGGGCATGCCTATCAGGCCGGCTGCTTCAGGCTGTCCAGCAGCGAGGCCGTGGCGCGGGCCACCTCGGCCACCGCCTGCTCAAAGGCGGGCTGGTTGGCGCGCGAGGGCACACGGTAGCCGCTGACTTTGCGGATGTATTGCAAGGCAGCGGCGCCGATCTCGGCTTCGGTAACCGGCTCGGCGGCCAGGGAGGCCGGGCGGCGGAGTTGCTTGATCGAACGGCACATGGTTAGCCTTTCATACGCATAAGCGCCCACTCGTACAACTGCTGGTAGCCGCGGGCCGAACGCGCCCACGAGAAGTCTTCCTGCATGCCGGCCCGCTGCATCGCTTGCCAGCTGGGCCGGTCGACTTTGTAAATGTACACGGCGCGCTGCACGGCGTCCCAGAAGGCAGCCGAGCTATACTCGAGAAAGGTGAAGCCGGTCAGAGCGTCGTGCACCGTGTCGGCCAGGCCGCCGGTGGCGCGCACCACGGGCACACTGCCATAGCGCATGGCCATCAGTTGGCCCAGGCCACACGGCTCGAAGCGTGACGGCATGAAAAACAGATCGCTGCCGCCGTAAATGAGCTGCGCCAGGGCGGCGTCGTAAGTGAGGAAGGCCGCCATCTTGCCACGGTGGTAGCCGGCCAGGTTCGCCAGCATGGCCTCATACTCGGCCGCGCCGCTGCCCAGGATGACGAACTGGGCCGGCCCGGCGTAGTCGTTCATCAGCAGGTGCAGCACATGGCCGGTGATGTCCAGCCCCTTTTGCCAATCGAGGCGCGTGACCATGGCCGCCAGCGGCACGTCGTCAAGCTGCGGCAGGCCGGCGCGGGCTTGCAGCGCGCGCTTGTTGGCCTGGCGCCCGTCCGGCTCTGCCGAGGTGTAGTGGGCCGGCAGGCGCCGGTCGGTGGCCGGGTCCCACAATTCGTAATCCAGGCCGTTGAGGATGCCATGGACGTCGTTCTGTCGGTAGCGCAGCAGGCCATCCAGCCCGGCGCCGCCGGGACCGGTGAGCATTTCGCGGGCATAGTTCGGGCTGACGGTGTTGATCAAGGTGGCGTGATAGATGCCGCGGGCCATAAAATTGAGCTGGCCAAAGGTTTCTTCGAGCAGGCCATGGGTGATGATGCCCAGGTCGTTCATCAACTCCCACGGGCCGCGGCCCTGGTGCGCCAGGTTGTGGATAGTGAACACGCTGCCGATGCCGCGGAAACGGTCATCGGCCTGGCCGGCGGTGGCCAGCCAGGTGACGGCGGGCGCGGCGTGCCAATCGTGCGCATGCAGCAGGTCGGGCCGCCAGCCCAGCAGTTGGGTCAGCTCCAGCGCCGCACGGCTGTAAAAGGCGAAACGATAGGCGTCGTCGTTGTAGCCGTACAGCTCGGGGCGGTCGAACAGCGAGCGCTCGGCGATGAAATAGATCGGCACATCGCTCCCGGGCAGCCGGCCCTCGTAGACCCCAGCCGGCCGGCCCACCCCGCGCATGGGCACCAGCAGCCCGCCCGGTCTGGCCACCAGGCCCCCGCGCCCGGCATAGTAGTCAGTTTCGATGGCGCGGTAGGCGGGCATGACCACGCGCACGTCGTGCCCCAGGGCGCGCAGCGCGATGGGCAGGGTGCCGCCCACGTCGCCCAGGCCACCAGTCTTGGCGAAGGGGACGACCTCGGCGGAGAGGAAGAGGATCTTGAGCGGGTCGGGCATAGGGGCAATTATAGACTGTATCGATTTTGATCCGAGAACGAATAGAGCCGCGGCCGGGCTGCGCCGGCCGCGGCTCTATTCGTTCTCGGTTTCTATCAACCCGGGTGGTGCTTCAGCCAATTGAGCGCCAGAGCCACCCAAATCTGATTATCAGGGTTGATGAACGCCGGCTGGCCGGGGACGGCGGTGACTTCGTCGGCCAGGGCCAGGCCGTGCACGCCGTTCTCAAAGACGTGAATCTCATAGGGCACGTTGTGCGCGGCCAGCCCGGCGGCAAAGCGCAGGGCATTGTTGGCCGGGACGATTTGATCGCTGGCAGTGTGCCATAGGAAGCTGGGCGGCGTGGCAGGTGAGACATGCAGGTCGAGCCGATATTGGTCGCGCAGCGCCTGGGAAGGGTGGGAGCCGCCCAGGGCCAGGGCGATCGCGTCGCGGGGATCATAAACCGGCTGCCCGCCTTCGTCGCCCGGCGGCGATTGGTGCGAGAGTGCTTCCATCTCGATCACGGCGTAGCACAATAGCAGGGCATTCGGCCGGATTTGCTGGGGATCAACGCTCAGCGGCTCGGTGAGCAGGGGCTTGTCCCACAGGACGCCCAGCGAGGCCGCCAGGTGGCCGCCGGCGGAAAAGCCGCACACCACGATGCGATTGGGGTCGATGAACCACTCGGCCGCGTTGCGGCGCACCAGGGCAATGGCCTGGGCCAGGTCGAGCATGGGCGCCGGGAACGCCGTCTGCACACGGTAGCGCAGGATGAAAGCATGGTAGCCGTGGGCCATGAAGCGCAGGGCGATGGGCTCGGCCTCGCGGTCGGAGAGGCCCATATAGCCCCCGCCGGGGCAGACGATGATGGCCGGCCGTAGCTGGTTGGTTTGATATTCGGGCGAGTTGTGCAGCCAGTAGGCTTCCAGGCGGATGGCGGGATTGTCGTCGTGGAGGGAAATAATTTGGGTGCGCATAGAGGCCGAGGATACAACAATATTGGCCAGAGCGCAGCAGGAATCAAAACGCCCCAGCGGCTGGGGCGTCTTGTTGCTAAGTGTGCGCTACGCTCAAAAACTCACCACGCTCGATTCGGAAACCAGCTCGGCAAACTTAACCCCGTCCATGAACGTGGCGTTCAGGGTCTTCAGGTCTTCTTGGGTCACCGCACGGGCGACCGCACACGGGCCTCAAACATAGACCGGGACGTGCCCGGCGACCACTTTCTCAATCAAGTCCGGCAAAGGCGCAAAACCAATGCCGTGCACGGTTTTGGCAATGTCCGCCTTGGCCAAATAGGCTGCCTCCCCCAGCAGCGCGATGGCCACTTCCTTACCAGCGGCCAAAGCGCCCACGGCAGTAATGAACGCGAGACTGCTCTTGGTTGGATCGTCGGTCCCGTGCGTGGTAACAGCCAGGATCTTGGTCACACCTGAGCTCCTTTCCTATCGGTCGACTTTACTGTATTCACTCTTGCGTGTCAAGGAAAGGGGCGAGAATCGCTCACCGTTCTCGCGCTGCTGCTGGAGAAACCCAAAGCCTCGCCACCGGCCAGATCCTGAAGCTGCGCGTGGTGGGCGAGTACGATTCATCGGATGGTACCCTAAGTCCTCTGTTCGGCAAGGTCCTGGCCGACAACAGCGTGGTACAGGCGCTCAGCGGCGGCAATCCGTCTTACGCCTATACCCTGCGCGTGAACACCACCCAGACCCCGGCACTCGTCGCCCGCCTGCACGCGGCCGTGCCTACCGCGCAGATCTACAGCTTCGCCGGCGTCCCGGGCGTGCCGGAGACCCGGCCCGGCGACGCGATCCTCACTGATGCCGGCGGCCTGGAGCTCGACTGGGCGCTTTCGAACCCACAGCCGCTGTTCGAGGCCGCGCTGTCAATGGCCCTGCTGGCCGCCATCACGGTCGTCGTAGGGCGGGAGGCTCGGCGGCTGGCAAAATCCTCGGGCCGGGCTGCTTAACGTTGTCAAGCGTGCCGAGAGCCGAATACAGAAGCGGTATCGCTTGCATCCCTGGGCTGACAGAATGCCTGATTGGTCCCGGATACACAATGCCAGTAGAATCCGAAATCAGGCTGCAGTGCGAAGTTGGAGTGACCCAGGATGCACAACTACATCTGTACCACTTGCGGGCACCAATTCGCAGAGGGCGAGGCGCCCCCGCCTCGTTGTCCGATCTGCGACGATGACCGCCAGTATGTTAATCCCCGCGGGCAATCCTGGACGACCCTCGGCGAACTAGCCCGCGAGCATCACAACGTTTTCAGGCCGTTGGAAGCTGGGTTGACCGGGATCAGTACGGAGCCCCGGTTCGCCATCGGCCAACGCGCCTTGCTGGTGCAGACGCCTAAAGGCAACGTCCTGTGGGACTGCGTCAGCCTGATCGATGAGGCCAGCATCGCGGCGGTCAAGCGCCTGGGCGGGATAACGAGTCTCGCCATGTCTCATCCCCACTTGTTTGGCAGTATGGTCGAATGGAGCCGCGCGTTTGGCAATGCGCCCATTCACCTGCATGTCGACCACCGGCCCTGGGTCCAGCGCCTGGATCCTGTCATTGAATTCTGGCAGGGGGAAACCTTCGACATGAAGGAAGGCCTCACACTGCGGCGGTATGGCGGCCATTTCGATGGTTCGACCGTCCTGCTGTGGCCGGACGGCGCCAGCGGCCTGGGGGCGCTGCTGACGGGTGACACCCTGTATGTGGCCCCGGATCGCCAACACGTCTCTTTCATGTACAGTTACCCGAATTACATCCCGCTCCCGGCCACAAGTGTGGACCGGATTGTTGACAGCGTCCTGCCACTCAGGTTCGATCGGATCTATGGTCACTTCTTTGATCTGGAGATCGAGGCCGATGCCAAACGAGTTGTGCGGACGTCGGCGGAGCGCTACAAACGGGCCATTGGATCCCTCCCTTGAATACCCTACATGAGCCCAGCCGTTCCGCTCGTCGAACGCGAACGAGCCCAAGGAAAGTGAGACACAATGAATCCGAGTATACCAGCCACAGAAGGCTTTATCACGTTCCGAGGCTATCAGGTCTGGTACCGTGTCGTCGGCGACCACGAAGTGCCGGGCAAGCTGCCACTGCTGTGCCTGCACGGCGGACCGGGCGCAAGCCATGACTACCTGGAACCGCTGGAGGCCATGGCAGCTACCGGGCGGCGTGTCATCTTCTATGACCAGCTAGGGGCCGGCAACTCGGATCATCCACACAACCCATCTCTATGGACGGTGCCGCTCTTTGTCGAGGAGTTAGGCATCGTGCGCCAGGCGCTCGGGCTTGAGCGCGTTCATATCCTTGGGCAGTCGTGGGGAGGAATGCTGGGCATGGAATATGCTTTGACGCAGCCAGCCGGCCTGGCAAGTTTGATCGTGGCTGATTCTCCGGCCAGCATGCCCCAATGGGTTGCCGAAGCGAACCGTTTGCGCGCGGACCTCCCCTCCGATACCCAGGCGACCCTGCTCAAGCACGAGGCGGCCGGCACCACGGATGACCCGGCCTATCAAGAAGCCATGTTGGTTTTCTACCGCCGCCATGTCTGCCGGCTCGATCCCTGGCCCGATTGCGTCAACCGGGCATTTGAAAAAATGGCGCAATTCCCGGAAGTCTACAACACGATGAACGGTCCGAGCGAGTTCCATGTGATCGGTGTGATCAAAGACTGGGATATTGTCAGCCGGCTGGGTGAAATTCGCGTGCCCACGCTGGTGATTTCGGGTCGCTACGATGAAGCGACACCTGTGATCGCGGAGACCGTCCATCGTGGCATACCGGGATCAGAATGGGTTTTGTTCGAGCATAGCGCCCATATGCCGCACGTGGAAGAAACACAGCGCTGCTTGCAAGTGTTGACGAGTTTCTTGGATCGCCTCGAGCCACAGGTATAGCTTACCGCTCCCATTGACCTGTTTTCCGGAAATAGAATGGACCGCGGCTGTGCGAGGCACAGCCGCGGTCCATTCTATTTCCGGAAGTTCTTCCCTCCCAGCAAAGTTAGCTCTGCGTGCTGGTGGCGGTTGGCGCCGTGGCCGGGCTCGGGATGGTCCTGCCTACGCGGATCTCCACCGCCCACCACTTGCCGTCGGCGCGCTTCTCGGCGTGGACAAACATGCGCGTGCCGGGCTGGATGGCGGCCAAGGTCAAAGCCGCGCCCTGCTTCCCGGTGATCTTGGTGTTGGCGTCCACATAGAACTCCCACACCACACCGCGGCGATTGACGAAGGTGAACGACTGCTCGGCGCTGTTGACGGCGCTGGCGACGACGCCGCCGCGATACTCGGTGCGCGCGCCCAGGTCGATCACCAGCCTGGCGGTCGCTTTGCCGTCGGCCACGGTGGCGGCGCCCAGGACACGGTCACCCACCTGGATGGCGGCGAAGCTGCCCGGCTGCGCGTCGCGGTTGAAGTATTGCGTCTGGTCGTTGACGTAGACGACATGCACCCCACCCAGCGGGCCGGTCAGCGTGAAGTTGTCCGCGGCCATGGCACTTACCTGGCCCATAGTCCAGGTGGTGCCAGGGGCGGCGGTGCTGGGGGCCGGGGTAGCTGCGGCTGCGGCCACGGCCGGCGCGCTTGGCGCTGTCGATGCGCTGGCGCTGCTCGGGCTGCTGGCGGCCAGGGCCACCGAGAAGCCGCCAAATGCCAGCGCGGCCAGGAGAATAGTGACGACGGTTACCTTGATTTTGTTTAGCATTCTTACCATCCTTTTCTTTTGTCGGCGCGGTCAACCGGCCGTGATGGGAGTATTCTCGCTGGTGGGTGTAGCGGGCAGAGCGCAGGGATGTAAAAAGGTTGTAAACGTGGTGAGTGATCTATGAGCCCAATATTGGGATTTAATCGGCTGAAAAGGGATGCCACCGCTACGCGGTGGCATCCCTTTTCAGCCGATACATTGAATTCAAGCGTTTGGGAACACCACTTCGTCTTTGCCGCTCAGTTTTTCCTGGATCTTGTCGAGCACCAGGTCGAAGTGCGCGGGGTGGTTGACGAAGTCGAGATGGTCGCCGGGGATCGTGAGGACAGGGCACAGGTCAAACCTGGCCAGCCATTCGGCGTACAGGCGGTTAAGCAGGTCGAGATAGTCGGCGGTGATACCGGTTTCCATGGCCCGGCCGCGGCCGCGGATGCGGCTGAGCAGGGTGGGGGTGGAGGCTTTCAGGTACAGCAGCAGGTCCGGGCCAGGCAGGCTGTTCACCACCAGGTGGAACAGGCGCTCGTAGGCGCGGTAGTCGCGCTCGCCCAGGTTGCCCAGGGCGCGCAGGGCGCGGGCAAAGATGTAGTAATCCTCGAAGATGCTGCGGTCGCAGATGGCGCTGTCGGGCGCGGCGGCCAGGGCGCGGTGCTGCTCGGCGCGGTGCCCCAGGAAAAAGATTTGCAGGTGAAACGACCACTGGGCCATGTTGGCGTAGAAGTCGGACAGGTAAGGGTTGTCGTTGACCGACTCGAAGGCGGTGTGGTAACCGAGGCGCTGGCCCACCTGCTCGGTCAGCGAGGTTTTGCCCGAGCCGATGTTGCCGGCGACGATGATGAAGCGTTTGGTCATGGAAGACTCATCCGAGCGGCCATCATTGCAAAGCGGTTTCAGCGCAGCGAAAGCCGGACAGGTTGTCGCGGCCGTCGGGAACGTTGAAATCGCGGGCCGCGGCGCGCACCCGGTCGGCGCCATCGATCCACGAGCCGCCGCGCAGCACACGGTTGAGACCGCTGTCCAGCCCGGGCGGGTTGGCCGTGGGCAAACCGGCATAGCCACGGAAGTCATAAAAGCCGTTGACCCACTCGCGCGCATTGCCGGCCATGTCCAGCACGTCATACGGGCTGGCGCCGGCGATGAACACGCCCACCGTGCCGGTGCGGGCAAAGGTGTCGTCGATGTTGGTGTGGTTGCTGGCGTTGCAGTTCTTGTCGCATGAGTTCAGCCGCCGGCCGTCGAACTCGTTGCCCCACGGATAGATGAAGCCGCTGTCGCCGCGGGCGGCCTTTTCCCACTCGGCTTCGGTGGGCAACCGGCGGCCGGCCCAGGCACAGTAGGCCTTGGCGTCGTTCCAGCTCACCTGCACCAC
>Ga0070730_10001946_pt1 | contig 19249 bp, 16 predicted proteins | sample Coa_R1_3_FD_66447 | JGI IMG/M metagenome (GOLD analysis project Ga0070730, IMG submission 66447) | Surface soil microbial communities from Centralia Pennsylvania, which are recovering from an underground coalmine fire - Coalmine... | ecosystem: Environmental > Terrestrial > Soil > Unclassified ... | reverse complement strand
CCGAGTTCGCTGGCCTCGATTGCCGCGGGACTCATGCGCTTCATGAGCTTCCTCTTGCCGTGGGTGGCGATTCCCATCTTCACGGTGCACATCGCCATTCCCGGGCTCACGGGTTGGATCAAACCATACGACTTCGCGTTTACCTGGGCGCAGCCGCTGGCGGTCTGTTGGCTGGTACTAATGACCGGCATCAACTATCTCGGCGTGCGATTCGGCGGAGCGGTCCAGGTTTTTCTCACGGCGATAAAAATTGTGTCCGTGGCCATCGTCATCGGCGTGGCATTTTTTGCGCCAGCCGGCGCGGCGACGCACGTGCCGGATCCGTTCTGGCCGTCCGCGGTAAACGGCAGCACGCTTGGCGCATTCCTCGCCGCGCTGGCCGCCGCGCTTTGGGCGTACGACGGATGGGAAGATCTCAACCTGGTCGGCTCGGAAGTGCAAGACCCGCAGCGAAATTTCCCGCGTGCGCTAGTTGGCGGCGTGGCGCTCGTCGCGGTGATTTATTTGCTCTTCAGCGCCGCGTGCCTGAAGGTCTTGCCGTTTGCCACGGTCGCCGGGTCTGCACATATCGCTTCGGACGTGGTGCAACACGTCGCCGGTTCGGGTGCGGCCGTGTGGATCACCATCGCCATGGTCATCAGCGCGCTTGGCTCGATGAACTCTTCCGTTCTCAGCGGCGCGCGTCCTACGTACGCTATGGCCCGCGACGGCATCTTTTTCAAAATCGCCGACGGCGTTCATCCCAAATACCGCACGCCCGCGCGCGCGCTGATTTGGCAGCTGGTGCTCACCAGCATCATGGCGCTGAGCGGAACGTTCGAAGAACTCACCAATCTTTTTATTTTTGCGGGATGGATTTTCTACGGTCTTGCAGTCGTCGCGCTCTTCCGCCTGCGCTACACCGAGCCCGACATGCCTCGCCCGTATCGCTGCTGGGGCTACCCGTGGGTTCCTGGCCTCTTCGTCGCCGGTGCGCTGGCTCTCACGATCAACATCTGGTTGGATCGCCCCGGCCGCTCGTCCATCGGCTTGTTGCTAATGCTCGCCGGGCTTCCTTTTTATCGCTATTGGAGCAAAAAGGCGCAGCAGGCCTGAGCAGGATCAATTCCCGGTGTGTTTTGTTTGCTCGCCACATGCTGCACCAGCGCCTCGCATGGCTTACTTTTCAGGCTGATGTTGCTGTCCGCCGCGTCCGCAGAAGTTGCACGGGCAGCCCGCCCGAGAGCAAAGCCACGCCCGGCACTACAACCCAGCCAAACAAAGCCATTAGAAAAGCCCATTCCATAATCGTGTGTTCGACATGGTCTTCAATCGCCAAACTCACCGGAAATGCGACCAGGAACAGGCCCAAGAACGGCAGAACGGGAAACATCGCTGACAATAGTGTTGAGCGTTGCGAACCACCCGCCCGGCTGGAGAGATAGGCCGCAAGCCCGCCAATCAACGGCAAGGTCACCAACCATGGCACATAGAACATCGCCACCGGGGGCTGGCCGCTCCAACTGAAAATCAGCGGTTTCGGACCAAATCTCTGAAAGAGCGCCAGCAGCCCCTGTGCCAGTACAAACGACAAAACCCCAGGAATCCAGAATTGCTTGACGCGGCCTGTCATGATGTCCTCCTCTCTCCTCGCGGCTTGAATCCGACGCCGCAAGTCCCGCCAGTTCCCTGCGTGTGATAAGGCGCGTCGCACTGCTTCCTCTTCGCTCACGCCCTGGCGCGAGAGCGCCTCGCAGGTCTCCTCGAGGTGCGCCGCCAGCTCTGCGACAATTTCGACTTGCTTCTCCTCATCGAGAGCAAGACCGCCAAGTTTGCGGCGAACGAGCGCCTGCCAATCACGCATGCGACACCTTCGTCAGCCGCTTCAGCGCGCGAAACAGTTCGCTCCATTCCGCGCGAATGGGTGCCAGTTTTTTCTTGCCGACGGACGTCAGGCGATAGCACCGGCGGCGACGGCCAGAGTCGCTGGTCTCCCATACGCCCTTGATGTGGCCGCGATTCTCGAGGCGGTACAGCAGCGGGTAGAGCGAAGCCAGCGTGAAGCGTAGCGCCCCACCGGTTTGCTCTTCGATGCGCCGCGCCAATTCGTACCCGTGCAGCGGCCCTTCTTCCAGCACGCTGAGAACGGCGAGTTCGGCGGTTCCGCGTTTCACGCCTGAAGCGATCATGGTTCAGCTCCCTATATATAGGAAGGCTATATATAACCTCCGGATTTGTCAAACGCTTTTACGGACAGGTGTGCTTACTTACACGGATGCGGCGAGGCTGCTGAATGGAAGTGCGGAAGTTGCTTTGGAACTAATCGGCAGCGCGGCTTGCTGCGCCTCCGGGCTAACCGCAATCTCCCGATGCAAAACGCTTGCCAGTGCTTCGATTCCTGTAACCAGCCGTGGTCCCGGACGCGAAAGGTACGCGCTCGCGTCGAGCGCATAAACTCTGCCATCCCGCACGGCAGGGATCTCGTTCCACTCAACCCGAAACATCATCGCGCGATATTCGTCGCTTGCCTGCTGCGCACCGTAGCCGCACGGCGCGATGAGTAACACTTCCGGCTCCGCGGCGATGACGTCCTCCGCAGTCACGCGGAAAGATGGCGTACACTTTTTTCCCAAAACGTCTCGCCCGCCCGCGGCTTCTATCATTTCCGGCACCCAGTGGCCCGCGACGTAAAATGGCTGCAGCCACTCAAGTATCGTGACGCGCGGGCAATCCTCTGCACACCCGACCTGTCGCTCGATCTCGCCGAGCCGCGTGCCAATCTTCTCCAGCAGCGCCTCCGCCTCGTTACCACGGCACGTCGCCTCGCCTACCCACAAAATGTCGCGCCACACGTCGCGCAAATCCCGCGGATTCAGGCACAAAACTTCCGGCCGCCGTTGCATTTGCGATAACGCATTGGCCAAATCGTCCGGCGACGCTGCGCAGACCTGGCACAGGTCCTGGGTAATAATCAGATCCGGCTGCAACGCATCAAGCGCCTGCGTATCCACGGAATACAGACTTTCGCCGCGCTCCACAAACTCGCGCACCAACCGGTCAATCTCCGCTGGCGCGGCATCCTTTGGGATCCGCGAATGGATCACGACTTTCTTTGTGCGGGCTTGCGGCGGGAAATCGCACTCGTGGCTGACGCCCACGATTTCTTTTTCGAATCCGAGCGCAAAAAGGATTTCCGTAGCCGACGGCAGCAAAGACACTATGCGCATCCTGTGACTCTACCACAGGGTGTGATTTGTGCTGTTAGCTGAAATTTTCCGCGCTCTTGTTAGCGAAGGTCTTTATTTGTACAGATAATATTTTCGCCGCGTTTGGTCGTACGCCGCCAGCGCTTCCGACCAGCTCGCCACAATCTTGTCTGGCGATATTCCGTTCTGCAGTTCCTGAATCGTCTCCGCGTTTCCCACGAGCGTGATCAGCTTCGCGGGATCGAAATTTCCCGGATACAGCTTCTGCAAAATCCTCGCGATTTCCAGCCCCATGCGCATCGAACGAACAGCGGCCCGGTCGGTGATGCGAATGCCCACGCCTCCGCAGCGCTGGCCCGCGTACAGACCCGACACGGGGATGAACGGATCGTCCACAAAATGTAAGCCCGGAAGGTGCAGCGCGTTCAACGCCTCGGACACGGCGATGCCGTCCATCCACGGCGCTCCAAACTCCTCGAACGGCGTCTGCGTCCCGCGCCCCACGGAAACTCCCGCGCTCTGCAGAATCTCCAGCCCCGGATACACGATAGAACCTTTCGCCGTCCGCAAGTTCGGCGACGGCGGCACCCAGCGGATTCCCGTGCTCTCGAAGAAATAATTGCGGTGCCAGTTTTTCATCGTTATGACGTGCAAATCGCAGTTGATGTGATTTTCGCCGTTGAAGAACTGCGCGAGTTCCCCAATCGTCAGACCGTAGCGCACGGGAGTTGGAAAGTATCCGACGAAATTCGTCTTGTCCGGGTCGAGCATCGGTCCTTCCACCACATCCCCTCCGAGAAGATTCGGCCGGTCCAGAACATAAAACGCGATGTGGCGTTTCGCGGCTTCTTCCATACAGTACGCCATCGTCGCCGTGTAAGTGTAAAAACGCACGCCGGCGTCCTGGATGTCGAACACCAGCGCGTCAATTCCTTCGAGCATTTCGTCGGTCGGCCGCAGCGATTCCCCGTAGAGGCTGTACGTCGCCAGCCCGGTGACCGGATCTTTCGACGAAGCATACTTTTCATCGGCGCGCCCGGCGATGCCGTGCTCCGGACTAAAGAGCGCGACGACCTGCAATCCGGAAGCATGCTTGAACGCTTCAATCGTTGAGCGGCCTTGCGCGTCGAGTCCCGTATGATTCGTGATCAGCCCGATGTGCTTCCCTTTCAGCGGTGCGAACTTCTCCGCCTCCAAAACGTCCAGCCCCACCTGAACGCGGCCCGGCCGGCCGCCATGTTTCTTCTGCGCCGCGCACGCGGAAGTTCCCCACACCAGGACGATCGCCGCCCCGACGGCGAAAGTGCGCGAAAATTTTCCGAGACCCCTGCGCTTTAGTCGCAATGCAATTCCTCCCCTAGTGCTCCACCAATGATATTCTGGAACGCTTCGATCGGAGCTGCGTTGTGAGCCTGGAGTGCGTGTGTTATATACAGGCGCAGCATCCTCTCGTCCGCCGGGAGACTCTTACTTGATGAAAGGACGCGGTGCAAGCGTTCTGTTTCTTGTTTCGTTCGGATCGTTCTTCCTGCTTATGGCCCATTCGACGCGCAGCCAAAACAAATCATCCTCATCAACTCATTCTACCCGCACCGGCAAGAGCGCGGCGCCCGGCCCTTCGAAGTCTCTTACTCCCGCGGCGTCACAATGGGTGGAGTCTACTCTCGCGCAGATGTCGCTCGATGAAAAAGTAGGGCAAATCCTTTTCACCACCTATCACGGCAGCTTCACTGCGACGGATTCGGGCGCCTACGCCGACATGATTCACGACGTCGAAAAACTCCATGTCGGCGGCTTTATCAATATCACGCACGGCTCGCCTCTTGGGGTCGTGAAAAGCCAGGCGTATCCGACGGCGGTGCTTGCGAATCAGCTTCAGGCCAAGTCAAAACTTCCGCTGCTCATCGGCGCGGACTTCGAACGCGGAACCGCGATGCGCCTCGATGAAGGAACGTCGTTCCCAACCGCCATGGCTCTCGCTGCAGCGGGAAATCCGAAGGATGCTTACACGATGGGCAAGATCACGGCGCTCGAAGCGCGCGCTGTCGGAGTGCAGTGGATTTACGCGCCGGACTCCGACGTCAACAACAATCCCGACAATCCCATCATCAACACGCGCTCTTTCGGCGAGGATCCGCAAAAAGTAGCGGAATTCGTTTCCGAATTTGTCCGCGGCGTTCAGGATAACGGCGGGCTGGCCACCGCGAAACACTTTCCGGGTCATGGCGATACCTCGGCGGACTCGCACATTGACTTGCCGGTGATTCGCGCCGATCGCCAGCGCATCGAAAGTCTCGAACTCGTTCCCTTTCGCGCTGCCATCGCCGCGGGCGCGGACACCATCATGACCGGCCATCTCTCGATTCCCGCTCTCGAGCCTGATCCCAATGTTCCGGCCACGCTTTCTCCGAATATCTTGACTGGCCTCCTGCGCGATGAACTTCACTATCAAGGCCTCGTCGTTACGGACGCCATGGACATGGGTGGCATCACCGTGCGCTACGCTCCCGGCGACGCCGCGGTGCGCGCATTCGCCGCAGGCGCTGACGCACTGCTCATGCCGCCGGTCCCGGAAGCCGCGTTCGACGCGTTGAAAGCCGCAGTGAAGTCCGGCCGCATCAAGCGCGACCGCCTCGATGCGTCGGTTCGCAGAATTCTGCAGGCGAAGGCGCGGCTCGGCCTCTACAAATCGCGGCTCGTCGACATCAACGCGCTCAACAAGAATTTCGGTAAGGTCGAATGGCAACGCGATGCTCAGGACATTTCCGATCGCGGCATCACTCTTTTGCGCGACACGCCGCACCGGTTACCGCTCGATGAAACGAAGCCCACGCGCGTCCTCCTGGTGGCGCTCTATGCCGATCCGGAACCCTATCCCGGCGAAGACCTCGAGCGCGAGCTGCGTTCTCGCGTGGATTCAGTGGTCACGCTGCGCGCGGATACGCGCTTCGTGAAAGCCGACAATCTGAAATTGCCTCCGCCGGACGGCTACGATGTCGCGCTTTTGGCGTTTTTCGTGCGTGTCAGCGATCGCAAGGGCAACGTGGATATCCCCGCCGAGCAATCAGCCTTTGCCGACAAAGTCTACAAAAACGACAAGCCGGTCGTGACATTGGCTTTCGGCAGCCCGTATCTCGTCGAACATTTTCCGCAAGCCGAAACGTGGCTGGCCGCGTTTGGCATCAGCGATGTTGCGCAAATCTCCGCCGCGCGCGCGCTCTTCGGCCAGATCCCCATTCGCGGACATTTGCCGGTAACCATTCCCGGCCAGGACATGAAAGCCGGGTTCGGCCTCGAAGCGGCCGCCGATCCGATGACTGTGCAGCCGATGGAGGCTCGCGCGGAAGCGCAGCTGCAGCCGGCGTTTGACGTCATGGAGCACGCCATCGCGGACAAAGCCTTCCCCGGAGCCACGCTCGCCGTCGGTTACAAGGGTAAAGTTTCGCTACACGCTTTTGGCAAGCTCAGTTACGACGCCAAATCACCGCAAGTAAACCTGCGCACCATGTACGACGTCGCTTCGCTCACCAAAGTCATCGTGACCACCACGCTCGTCGAGAAACTTGTCGAAGGCGATTTCAAGTCGCCGCTGCTTCTCGATGCGCCCATCGAGCGCTACTTGCCGGAGTGGGCCTCCGGTCCGCAACCCGAGTGGCGCCACAAAGTCACCGTACGCCACTTGATGACGCACACTTCCGGCCTGCCGCCGTTCAAGGAGTATTGGCGAAATTCCAAGGGCTGGGACGACACACTGCGCATGATTTTTGCCGAACCGCTTGAACAAGAACCCGGAACGAAGATGGTTTACTCCGACCTCGGCATCATCCTCATGGCGGAAATCATTCAGCGGCTCACCGGCCGGAGACTCGATGAACTCGCCAACGAATATATTTTCGCTCCGCTAAAGATGCACGACTCCATGTATCGCCCGCCAAAAAAGCGGTGGCCGCTGATCGCGCCGACGGAATTCGACGCGCAGTACCGCAAGCGACTCATCCAGGGTGAGGTCCACGACGAAAACGCGTATGCCGTCGGCGGCGTTTCCGGACACGCCGGAGTGTTTAGCACGGCTCCGGACCTTGCCGCGTTCTGCCAGATGCTGCTGAACGGCGGCGTCTACGGCCACGAACGGATTCTGCGCCGCGCCACGATTGCGCAGTTCACCGCGCCGCAGCCGCTCGCCGGCAACACGCGCACGCTCGGCTGGGTGGTTCCCACCGAGGGCAGCTCCAGCGGGCATTATTTTTCCGCGCACAGTTTTGGCCATACCGGATTCACCGGCACTTCCATCTGGATCGATCCGGATCGCCAGCTGTTCGTCGTATTGCTTACCAATCGCGTGAATCCCACGCGCGAAAATCACAAAATTGCGGAAGTTCGTCCAGCGCTGCATGACGCGGTCATGCAAGCCTTGGGATTCGGGACCGCGACGGCACCAGCGCAGTAGCGCGCCTGAACAGTTTTTCTGCGCCAAGATCAGATCGGAGAAACCTGGATGATTGAACTCCCCAATCGCCGCACTTTTCTGCAAGGCGCCATGGCAGCGGTTCCGCTGGCTGCGCTGCCGCAGGACGCTGGAAACCAGTTCGCAGCGAGTGCGGTTTGCGTGAAACACGACGAGGACCGCTTCGACGAACACCTCAAACTTGGCGGAGCGAATCTCTTCGCGTGCAAAGTCTCCGGTCGGGACAACGCCGGCGCGCTTTTCATCTTCGAGCAGACAAATCTGCGCAAAGGCGGTCCGCCGCGCCATCTGCATCATGGCCAGGACGAATGGTTATTCGTGATGGAGGGCCGATTCATCGCCGAGGTCGGAAAAGAAAGGTTCGCACTTGCGCCTGGCGATTCTCTGTTTGCTCCGCGAGGCATTCCGCACGCTTTCGCGCACGTCGGCGAGAACACCGGCCGTCTGCTCATCGGCTTTCAACCTGCCGAACAGATGGAGCGTTTCTTCCATGAGATTGCCAAGCTGGGCGACTATCCCGCCGACGCGGCCGTCTTTCGCTCCCGCGACATGGAACTTGTCGGTCCGCCACTAGCGATAACCTGACGAGTCTTGGAGAGAGCCGCTTTGCGCACCAACATTTTGTGCGTGCCGGCACGGCGTTGTGCTCCGCGGTTTAGTTCTTCCTGAATTCTGCTTGCCGTGCGCGCAAATACGACAGCAGTTCAAGCGAGCAACTTTGCATCTCCACGCCGAACGCGTCCATCTGATTCGTGAGCAGGTTGTAGCACCACACCGCGGGCACCGCGACCGACAATCCAAACGCCGTCGTAAGCAGCGCTTCTGAAATCGAGCCGGCAATCACCTTGATCTCCGTCGCGTGCGTTAGGCCGATATTCCGAAACGCGTCCAGTATTCCGATCACGGTCCCGAACAATCCGACGAACGGCGCCGTCGCCGCAATCGTCGCGATGCCACTCAGCCCTCGCTTCATCTCTTCGTTGGTTTCCGCGCTCGAGCGCTCCAGGCTTCGCTGCACGCCTTCCATCACGTGCTCGTCCGGCATGCCCTCCGGCGCGGCTTGATAATCAAGCAGCCCGGCCACCACGACGCTCGCGATGTGGCTTTTCTTGTTGTGCTCCGCGACGACAATCGCCTGCGCCAGCTGCCCGTCGCGCAATGGCACGCTGCACTCCGCGATGTACGCCTTCGATTGCTCGCGCGCCCGCCGGTAACGCAGCGCGCGTCCCGCGCTCACGCTCATCGAGCGGACGAACATGATTCCCAAAATAATCACAACTCCATGACACAGCGTTCCCATGGAACGCCACAATTCCACCAAGTTTGCGCCGCCCATGCGTACCTCGCTTTGCTTCCCTGCGGCTTTTCAATAGACACCGTTTCGCGGTTTTTTGTGCCGGCACCGTCCTGCGAACCGGCAACCAGCGGCGCAACTTGCGACCCATGCTCCGTCATCTTGCTGCATCCCTTTCCACGCAATTCGTGCGCTTCGCAATTCGTCTTGCCACCGCACCTCCTCGCGAACTACGATTCTCCCGGAGCGAGCCCGCACTCTCCGATGACTCCACGTCCCCTACGCCTCTTCCTCTTCCATCCGCTACCCGTAGCCGTTCTTGCCTTTCTCGGTTTGGTTGCGTTCGCTGAGATCAAAACCGCTGATCCGCGGCAACCCGCGGCGGAACAAACTGCCGCGAAACTAGGCGCGGTTCGTTCCTTCGAAATCGTTCCTTTGGAAACCGTCTCCGAAACCACCGCTAACGTCAGCGTCGGCGATCTCAACGGCGACGGAAATCTCGACATCGTTCTGGCCAAGGGCCGCCACTGGCCGCTCGCGAGCGTCGTGCTCTTCGGCGACGGCAAAGGCCACTTCACGCGCGGCCCCGCGCTTCCGAATCCTCCAAGCCGCAGCTACACCGCCGCTCTCGCGGACATGACCAGGCGCGGCCATCTCGACATCGTTCTCAGCAACGACGCGCCCGATCCCAAAGTCGTTCTTCTCAACGACGGCTCCGGCCACTTCAGCCTCGGCGGAACTTTCGGCGACCCAAAGTGGTCGACGAGGAATATCGCCGTCGCCGATCTTAACGGCGATGGGCTTCCCGATATCGCCGTGGCGAATCGCGAGATGTCAAGTTACGTCTGTTTTAACCGCGGCCTCGGCAAAATTGCGCTTGGCCCCGCCACAACCGGCCTCGGATTGAACTTTGACTGCCGCGTCTTGCCCGACGCGCCAAGCGCCGCGTCCATCGCTATCGCCGACATTAACGGCGACGGTTTTCCCGACGTGATCCTTCCCTGCCGCGACGACTGCCAGAGCCTCATCTATTTCAACGATGGCAAAGGCAACTTCACCCGCGAAGTAAAATGGGGGCTGCCCAAGTCTTCCACTCGCGCCATCGCGATTGCCGATTTCGACGGCAGCGGTCACCCAAGCATCGCCGCGTGCCACGAAAAGCTTGGCTGTTTTGTCTATATGAACGATGGCAAAAGCAAACTGTCGCCCGGCATCCAGTTCCAGACGCCTGACGCTCTGCCCTATTCGATGATTGCCGCGGATTTGAATCGCGATGGCCGCGCAGAAATCGTCGTAGGTTACGTCGAAGCTCCTGGAATTATCTATTTCAATGACGGCGCGGGAAGACACTTCACGCCGCAGCGCTTCGGCGACGGCAAGGGTGCAATTTACGGCATGGCTGTCGGGGATTTCGACGGTGACGGCTGGCCCGATATCGCGGTCGCGCGATCCGACGCGCCTTGCTTCGTCGTGTTCAACCGCGCTGCCAACTAGCGCTCATCGGCCGTGGCCGCAACAAACTCCGCAATTCAACTTCTCGTGCTCGCCGAGTTCGCCAGTTCTTTTTCTCGTTCGCGCGCCAGCATCACCACGAGCCGCGCCGTTTCTTCCACGTCCATCGCGGTATTGTCGATCAGCACCGCGTCCGCTGCGCGCACCAGCGGCGAAACTTTTCGCTCCCGGTCCCGCTTATCGCGCTCCCGCACTTCTTCGAGCACTTCCCCCAGTGTCAGGTGCTCGCCCTTTTCTTCATGCTCTTTCCACCGCCGCTCGGCGCGCACTTCCGGCGACGCCTCGAGAAAAATCTTCAGCTCGGCTCGTGGAAAGACGATCGTGCCGATGTCCCGCCCCTCCATCACCACGCCGCCGCCCGCGCCGGCGCGTTGCTGCTGCGCCACCAGCACGTGCCGCACGCCTGCAATCGCCGCTAGTTGTGACGCGGCCATCGCCACCTCCGAAGTGCGAATCTCGTGCGTCACTTCCGCGCCGTCCAGAAAAACGCGATTCTTGAAGCCTGCCGCTTCCTGCTCCGCGGTCGGCGGCTGCAATTCGATGCGCGTGTGTTTGGCAAGTTCTTCGAGCGCGTCCGCATCGCTAAGCGCGACCCCGTGCCGAAGCGATTTTAACGCCAACGCGCGGTACATCGCGCCGCTGTCGAGATACAAATACCCAAGCATTTGCGCAACGCGACGCGCCAGGCTGCTCTTCCCCGAGCCCGCCGGTCCGTCAATGGCAATCGTCAGTTTTGGCATTCGTGTAGCACAGCCACTCCTGGCTGTGCGCTTTTCTCTTGCGAGGTCGTCGCGGTCATCAGTTCAGCAGGGCAGCAATGAAGCACAGGCAAAAGCGCCCAAGCTGCTCAAAATCCCATAATGTTGTATCCGCAATCCACGAAAATCGTTTCGCCGGTAATTCCCGATCCTGCCGGCGAAAGCAAAAACGCCGCCGTCGCGCCAACTTCCGCCACATCCACATTGCGCTTCAGCGGCGCGCGTTCGATTTGTGTCTTCAGCATATCGCCAAAATTCGCGATGCCTCGCGCCGCTAGCGTCTTGATCGGCCCTGCGGAAATCGCATTCACGCGAATCGCCTTCGGCCCCAGGTCGTACGCCAAATAGCGGACCGTCGCTTCCAGCGCGGCTTTCGCGACGCCCATCACGTTGTAGTTCGGCACCACTTTCTCCGAACCGTAATACGTCAGCGTGACCATTCCTCCGCCCGAAGTCATCAGCGGCGCCGCTCCGCGCGCCACCGCGATCATCGAATACACGCTGATGTCGTGCGCGATGCGGAATCCTTCGCGCGAAGTGTTCACAAACGGCTGTTTCAATTCATCCGGCGGCGCAAATCCCACGCTGTGCACTAGCCCTTGCAGCGTGCCATACTTCTGCGTCAACTCTTCGAAAAGCTTCGCGATCTGATTGTCCTGCGTCAAATCGCACATAAAACCCGCGGCGCCCGGCAGCTCCGCGATCAAGTCCTGCGCTTCCAGCGCCAGCCGCTCGTTTTGGTACGTCAGCGCCAGCTGCCAGCCATCCTCGGCGAGTTTTTTTGCGATCGCCCACGCAATGCTGCGCTTGTTCGCCAAGCCAAAAATCACCGCCGCCTTTTGCCCCTCGCTCATTCGCTCCCTCTCCGGAACTCTTCCGCCCCGCCGCCACCAGATTCGAAAATTGTCATTCCGAGCGGCGCGAGGAATCTGCTGTTTCTTCTCCGCCTTCTCGCTGCGTTTCGATCTGTTTCTCGCTTCCGCTTATATCCGATGAAACGCCCGCTCGATCTCCTTCACCGAATACCGCAGCACCACCGGCCTGCCGTGCGGGCAGCTCATCGGACAATCCGTTTTCGCCAATTCGCCGAGCAACCACTCCATCTTCGTCTGGTCGAGCGGCATGTTCACTTTAATCGCCGCGTGGCACGCCGTCGAAGCTGCGATTTTCGCTTGCAGCGTCTCAATCGAAATCGCCGCATTTTCTCGCTCGAGGCCATCCAGAATTTCCGTCAACAATTTCTCCGCGTCCGGCCCGGCCACGCCCGCCGGAACTGCCTGAATCGCCACGCTCCGCGGTCCCATGGGCTCCACTTCGAAACCATTTGCCGCCAACTCCTCCGCGATTTTCTCGTAAATGACAATCTGCCGCGGCGAAAGCTCAATCACCAGCGGCATCAGCATGCCCTGAGCTTCCACTTTTCCTCTTCGCCGCGCTTCAAGGTGCTGTTCGAACAGTACGCGCTCGTGCGCCACGTGCTGGTCCACAAGCCACAACCCGTCGCCATTCACCGCCACGATAAAACTCGAACTCACCTGCCCGAGCGGCTTCAAATCCGCGATTTGCTCCGGATGCGGCAATGTCGCCGGAGCATCCGCATTCGGCGCCACCAGATTTCCCGCCCAATTCGCCGCCGCTGATCGCGGAATCGGCTCCGCGATTTGCGCTGCTGCCGCAGCTGCCGCCGACGCGATCGCCGAGCCGGGCTCGAACGCGAACCGTTGCGCAACGGGTTGCAGCGGCGCGCTCGTCAAATCGAATCCGCCATCCGAACCGGCGCCGGAGCCAATCCCGATTTCCTCCATCGCCGGAATGATCGCGCGCGGAACCGCACTCGCCTGCTCGCCGTTGTAGGTGCCGGGCTTTAGCCCGGCGTCTTCGCCAGACGCCGCGCCGCTCGCGGCACCAACTCCGCCGAGCGCGCCAAAACCACCCGATGAAGTGAACGCTGTTACCGCTCCTGCCGCAGTGGCCGTCGCAAAACTCGGCACCGACCGCGCACTCATCAATGCCTGTCGAACGACGTCCCGCGTGAAATCGTGCACGAAATTCGCCCGCCGGAAGCGCACTTCCGTTTTCTTCGGATGGACGTTGACGTCGACTTCGTCGTACGGCATTTCAAGAAACAACAGTGTCGCGGGAAATGTCGTGGGCGGAAGAATGTTCCGGTAGGCTTCGTGAATGGCGTGAAATATCAGGCTGTCGCGCACCAGCCGGCGATTCACGAAAATGTAGATACCGTTTCGGTTGACGCGCTGTATCTCCGGCCGTGAAGTGAATCCGCTCACCGTGAGCGCGGATTTTTCCTCGCTCGGCTCGAGTTCCGGCTCGGTAATCGCCGCGCGAAACGCCGCCGACGTCGCGGGAATTTCCACCAGTTCGTCGAGCGCTTGGCGTCCAAAAAGCTGGTAAATCCGCTCCGCAAGTTTTTCCACCGGCGGGCAGTCAATAATTTGCTGCGTCGGCGTCAGCAGCGCGAATTGCCTTGTGGGATTCGCAAGCGCGTAGTGCGTCACCAGCGAAGCGATGTGTCCGAGTTCCGTCGTATCGGATTTCAGAAATTTCCGCCGCGCGGGAACACTGTAAAACAGATCCGCCACGCTCACCGTTGTTCCTGTCGGCAGGCCCGCGGGTTTCACTCCGACGAGTTTTCCGCCGGCGAATTCCAGCCGCGTGCCTTCGGCTTCCGATTCGTCGCGCGTTTCCAGCAGCAGCCGCGATACCGCCGCAATCGTCGGCAACGCCTCGCCGCGAAAACCCAGGGTCGAAATGGAAAGCAAATCGTCGGCGGTTTTTAGCTTGCTCGTGGCGTGGCGTTCGAACGCCAGCAGCGCGTCATCGTGCGTCATGCCGTGGCCGTCGTCGGTCACGCGAATCATGCGCTTGCCGCCGACTTCCACTTCCACGCGAATCGATTTGGCGCCCGCGTCAATGGCGTTCTCGAGCAGTTCTTTGACGACCGAAGCCGGGCGCTCGACAACTTCCCCTGCGGCAATCTTATTCGCCACCGCTTCCGGCAGTATCCGTATGCGCGACATTCGGCTCTGCTTAGCGTTCCTCTCTCTGCGTTCCTCGAATCATCGCCACCAAGAATATGCCAATCGCAACGATTCCGGACCAAAAGGAAGATGCATTGATTGCTGCCAGCGCATTTGGCGAAAGTCTATAGCCGTACTGCCAGGATACCAGCGTGGCGCACACTCCAATGCCAGCCGCGACAGATAGCCATCCGTCGCGCCGCCAAATCCCGAAAACGAAAAGAGTCGCCAGGAAGGCTAGTAGCTCCCAAGCCTTCACGGGATTATGCAAGCCCAGCGGGAAATGCTCCAACATACCTAATTCGCTGCTTTCTCTTTACCTTTGACCGCGATGCCGAGTTGGTCGAGCTGATCGTTATCTACTTCGCTCGGCGATTCCGCCATCAAGTCCTGCGCCTTCGCCGTCTTTGGAAACGCGATGACTTCGCGCAGCGATTTCTCGCCGGCCAGCAACATGGCGATACGGTCGATGCCGAGCGCGATGCCGCCATGCGGCGGCGTGCCGTATGTCAGCGCGTCGAGGAAAAATCCGAAGCGGCGGCGAAGCTGCTCGTCCGTCAAGCCCAGCACTTTGAACAGCCGCTCCTGAATATCCTGCCGGTGAATACGGATGCTGCCCGACCCAAGCTCATTGCCGTTCAGCACGAGGTCGTAGCCCTTCGAGCGCACTTCCCACGGCGCGGATTCGAGCTTCTCGAGGTCCTCATCGACAATTCCCGTAAAAGGATGCTGCGCGCTGACCCACGCTTTGTCCGTTTCGCTCCACTCAAACAGCGGAAACCCCGTGATCCACAGAAATCTCCATTGCGAGCGATCAATCTGATTCAGCGCTTCGCCGAGATGCAAGCGCATCTGTCCCGCAACGAGCGCCGCCGCTTCCGTGCCTTTAATTTGCTGCCGCGCCGAAACCGCCATCACGAGATCGCCGGTTTTTGCCCCGCACGCCTCGGCGAGTTTTTTCACGTTCTCCGCGCTAATCAGTTTCTCGACTGTCGAAGTCGTGCCCTCCGCTGCGCACTTCACAAAATACGCGCCACGCGCGCCGCTGGCTTTCGCTTTCTCGGTCAAATCATCCAGTTGCTTGCGCGAATAGTTCGCTGCTCCAGGCGCCGCGAATGCAAACACGCTTCCTTCAATTTGCAGCTTCTCCTTCGCTTCGTCCGGAAAGCATGACGTAACTTCCTGCAGCTCCATGCCAAAACGCAAATCTGGCTTGTCGCTGCCGTACTTCCGAATCGCGTCCTTGTACAGCATGTGCGGAAACGGGCCTTCCGCCTTGATGCCCGCAACCGCGCACGCCCGCACCATCACCGCTTCAATCACGCCAAAAATATCTTCCTGCCGCGGAAACGACATCTCGAGGTCGAGCTGCGTGAATTCCGGCTGGCGGTCGGCGCGCAAATCTTCATCGCGAAAACATTTCACGATCTGGAAGTAGCGGTCCAGCCCGCCAATCATCAGGATTTGCTTGAAGATTTGCGGCGATTGCGGCAACGCGTAAAACTGCCCGTGATGCACGCGGCTCGGCACCAGATAGTCGCGCGCGCCTTCCGGCGTCGAACGCGTCAGCATCGGCGTTTCGACTTCGATGAAGCCGAGGTCGTCCATGGTCTTGCGAATTTCCAGTACGATTTTGTGCCGCAGCCGCATGTTGCGATTCAGTTGATTGCGCCGCAGATCCAAATAGCGATAGCGCAGGCGCGTTTCTTCGGCAGCGGTTATTTCGTCTTCGATCTGGAATGGCGGCGTCTTCGCATTGTTCAGAATGTGCAACTTCGTGGCGATTAATTCCACTTCGCCGGTAGCCAGCTCGGGATTCGCTTTTTCGCGCTTGACCACTTTTCCTTCCACGGCGACGACAAATTCGCTGCGCGCCTGCTCGGCTTTCGCGTGCGCCGCCGGCTGCGACTCCTTGTTGAACACCACTTGCACGATGCCGCTGCGGTCGCGCACGTCGAGAAAAAGCAAATTGCCCAGGTCGCGCCGCTTCGCCACCCAGCCCATCACAATGGCGTCCCGGCCCGCGTCCGCCGCGCGCAGTTCCCCGCAATAATGTGTCCGCTTCAGATTGCCAAGAAAATCGAGCAAAGGTTTGTCTCTCCATTTGGCACAGAGCTCAGTCTGCGCCCTGTAGTGGCGGGTCTTTAGACCCGTTCTTTTTTTTGCGTGGCGGACCTGCGCCGTGCCAAACCGCAAAACCGCGGGTCTAAAGACCCGCCACTACAACGTCACTGCTTCCGCAGATATTCTAGCAGAGCCGCTTCGGTGAGTTTCTGTTGCGAGCCATCGGCGAGGTTTTTCAGCGTCCATTGGCCCGACGCTACTTCGTCGTCGCCAAGGATAAGCGCGAAGCGCGCGCCGAGTTTGCTGGCGCGCTCCAGAGCTTTCCCAAATTTCAATTCGGCCGCCGGCATGTCCACGCGGAGGCCGTTAGCGCGCAACGTTTTCGCGGCTTTTAGCGCCGTCGCGTAATTATTCGCTCCCATCCACGTCACGTAGACATCAATCCCGGTTCGCAGGCTCGCCACTCGCCACTCGCCTGCCCTGAGCGGAGTCGAAGGGCCACTCGCCACTTCTTTCCCACGCTGCTCCTGTAACGACAAAATCACGCGATCTTCGCCGATGGCAAACCCGATGCCTTTCGTCGGCGGGCCGCCGAGCAGCTCAACAAGTCCGTCGTAACGCCCGCCGCCGCACACCGCATCCTGCGAGCCGAGTCCGCGTGCAGTAATCTCGAACGTCGTGCGCATGTAGTAGTCGAGCCCGCGCACCAGCCGCCAGTTTTCGTTGTACTTGACGCCGCGCAAATCGAGCTGCCGCTTCAACTCGACGTAGTGAATTTTGCAGTCGTCACAAAGATGATCGGCGATGTGCGGCAACTTTCCGATGATGTTCTGCTCGTGTTCCAGTTTCGAGTCCAGTACACGCAACGGATTCGTCTCAATGCGCCGCTGCGAGTCTGCGCCAAGCTGCTCTTTCACTTTTCCCAATTCTTCGCGCAACTTTGCGACGTAGCCGCGCCGGCACTTGTCCGCCGCGTGCCCAATCGAATTAACGCTCAACTCCGTGCCTTGCAAACCGATGCGCTCGAAAAACGTCATCAGCATTTCGATGACTTCCGCATCTACTGCCGCGTCCTTCAAACGTTCTTTAGGAGTGGCGAGCGAAGAATCCTCCGCGGCATTTTGTTTTGCGCCATCGGGGCGAACGGCCTCCAGCACTTCCGCGCCAATCTGGTAAAACTGCCGGTAACGTCCCTTCTGCGGCCGCTCCCGCCGGAACATCGGCCCGATGTAATACAACTTCACCGGCTGCGGCCACTGCTGCATGTTGTGCTCAATATAAGCGCGGCACACCGACGCCGTCGCCTCCGGCCGTAAACTAATGCGCTCGCCAATCTCGAGATTCATCCCAATTTGGCGAACGCCCGAGAATTTCCGAACTAGCTCTCGCTCTTCTAGGGGTTTTTTGCCCGAGGAGTGGTCTTCCAGTTCTTGAATGAGCGTGGTTAGGTTCGCTATCGATCTGCGATTGGTCTCGGTCTCGCGAAGGTCTCCTTCACTAGACGCGATCTGTAGCTCCGGAAGAACGATCCTTAGGTCATGCAAGTAGCCAGACATGCTTGCACTAGGTTCAGGCGGCTTGGCGCACAATATGTACTTGTATCGCTCTAAGCGCGGGTCCGATTTGTCCTCAAAGGTGTACATCTCCTTACCAACGATGTCGGTGTCGCCGCCGACTCCGCGGGCGAAGAGTTCAGTAGTCTCAAAGACAGGCGGGCGAATTTCGCCGTAACCGAAGCTGGCGAAGACCTCACGTGCCGTTTGCTCGACGCGGTTCCACAGCGCTGTGTCCGGCGGCAACAAATCCCGCGTGCCGCGAATCGCCTGGAATTTGCGCGGCTTATCCGGTTTTTTCTGTGCGCCTTCGCTCATGCGCCGGACTCGTTGCGGTAAATATTTTTGTACTCCACGTAGCGCTGTGCATACGCGTCGATGGAGGCCTGATCAATGCCGGTGAGCTGGCGCTTCACCTTGCCCGGGTGGCCGACAACGAGGCTGCCGGGCGGGATTTTCGCGCCTTCAAGCAGCAGCGCGCCAGCGGCAATGATGCTGCCAGTGCCAACCGTGACGCCGTTCAGTATGACCGCGCCCATGCCAACCAGACAGCGCGACTCGATGCTACAGCCGTGCAGCGTGACCGAATGGCCTATGGTCACGTCATCGCCGAGAATGAGCGGGTGCTCGTCGCGCATCACGTGCAGGACGCAGCCGTCCTGAATATTCGTGCGCGCGCCGATGCGAATGTAGTGCACGTCCCCCCGGATCACCGTGCAGGGCCAGACGCTGGAATCTTCCCCGATCACCACATCGCCGATGATGACCGCGGCCGGGTCAATGTACGCCGACGCGGCGATCTGCGGATGCTTGCCGCGGTAGGGGCGGATGTCGGGCTGACGAGAGAGTTCGAGGCCGCCGCGAGAGGAGTGCGAGGCTGGATTCGGATCAGACATTGTACTTTGGCCTCCCCCCGTGTTTTTCGTAAGTGTTCATTCTAAACGACTTAGCGTTTCCGTAAGTCCTTTAGAATCAACACTTACAGGATGCCTCGCAAGTGTTGATTCCAAAGAACTTAAGTTCACATACGTCCGGCATCATAAACCGACGACGCTTACTCGTTCCGGCGAACCGCGACCAATCCGTCGGTCCACGAGTCGCTCAGGCGACGCATAATCGAACCGGTCTTCGAACTACAAAACACCGGAACGAAAATAATGCCCACAGTCTGCCACTACGGGGTTCAATATCGCTCGGCGCGCCACTGCTACCGCGCGGCCCAAACAAAAAATGCGGCAACCGGGTTGCCGCGCCGCCGCGCTTGCCTGAATGGAACCACGGCGGAGTATAGACGATGAGCGGGCGTTGATTCAAGGAGCAAGCAGCGGCCCTAGTGCACCCGTAGGATGACGAGGGTCATGTCGTCACTTTGCGGAGCGC